>Ga0310823_100498_pt1 | contig 25475 bp, 24 predicted proteins | sample P4_ome_3_FD_201316 | JGI IMG/M metagenome (GOLD analysis project Ga0310823, IMG submission 201316) | Sorghum-adapted microbial communities from Joint BioEnergy Institute, Emeryville, California, United States - P4_Day56_Rep3 | ecosystem: Engineered > Bioreactor > SSF (Solid state fermentation) >...
CGCGCCGCAAACTGCAGCCGATCCTCGACGCGCGGCCCGAACTGGCGGCCGCCGCGGATCAGTACGCCAAGCACTTCTCCCGGCGGCGGTGAGGTCCGCGGGAACCGGGTGAACAGGTCCTCCGACCAGCCACCCGGTGCGTCGGCGCCGGTGAGGTCGGCCGTCAGCGGATGGTCGCCGAGACCCGAAGTGCGCGTCATCTCCCGATCAGGTCGCGCCTAGGCTGACGGCATGAAGATCGCCATCGCGATTCTCGGGGTGATCGTGGCGCTGCTCGGGGTGCTGTTCACGCTGCAGGGGGTCGGTGTCGTCGGTGGCAGCCCGATGAGCAACACCATGACCTGGACGGTGCTGGGCCCGATCATCGCGCTGATCGGGGTCGGGCTGGCCGCCGGCGGGTGGGCCGGGCGCGACCGCTGAGCCGCGGTGTAACGCGACCGGGTCGCTGTGGCGATGAACCCTGCAGAACGGAGGGTCGCTGCGGCGGCTTCTGTTTCCAGGCATGGCACGGGGGCGTTGTGGGACTGGTGACAGCGGTCGGCGCTGCGGCTCTATTTGGAGACCGTAAGGAGTTGACGCACCATGCGTGCACCGCTGCAGTGCTGCACCAGGCATCAGTTCTGCACCAGGCGAGGTGTGGCCGCCGCGCTGGCGACCGGCGTCGTGATCTCACTGACCGCGCTGACCGGCGGAATCGCGCCCGCGTTGGCGCAGCCGGACGGTGGTTCGGGTGTGGAGACGACCGTGGTGCCCGCGCCGCCGAAACCGGGCCGGGGCGGCGGTGGCCCGTCGTCCGACGACGGCGGCGGTTCCGGTGGTTCGGGCGGTCCCGGTGGTTCTGGCGGTCCCGGTGGGATGAGCCCGGGGGGCCCGGGCCAGGGACCCAAGCGCAACACCCCGGATCAACCGCAGCCTCCTCAGCCGCCGGCATCGCAGCCGCAGGTCCAGGAGCCGCAGCCCCCGGCGGTGCAGGCGCCGCCGGTGCAGGGCCCGGCGGGGCCCGACCAGCCGACGGCGACCACCGTCGCGCCGCCGCCGCGCACCGTGGTCACCCCGGCCCAGCCGCCGCCGGCAGAGCCCCAGCCGCCGCAGGCAAAGACCCAGCCGCCGCAGGCAAAGACCCAGCCGCCGCAGGCAGACACCCAGCCCGGGTCCGACTCGACGCCGACGTCGCAGCAGAGCACCCAGACCCGCCGGGGCGGTACCCCCGCCGGCGAGCCGAGCGCGGCCGTCCCCGGCCAAGGGCGTCGCGCCGCAGGTGTCGGGGACCGCGGGCCCCGAGGACAAAGCCGACGACAAGACCGGGGCGGGGGAGGAGCCCTCGGGCGACGAGCGGACCTCGCAGCGCAAGGCGGCCGATGAGTCGACCGCCAAGGATCCCGAGGAGTCGGCCACCAAGCAGCCCGACGGGTCGACCGCGCGGAAACCCGGCGAGTCCGGCGACAAGAACACCGAGGACGCCACCAGCGCCGACAGCGACGACAAGACCGGTGAGGCGTCGGACGACAAGCGGGAATCCGACCGCCCGACGGTGTCGATCCTGCAGGCCGCCAAGGAGATCGAGACCATCGAGCCGCAGCAGCTCGAGGCTCCCGAGGAGGACGTGAAACTGGCCCGCCGCGCGGAGCCGATCTTCGCGGCCGAACCCACGCCGGCGCCCGAGGAGGAGGTCGCGAAGTTCGCGAACTCGATCGAGACCAGCCTCGAGCTGCCGGGCCTGAAGTTCAACACCAGCGCCCGCAGCAAGGTCGAGATCGATCCGCCGGTCGAACTGGTCAGCCGGGTGCGGCAGTGGCGTCCGGAGTGGATCGAGTACGACGAGTACTACCGGCCGATCGTGATCAACCCGTATCGGGCCCCGGTGCGGATCGTCTACGTCTACGACATGCGCCCGCGGGTGGTGATCATTCCGCCGCTGTCGCGGATCGTGATCGACGCGGCCCGGTACGCGGCCTACAGCTTCACCGCCGCCCTGCTGGCGCCGGTGAACGCGGCGATCGACACGCTGCAGACCATCACCGAGGTGGCCGTGGGCACCTTTTTCGGCGGCGGCTACTACCCGGGTGTCGGCATGCCGCTGCCGCCGCCACCGCCGCCGGTGGTGCGCTACGACAACGTGCCGGTGCTGGTGCGCTACTCGAACGCCACCTACGAGCCGTTCCGGGTGCGCCAGATCATCGACGTCGGCGACGACCCGGTGTTCGGTGAGCGCAAGGCGCTACTCGACGGCGCCACCCCGGTGTGGGGTGTGTGGACCCAGTCACCGGCCGGCGAGCGGGTGTTCGAGGTGCACCGCACCCAACAGTTCCCGGGCCTGGACCAGCCCGCCGAGGCGCCGCTGCCCGGCGACTACCGGCTGCGGTTGGCCGCTGACCAGTCACCGACCGGGGTGACCGGCCGCGACATCTTCCTGATGGTGTCGGCGGGGGTGATCGGCACCCTCGGGTTCGGCGCCATCGCGCTGGCGATCTATCTCGGGCGCCGCCGCCCGGAGTACTGATTGGTCGCAGGCGGGCGGCGCCACGGACCTCGTGGCGCCGCCCGAGCTCGCGGTGGTCGAGGCCCTGATGCGCGGACCCACCTGATCGATCACCGCCGGTCGGCGCGCACCCGTGGACGCTGCGGCGGCACCGCAGCCAGCAGCGCGCGGGTGTACTCGTGCTCCGGAGCGGCGAAAAGCTCAGCGGCGGGCCGATATTCGACCGCAGCGCCGTCGCGCAGCACCAGCACCTCGTGGCTCATCCGCTGCACCACGGCCAGGTCGTGGGCGATGAACAGGTACGTCAGCCCGAGCTCGGACTGCAGCCGCGACAACAACCCCAGCATCCGCGCCTGCACCGAGACGTCCAGCGAGGCGGTGGCCTCGTCGAGGATCAACAACTCGGGCTCGCCGGCCAGCGCGCGGGCTAGGCTGACCCGCTGGCGTTCCCCGCCGGACAGTTCATGCGGGTAGCGGTCGGCGAAAACAGCCGGCAGGCCGACCAGTTCGAGCAGTTCCGCGATCCGGCGGCGGCGTGCGGTCCGACCCCGGGCCAGCCGGTGCACCCGCAACGGTTCGGCAATCGAGTCCCCTACGCGCATCCGCGGGTTGAGCGAGGCGAACGGGTCCTGAAACACCAGCGCCACCCGCCGGCGCAGCGCTCTGGCGGCGGCGCCGCGCGCCCCGATCAGGTCGGCACCGTCGAGCGTGGCGGTGCCGGCGTCCGGACGCACCAGCCCGGTCAGCGCCGCCGCCACCGTGGACTTACCCGACCCGGATTCGCCGACCAGGCCCAGGGTCCGGCCGCGGCGCACGGAGAACGACAGATCACGCACCGCGTGCACCCGCGTGCGGCCGACCGGCGTGTGTACATCGAAACGCACATCCAGGCCGTCCACCACCAGCAGCGGTTCGGCGTCGGTGTCACCGACGGGAGGTGCGGAGGATCCGATCACCGGCCGGGCTTCGAGCAGCTCGGCCGTATAGGGGTGCTGCGGGTGATCGAAGACCCGCAGCACGCTCGCCTGCTCCACCGCCGCCCCGTCGCGCAGCACGGTGACATCGTCGGCGACCTGGCCGATGACCCCGAGGTCGTGGCTGATCCACACCACCGCGGTACCGGTATCCCGCTGCAGGTCGCGCACCAGCTCGATGATCTGCGCCTGGGTGGTCACATCGAGTGCGGTGGTCGGCTCGTCGGCGACCAGCAGTTCCGGGTCGCAGGCCATCGCGATCGCGATCATCACCCGCTGGCGCTGCCCACCCGAGAGCTGATGCGGATAGGAGTGCAACCGCGCCTGCGGATCGGGCAGCCCCACCGCCGCGAGCAGCTCCAGCGCCCGGCCCTGGGCCTGTCGCCGCGTCATATTGCGGTGCGTCTCAAGTGATTCGGTGATCTGGCGGCCGACGGTCAACAGCGGGTTCAGGGAAGTGCCGGGATCCTGGAACACGAACCCGATCCGTCCGCCGTGGACGGTGCGCAGGGTGCGCGCACCGGCACCGACGAGTTCGACGGTGCCCGGCGAACCGGTGAGGGTGCTGGTGCCGGTGACGACGGCACCGGGTGCGTCGAGCAGACCGGTCGCGGCCAGCACGGTCAGCGACTTGCCCGAGCCGGATTCGCCGACGATGCCCAGCGTCTGTTCGCGGTGCACCTCGAAGGAGACCCCGTGCACGATCTCGCGGGCGCCGATGCGCACCCGCAACCCGCGCACCGCGAGCGTCGGCGCGCTCACGGTCGGCTCCCGGGCTGTCTGCGGGCCTCGATCAGGGTCCGCCGCCGGGGGTCGAGCACATCGCGCAGCCCGTCACCGAGCAGGTTGAACGCGAGCACGGTGACGACGATCGCGGCGCCGGGGAACACCGCCATCCACCACGCCATCGTCACGAAGCCCTGGGCGTCGAAGATCATCCGGCCCAGTGACGGCTGCGGCGGCTGAATACCCAGGCCGAGAAAACTCAGGGCGGCTTCGGACAGGATCGCGAACGCCAGCGACAGCGAGGTCTGCACCACCAGCGGTCCGGCGATATTGGGCAGCACATGCCGGCGCAGGATGTACAGCGGGCCGGTGCCCATGCTGCGCGACACCGCCACATACGGTTCCACCCGCACACCGAGCGTGCCGGCCCGCGCCACCCGCGCGAAGATCGGGACGTAGACGATGCCGATCGCCAGCATGGTCGTGGCCGTCCCGGGCCCGAGGATCGCCACCACGGCCAGTGCGAGCAGCAGCACCGGGAACGCGAACATCACGTCGACGACCCGCATCACGACCGCGTCCAGCCAGCCGCCGACATAACCCGCCGCCACCCCCAACGTGACCCCGACGGTCGCGGCGAACGCCACGCTGACCACCGCGACCCGGAGCGACGCCTGGATCGCCACCAGCACCCGGGACAACACGTCGCGGCCCAGCTCGTCGGTGCCGAACCAGTGTGTGCCGCTGGGGGATTGCAGCGCGTCGGGCACGTTGACGTCGTTGACCCCGTACGGCGCGAGCCAGGGCGCGGTCACCACGACCACCGCCAGCAGCAGCAACGCCACCGCGCTGGCGGCCGTCACCGGATTGACCGCCAGCAGCCGCCACGACGACACCCGGGTGGTCACGACAGCCGGATCCTCGGGTCGATCACCGCGTAGAGCACGTCCACGATGAGGTTGACGAGCAGAAACAGCGCCCCGATCAGCAGCACCGCGCCCTGGATCACCGGGTAGTCGCGGGCGGCGACCGCGTGATAGACCAGCCGCCCGAGCCCGGGCCAGGCGAACACGACCTCGACCACGATCACCCCGGACAGGATCGTGGCCAGCTGGATGCCGGTGATCGTCAGCACCGGGACCAGCGCGTTGCGCACGATGTGCCGCACGGTCACGACGCGCGGCGGCAGCCCTTTGGACCGGGCGGTACGGACGAAGCCGGACGCGGCGACCTCCAGCACCGCCGAGCGCACATAGCGGGTCAGGATCGCCGCTGCGACCAGACCGACGGTCAGCGCCGGTAACACGATATGGCGCAACCATCCTGCGGGATCCTCGGTCAGCGGCCGGTAACCGGAGGTGGGCAGCCAGCCCAGGGTGGAGGCGAACACCGCGATGAGCAGGATCCCCAGCCAGAAGTCGGGCACCGACACTCCGAACTGGCTGGCGACCCGGATGAGCGCATCGCTGGGCCGGCCCGCCCGCAGCGCCGAGAGGATCCCGGCCGGCAGGGCGATCGCCAAGGCGATGAGGATGCCCACCGCCGCCAGCGACACCGTGGCCGGCAGCCGTTCGAGCAGGACCACCGTGACCGGATCGCCGTTGCGGAAGCTGACCCCGAGATCGCCGGTCACCGCCGCGGAGACGTAGTGGACGAACTGGGTGGGCAGCGGTTCGTCCAGCCCGCTGGCCGCACGCAGCGCGGCGTAGGCCTCCGGGGTGTAGCGGGTGCCCAGCGCGATCCGCACCGGATCACCGGGAACCAGGTGCATCAGCGTGAACACCGCGACCAGTACCCCGAACAGCACCACCGCCGAGTACGCGAGCCGGCGCAGCACGAACCGCAGCACCGGATGCGTCAGCAGGCGCCTCACGGGGCGCTCCCGTGCGCCAGGGTCGCGGTGCGAAACCGCACGGCGCCGTCGCGGCGCGATTCGAATCCGGTCAGCGCCGGGCTCCACGCCTGGATCACCGCCGAGTTGTACAGGAAGACGTAGCTCACCTGATCGGCGATGCGCGTCGCAGCCTCCGCGTAGATCCGCCGGCGGGCTTGGTGATTCATCTCGACCCGGCCCGCGTCGAGCAGGCGGTCGACCTGCGGGTCGGAGAACCTCTGCGCATTGCTGGTGCCGTTGGTGTGGTGCTGGGCGTAGTAGAAGTCGTCCGGATCGATGTTGCCCAGCCAGCCCATCATCAACATGTCGAAGTTGCCGGTGTTCTGCTCGTCGAGCCAGGTGGCGAAGTCCACCGTGCGGATGCGCACGGTGATACCGAGCGGCGCCAGGTTGTCCGCGATCACCTGGGCGGCGGTCACCGTCTCCGGATAGTCGGCGGTGACCAGCATGTCCAGCTCGGCCCGCTCAACACCGGCCTGCGCCAACAGCTCTCGGGCGGTGCCGAGGTCGCGGTGGTAGCGGTGATAGTCGGTGAACCCCGGGTTGCCGTGCGGGATGGCGAGCTGATTGGCTTCCGCGGTGCCGTAGCTGGTCACCTGCACGATCGCGTCGCGGTCGACCGCGTACGCGATCGCCTGGCGCACCCGCACATCGCTCCACGGCCGACGGGCGTTGTTGAGCGCCAGATACCAGTAGTCGTTGCTCGCGGTCACCGCGAGCCGCACCGAGTCGTCGTTGCGCAGCTGCGCCACCCGCTGCGGCGGAACCGAGTCGGTCCAGTCGATCTCGCCCGCCTGCAGCGCCGACAGCGCCGTCGACGGTTCGGGGATGAACCGGAACACCACCCCCGCCACGCCGGGACGCCCGCCCCAGTAGGCCGCATTGGCCCGCAGGGTGATCGAGTCGCCGCTCGCGCGGTCGGCGAACGCGAACGGTCCGGTGCCGATCGGGTGGGTGGCGATCTGCCCGCTTTCCACGTTGCGGCGCGACACGATCGCCATGCCCTTGTAGCCGCCGATGTTGGTCAGCAGGTTCGGGGTCGGCCGGTGCACCCGGATGACGACGGTGCGCGCATCGGCGGCGCGCACGTCGGCCACCGCGCTGAACCGGTCGGCGGTCGCGAGCCGCTCGTCGATGATCCGGCGGTAGGAGTACACGACGTCCTCGGCGGTCAACGGGCTGCCGTCGTGGAACGTGACGCCCGACCGCAATCGGAACGTCCAGGTCAGCTGATCGGGGCTGACCGTCCACGACTCGGCCAGGGCCGGGCGCATCTCTAGGTTCGCGTCCGGCGCGACCAGGGTGTCGAAGACGTTCTCCAACACCTCGAAGGAGAAGTACGCGGTGGTCTTGTGCGGGTCGAGCTGATCGGGCTCGCCGGCGATGGCGGCAATCAGATAGCCCGCGCGATCACCACCGAGGCTCACCCGTTGGCCGGTGGAGCAGCCCGCGACCAGCACCACCAGCACCATCAGCAGCGCGACCGGGGCGAGCGCGGCACCGGCCCCGGCGGCGCTCGCCCGTGTCCTCATCGCATCATCCTCGCGGTCGGCTGCCCCCGTTTCTACCCGCCGGCGGGGCGCCGCGAAACCGGGCCGGGAACCGGACGCTGTCCGGCCGTGACGCGCTGACCGGGTCGAAGCCTCGACGCGGCGGTGTGCACACTGGGATACTCGATGACCGTTCACCTCGGCTGAAGGGATGCACAGTGAGGATCATCCGCGGGCTCGCCAAGGCCGTCTGCTGCGTCGCGCTGGGAGTCGTCCCGCTGGTCTTCGGGGGTGTTTCCGCGCAGGCGCAGGGGCCGAACGCCAAGGCCCCGGGTGTGCTCGAGGGCATCTACGACGTGACCCTGGCCGGTCAGGGCACCAAGGAGTGGGAGATCTTCCCGCTGTGCGTGCCGGTCGTCGGTGACCTGCGCGAACCGCTCACCCTGCCGCTCGGCTGCCGGTTGAAGATCACCCCGCAGGGTGAACAGGGCGCGGAGGCGGTCCTGGTCGGCGGACGGTGGACGTTCGAGTACAACGAGTTCAGCAAGAGCGACGCGGTGAAGTGCCCGGACGGGACCACCGCGGGCCAGCGGGAGATCTACCAGGTCGACGCCGCCACCCTCACCGGGGAGCTGCAGATCATCCGCGGTGCGGTGTGCGGCTGGGAGCCGACCATGTTCTCGATCCCGCTGACCATGGTCTACAAGCGCCCACTGCCTATCCCGATCAACCAGTACCCGCTGGTCTGCGAGCCCGGCGGCCTGCGCCTCTGCCGCTAGCGTGCCCGCTCGTCGGGCGGTGACCCGCCCGCTCGGCAAGGTGGCCGACGTGACCGGGCCGGGCCGCACCGACCGCTGGGGCGTCACCTGCACCGACCTCGGCGCCTCGGTGACCGCGCCGGACGGGCGGCTGGTGTCGGTGTTCGGCGACACCTTCTCCGGGCGCCGGGTCGGGCAGGGGGACTGGCGTTCACCCGTGGTGCTGATCGGCACCGGCGACGCCGCCACGCCGATCGTCTACGAGCGGGCCGGCGGTCCCGATCCCGACTACGCCCGCCAGCTGTGGCACTACGTGCACGACGACGCGTCCACCGGCTGGACCCGCGGCGGCATCAGCACCGTGATCCCGTCGGATCTGCTGCGTGTGGGTGATGCGCTGTATCTGCACGCGATCGTCAACCGCGGGCTCGGCACCGTGCTGTGGACCGAGATCTGGCGCTCCGACGACTGCGGGGTGTCCTGGCATCCCACCGGTGCGACGTTTCCCGCCGAACTGCACCGCGGGCACGCGCAGTGCTGGTCCTGGGACTACGACCCCGGCGGCGACTGGGTGTACGTGGCGGCCACCGGGTTCCAGCGCGACAAGGGCATCGTGTTGATGCGGGTGCGTCCCGCCGACATCGCGCGTCCGGCGCGCTACCAGTGCTGCGTCCGTGTCAACGGGCGGTGGCGGTGGCGCACCGGCGGTGTCGCCACCCCGGTCACCCCGGCCGGGGAGACCTGGGGCGAGCTGACGTTTCGCCGTGTCGGACAAGGCAAGTGGATCCTCGGCGGATTCCTGTCCTCGGAGTACGCGCTGGGCTACCGGGTCATCGCCGCACCGACCGCCGACCTGCGTTCGGTACCGGTGCAGAAACCGGTGACCGGGTGCGCTTGGCGCGACGAGGATCACCGGCGTAATCGGGTCGCCCAACTCTACGGCGGGTATCTGTTGCCCGGATCGCAGCCCGGCCCCGCAGGGGTCGGGCTGATCGTGTCGCAGTGGCACACCCGCGACGGCTGGCCGTACCGGGTGATGCAGTTCCGGGCGCGGCTGCGCGACACCGCCGCACCGGCGGGCGGAACCGGTGACCACCCGCCCGACTGACGAGGACCTTCGGCCCTAACCGTCCCGCTGCGTCCCGGCGATCCTCTATTGCGCGGCTCTATTGTGCTGCTCAATTGCGCTGCGATGAAGTGCCACACGGGCGTTGAGGGAAGTCATGACACGACACGAGTACAGGTTTCTGTCCGGGATGTTCGCCGCCTTCACCGTCGAGCACGTGGTTGTCGCCATGTACATCGCGCAGGGCATCGGCGAGAAGTCGCAGGCACTGAACGGGAACTGGGGAGCCGACTGGGGAGCCGGAGCCCTGTGGTTCGCCGCGGTCGTCTACTTCGTCGTCAGCGTGTGGCTCGGCTGTCTCGGTTGGCGCGCGCCGAGACCCGCGCCCGACGCGCACGCGCCCCGATAACCCCAGCGAAATAACCCACCGCCGGAATGCCGCCGCGAATCCTGTCGTGCCGCCTAGGGTGAGGGCGTGACCGCCGAGAAGCGCATCGTCGTATGGGGCACCGGGTTCGTGGGCCGGATGGTGATCCCGGAGATTCTCGCCCACCCGCTGTTCGAGTTGGTCGGTGTCGGCGTGAGCAATCCCGCCAAGGTCGGCCGCGACGTCGGCGAGATCTGCGGACTCGACGCCCCGGTGGGAGTGCGGGCCACCGATGACGCCGACGCCCTGATCGCGCTGCGCCCGGATGCGTTGGTGCACTACGGGCCCACCGCCGCACACGCTGCCGACAACATCGCGCTGATCACCAGGTTCCTGCGGGCCGGCATCGATGTCTGCTCGACGGCGATGACCCCCTGGGTGTGGCCGTCGATGCATCTCAACCCGCCCGAGTGGATCGAGCCGATCTCCGCCGGCTGCACCGAGGGTGGGGCGTCGTGCTTCACCACCGGTATCGACCCCGGCTTCGCCAACGACCTGTTCCCGATGACGCTGATGGGCCTGTGCTCGGAGGTGCGCCGGGTCCGCGCCTGCGAACTGCTCGACTACACCAACTACGAGGGCGACTACGAGTTCGAGATGGGCATCGGCCGCCCGCCGGAGTACCGGCCGCTGCTGCAGAACCCCGATGTGCTGGTGATGGCTTGGGGTGCAACGGTTCCGATGATCGCTCACGCCGCCGGCATCGAACTCGACGAGATCACCACCACCTGGGACAAGTGGGTGACCCCGACCGAACGCCACAGCGCCAAGGGCGTCATCGCCCCCGGCAACGTCGCCGCGGTGCGGTTCACCATCAACGGAATTTACCGCGGCGAAACCCGGATCCAGCTCGAGCACGTCAACCGGATCGGCCTCGATGCCGCCCCGGACTGGCCCACGGGCACCCAGAACGACGTCTACCGGGTCGAAATCGACGGCACACCAAGTATTTTCCAGGAGACCGCGTTCCGGTTCACCGACGGTTCCGGCCGCGATGCGGCCGCGGCCGGCTGTCTGGCGACCGGGCTGCGCGCGCTCAACGCGGTCCCGGCGGTCAACGACCTACCGCCCGGTTGGGTGACCGCACTCGACCTGCCGCTGATACCGGGACGGGGAACGATCCGCTGAATGCCGCTACCCTCTTGAGTCGTGATGGCAGACGGGGTGGGCCTCTCGATCGGCACCAGCCGGCTGACCGCCGTGGTGGTGGGTCGGAGCGCGCTGCGCCGGTCACCGGTGCTCACCCGCTACCCGCACCGGCCGGCCGAGGTCGGGGTGCCCGGGGAGAACCCCAACCTCACCGAGCAGGGGCTGGTCATCACCGACTTCGTCGACCGGGTGGGCGACCCGGTCGGCATCGTGGCCGCCGACGGCTCGACCCATCAGGCCGACGCGGTGCTCGCCGATGCGCTGCGCGCGATGCTCTACGGCCTGGGCAACGGGCGTCCGCCGGCCGGTCCGGTGGGGGTGAGCCATCCCGCCCACTGGCGCCGGCCGGCCGTTGACGCGCTGCGCAACGCGCTGGCCCGGGTCGGCGAGTTCGCCGGTCCGCCGCCGGTGTCTGTACAGTCGGACGCCGTCGCGGCGCTGACGGCGTTGCAGGACGACCCGGGGCTGCCCGGCAGCGGCATCGTGGCGCTGTGCGACTTCGGCGGCACCGGCACCAACGTGACGCTGGCCGATGCGGGCGCCGGGTTCACCCCGCTGGGCCCGACCCAGCGGCACACGGACCTGTGCGGCGATCTGCTCGATCAGGCATTGCTCACCCACGTCATCGAGGGGCTCGCCGCGGCGGGAACCGTCGATCTGTCCTCGACGTCGGCGATCGGCTCGCTGAGTCGGCTGCGGGCCGAATGTCGCGCCGCCAAGGAGCGGTTGTCGACCGCCACGGTGACCACGCTGACCGTCGAGGTCCCCGGTCACCGCAGCGAGGTGCGGCTGACCCGCAACGAACTCGACGACCGGCTGCGCGGACCGCTCGACGACTTCGCCGTGGTGCTGCAGCAGGAGATGGAGCGCTACGGCGTGCGCCAGTTCGCCGCGGTCGCGACGGTCGGCGGCGGGGCGCGCATTCCGCTGGTGACTACGACGCTGTCGGAGAAGTTCCGCGCGCCGGTGATCACCTCCGCCTTCCCGGAGTTGTCGGCGGCGATCGGCGCCGGGCTGATCGCGGCGCGCGGCCCCGCCGACGTCGGTGCCACCATGGCGGTCCCGGCGGCCGGGATCGCCGCGGGTGCCGCCGGGTTGGCCGAGGCTGCCGGGCCCGGCGACGCCACCATGAAGGCGCCCGAGGTCACGCCTGACGAGACGGCGCAGTCGAGCACCTTCCGCGCGCTGGCGTGGTCGGAGGCCGACGACGTTCCCGACGTGGCGCCCGCCGACTCCTACGCCTACGCCGGCCCGTACGAGGTCGGCGCCCCCGCGGACGTGCGGCCCGACATCCGGTTCGACCGCGACGACTACGACGCGCTGCCACCTCCGCCGACGCCCTGGTACCGCAGGCCGGAGGTGCTGGTCGGCGCCGGTGCGCTGGTGGTGCTGGCCGCCGTGGGCGCCACCCTGCTGCTGCTGCGGGGCGGCGGTGACGCCACCACGCCCGAGCCGACACCGGCGACCACCTCGGCCGCGCCGGAGCAGCCCGCGCAGGCCCCGGCGCCGGAGCCGGAGCAACGGGCCCCGGTCACCCAGGCGCCGCGGACGGTCACCCAGGTGGTGCCGCCGCCGCAGACCAGGACCGCCACCCGGCAACCGGCGCCGGCCGGCCCGCCGCCCGAGCAGCCGCTGCCGCCCAGCGAGGAGGCTCCGCCACCGGCCACCCAGGAACCGCCGGCCGAGGAACCGCCGTCGCAGACCCAGACGCCCACGTGGACGCCGCCTACCTGGACCCCGCCGACGTGGACCCCGCCCAAGCCGCCGTATTCGACGGTGCCCGGATTGCCGTGGGTGCCCGCACCGCCGGGGCTGCCCGGTCAGCAGTCGCAGCCCTAGCGGCCGCGCGCGGTCTAGACCGGGCGGTGCCGCTTGGTCAGCACCACCACCGCCATCGGGATCTGCTGTTCCTCGGGATCGGCGGCCATGCGTTGCGCCACGCCGGTCTCGAGCCGGTCGAAGAACTGCGGAACGCGCGGATCGGTGCGGCCGCCGTCGAGGCCGATGGCGAGCGCGTTGAACACCGCCGCGCGCAGGAACGCCGCCCACCGGGCACCGAAGGCTCTGGCGTCCCCGTCGACGCGGTACTGCGCCCAGAACCGGTCCGGCGCGTTGAACACGTCGATGTGTTCGATCTCGAGTTGTTCGAACCGTCCGCGCGGCGCGAACGGGGAGGCGAAATCGGCGGCGCTGCGGCCGACCACCGGAATGCACATCCGGTGCAGTTCGTCGTCACTGATCAAACCGCTTGCGCGGAGCTCCTCGAGCGCATCGAGCAGACCGGCCAGCAGGGAGCGGTAGCCGAACTCGCCGTCGTCACCGACGCCCATCGTGATGACCACCAGCCGCCCGTCCTTGCGCAACTCCCGCCCGCGGAAGGCGATGAACTCGTGCCAGTCGCGCGCGGCGACCCGGGCGTGGGCGGCCCGCACCGCGTCGCCGCGGCAGTAGGCCACGGCGATGTGATCGGGTACGGGTGCGGGAACCTTGCTCAGCCACTGGATCGCCCAGGAGCTCCAGCCCAGCATCACGCTGCTCGACGGCAGGATCTGCTCGTAGAAGGAGCGCCCGACCGCGGAGGCGAATGTTCCGGAGTCCTCGGCCAGATAGCTGTCCGGATCCTCGGCGAGGGTGCGGAACAGCGCGGTGAAGTCGTTGTCGGGAACGTCGGTGTGCACCACCAGGATCGAGTGGTCCGAGCGGGTTCGCCGCCGCAGCGTCGATATTGCCGCACCGACCGGCAGCAGTGCGTTGTGTCCGGTGGCCGCACCGTAGTCGGCGATGACGATCGGCTGCGGCGCGGCCGGCACCGGCACCGTCGCGGCGGCCTCGGTGAACCGAGCGATGGCCTCGGGCAGACCGGCCGCCTGCAGCCGCGAACTCGCGGTGTAGCCGGCGCTGCCTTTGGGTTCGGGGCGCACGACGATGCTGGATTCGAACATCGCGACCTCCCCAGCTGTGCCAACCAGTACCGACGGTAGTCCACGACAGGATTTGTGTCTCGGGACCCTACCGGCGCATGCGAAACTGCGGCCATGAGCCTCGCACCGCGCACCGCGATCGTAAGCTCGGTCGGCACGGTGGTGGTGTCCGCGCTCGGGTTCGTCGTGGTGCTTCTGTTGAACGCGTTCGTGCTCGACGACTACGACGCCTTCGGGGAAGTCGACATCCCGGGGACGGCGAGTCTGGAGCTGCCCTCCGGCGAGGTGACCGTCAACTTCCACACCGTGGTGCGGCAAAGCCAGGCCGACGGCGCCCTGCCGGTGCCGGAACTGCAGATGTCGATCACTCCGCCGGAGGGTGTCGCCGAAGCCGAAGTGATTCCGAGTCCCGGTGCCACGACGACGATCAACAGCGACGCCTGGGTGCGGGTGTGGCAGGTGCGCACCGGGGCGGCCGGCGTCTACCGGATCGCCACTGACGGCGCGGTCGACGGCTACATCGCCCCGCGGCTGGCCTTCGGCCGCGACGACACCCGGGCCTGGCTGGCATGGGTGTTCGGCGCCGGGTTCGGTGTGGGGATGATCGCGCTGGGCCTCGCCGTGTTCTGGCACATCCGTACCACCAGTTCGGCGAACACCGGCGAACGCGGGCCGGACTGAACGGAGTGCGGCCGGGGCGTCAGTAGCCCCGCGCCACCCACTCGTCGTAGTGGACGATCTCGTCGCCGATCGTGGTCGAGTCGCCGTGACCGGTGTAGACGACGGTCTCGCCGGGCAGCTTGCCGAGCCGGCCGGAGATCGACTCGAGGATCGTGGGGAAGTCCGAGTACGAGCGGCCCGTCGCACCCGGCCCGCCCTGGAACAGGGTGTCGCCGCTGAACACCGCGTTGAGTTCCGGCGCGTACCAGCACACCGAGCCGGGGGAGTGCCCCGGGGTGTGCAGCGCCTTGAGTTCGGTGCCGGCCACCCGCAGCGTGTCCCCGTCGGCGACACCGCGGAAATCCTTGTCCGGGTGCGTCATCCGCCACAGCACGTCGTCGCCGGGATGCATCAGCACCGGCGCGTCCAACTCGACGCCGAGCTGGGGGGCGACGGTGACATGGTCGTTGTGGCCGTGGGTGCACACCACCGCCACCACGTGCCGGTTTCCGACGGCCGCCCTGATGGGCGCGGCGTCGTGGGCGGCGTCGAAGACGATCACTTCCTTGTCGTCGCCGACCAGCCAGATGTTGTTGTCGACCTCCCAGGTGCCGCCGTCGAGGCTGAAGGTGCCGTGGGTGACGACGCGCTGAATGTGCCCGGCGCTCACAGCACCACCACCGATCGCAGCACCTCGCCGCGGTGCATTTTCTCGAACGCGGCCTCGATGTCGCCCAGCCCGATGCGTTCGGTGACGAACTTGTCCAGCGGCAGCCGGCCCTGCAGATGCAGGTCGACCAGGGTGGGGAAGTCGCGTTCGGGCAGGCAGTCGCCGTACCACGACGACTTGAGCGACCCGCCCCGGGAGAAGAAGTCGATCAGCGGCATCTCCAGCTTCATGTCGGGCGTCGGAACACCCACCAGCACAACGGTTCCCGCGAGATCACGGGCGTAGAACGCCTGCTTCCAGGTCTCCGGCCGGCCCACCGCGTCGATCACCACGTCGGTGCCGAAACCATCGGTCAGCTCCTGGATCGCCTCCACCACATCGGTGGTGCGGGCGTTGATGGTGTGGGTGGCGCCGAACTGGCGGGCCCACTCGAGCTTCTTGTCGTCGGTATCGACCGCGATGATCTTCTTGGCGCCGACCAGCGCCGAACCCGCGATCGCCGCATCGCCCACACCGCCGCAGCCGATCACCGCCACGGTGTCGTCGCGGCTGACCCCACCGGTGTTGATCGCCGCGCCGATGCCGGCCATCACGCCGCAGCCCAGCAGCCCGGCGACGGCCGGGTCGACCGACGGATCGACCTTGGTGCACTGGCCCGAGTGCACCAGCGTCTTCTCGATGAACGCCCCGATGCCCAGCGCGGGGGTCAGCTCGGTGTCGTCGGTCAGCGTCATCTTCTGGGCCGCGTTGAAGGTGTCGAAGCACAGGTGCGGCCGGCCGCGCTTGCAAGCCCGGCACTGACCGCACACCGCACGCCAGTTGAGGATCACGAAATCGCCGGGCTCGACGCTGGTCACACCCGCACCGACCGCTTCGACGACGCCGGCCGCCTCGTGCCCGAGCAGGAAAGGAAACTCGTCGTTGATGCCGCCCTCTCGGTAGTGCAGGTCGGTGTGGCACACCCCGCAGGCGGTGACCTTGACCACCGCCTCACCCGGACCGGGGTCGGGGACGACCACATCCACGACCTCGACTGGTTCTCCCTTCTTGCGTGAGATCACGCCGCGCACCGTTTGGCTCATGCGTACAACTTAACCGGTACCGGCCGAATCTTCACGCTCAGGGAACATCGATTCACGAGAGGAAACGCAAGTCCCGGCCGAACGGGTCTGGAGAAAATTCTCGGCTCGGGCGTGAACCAACCGGTGGGTCCGTCCGTCGTGCCGAGTGATCATCCACTCGACGAAAGGGCTACCGATGACCCTCACCACCGATTCCCGTACCCGCAACGATATTTCGGCCGCCGAGACGGCGGAGGCGTTCGCCGAACGCATGATCGGCGTCATCGACGCCGCCAGCCTCGCGCTGCTGATGTCGATCGGTCACCAGACCGGGCTGTGGGACACCCTCGCCGGCCTGCCGCCGTCCACCAGCGCACAGATCGCCGGCGCCGCCGGGCTCAACGAGCGCTACGTGCGGGAATGGCTCGGCGGGGTGGTGACCGCCCGGGTGGTCGACTACGACCCCGCGGCCGGCGTACACCCTGCCGGCGCAGCGGGCGGAGGTGCTGACCCGGGCCGCCGGACCCGACAATCTTGCCCGGCTCGCGCAGTACATCCCGCTGCTCGGCGAGGTGGAGCAGCGGATCATCGAATGCTTCCGCTCCGGCGGCGGGCTGCCGTACTCGGAATACCCCCGGTTCCAGGCGCTGATGGCCGAGGAGAGCGGGGACGTGTTCGATGCCGCGCTCATCGACGTCGTGCTGCCGATGGTCGACGGCGCCCACGAACTGCTGCGCGCGGGAGTGGACGTGGCCGACATCGGCTGCGGCAGCGGGCATGCGATCAACCTGATGGCCCGGGCGTTCCCGGCGAGCCGGTTCACCGGCTACGACTTCTCGCCGGACGGGCTGGCGGCCGGCCGCGCCGAGGCCGCGCAGCTGGGGCTGACCAACGCCACGTTCGTCGCGGCCGATGTCGCACGGCTCGACATCGCCGAGAATTACGATTTGATAACGGTTTTCGATGCGATCCACGACCAGGCGGATCCGGCGGCGGTGTTGGCCAACATCCATCGCGCGTTGCGCCCGGGCGGCCGACTGCTGATGGTCGACATCAAGGCGTCGTCGCGGCTGGAGGACAACATCGGCAAACCCCTGGCCACGCACCTGTACACGATGTCGACCATGCACTGCATGAGCGTGTCGCTGAGCAGTGGCGGTGCCGGGCTCGGCACCTGTTGGGGCCATCAGCTGGCGACGTCGATGCTGGCCGACGCGGGCTTCACCGACGTGCAGTGCCGCGAGATCGAATCCGACCCGATCAACAGCTACTACGTGGCCCGCAAGTAACCTCGGCGCGATGAGCGCGCTCGATGTCATCGCCGACTGGCCCGTCACCAACGCTGCCGCCGCGGTGATCGGGCCGTCCGGTGTGTTGGCCGAATACGGCGACGCGCGGCGGCGTTTCGCGTTGGCGTCGGTCACCAAACCACTGGCGGCGCGCGCCGCGCTCATCGCGGTCGAGGAGGGTGCGGTGGAGCTGGACACCCCGGCCGGGCCGCCGGGCGCGACGGTGCGGCATCTGCTGGCCCACACCGCGGGCTACTCGATGCAGGAGGCCACCACCGTCGCCCGGCCCGGCCGCCGGCGGGTCTACTCGAACTACGGTTTCGCGGTGCTGGCGCAGACGATCGAGCAGGCGACCGGGATCGAGTTCACCCGGTACCTGACCGAGGCGGTGTTCGACCCGCTCGGGATGGCCGACACCACGCTCGACGGCGGCGCGGCCGCCGCCGGGTACGGCGCGGTGTCGACGGTCGCCGACCTCGCCCGGTTCGCCGGCGATTTGCTGCGTCCGGTCACGGTGTCGGCGCAACTGCACGCCGAGGCGACCTCGGTGCAGTTTCCCGGCCTGGATGGGGTGCTGCCCGGGTTCGGCGTGCAGCGCCCCAACGACTGGGGGCTGGGGTTCGAGATCCGCGACGCCAAATCGCCGCACTGGACCGGGTCGGCCAACTCGCCGGCGACCTACGGGCACTTCGGCCAGTCCGGGACGTTCCTGTGGGTCGACCCGGTCGCCGATCTGGCCCTGGTGGTGCTCACCGACCGGGCGTTCGGCGACTGGGCGTACGCGCCGTGGCCGGCGTTAGCTGATGAAGTCCTGAGAGAATTCGGGGCGGACTAGCGCAACATGCGCCTCACAAGGCACAATAGAAACGCATGACATGGCTGTAATTCGGTTTCGCCAGGTCGTTGGGGAAGACGTCCCTCGTGGAGCCGAAGGAGCAGCTATGCGTGCAGCGAACCAATTCGCCGACGCGACGACAGGTGTGGTGTACATCCACTCCTCTCCCGCGGCGGTATGCCCGCATGTCGAGTGGGCGTTGTCGTCGACCCTCAACGCGCGGGCGAACCTGAAGTGGACGCCCCAGCCGGCGATGCCGGGGCAGCTGCGTGCTGTCACCAACTGGGTCGGACCGGTGGGTACCGGGGCGCAGCTCGCCAACGCGCTGCGCGCCTGGTCGGTGCTGCGCTTCGAGGTGACCGAGGATCCGAGCCCGGGCGTGGACGGCCACCGGTGGTGCCACACCCCGCAGCTGGGGCTGTGGAGCGGGCCGATGAGCGCCAACGGCGACGTGATGGTCGGCGAGATGCGACTGCGCGCGCTGATGGCCGAGGGGCCCGATGTGCTGTTCAGCGAGCTGGACACCGTGCTGGGCACCGCCTGGGACGAGGCGCTGGAACCGTTCCGCGACGGCGGCGAGGGTGCGGAGGTCAGCTGGCTGAGCCGCAGCGTCGGCTGACCTGATAGGGGATCAGCGTCGGCGGGCCGGGGTCAGGACCTCGGGGTGAGGATCCGCAGTGCCCCCGGCACCGCCGACACCTCCACCGGCAACGGGCACACGTACTCGCCGTCGGCGTAGGCGTTGATCCCGGGACAGTCGACGGTGACCGTGTGCGCCCGTTCGGTGCGCACCTCGTCGAGCTCGACGTGGGTGCCTTTGAACACCGTGGGGAACAGCCGGACCAGTTTGGTGCGCGACGCCGTCGCCACCATCGTCACGTCGAGCAGCCCGTCGCCCGGGTCGGCGTGCGGGCAGATCCGCATCCCGCCGCCGTAGCTGCGGGTGTTGCCGAGCGCCGCCAGCGTCAACTCGGTCTCCAGTTCACGCCCGTCGAAGCTCAGCCGGAACGGCAGCAGCCGCAGTTTCGACAGCTCCGCGACCATGGCCAGGTTGTAGCGCATCCGCCCGTGCGGCCAGCGCATCCGGTTGGTGCGGTCGGTGACCAGCGAGTCGAACCCGGCCGCCATCACCGTGCCGAACCATCTGTCGGTGCCGTCGGCGCCCCGGATGCGGCCCAGGTCGATGACGCGAGTGCCGGCGCCGTCGGCGCCGAGGATGGCGTCGGCGACGACGTCGGCGGCGGCCTCCGGATCCTTGGTGGGGATACGGAATTCGCGCGCATGGTCGTTGCCGGTGCCGGCCGGGATAATGCCCAGCGGGACCTCGCCCTGAGCCAGCACCTGCAGCGCGAGCGACACGATCCCGTCCCCGCCGACCACCACCAGCGCGTCCATCCCGCGGTCCAGCGCCGCCTCGACCAGCCGGCGGGCGTGATCGGCGTCGGTGCCGGCGATCGCGACCACATCCACCCCGCGGCGCTGCAGCCGGGCCACCGCGCGCTCGGCGGCGTGCGGGGCGCTGCCGTGCCCGGACGCGGGATTGGTCAACAGTGTCACCCGGGCGGTCCCGCTTGATGTCCCGCTCGATGTGGTCATGGAATCAGCTTGCCCGGGTTGAGGATTCCCTTCGGATCGAGCGCGGCCTTCACCGCACGCAGCACCGTGACGCCGAGCTCGCCGACCTCGTCGTGCATCCACGGCCGGTGATCGGCGCCGACCGCGTGGTGATGGGTGATGGTGCCGCCGTTGCGCATGATCGCATCGGAGGCGGCGGCTTTGGCCCGCTGCCACTGTTCGATCGGGTTACCGCGCTGCCCGGCGACGACGGTGAAGTACAGCGAGGCCCCGGTCGGATACACATGCGAAATGTGGCACAGCACCAGCGCTTGCGTGCCCGATTCGGCCAGCGAACCGGTCAGCGCCTCGGTGACCGCGCGTTTGAGCACCGGCACGTTCGACCAGTTGGTCGCGGTCTCCAGCGTCTCGCACAACGCGCCCGCCGACAGCAGCGAGTCCCGCAGATACGGTGCGTTGAACCGGCCGTGCTCCCAGTCCCGGGCGGGCTGCTCGCCGAGTGAGGTGCCGCCGGCGGCGGCCAGCACCGCCCGGGTCTCCTCGTGGCGGCTCGCGACGTGCGCCTCGGTGCCCTCGAACACCGTGATCGCCAGGCACCCGCCGGTGATCTGCTGCTCACCGATGCGCTCGGTGGTGGCGAGGTTGACCGCGGTCTCGGCCTCGTCGGACAGCCTGATCACGGTCGGCCCGGTGCCGGTCTGGACCACCGCGCGCAGTGCGTCGGCCCCGGTCGCGAAGTCCGGGAACGACCAGGCCTCGTAGCGGGTGGCCGCGGGTACCGGGTGGACCCGGACCCGTACCCGGGTGATGATCCCGAACACCCCTTCCGACCCGATCAGCAGCTGCCGCAGATCCGGCCCGGCCGCCGACTCGGGGGCCCGGCCCAGCTCCAGCACCCCGGCCGGGGTGACCGCCCGCAGTCCGCGGACCATGTCGTTGAACCGTCCGTAGCCGGCCGATCCCTGACCCGACGAGCGGGTCGCGGCGAATCCGCCGATGGTGGCGAACTGGAAGCTCTGCGGGAAATGGCCCAGCGAGAACCCGCGCTCGCCGAGCAGCTGTTCGGCCTGCGGTCCGGTCAGCCCGGCTTCGAGCTCGGCCTCGCCGGAGATCTCGTCCAGCGCGGTCAGCCGGTTCAGCCGCCGCAGATCCAGGCTGACCACGGCGGCGAACCGCCCGCGAATCGGGTCCAGCCCGCCGACCACGCTGGTGCCGCCGCCGAACGGCACGATCGCGATGCCGTGCTCGCCGCAGTACGCCAGGATCGCGGCGATCTCGTCCTCATCGGCGGGCAGCAGCACCGCGTCCGGGGCGTCCTGCACGCCGGGATGGCGGCGCCGCAGCAGATCCAGCGTGGACTTGCCGCCCGCGTGCAGCAGCCGGTCGGCGTCGCCGACCCGGCAGTACCGGTCGCCGACGATCGCCGCCAGGCCCGCGCGGTGGGTTTCGGACAGCGCCGACGGGCGGACCCGCACCTCGGTCAGGTCCGGCTCGGGTGCCGGGGTGCCGTCGACGCCGAGGGCCTGCTTGAGCAGTGCCCGGATGCCGTCGCTGAGTGGTCTGGCCTGGGCCGGATCGCCCCAGGCGTTCCACTTCATCGGGGGTAACAGGTCGGTCGGTCGGTCATCCGGAGCCGTCATGAGTTACAGTATTACAGAACATGTCAACACGTAACTCTGATTCGGCCACCATCGAGGACCGCATTCTCGATGCGGCGGCCGACTGTGTGCTGGCCTTCGGTGTGGACCGGGTCATGCTGGCCGAGATCGCGCGCCGCGCCGGGGTCAGCCGGCCGACGGTCTATCGGCGCTGGCCCGACACCCGGGCGGTGCTGGCCGCGCTACTGACCCGGCGGATCGTCGGGGTGCTTGACGCAGCGCCGAGCCGTGGGGTGGGGCGCGCAGCGCTGGTGGAGCGGATCGTGACGATCGCCGAGCGGCTGCGCGCCGACGAGGTGGTGATGTCGGTACTGCGGAAGGCCCCCGACCTGGCGATGGTCTACATCGCCGAACGGATGGGCACCAGCCAGCAGATCCTGCTCGACGCCGTCGCGGCCGACATCAAGCTCGCCCAGGAGCAGGGCAGTGTCCGGCCCGGCGAGCCGCGTCGGCTGGCGGCCATGTGCCTGCTGATCACCCAGTCGGCGATCCAGTCGGCGCAGATCGTCGCCCCGATGTTGGACGCCGACGAGCTGGCCGTCGAACTGGCCCACTCACTGAACGGATACCTGCGACCGTGACCATGTCCCGAGCGCCGATGAGCACCACCGCCCTCAATGCCGCCCGCCGCACCGCCGAGCTGAGCGCGCTGGCCGACGGCCGCGCCGTCGACGTCGTCGTGATCGGCGGCGGCATCACCGGCGCCGGCATCGCGCTGGACGCCGCCAGCCGTGGGCTGCGGGTGGCGCTGGTGGAGAAACACGATCTGGCCTTCGGCACCAGCCGGTGGAGCTCCAAGCTCGTTCACGGCGGGTTGCGGTATCTGGCGACCGGCAACGTCGGGATCGCCCGGCGCAGCGCGGTCGAACGCGGAATCCTGATGACCCGCAACGCCCCTCACCTTGTGCGGGCGATGCCGCAGCTGGTGCCGCTGCTGCCGTCGATGAGCACGGTGTCGCGGGCGCTGGTGCGAGTGGGTTTTCTGGCCGGCGACGGGCTGCGCCGGCTCGCCGGCACGCCCGCGTCGGTCCTGCCGCGGTCGCGGCGCATCGACGCCGCCCGGGCGGCGCAGCTGGCGCCCACGGTGCGCCGCGACGGGCTCGACGGCGCCTACCTCGCCTACGACGGCCAGCTCATCGACGACGCCCGGCTGGTCACCGCCGTGGCACGCACCGCCGCCCAGCACGGCGCGATGATCCTTACCCGGGTCGCCGCCTCGGAGGCCACCGCGACGGCGGTGCGGCTGACCGACCAGCTGACGGGGGAGTCGTTCGAGGTCACCGCGCGGGCGGTGATCAACGCCGCCGGGGTGTGGGCGGGCGAGGTCGACCCGTCGATCACGCTGCGGCCCAGCCGCGGAACGCATCTGGTGTTCGACGCGGCGGCGTTCGGCAACCCCACCGCCGCGCTGACCATCCCGATTCCCGGCGAGCTCAACCGGTTCGTGTTCGCGATGCCCGAACAACTCGGCCGGGTCTACCTCGGCCTCACCGACGAGGAGGCGCCCGGGCCGGTGCCCGATGTCCCGGAGCCGACACCGCAGGAGATCGCGTTCCTGCTCGACACCGTCAACACCGCGCTCGATGTGACGCTGAGCGAATCGGATGTGATCGGCGCGTTCGCCGGCCTGCGGCCGCTGGCCGACACCGGGGAGGGCCGCACCGCGGATCTGTCCCGCGAGCACGTGGTGCGCGTGTCGCCGGCCGGGGTGATCAGCGTGGTCGGCGGCAAGCTCACCGAGTACCGGTACATGGCCGAGGATGTGCTGAACCGGGCGATCGAGCTGCGCGGGCTGACCGCCGGGGTGTGCCGCACCCGCAATCTGCCGCTGGTCGGCGCGCCGGCGAATCCCGTTGCGACGCTTCGCGCTACGGACGTCGCGGAGATGCCGGGGTCGCTGGTGGCCCGCTTCGGGGCGGAGGCGCCGAACGTCATCGCCGCGGCGAGCTGCGCGCGGCCGACCGAACCGGTGGCCGAGGGGCTCGACGTGATCCGCGCGGAGTTCGAGTACGCGGTCACCCACGAGGGCGCGCTGACCGTCGACGACATCCTCGACCGGCGCACCCGCATCGGACTGGTCGCCGAGGACCGGCAGCGGGCCGCCGCGGCGGCGGAGGAGATCCTGGCGTCGGTCAGCTGACCGGGGCGCTGGTGAACAGGACGTCGCGCACCGGTGACTGAGTGTGGCGCTGCCACAACGCCTGTGCGCTGACGAAGAGCTCCGGGAGGACGTCGACCACGACGACGCGGCCGCCCATCGCCGGACCCGCGGGGGCGGTGACGAATGCGATGCAGCCGGTGGTCAGCGGCGCGGCGACGGTCGCGGCGCCCTGTACGCGACTGACGACGTAGTCGGGCTCGAAGCCGGCGTGACGACAGGCGCCCATCAGCGCCTCGGTGTAGTACGAGGTTCCGGGTGGTGCCCACAGGGCGATGCGTTCGCCGGCGATCTCGCCGATCTCGATCTCGGTGCGGTCGGCGAGGGAATGGTCGCGCGGCAGGGCGAGGCGGACACGGTCATAGCCCAGGACGGCCGTGGCCACCTCGCTGGTCGGGGCGACCCCGCGGCGCAGCCCGAGGTGCACGGACCCGTCGAGCACCGCCTCGATCAGCGCGTCGGGGTAGAGCTGGCGGAAGGTGAACGACACCTCGGGGAACGCGGTGATGGCGGGTTCGACATGTGAGTAGGACTCAACCCCGCTGAGTGCCGGGGTGTGGCCGATGACGAACTCCGCACGGGCACCGGCCGCCGCACTCTCCACCTGTTCAGCGACGGTCTGCGCCGCGGCGAGCAGCGGTCGACCCTCGGCCAGCAGGACACGGCCCGCCGGGGTGAGTCGCAGACGGCGTCCCTCCCGGTCGAAAAGTGATGCGCCGAGCTGCTTCTCGAGCTGCTGTATCGAACTGCTGAGCGCCTGCTGGGTGAGATGCAGCGATGCCGCGGCAGCCGTCACACTGCCGGCGTCGGCCACGGCGACGAAATGTCGCAGCCGCCTCAGGTCGGGTCCACGGTGCACCACGGTCGCAGCTTATACAAGTAGTACTTGTGAATACCTCGCAAGAATGTGTTTTTCATCTGTGAATTGCGAAACTAGCGTCCGTCGTATGAACACGTTGAATGGGAAATCCGCAGTCGTGGCGGCCGGGGCCAAGAACCTCGGTGGCCTGATCAGCACGACGCTGGCGTCGCAGGGCGTCAACGTCGCCGTGCACTATCACAGCGCGGCCACCGAGGCCGAGGCCGACCGGACCGTGGCCGCCGCGCAGGCGGCGGGCGTGAAGGCGGTGAAGGTGCAGGGGGACCTGACGGTGCCCGCCAACGTCGAGCGGCTCTTCGACACGGCTGCCGAGGCGTTCGGCGGAGTGGACATCGCGATCAACACCGTCGGCAAGGTGCTTCGCAAGCCGATCATTGAAACCACTGAGGCCGAATATGACTCGATGTTCGACATCAACTCCAAGGCGGCCTACTTCTTCCTGCAGCAGGCGGGCCGGCGCCTCAACGACAACGGGTCGGTCATCACGATCCTGACCGCGCTGCTGGGGGCCTTCACCGACGGCTACTCCACGTACGCGGGATCGAAGAGCTCGGTCGAGCACTTCGCCCGCGCCGCGGCCAAGGAGTTCGGGGTCCGGGGCATCAGCGTCAACAACATCGCGCCCGGTCCGATGGACACGCCCTTCTTCTATCCGCAGGAGACACCCGAGCGCGTCGAGTTTCACAAGTCGCAGGCGATGGGCAATCGTCTGACCGACATCACCGATATCGCCCCGCTGGCGGTGTTTCTCGTCGGCGACGGGCATTGGATCACCGGCCAGACCATCTTCGCCAACGGCGGCTAC
>Ga0310823_100505_pt1 | contig 25240 bp, 14 predicted proteins | sample P4_ome_3_FD_201316 | JGI IMG/M metagenome (GOLD analysis project Ga0310823, IMG submission 201316) | Sorghum-adapted microbial communities from Joint BioEnergy Institute, Emeryville, California, United States - P4_Day56_Rep3 | ecosystem: Engineered > Bioreactor > SSF (Solid state fermentation) >...
TCGGCGACCGGCCTGGCGAGCCTGTATTTCTACAGAAGGAACCGGCCGGAATGGAGGAGCCTCGCGCTCGTGTCGCTCGTGCTCACGTTCTGCTCGGGACTGCAGGCCATCGCGTTCTGGGTCATCCGGAATGACTTCAACCTGAGCTGGTGGGTGCCGAATCTGTTTCTGCTGCTCTATCCGCTGTTCTACATTCCCGGGTTCGCAAAGCGCGCGGGGGAAGCGGCGGGACGGATCAATGGCGCAGTCCCGGGGAACGCTTGATTCTCCAATTGTTTCGTCTCCGAAGAGCCCAAGCCGCGCCGGCGCCGCTGGTCGGCAAGGCCAGTCCGACGACAATCAACATCACCGCGGGATAGACCAGCGCGGCCACAGCAGACCACCGCAGCCCGCCCCTCAGGTTGAATCGCACGCCGGGATCCCGCCAGTCGCGGTTCGCCAATCGCAGCGCGAACATCGTCAAGAACGGCAGGATCAGCCACAGTCCCATCCCGGGCGTGTTGCCTTCCGGCCCTCCCGGGACGGGCATCCACCCATACCCCGATCCAGCCGCTCGCCAGCACCACCAGGATGAACAGGAAGTTTATGCAAAGCGAGAACGCCTGGGATGACCCGGAGGGTAAGCTTGTCCGGCAAGTTGAACTGACGAATGGAGCGACCGGAGAATGAATGTATGGAGAGGACTATACGCCCGGGAGCCGATTTTTCAGGTTTCGAATGGACGGGATGTACTTTTTCATGGATGATTACGGATATCTGCCCGAAGCTCAGGTCCAATCCATCGCGGAGTCGTTCGTTCCCATTGATCAACTGAAACCGTAATGTTGCGGACCCGCGGGAAACGGAGGTTGCGGCATGGCCCCGTAACCACTTGCTCGCAAACTCATCGTCAAGGCTTGACCATGCGCATGATGACCGCGGTGTACGGGTAATGCTTGTCGTATTCTTTTCCGGATTCTCCAGCGCGAGCGTCGACAGCCCCGCTTGTCAGGGGCGTCCCGGACGATCTCGCCGCGCTTCTGTCCCTCGACGATCAGCTCAATCTTGGTGTCGCGGACGGCCTGGAACCTTTTCAACAGCAATTCGCGCAAAACGGTCGCATCCGTCGAATCTTCCTTCAAGTTCGAGAAGATCCTTCGCATAATCTCAAGGTTGTTGCCTGTCGCGGCGGCCCCATGCGGCTTTCAACGCGGACATTCCCTCATTTCCTGTTTATACTTCCGGCTCGACGGGGAACCACAACTGCCCCTTCCCTTTCGGGCACCGGACTGGCGCTCACGATATCAGGGGTGAATGGCGGGCGCTTGCCAAAAAATATGGATCCGATCAACTGATCAGGTCCAACCACCAATAAATGGGCACAAAAATGATCGGCGTCAGAATTGCCGAGCATGCCATCGCGAATCCGCTGATCGACCCCTTGATCTCGGACTCCAGCAGCAGGCGGGCGGTGCCGATGCCGTGGGAAGTCGTGCCGAAGGCCGTGCCGACGGCGATGTCCGAGCGAATCCCCGCCAGGCGCGACAAGGCCGGCCCCAGCACGCTGCCCGTCAGCCCGGTCAGCACGGTGAAGACGGCGCCCATCTCCGGTATGCCGCCGATCAGCGACACGATCTCCACCGCCACGGGCGAGGTGACGGTTTTGGGCAGCATCGACAGCAGCAGCTGCCGCGAGCCGCCGAACAGACACAGCAAGAGCGCCGTAATGCCGATGCCGAATACCGTGCCGAAGGTCAAGCCGGACAGAATCACGGCAATCCGCCTGCGCACCAGCGGCCAATGCTTGTAGATCAGCGTGCCGAGCGCGATCGTCGCCGGCCCCAGGAAGAAGGATACGACGCTTCCGCCGACGTTGTAGTCCTCATAGGGAATCCCGGTGCACAGCAGAAAGACGATGAGCACGGTCGAAGCGGCCAGCAGCGGGTTGAGCGGCCTGAACCATCGGTCCCGCACCCAGCAGGACAGCGCATACGCCCCTACGGTCATCGTCACGCCGAACAGCGGGTGGCTTGTCCACTCACTCATGCCGCACCTTCCTCCGCTCCAGCCACTCTGTCAGCCAGCCGGTGGCCGCGAGAGACAGCAACGTGCTGAGCAGCAGGCCGCCGATGATCGCCAGGGCCGACTCCCGAATCTCCGAAAAATAAACCATCGTCCCGACGACAAACGGCGCGAAGAACAGCAGCATATGCTTCAGCAAAAACCGCGCCGACTCCTCGACCCATTCGATCTTGACGATTTTCAGGAACAGGCAGGCCGTAAACAAGATCAGCCCGATCACATTGGCCGGCAGCGGCAGCGAAGTTCCTTTCTGGATCAACAAGCCCAACAAATGAAAAGCAAGCAATATGGCAAATCCGGCCATCTCTCTCACCACTCCCTCACGACATCCAGTATATCATGAGTAGAGCCGCAGCGCGTGATCGAAACGAGAGATACGGTCCTCCCCGTTTTCGTTCATGTGTTATCGAAAGGCCTTCGACCGTCTGTCAAAGTACACCCGGGCGCCCGCGAAAATCACCGCCATGACGGCGACGGAGAAGATGGCATACTCGAGGCCGAAAAGCTTCCTGCGGTCGTCCGCAAGCTTGTACCGCTCCATCAACATGCGCCGGAACTCCTCTACGGTCATCGGATTGTCGGGGGTGTATGTTCCGTTCGCGACTCCCATTTTCGTCAAAATGCCGGCCGTCTCCGAATAGACGTAAAACTCGTCTGCCGGCGGGAGGTGGATGACGATCTCGCCGTCCCGCAGATTCAGCAGTCCGTGCGGCAGTTCGGGAGGATACCCGATCGCCTGCGGCACGAAACGGCCGTCTTGGGTCCGCAGCGCGCCGATGGCGTTGACCGGCTGACCGTCCTGGAAGATGATCGCCACCCATGTCGGCGGCATGCCCGTGATGAGCTCATCCGACTTCCCCCGCGCAAAGTCGGCGTTCAGGCTGTAGACCGGATAAAGCCCGCTGAACGCGATGGTCCCTTTTTCCTCCCGGAAGCCCCAATCCTCCGGACGGTCCGCGAAGACCATTTCATCCACCAATTGGTGAAAAAGTTCCTCCGCGAACGCCTTCGCGCCATCCGGCGGCATCGTCGGAGCGGCCGAAGCGAGTGGTCCCGCGAGTGGTCCCGCGATCAGGAAAACGCCGAGGATCAATCCCGGAAGCGCTTTTGACGAAACCTTGGAACCGAACCTGGACAACGGAATCTCCCCCGTCTTTGGTAATCATTCGATGAACAGGGATGCGGAAGTAAAAAACAGATATATTCAATCCTTACCTGATCCTGTCATTCGGGAATGCTATGATCACTTATAATATTGCATCAAAGGCGGTGTTGGGTTGGGAACGGATCAACTGACGCGCATTGCGCGGGAATCCTTGACGCACTACCCCGTAACTTGCAAATCGATGGATTTTATCGGCCACAGCGCAAGCGCCGTTTATAAAGTGACGGATTCCGAAGGCAATCGGTTCAGTCTGCGCGTGCATCGGCCGAGAAGCGGGAACCTTGAGAGCTTCTGGACGTCGCGGGAAGCGGTCCGTTCCGAGATGATGTGGCTTCACGCCCTGAGCCGGGAGACGGACATCATTCTGCCCGCCCCCGTCATGAACGTACAGGGGGATCTCGTGACGATCGTGGACGGTATCGCCTGCACGATGCTGACATGGGTGGATGGCGAAGCGAGACCTTATTTTGCAACCGCGGAAGAAGCCGAGGCCATCGGGGAACTGACCGGCAAACTGCACAGGCAGTCGTCGAACTGGACCATTCCGGAAGCTTTCTCGCGCCCGGCATTGGACGACGCCCGCATCATGAAGGCGCTCGTGAACCTGGAATTCGCGTCCCGGTCGGGCAAGCTTCCCGCGGACGAGACGGCGCTCCTGCGGCGCGCCGGCCTCCGGGCCGTCGACATGATGAACGGATTGGAACGCACACCGGCGAACTGGGGCGTGATCCATGCCGATCTGATTCCCGGCAACATCCTGTTCCACGGACCGGAAGCGCGGCCGATCGACTTCGGCTCCTGCGCATTCGGGCATTACCTGATCGATCTCGGCTGGACGATGTGCTACATTCATCCTTCGCTTCGGGCGGATTTGCTTCATGCCTACTCCCGGCACTGCGCGCTGCCGCGAAATCATGTCGAGCTGCTGGAAGGATTCTATCTCGCGGCGATGCTCGATACGATGAATTTCTGGCTGGGTCTGCCGGACTGGACGGATCGGATGCCCGGCATCATCCGCAAGCTGGCCGACCGGGAAGCGACCGCGTACCTCAAGGGGGAATCGTTCCTCTTCAGCGGCGCGCCCTATTGGGAATGACCGCCGGTTTTCATGGGGTTACATGTCCCGGAGATCTTGCAATCCGGTGCATGTGCGCCGGATCCGACATGCCCGATGAAAAAGGAGTCTGACTCACGGGTCAGACTCCCCGGTCCATCGGAACGGCGTCGTGTCGAAGAACAGGTCCGGGTTCACCGGTGTGTTGTGCGCCCAGAAGGTAAAGTGCAGATGCGGGCCCGTGGAAAAGCCGGTGGAACCGACAAGGCCGATGATGTCGCCTTTCTTTACGGTGTCTCCGGCGCTCACGTTCAGCTCCGACAGGTGCGCGTATTGCGAGAACAACCCCATGCCGCGGTCGATGTAAATCGTCAGCCCCGTCAGATACAGGTCGTCCGCCAGCGCGACGACGCCGTCGTTCGCCGCCGCGATCGGCGTCCCCTTGGGCGCCGCGAGGTCGATCGCGTTGTGCGTGCTGCTCAGCTTCCCGTTGATGTAGCGCGTGTACCCGTACGGCGTCGACAGCCGGCCTTCAATCGGCTTGAGGAAAGCCGAATCGAACAGGAACGTCTCCGCGGAATGCGACCGGGCTTCATCGATCTTCTTCTGGTCCTCCGCGATCCGTTCCGTGTTGCGGCGCATGCTCTCCATCTCTTCCGAGACGGTCAGGTATTGCGTGTTGAATTTTTTCTCCCGAACGGTAAGCTGCGCGCCGCCGACCGTATAGGCGCCCGGCTTCGTCGACCTCGGGACGGGCAGATAGGTAAAATACCCCGCCTTGTACGGCTTGAGCGCATACGTCTTCCCCTGCCACTCCACTTCTCCCGGTTCATCGCGCCGCACCAGAATCACGTCACCGGGATAGGTCACATCCGGCAGCAAAATCCACCCGGACCCCGGCTTCATCACCTGCTGCGGCACCGCGTACAGCGCCGCCTCTTCCGCCCTCAGCCTGCGCCGCTCCTTCTCCGCCCCGATCGCCGCGCGCACCTCTGCGGTGACCTCCTGATGCCAGGTGAGGCCGCCGTCAACCGACACCAGAAGGGGGTTGTCCAGCCCTTCGCTCCCGTCGGCCAGCGCCCAGCCGATCCGGCCCGAAACCGGCTGCACCCGCTTCGCCGCGATCGGCTTGCCGTCGATCACGATCGGCAGGGACGGGTCGAAGTCCAGATACGCGGCCTCGATCTCCCGCAGCGCCGCGAGAAGCGCCGCCTGCCCGTTCGCTTCGGCATCATTCGCCAATGCGCCATCCGCCTCGCTGACCGCATCGCCATGGGCTCCGGGCTCGTCCGGCGAGCCCGCGTCCGATCCTGCTGCCAGTCTGTCAGGCTCCCCCGGCGCGACCGCTTCGCCTCCGGCGCCCGCAACCGGCCCGTCCGCCGCGCCGGCCGCCGGCACGTCTTCCTCCGGCAACGTCCAGTCCGGTCCCGCTTCGCGCCAGGTGACGCCGCCGTCCCCGGTCACCATGACGGTCCCGTCATCATACTCGTACCAGCCCGTGTCCAGATCCAGCATGCGGAAGTCGACGATCGTCCGCTTCACGGGCTCCGGTTCCGGCACCGGTTCGTCCGCCAGAACCGGCTCCGCCTGGCCCGACAGTTCCCCTCCGTCCGCAACCTGCCGCTGGCCATCCCGTCCCGGATCGGTCAGCCAGACCACAGCCAGCCAGACACCGGCCAACGCCAATGTCGCAAGAGCGATTGACCATAACTCGAGTCTTCCTTTTTTCTTTCGCCTGTTTCTGTCCGCGCGGCGCGGTGTTCGGCTGTCGGCTCCCACGCCCCGTACCTCCCGTCTTCGTCTCGCATATCGCGCATCTTTTTTTCCATTGTAACATTGAGACAGCGTGTCAGACAGGATTCCCGAGACAACGTAATGCAAGAATGCAGTACATTCTTCCGAAAAAGAGCAAAATAACCGAATATGCTGCAAATCTGCATGACATCAGGCAAAATTCCGCAGAAAGCACCCGAATGTACTGCAAATTTGCATTCCATCTTACCCTGTCGGCAAACAGCAAAGGCCCCGGCGCATGCCGGAGCCCGAATCCGCAAGGAATCCATTGTGCTTATCGTCTGAATCTGATCCTGAGCGTTCCCATATCTTCGGGGGACGAACCCTTTTTCTTCAAACCGGTGATGAACAGGTCATACGGTTTCCCGGCTTCAACCGGGCCGTATTTGAGGTAAAGCATGTAATCATTCCCCCGATAGGTGCCTTTCAGCTCGGCGCCGGCACCCGCGGCGTCCACCTCGACCGTCAACCCGATGAAAAGATAATCGTGCGTATCGGATGCGGCCGTCATGATATACGAACCGTCATCGTCACGAGTCAGCAAGGCCAAATCTACAACGACAAGGGATTCGTTGAGCTGCGCAGTGCCGATCAAATTGATCGGACTGACCGTTGCGGTGACGACAAACGCAGCCGCAAACCCTTCGTACTGCGCGGTGATGACCGCGCTTCCGGCGCCAACGGCCGTGACGCGGCCGGTTGCGTCGACCGTCACAACGGATTCGTCGCTGCTGGTCCAATCGGTCGCCTCATCCGTAACATCCTCGAGCGTATCGTCGCTCAGCTTGGCCTGAAGGGTCAGCTGCAGCGAATCGCCTGTGAACAGCGGGACATTGGCGTCAAAGACCAATTGTACGACCGTCGGCGGGTCCGTCGGATCGGTCGGGTCAGTCGGATCTGCCGGGTCCGCCGGATCGGTCGGATCAGCCGGATCGATCGGATCTGTCGGGTCCGCCGGATCGATCGGGTCTGCCGGATCGATTGGATCTGCCGGGTCCGCCGGATCGGTCGGTTCTGTCGGGTCCGCCGGATCGATCGGGTCTGCCGGGTCCGCCGGATCGGTCGGCGGATCAGCCGGATCTGCCGGGTTCGGAGCCGGGTCGGTTGAAGGCGTCGGCGACGGATTTGAATCCGGCGACGGTTCCGACGCGGGCGGCGTCCAGTCCCCGCGCACATCGGCCGGCGTCTTCTCGAACGTCGTGCCCTCGGCGCCCTTCTCGATCGTCGCCTTCTCGATCGTGCCCTGCCCGGTTACCTTCAGCGCGGCATTCAGGACCAGATTGCCGATCTTCGCAGCCGTGCCGAGGTTCAGGCTGGCCGATCCCGCGTTGCCCGACACGTTCAGGTTGTTGATGCTGCCTTCCGGCACGTCGACTTCAACCGCCCCGGCGTTCACTTGAACGTTGTCGAAGTTGCCGAGCAGCGAAACCCTGGAACCGGCAGGAAGCCTGTCCGCCAGGGTGACATTGGCGATCCCGCCGCTCGTTGCTTTGGAACTGTCGATTCTTGCGGAGGATTGCACGTTCACCTCATTGACCTTCGTACTGCCCTCCGCAACAATTCGCACATCGCCCGTTTTCTTGTTGATCACGATTTTGACAATGACGGAATCTTTGAAATAAATGGAGTTTACGCCGCCGCCCTGCACAAACGTATCCCCGTCGATCGACACGTTGTCGAGGACGGCCTCGCCTTCACCGACACCCTCGCCGATGGTCAAATTGCCGGTGATGAAGATGTTCCGCAGCGTAACGCCGGGGGTATCGATCAACACATCACCTTCGAGCGTCTGCGTTCCGGATTCCGGCCCGTAGATGCCCGCCTCGTCATACACTTCCGCATACCGCTGGCGCAGCGCGCGGTCCAGAATCGCAACGGCCTCGGCCCGCGTCAGCAGGCTCCCGGGTCGGAACGTCCCGTCGCCGAAGCCGACGATCAGCCCTTTCGCGACGACGGATGCAACCGCCGCCTTGCTCCAGCCCGCGATGTCCGCGGCATCGCGGAACCGCCCGAGAGCATCTGCCGGCTCGGCGCCATCCAGTTCCAGCAGGCGGGCAATGATGACGGCAGCCTGCTCGCGGGTGAGCGGATCAAGCGGCCGTACCGATCCTTCAGGATCGCCCTTGATGTAACCGGCCGCAAGCGCGGTGGTCACGGTCTCGTATGCGGGATCGTCCGGAGAGACATCGGCCGCTTCCGGATGCTCGTTCACGGATGTATCGAGCGAATCCGGGAAGCCGAACGATTGGTTGACGAGCGACATGAATTCGACACGCGCAACGTTGTCGTCCGGATGAATGTTCCCGTTGTCATCGCTGTGAAGATAGCCTCTGTCGATCCAGGTCCGGATGTGCGTTTCCGCCCAGTGCCCGCCATAATCCGAAGGCTGCCCTGCGGCGAATGCCTGCAGCGGGGCACAGGCCAGCAGCATCCTGAGCGACATCGCCGTCAGTCGCTTGCTCAACCCGTTCTTCAACTCGTTGATGTCCTCCCCATGTCAGAAGTTGTTCCTATTCTACCACAACATCTATAAATCTCTAGAAAAATAGCGCCTCTTTCCCACATAGTCCCATTGATTGATCATGAACCTTGCTTTATACTTTCTATTCAAATCCAGGATAGACAGGGGCGCTGGTGATGAAGGAAAACAAATACGACGATCCGGTGTTCTTCGAAAAATACAGCCAGATGAACCGCTCGAAATACGGACTGGCCGGTGCGGGGGAATGGGAAACGCTGCGGCAACTGCTGCCCGATTTTCGGAACAAGCGCGTGCTCGATCTGGGGTGCGGCTACGGCTGGCACTGCATCTACGCGATGGAACAAGGCGCTTCCTCCATCGTCGGCGTCGACATTTCCCGAAAAATGCTTGAGATCGCCAAACAGAAAACGCGCTTCCCGCAGGTTGAATATATTTGCTGCGCGATGGAAGATGCGGCGTTTCCGGAGGAAAGTTTTGACGTCGTCCTCAGTTCGCTAGCGTTTCATTACGTGGCGGACTTCGGAGGTCTGGTGGAGAAGATTCGCAGCCTGCTGAAACCCGGCGGCAACCTGACGTTTACGGTCGAGCATCCCGTCTTCACCGCCCACGGGTCGCAGGACTGGGATTATGATGAACGAGGCGAAATCCGGCATTTCCCCTTGGACCGCTATTTCGCGGAGGGACAGCGGACGACCGTGTTCCTGGGCGAGCGGGTGGTCAAATATCACCGGACGCTGACCACGTATCTGAGTACGCTGCTCGGAAGCGGCTTCATCATTCGCCATATCGTGGAGCCGCAGCCGCCGGAACGGATGAAGGACATGCCCGGGATGAAGGATGAGTGGCGCCGTCCCATGATGCTGATCATTTCGGCCGACAAAATAAAAAGCGGGGCATCCTGACGATATCCCGCTTCCGCTCCATATGCTCCACGAACCCCGTCTCCTTATCCCCCCTTGTTCAGGGAGTTTCTACGCACGTCCTTTTTCAATCGTCCTCTTTCGACCGCGTCTCCCAACTGAACACGAACAATCTGAAGACCCCTGACAGGCAAAGAAAGAACCGGCCACTTCACGTGACCGGCCCGATAAGCCGCCTTTGCCGCAATTGTTCAGATCAGCCCCGACCGCTGCAGCAGCCGCTGGACCAGCACGGCCGTCTCCGCCCGGGTCAGCAATTCGTTCGGCGCCAGCCGCTGCCCGCTCCGGCCGGTGATCAGCCCGGCGTCCACGCTGTCGGCCATCGCGGCCGCCGCCCACACGGACACGTCATTCGCGTCCGTGAACGCGCCCGGGATGTCCGCCGTCGCACCGGCGGCGCTCCGCGCATGCAGCCCTGTGAGCGCCATCGCCCGCGACAGCATCACGGCCGCCTGCTCCCGCGTGATCCGCTCCGCCGGGCGGAACGATCCGTCGGCGTAGCCTTGCACGAGTCCGTATTGAGACGCCGTCCGTACGGCAGCAATGTACCAGTCGCCGGCGCTTACGTCCGTGAACGAGGCGGACGGCGCGAGATCATCGGCCTTCAGCCCGAGCCCTCGCACCAGGATGGCCGCGAACTCGGCGCGGGTGATCCGCCGCTCCGGCTCGAACCTGCCGTCCGGCGTGCCGTTCACGATCATCCGCGCGCCCATGTCGCTGACCGCGGCTTCCGCCCAATGGTTCGCCATGTCCGCGAATGCCGCCGGCTTGCCGACGAGCACGTACATGCTGTTCGTCATGCTGCGGACAACCGCGTAATACTGCCCGTTCACCTGCTCTACCACCGTGGGCGCGTGCCGGATCGTGCCGTCCGGTTCCACCACGACGGCCGTCGTGATCAGGCCCGGATCGACGCCTTCCGGGATGGCGATTCTGCGCTCCACATAGACGCTGAAGCGGCTAATTTCGCGGGTCTGTCCCGCATATTCCGTCTCGATGGCAAAATGCACCGGCGGTACGACCACGGCAATCCCCGATCCGGCCGCGACATCCTCCACGAACGCGACTTCCTCATCGGACGGGCGGTCGATCCGAACCCGGATCTGCAGATCGTCCGGATTCACGTCTTCGCCGAACCATCCCGCCAGCTCGTCCAGCCGCAGCTGGTCTGTCGGGAGCCGTTAGGCCGCGAAGCCGGCGTTCATTTCGAGCGTTGCCCGGCTGTCCGCCAGCTCCCGGATGACCCCGCTGTCCAGCTCAACCGCCGCAGTGTCGGAATCCGCGTCGACCGTCAGCGTCAGCACGGCGCCTTCCCCGTCGCTTGCGAGCATCCCCCGCACCTGTTCGGGATTGACCGTCACGGTGAAGACGGTGCGGCCGTTCACTTCCTCCAGTCGGCCGCCTGCCGGCGCTTCCGGTTCAGGCGTCTCCGGCTCGGCGGGCCCGGTCGGTGCGGTCGGTGTGGTCGGCGTTGTTGGCGTTGTCGGCGTTGTAGGCGTTGTCGGCTGGGAGGGCCGATTGCCCTCGATCGCCGCCACGACGGATGCTTCCACGCCGATGTTGCCGGCCTTGTCCGTCGCCCGCGCGGAGATGGTCGTCTTGTAGCCGTCCGTGATCTCGAACGGACCTTCGTACGCCTGCCACGGACCACCGTTCAATCGGTATTCGATCACGTCGATGCCGCTTTGGGCGTCCATTCCGGCAATCTCGACCCGGATCGGGCCGCTTGGCCATCTGCCCGCCTCGATCGGCTCATCGGGACCCGACAGGGTGATGAGCGGCTGATCCGGCGGCGTCAGGTCCACCGAAATGACCGCCGTTGCCTCCGGTCCGGCCAGTCCCGCGTGGTCCACGGTGCGGGCGTACAGCGTGTAGATCCCGTCCGCCTCGAAGACAAGCGGTCCCGTGTACGTCTTCCAGTCGCCGGTATCGCCGATCCGGTACTCGGTGTACTCCGCGCCGCTGAGCGAGTCCGCACCGTGCTGGATGGCGACGGTCACGGCGCCGCGGAACCAGCCGTCCCGGCCCGCAGTTCCGGTCGGGATGATCGTCGGCGCGCCGGGCGGCGTCCGATCGATCCGGACATCCTTCGCCGACTCCGTGCCCGTGTTCCCCGCCTTGTCTACCGACCGGGCGAATACCTTGTGGACGCCTTCATCCTCAAGGTCAAAAGGCCCCGCATATACCGTCCAGTCCCCGCCGTTCCCGATCCGGTATTCAGTGTAGGCGTATTCGCTGAGCGTGTATGTCGCTTCCGTCACCGTGACGGTCACTTTGCCGCTTGCCCATCCGTTCACCCGGATTGGTCCCGCAAGCCCGATCTCCGGCGCGTCCGGCGCGGTCAGGTCCACTTTCACGACCCGCTGCGATTCCGCGCCTGTGTTGCCGGCCTTGTCGAAGGCGCGGGCGGAGATCGTGTGCACGCCTTCCGTCGCAATCGTGAACGGAGCAGTGTATGTCTTCCAATCGCTGTCGACGCGGTACTCCAAACGGTCGATATCGCCCCACGGGTCCGTACCGGTCAGGGCGACGGTCACGGCGCTGTTAAACCAGTCATCGTCTCCTGGATCGCCATTCAGCTGGAACACCGGCTGGTCAGGCGCCGTCATGTCCACCTTGACGATACGCCGCGATTCATCGCTCGCGTTGCCGGCCTTGTCGATCACCCGGGCGTCGACAGTCCATGCGCCGTCTTTGCTGAATTCGAGCGGCTGCCCGTACGACTCCCAGTCGCCGCCGTCGATCAGGTACTCAATCCGGTCTTGGCCGCTGTGCGCATCCGGTTCGGCGGCAATCGTCACCGTCACGGCGCCGCTCGCCCAACCGTCCGCCCCGTCGGCACCGGCAAGCGTGATCTCCGGCGCATCGGGCTTGGTCAGGTCCACTTTCACGGTCTTGCCGGACAACGGCCCCGTGTTCCCCGCCTTGTCCGTTACGCGGGCCTCGACGGTTCGGGCGCCGTTCGTGTTGAACGTCAGCGGAGCCGTGTACGTCTCCCAATCGCCGCCATCAATCCGGTACTCGATCTTCCCGACATCGCTGAAACCATCGGAACCGTCGATGGTCACGGTCACTGCGCTGCCGTACCAGCCGTCCTCGCCTTCCGTTCCGTCCAGCGTGATATCCGGTGCGTCGGGCTCCGTCAGGTCGATTTTCACCAATTGGCTGTTCTCCCGGCTCTTGTTCCCGGCCTTGTCGATGGCGCGGGCGTAGACGATGAACCCTCCTTCTTGCCCGATATCGAATGGTCCGCTGTAGGTTTGCCAGTCGTCGTCTCCAATCCGGTACTCCATCTTGCTTACGCCGCTCAGCGTGTCCAGGTTGGCGGCGATCGTCACCGTTACCGTGCCGTTCGCCCAGCCCTCCGATCCGTTCGCGCCCGTCAGCGTGATGTCCGGCTCGTCCGGCGGCGTCAGGTCGACCTTGACGATCTCCTGCGTTTCCGGCCCGGTATTCCCCGCCTTGTCCGTCGCGCGGGCCCTGATCGTCCAGGCGCCGCTGTCATCGAGGCGGATCGGGTTGCCGTCGTAGGTGATCCAGTCGTCTTCCCCGAGGCTGTACTCGATCTTCCAGACACCGCTCCGGTCGTCGGCGCCCGCGATCGTGACGGTGACCTCGCTCCCATGCCAGTCGTCTTCGCCTTTCGTCCCGGCCGGCGTGATCACCGGCGCGTCAGGCTTGATCGTGTCGATTTTCACGGTCTTCCGCGTTTCCGCGCTGATATTGCCCGCCATGTCAACCGACCGGGCATAGACAATGACTTCACCGTCTCCCGAGAGGTCAATCGGGGTTTCGAACGTCTCCCAGGTGCTGTCTCCGACCTTGATTTCGGCCTTGGCCAGTCCGCTCAGCGCGTCCGCACCCGGGATGATGTCCACCGTCACGGCTCCGCCAGCCCAGCCGTCCTCCCCGTTCACGCCGGTCAGCACGATTTCCGGCGCGTCGGGCTGCGTCAGGTCGACCTTGACGACCCTGGACGCCTCCGGCCCGGCGTTCCCGGCCTTGTCGACCACACGGGCCTCGACGGTCCGCTCGCCGTTCGTTTCGATCGTAATCGGCTCTTCGTACGTATTCCAATCGCCGCCGTCGATCCGGTACTCGATCTTCCCGACGCCGCTCAGCGCATCGGAGCCGGTGATCGTGACGGTCACCGCGCTGCGGTACCAGTCGTCCTCGCCCGCCGTTCCGTCGAGCTCGATCAACGGAGAGGCAGGCGGATCCGGGTCGATCCGCACCTCGGCGTAGCCGTACTTCCAACCCGAACCGAACGGTCCGCGAATATAGAGATGGGTGATGCCGGAGTCGGAAATCGTGATCGCACCCGTGCCATCCATGATATCCGTATAGTGATCCCATCCGGTCAAGGTTGCCGGATCGGCGGCAACGCCCGGCGACACCACATACTCCAGGTCCGAATTCTCCCCCTGGAGCAGCGCCGCGATCCTGACCGGTCCCGCAGACCAGTCGCCCGAAGCATACGCGGAGTCATCCGGCTTCACGGCGGTGATTTCGACCTCCGGCACGCCCGTCAGCTCGAAGCTGCCGATCTGGATGACGAATCCGCCCCGGGCCGTCACAGCCCAAAGCTCGTATTTGTATGTGCCGTTGTCGGTAAACCGGTTCACGGCGTTCATCTCGACGGAGAACCCGAAGCTGTCCGTGAGGCTGGTGAGCCCTTGAAGGCCGGACACCGCTTCCGTGCCGTCGGCCATGGTGATCTTGTAAGCGACATACAGCGGCTTGAGCGAACCGGTCGCCTCCGGCTCGATCATCGCCGACTGCCTGTCGATCGTGCCGGACAGCACCAGCGTCTCTCCGTAATTCACGGTATCGGGCACCGCCTCATCCAGCTCGAACGCGATCTGCACATTCGCATTGCGCAGCAGCGGATGCGATGCGCCCGGCATCATGATCCACGTCCTCGCCGGGTTGTCCGCGGTGGCGAACGAGAACCCGCCCAGCTTGCCCGTCTGCGCCATTTCCGACACGTTCCGTTTCGTGCCGTAAGAATCGGTTGCGGCGTTCCCTGCATAATACCCGTTGGTCACGCTGGCGCCCCCGGCCAGTCCGCAGATTCCCCCGCTCTCGGACACGGCGTCCACTTCGCTGATCGCGAACACCCGGTTAGCCGTGCTGTTGCAAAAGCCGATCAGGCCGCTGACGCCGCTCTTCCCGGCGACATTGCCCAGCACAAAACCGTCGGAGACGACCACGGTGGAATGGCCGATCAGGCCGCCGACATAGTCGGAACCGGTCTTGCTGCCGTTCACCGCGCCAACCGAAAACGTTCTGTCGACGGTTCCTCCCCATGCATAGCCGGCAATGCCGCCCACATAGAGTTTCGTACCGGACACGTCGCCGAACGAAGCGGAATCGTTTACCGGCGACATATACGCATATCCGATCAGGCCGCCGACATATTCCCCGCCGCTGACGTCGCCCGTCGCGTAGCTGTTGGACACACCGCCTCCATTTGGATTATTGCCGACCGATCCGATCAATCCGCCCACGTAATCCGTGCCCGTCACATTTCCCGCCGAGAAGCTGTTCCGGATGAGCACCTTGTTGGAACGGCCCGCCAGACCGCCGGTGTACAGGGTTCCCGTGACATTGCCGGTCGCGTAGCTGTTTTCGATGACCGCATCCTTCGCGTAACTGGGATAGACGAACACGCCCGCCAATCCGCCCGCCTGGGTCCCCGTTGCGGTGACATTGCCGGTGGCGTAGCTGTTCTTGATGTCGTTGTACATATAACCGACCAATCCGCCGACGTTGGAGGCGCCGCTGACGTCGCCGGTGGCGTAGCTGCCGTCGATTATGGCCTCGCTGTGGCCGATGAGACCGCCCACCTCATCGTTGCCCGACACCGTTCCGGAAGCCCACGCATTCGTGAGCGTGGCGTTGCGGTATATGATGCCCGCCAATCCGCCCACATAATTGCCCCCGGATACGTTGGCGGTCGAGGACACATTGATGATCGTGCCGCTGTCAATCTGTCCTATAAGACCGCCCGCCGCGCTCCAGTCGGCATGTCCGTTTACCGTTCCGCCAATGACATGCACATTTTCGATCTGTCCGAGACTGGTCCCGGCCACGACGCCGACGGCGTCCCTGCCGGATATGTTGACGTTCTCGAACGTCAGATTGCGGACCTTCCCGCCCGACGAGACCGTCATGAACAGCCCTACAGCATCCATGTTCGGCCGGTTGATCCTCAGCCCTTTAATCTTGTATCCGTTCCCTTCCAGCGTGCCGTTGAACGTCAGCAGCGGCATCCACCCCGAGCCGTCGCCATAGCCGGTCAGGTCGATATCATTCTGCAATAAATAGGTGCCGTTGGCCGGCCAATCGAGATTGTCCGTTCCGATCCTGGCCAGATCCGACGCTGTTTTAATATCTTTCGTCACCGACGCGTCCGCCCGCGCCGGAAACACGAAAAAGGCGAGGAACGCCATTACCGCCGCGGCGGCAACGGCGACGCTGCCCCATCCCCTGTATGCGACTGTAGTCCTGCCCATCCGCTTCGCCTCCCCATACATGTCACGGCCATTATATCAACCGCTTTCCGGCCGTTGAGGAGATTAAAGAAATCTTTAAACTTCGAAGGCGAATGGGACGGATGACCCGGTATTACGACTGTTCCGCCGCCGGATCGCTGACCAGCTTGTACCCGATCCCGCGCACGTTGACGAGCCGTTTCGGATCGGACGGATCCTCCTCGATTTTCTTGCGGAGATTGCTGATATGGACGGCCACCGTGCGCGTATCCTCCAGACTGTCGAGCCCCCAGATGAGCTGGAACAGCGTCGAAGTGACCACCACCTGGTCGGCGAATTGGGCCATGTGCGCGAGGATGCCGAACTCTTTTTTCGACAGATGGACCAACTTCCCGCTGACAAACACATTCTGCGCGACGAAATCGAGCTTGAGTCCCGGCAGCTCCAGATACCGCTCGCTGGCCGAGGACGACGTCCGGCGCAGATGCGCCTTGATCTTCGCCATCAGCACCTTCGGACTGAACGGCTTCGTCACATAGTCGTCGCCGCCGTCGCCAAGCGCGCGGATCTTCGTCTCGTCCTCTTCCCGGCTGCTCAGGAACAGGATGACCGCCCGCGTCGAACGGCGAACCGCCCGGCACCAGTCGATCCCGTTTTCCTCCCTGAGCATGATGTCCAGCACGATCACATCCGGGGAAAAATGGCGCATCCGAACATCGGCTTCTTCGCAGCTGCGGGCCGTCGCCACCTGAAATCCTTCTTTCTCGCAATAAACCCGGATGATCTCCACCATATCGGGATCATCGTCAACGATCAGAATGCGGCTCGCGCTCATCAAGCGTTCTCCTTTCCGGTCCGGCTTCCTCTCCGGCCAGCGGCAGAGCGATCCAGAACGAACTGCCGTCGCGGCCGTTGCTCTCCACCCAGATCTTCCCGTCATGGAGCTCCACGATTTCCTTCGAAATGGCGAGTCCCAGGCCGCTGCCCGCGTTCTCCTGGCCGAAACCGACCGGGTATCGCTTGAAATGCCGTTCGAAAATATGCTCCAGATGTTCCTGCCGGATGCCGATGCCCGTATCGGACATGCAGATCCAGGCGTGGGGGCCGTCCATGTCGCGGATGGTCAGCGTCAGCCGGATCGACCCTCCCGGGGCGGTGAATTTCATCGCGTTCGACAGCAGGTTCGCCAGCACCTGCTCCAGGCGCACGGGGTCCACATGGACGATCGGCGGGTCGCCGGAGCCGATCGCCGGATTCACGTGAATTTCTTCATGCAGGCCGGCTTCTTCGAGCACGAGCTCGTACTTCTCCCAGAATTGCCGGATGAACGGCTCGACCGGCACGGCGGCTTTGTTCATCGAGATCTGCCCGGTCTCCAGCGACGACAGGAGCGACAGATCCTCGATCATCCGGTTCAGCCAGACCGCCCGGTCATAGACATAGCTCAGGTAAGCGGCGTGATTTTCCGGCTTCACGTTGTCCTGCAAGGCTTCCACATAACCGATCATCGAGGAGAGCGGCGCCTTCAGGTCGTGGGTCAGGTAGGACAGCATCTTCTTCCGCCCGCCTTCCGACTGGAACAGCTGATCGTAAGCCGAGCGCAGGTCGTCGTAGGCGAGGGACAACTCCCCCGTTCGCTCCGCCACCTTATGCTCCAGGTTGCGGTTCGCTTCCTGCAGCCGCTCGTTGGCGAGCGCCAGTTCGCGACCGGCCCTCTCCTCGCCCGCCGCCGCCCGGGTGAACCGCGAGGACAGCAGATACATCTGAGCAACCGTGAAAATGAGCAGTCCCAGATTGGACGTGTTGGCGATGGACGACAGTTCGTTGTAGTACAGAAAATCATTGAGCACGGAGACGAACGTGACGACCGAGACGGCGACGAATACGGCCGCGCCTTCCTTTTTGCGGCGCCAGGCTTTGCCGATTGCATACAGGAAGTACAGCATGTGCAGAACGATGATGATTTCATAGACGAGCAGCGTCCGGGTGAACACGGCCGCCGGGGTCAGCAGCACCGCGCCGCCGAACAAGACGGCCAGACAGCGGGAGGAGAGCAGCAGCCAGCGCGGCGTCTCATCCCGGAACAGGTGATGGAAATACAGCGTGAAGATATGGAGTCCGACATACAGCGCCAAATACTCGATCTTGATCTGCGCGCCCCATGGAAAAGAAGGCAGCAGCCGCGTAAGCAGCACCTCGCCCACCAGCAGGGAGCGCACTCCCCACATGAGGCAGAACAGGCCGAACCAGAGCGTCGCGGGGTCTTTCCGGCGCTGGACGTAGAGCAGCAGATGGTAGATGCCGATGATGAACAGGCTCGCGGTGACGGCTCCTTCGTACGCGGTCTTCAGCATCGTTCTGTCGGAAATGACAGACGCGGCGCCGATCTCGATCGGCTTCGTGATGCCGCCCCGCATGTGATGGAAGTTGGCCACCCGCAGCACCAGTTCCACCTGATTTGCGCGCGGCTGGAAATAGACCTGCCGGGTCGCCAGACTCGGCACGGTGCCGCTTCGGTCCGTGCCCACCCGGCCGACCCGGGCGTACGAAACGCCGTCAATCCACAGCTCAAACGCATGGAAAATGGTAGGCAGACGCAATGCGAGCGTCTGCCCCGCGTCGCGGTCGTTCAGCAGGATGCGCAGGCGGAACGTGGCGTATCCCGCACCCGGGAGCTTCTTCCCCTCCCAGTCGTATCCGTTCCACGAATGCGGCACCTGCAAATAATGATTCGTGTCGTTCGGGACCGGATTGCCGGCCGGATCCGGAAACTGCCGCCAATGGAACTCCCATTCTCCGTTCAGCTTCACAACGGATTCGGACAAGTTCGAGGCCCTCAAGTCCATCATACCGCGAAAGGCGGGATCGACGGATCGATCAGCGCGTTCGCCGCAACCTGCCAGAAGGGACAACACCAAGATGATCAGCACCGCAAGTATCGCGCGCCTGATAGACAATCCTCTCCCCGCATTCTGTGTGTCCGGATGCATATGGTGCTTTCGGAGCAATTCTCGAGTCGTATATTCGCCCCCGCCAAACGATTTTCCTCCAATCTTGGTGAAATCGTTTTCGCGATGGCGGGTTGGCGGGCTGCTTGACAAATGGTGCGCGTTCGGCATATATTTTTGTTTGATCGATCAACCAAAAAGCGGCGGCGGTGCCTGACGGGAGGAGCGGCATGAAGGAACAGGAGAAACGGGAGAAAATCATCCAGGCTGCTTATCACGTTCTGGCCGAGCAGGGCTACGACGCGGCGTCCACCAAAGAGATCGCACGGGCGGCCGGCGTGGCCCAGGGGCTGATCGGGTACTACTTCGCGAACAAAGACTTGCTGTTCGCCGAGGTGTTCCGCCGGGAATCCGAGCGCTACTGCGAATCGCTGCCGTTCATCCACGAACAGGGGGAACGGGAGGTCAATGCGGAGACGATCCGGGCGGTCCTGAGCGTTCCGAAGTCCAGGGCGGAGGAAGATCCGTCGTGGATCAAGCTGCGGTACGAGCTGTTCGCGCTGGGGATGCGCAACGAAGCCGTATCCGCCAATATCCGGGAAACGCTGGAGCGGAAGCGCCGGCATCTGACCGGACTGATCCAGTTGGTCGGGAAGCTGCCGGAGAAGGAAGCCCGCGCGCTCGCGCCGATTCTGCTCGCCGTCTTCGACGGCCTGGGCATGCAGCGCCTGTGCGACGAAGACTTTGACTTCGACGGCGCTTACGAGGCGTTGGCCGACATGCTCGACGCCTATGTGAAGCGCGTTGCCGGGCGGAAATCCTGATTTTTCTTTTTGCCGCGTTTTGTTTGAACGTTCAAACAAAACGGATGGGCATGGTTCAAGCTTTCAGCAGCCATTTTTTTAAGCTGTTGAGTTGTTTGATCACTCAAACAAAATGGTAGGGAGGAGATGCAACTTGACCAGACTCGGCAAATTCATCGCCAAGTCCAAACGAACCATCGTTGTCGTGAGCATCGTTCAGTTCGTGCTGCTGTCCGTCATCGGAGCCGGCGCCGTGAGCCAGCTGTCCTTGAGCCGGTGGGAGGTGCCCGGCTCGGAATCCTACGAAGCCGGGCGATGGCTGGAGCGGCAATTCGATGCCGGCAGCCCGAATCTCGTGCTGCTCGTCACCGCCAAGTCCGGCTCGGTGGACGATCCGGCCGTGCGGGAGGCGGGCCTGGCGCTGACGGCCGAGCTGGCGGCGGAGCCGGCCGTGAGGAAAGCCGACTCGTACTGGATGCGCGGCGGCTCCCCGACGCTTCGCAGCGAGGACGGCCGGCAGGCGCTCATCCTCGCCGCCTTAAGCGGCACCGTGACGGAAGCCCGCACGGCGCTGGGCGAACTGTCGCCGCGCTATATGCGCGACGACGGGCTGCTCAAGGTGGAAGTCGGCGGACAGGACGAAATTTTCCGGCAGGCCGCGGAACTCGCCCGGCGGGACTTCGTCCGCGCGGAGATGATCATTCTGCCGGGGGCGGCTCTGCTGCTCTTCCTGGTGTACCGCCGCTTCCGGGCGACGGCGCTCACGATCGGCGCGGGCCTGTACGCGATGGTCGGGACGCTCGCCGGTCTGGCCGGCATCGTCGCCTTCACCGAAGTGTCGACGTTCGCCTTGAATCTGGCGCTCGTCATGGGGTTGGGGCTCGGCATCGACTACTCCCTGTTCATGATCACGCGTTTCCGGGAAGAACTGGCCGCGGGCCGGACCGTGGAAGACGCCGTGATCCGGTCGGTGAGCACGGCGGGCCGGACGGTGCTGTTCAGCGGGGTGACGGTTGCGGCGGCGTGCGCGGTGCTGTTCGTGTTTCCGTTCCCTTTTCTCCAATCCTTCGCCTACACGGGCGTGCTGGTCGTCCTGTTCGGGCTGATCGGCTCGATCATCATCCTGCCGGCGTGGTTCGCCGTCCTGGGCGAGCGGCTTGCCCGCAGGCGCAAGGCGGCCGCCGCCGGAGCCGCGGCGCGTCCCGGCCGGTGGAGACGGTACGCCATGCATGTCATGAAGCGGCCCGCGCTCTATGGCGCCTCCGCGGCGGTGGTGCTGCTGCTGCTCGCATCCCCCGTGCTGAATCTGCGCTTCGGCCTGCCCGATCATCGCGTCCTGCCGGCCGACACCGGCAGCCGCATCGTGGAAGATCAGAAGAACGCGAATTTCATCGCGGAGGAAACCGACGCGATCCAGGTGGTGGCGCCGGCAGTCCCGAACCCGGCTTCCCTGTCGGAAGCGATCGGCGAATACGCCGCCCGCCTGTCGCGGATCGACGGCATCGTCCAGGTCGATTCGTTGGCGGGTTCCTACGCGGACGGACGTCCGGCCATTGCGCCGAACGGGTGGCATGAACGGTTTGCGGGGAGCGGCGGCGGCACCTATTTGACCGTGATCCCTTCCGGGGATGCCATCGGCGAACGGGCATCGGAGATCGTCCGGGAAGTCCGGGCCGTGGAAGCGCCGTTTGACGTGCTCGTCGGCGGATATCCGGCCGATCTGACCGATTTCCGGGACGCGCTGCTGGATCGGGTGCCGCCGGCGCTCATGCTCATCTTCCTGGTGACGTTCGTGCTGCTGTTCCTGATGACCGGCAGCCTGCTCATCCCCTTCAAGGCCACCGTGCTCAACATGCTCAGTCTGACGATCATGTTCGGCGCACTGGTGTGGGTGTTCCAGGACGGCAACCTGGCCGGCTTGCTCGGGTTCACTCCCGCCGGTTCCATCGAACCGAGCATCCCGATTCTCATGTTCTGCATCGCCTACGGCCTGTCGATGGACTACGAGGTCTTCATCCTCTCGCGGATCAAGGAGGAGTACGACCGGTCGGGGAATCTGGAAGAAGCGGTCGCGGGAGGATTGCAGAAAAGCGGTTCGCTTGTCACGACGGCCGCGGGCATTCTCGCCTTCACGTTCGCCGCGTACGCGTTCGGGGATGTCGTCTTTCTGAAAATGCTGGGGATCGGCATGACGCTCGCGATTCTCGTCGACGCCACGCTGATCCGGGCCGTGCTGGTGCCCGTCTTCATGAAGCTGGCCGGGCGCGCGAATTGGTGGCTGCCGAAGCCGCTGCGCGCCGTGCACAACCGGTTCGGCATATCGGAGTCGGGCGCGGCTGTTTAAAGAATTCACTGGGAAGATTGCAGTAAAGAACAGGGGTGTCGAAGAGAACCCTCTGTTCTTTACTTTAAAATTTAATTGTCCTCAATAAGAAATAGTTCATAACTGATTGGTTCAAACGTTTGCTTATGATTCGGTGAAACTTTCTGCCACTTTTCTAACAAAATAATGATTATCGTTCCTACCCTTTTGCAATATATAATCTATAATCCCTTTGTCACTTTTCAAGTCTTCAATTCCTCTCAATATTTTAATCTTTATATCACTTATAGCATCATCCAGCATAAAGGCTAATCGTTCCCATACTGTCGCAGCATATAATCTTGATTGTGAAAGTATTATTAAGCAATCAACTGCAAATAGCTGAGCATCCCGATGCTTTTCTTTTCCAATAGATAGCACAAAGTTAGTAATAATGCCGAGAATATGATTATTGATCGTTTGAATATCAACAGCACTTAAAAAGTAATGTACACTACGGACGGCATATATTAAATCTGACTCATTATATCCTATAGCAGCTGCAAACCCCAAAGTTACTTCTTCAAATGAATATACTCCGAATGCTATCTTCATAAGTAAAGCATTTATCTCCAAAGTATTTTTATTTTCGACCGTAAATAAAGGAATGTATTTCACGCTTAATATATCTTCGAATTTCTCAGACATTTTTTTCTTGAAGTCGTCCCACAAAGATAATTTTGGATATTTGTGATACATGAAAATAGCCAATTGAATCGCAGGAATTTTTTGGTCAACTTGTTGAACTTTATTTGTAATCGTCTTCTCTAAGACCACCACTATTCTAGAAGCAATATCTTCAGTTAAAATTACATTTCCAGCTTCTAAAATGTTTCTAATAACATCGCATGGACTGTATGCATATCCATAATACTTTGACTCTTGTGCGCTTTGATTTCTTTGATCAATTTGTTTAATGTAAGATTCAATATGCTTTATCAAATTAGATTGATTAACTTCAAGATCATACTCTTTTAAATAAAAATCGGGTCTATATTTTTTTACAGCTTTATCAAGCAAATCAATATTTATGTTGATACTCTTTCTAAGTGCAATTACAGCTTCTCCTAAAGCACCAGAAACCGAAAAATTGGAATCACGTAAAAGGCTAATACAGTACTCCACCAATTTGATTTGTTCCTTTTCGTTTACTTGCTTTAAATCCATACGGTATAAAATTCTTAATACTTCATCGTAAAATCGGCGTAAATTGTTTTCAAAAAATGATACAAGTAACTCTGCTACTAAACAAGGTCTCATTCTTCCTATATTTTTTCTCACTGTTTTTAGAATGCGATCTCCAAAATATAGAATCCTCGTTTCATCTCCACACCATTGGAAGGCAAACCGGAAGAAGAAATCTGTCTCTAATTTGTATTGCTCCTCGCTGAAATAATAACCGAAGTTCTCCAACACCATTAAGTGAGCTGAGATTTTATCGATTTCCAGTGGTATTGTTTGAATGCTTTTGATTAATGTATCAATTTCTGTTGATGTAATAAAAGAAGCAGTTTTACTAAACGCGCTTACAATGCAATTAAGCTTCTTTACCTGATTCGCTGTTATAAGGATTTTAATTAATTCAAAGAACAACTTAAAATCCTTAGTATTGTTAAATTTCACAAACAGTGTGTCTCCATACCTCTTTGAAGTGGCAAGAATTTGAGTAAGAGAGCCGAATCTGACAGCTATATTAAAACATGAAGCAATAAAGTTAAAAGTGTGATTAAGTGTATCAAAACGTTGTGAATATGGAGATTGAGTAGCCATCTCAAAGTAATCATCAAGTAAATCAGATTTATGACTACTATCAAATCTATCGAGCAAAGGGTAATAAACGATCTCCGGACTGTCATTCAATATGATCTGAGCTTCAGAATTTAATAAAATTTTATTATTTAAATTGTCAATAGCAGTGCTGATATTTCGCATATCGATAACAATGTCATTCAAAAACCAGGTTGGGATTTTTGGTTCTTCTTTTGCTTCTTCATATGCGTTTTTTATATTCTGATAACAACCGTTTAAGTTGTTACTAAAATAATTAGCGACTGCGTTAAGACGCATTTCAACAATTCTTTTTAGATAATCTTCATGCATAGAAATAATGCTGTTTTTAAGTTGTGTAAAATTGTCTAAATTAAACACGCTCCGCCCAATGACAACAGACAAGAAGTCAGCACATAAGTCGTCATATGTATTGATGAGTTTAGAATCCTCAATTGGTAGATTAAGATTATATGGATTCAGTATTTGTGTAAGTTTGCTTTCAGCAGTATATTGGTTGTAAAAATCCTTAGTTAGTATAAATGTATTAAGCTGCATATTATCCATTTTAGATTCATTGGAGGATACGTCGCTAACTGAGGTTCTAGTTCTCCGATAAATATCAATGATATCTTGTAACACACTTTTATATGCTTTTTTAGGAAAATCAGAAAAATCATGAATGCTGTCGTCATACTTTACTTCTCCTGTATTCATCAATTCTTTTTGCAATTCTGTTGGGGTCTTTTTTCTCTCATTACAGAAAAAATAAAGACGATGGATACCATCACGCCTTGCTCTCTCATGCTCAGCATAAACTGCATCTGATACCCCATCGGCATTGTCAATTAGAAACAAACAGACGTCAGATCTGGAAACCTCATCCAAGTAGGCGCTTTTAACATCACGGCTATTGGCGCCCTCTTTTTCAAAAGCATAAACGCTCGCAACCATTCCGGTTTCAAGTAATAACTCTTTTAAAGCTTTGCGAACAACCTTATATCGTTTGTTTATTTTCGAACTAATAAATACAGTTATTTTTCGTTCGATTGTTGTGTAATGCATTTTGTACACTCCTTTGAAAAATAGGTTATAGTGCAAGATTATTATCACTGGTAGTATTTTTGAAACCTATAAACTCACAAGGGACCTAAAATGTCCACTACTATGCGCCTTCTCCATGTATTAGATTCTTTATAAATTTCCAGTATCCTGCAATTAAATAGGAAATTCGACTTAATACTACAGTCAATGAACGTAGATCTCTAATTAGTTTCCCCTGAAAAAATCAGCGGTTTTCCGACAAAATAAAAGGAATTCGAAGCCTTGATCTGGAAATTGTTATGGTCGAGACAACAATCCAACCAAGGGCGAATTCCTTTGTCTA
>Ga0310823_100512_pt1 | contig 25046 bp, 29 predicted proteins | sample P4_ome_3_FD_201316 | JGI IMG/M metagenome (GOLD analysis project Ga0310823, IMG submission 201316) | Sorghum-adapted microbial communities from Joint BioEnergy Institute, Emeryville, California, United States - P4_Day56_Rep3 | ecosystem: Engineered > Bioreactor > SSF (Solid state fermentation) >...
ACGCCGGAACTGCGGCGGATACGGCCTGCGCTTCGGATTCGTCTCGGACACCATGCACATCCTTCCTGCCAGGACGGCGCCAAGCCGCCCCAACGCTCAGGTGTCCACGAAAGCGGGGGAAGTCCAGTCCGCGGCCAGCCACGCGACACCGCCCAACTCCAGCACGGCCCCGCCAACCTGAGCCTCCTCGCCTGCCGAACGGGCTCGCTGGACGAGATTGGTCGCCTGGTATGCGAGCAGGGCAACCACGCGGTGCTGACCGATGTCCGGCCACAGTTGCGCCTGGTAGTCGTGTGCGGCGCTGACAGCGGAGAAGCCGGTCACGGCGCGCAAGCCTAGGTATGTTGAGGCCGCCACGCGGCGCCAAAGGTGGGGCGTCGCACGGGGGCCCAGGAGACGGTTCCTGCGACTTCGGCTAGGGCTTCGGTCCGCGGTACATGCACATGGAACGCGGCGTCTCGCGCACTACGACTGCAGCAAGGCCGGGCAGTGGACCTTCCAGTCGCCGCCAAACCCAGCGTGCGAGCAGCTCCGACGTCGGGTTCTCTAAGCCCTCGATGTCGTTGAGCAGGTGATGGTCCAGCTGGTCGCGGAGTGGCGCGAACGCGGCGTCGATGTCGGCGAAGTCCATCACCCAGCCCGTCGCCTCATCGAGCTCGCTGGTGACGTGCAGTTCCACTTCGTAGGAGTGCCCGTGCACGCGGCGACAGGGATGGTCCGCGGGCGTGCGCGGTAGGTGGTGGGCGGCCTCGAAACGGTAGCTGCGGGACAGCTCGAAGCGCTCGTTCATCGCAGTCCGACCAGCTTGTGGATTTGCAGGCTCAGCCGCCACGGCGGGTGCTCCAGGCAGTAGCGCACGGCGGCGTCGGTGTTGGCGTGCGCGCGTGGGCCGTCCATCGGCTGGACGTAGAAGTGGGCGAAATCGAGCGCCGCCAGGGCGTCGAGGTCCAGCCCTGCCTGCGGGAAGACGACCTTCAGTTCGTTGCCGTGGCGCTGCACGAGCTCGGCGCCGGCCTTCGGTGAGACGCACACCCAGTCCAGGCCGGCAGGCACGTGACGCGTGCCGTTGGTCTCGATGGCGACCCGAAACCCCGCCGCCTGGAAAGCGGCGACGAGGTCCGCATCGAGCTGAAGGGTTGGCTCGCCGCCCGTGCAGACAAGCCAAGCACGCTCGGTGGCGCTCGGGCTGCCACCGGGCCAGCGCGCCGCCGCGGCGGCAGCCAGCTGCTCGGCGCTGGCGAAGCGGCCGCCGCCCGGACCGTCGACGCCGACGAAGTCGGTGTCGCAGAACGAGCATGTCGCCGACACGCGGTCCGCTTCGCGGCCATTCCAGAGGTTGCACCCGGCGAAGCGGCACAACACGGCGGGGCGCCCTGCGTGCGCGCCCTCGCCTTGCAGCGTGAAGAACAACTCCTTGACGGCGTAACCCATCCCGTAGAGCTTCGCGTGAGGAGAGGACGAACCGGCCGGACCCGGGAGGAGCCGACACCTTGGACGCGAAACACGTGCGCATCCGGCCGGGGACTTTGGGAGGTCTCGGGCGGGCCAAGCGAAGCACCTGCGTGCGCCGACGGCGCGCGTCGATGCTCACGTCCGCAATGGCTGCCAGCACGACCTCCCAACAACCGACTCGCGCGCACGCTCGCAGCGGCCAGCTCGTGGCCGCGCTCGCCGGCGCGGAGCTCATCGGCTTCCCCGGTCCGCGGCTGCTCGGCCAGCGGCGCGGCGCTTCTACTCGCGAGCCGGTCGGCGAGCAGATGCAGCTGTGGGTGGACGACGAGGTGCTGTGCTTTGCGTGGGGTCAGCCATGGGAGCTCGGAACTGCCGCCTACTGGGCCGAGCAGACCCGCCGCCGCCCGCCGGTCACCAGCTACGCGCTCGGGAGGAACCTGACGGAGGAGGTCGCGGCGTGCATGCTCGGCGGGTACGGCATCCCCGCCGCGGTCGGGCTCGCCGCGTACGACGCCGTGCGCGCCGCGGGACTACTCGTCGGCTCTCCGTCCGCCGCCGCGGTCGAAGCCGTTCTGCGGCGCCCGCTGACGGTGCGCGGGCGCGTGCGTCCAGTTCGCTACCGGTTCGCGCGCCAGCGCGCCGAGCGCCTGGCCGCCGCGCTGGCGGCGCTGTGCGCCAGCGACCCGCCGCGCGAGCCTATTGCGCTGCGCAACTGGCTGATGACGCTCCCGGGTATCGGCCCGAAGACGGCGTCGTGGGTGGTCCGCAACCACTGCGGGTGCGACACCGTCGCCATCGTCGACATCCACGTCCAGCGCGCCGGATTCGCAGCCGGCTTCTTCGCACCAGGCTGGCGACTGCCGCGGGACTACGGCCGCTTCGAGGAAGCCTTCTGTCAGGTCGCGTCGCTGGCGGGTCTGTCGGCGGCCGCGCTCGACGCGTGCATCTGGCACCAGATGCAAGCCCTCGGCCGGGCGCGCGAGCTGCTGCTCGCCCGCTGACCTGAACCCCGCGACGCCCCGGAATCTGTCAGGTCCCGCCCGTACGCTCGGCGTCGGTACCCGTGAGCGGACGAGAGGACAGCATGAGCGGCGGCGGAGGAGGCGGAGGCGGCGGCTTTGGCCCCCCGGACCCTGGTACGAACTGTCAGCGGCTGAGCTTTCGGACAGCCGTCGCCTCCCCCCAGCCCCAGGCGGTAGCGGCCATCACGGTCGGCGAGGAGCTCGATGTCGTTCTGCGGCCCGGCGGCGGCGGTGTCCCGCCCGCCGTCGAGGTCCGCCGCCGCAACGGCACGGTCGTCGGCGGCCTCATCGACCGCGTCACCGAACTGCTGCGCTGTCTCCAGCAGGGGTTCTCCTTTATCGCCGAGGTGCTGTCGGTGTCAGGCGGGGCTGTGCGCGTCGAGGTGCGACCGGCGTGAACGTCGCCGGCGGGACCTACGCGGAGGTCTGCCGGGAACCCGGACCGGATGGCGTCCTCTACACGCTTGCCGGCTCGGGCCTGCGGGCCGCCGCCGTCCTGCGCGGCGTGGCCGACGACGTGACGCTGCACAGCGCCGTCGACTCGACGCTTCGCGATGAAGCGCTCATCGTCGCGGGGACGCTCGGGCTCGACGTGCAGTGGCGAGAGCGCAGCGAACCCATCGCTTTCCGCTACTGGACGCCGCTGTCGGCTCCCACCATCGACGGTCCGAACGCCAGTAGCGTCCCCATCCAGCTCTCGGGCGGCAACGCGCTCGTCTTCGGGATGCTCGAAGGACGACCGCGCGCCGACGTCGACGGCCTCGTCTTCGACCCTCAGCAGCCGCGCGACCTGGGTGCGCTCAACCTGGATGGCTTGCGGGCTGGCCGGCTGGCGGCCATCGCCAACGCCGCGGAGACGCGCGCGATGACCGACGAGCGCGACCTCGCCGCGGCGGCGCGCAAGCTCCGCGAGCTCGGCGGCGCGGACGTGGTGGTGACCAAGCGCGCCGCGCGCGGCGCGCTCGTCACGACCGCCGACCAGCAGGAGCTCGTCGGGCCGTGGCCGACCCCGCGCGTCTGGCCGGTCGGCTCCGGTGACGTCTTTGCCGCCGGGTTCGCGTGGGCCTGGTTGGAAGCCGGCGCCGAACCCGTCGAGGCGGCCCGCGTCGGGTCCCACGCCGCCTCGCGATGGTGCTCCGAGCGCAGCCTTGAGCTGACCCGCGCCGATTTCGAGCCCGGCGACGGTCAGCTGCAGCCAACCGCCGGTCGCGTCTACCTCGCCGCGCCGTTCTTCAACCTCGGCCAGCGCTGGCTCGTCGAGCTCGTCGCCGACGCGCTGGCGGGACTCGGCGGTGAGGTGTTCTCGCCGTTCCACGAGGTCGGCCTCGGCGACGACGAGGTTGCCGTGGCCGACCTCGAAGGGCTCAAGGGCTGCACGGCGCTGCTCGCGCTGCTCGACGACACGGACGCCGGCTCGGTGTTCGAGGCCGGCTGGGCGCACCACCACGGGCTGCCCATCGTCGTCTACACCGAGCAGCCCGGCCGCGAGGACCTCAAGATGCTGCGCGGCACCGGCGCGGAGCTGCACACCGACCTGCCGACCGCGGTGTACCGAGCGCTGTGGGCGTCCATGGGCCTCGCCCTGTGAAGCGATGGAGCTGCTGCTGCTCTCCGGCGGACTTGAGTCCGCAGCACTCGCGGCCTGGCGCCGACCAGCCCTCACGCTCACCGTCGACTATGGGCAGCGCCCGGCGGCGGCGGAGGTGAGGGCCGCGGCCGCTGTGTGTGGCGAGCTCGGGCTCGACCACCATGTCATCCGGGTCGACTGCCGCCACCTCGGCGGGGGCCTGCTGGCCGCGCAGCAGCCCGCCGCGGACGCGCCGTCGCCGGAGTGGTGGCCCTATCGCAACCAGCTGCTGGCAACGTTCGCCGCCGCGTGGGGCATCGGGCGGGGTGCCACGAGCATCATCGTCGGCTCGGTGCGCGAGGACGGCGACCGCCACCGCGACGGCACCGCCGCGTTCTACGACGCGCTCGACCGCCTGCTCGCGCTGCAGGAAGGCCAGATGCGCGTGCAGGCGCCGGCCATCGCGATGAGCAGTGAGGAGCTGCTGACCCAGTCAGGTGTCAGCGACGAGGTGCTCGGGTGGACGCACTCGTGCCACATCGCCGACATTGCCTGCGGCGCCTGCCCGGGCTGCTACAAGCGCCGCGAGGTGCTCGACCGGCTGGGACGGTTCCGATGACCGCGTTGACCGTGCGCGTGGAGGGCCAGGACGTGGTCGCCTCCGACGATGAGGGTCGCACCGTGCGCCTCGATGGCCGCCTGGCCGACTCGCTCCAGGAGGCGTGGCGGCGCGCCAGCCCGCCTCGCGGGGCTGGGCAAGCAACCGCTGCCGCGCTGGGCGCCATCGGCGAGGCCAGGGCGATGCGACCCCGCGAGGCCCGAGAGGCTCCCGCCTGGCGGACACCGCTCGACGGAGCCCGCGTCGCGCTCGGCCCGCTGTCGCACGATGCCTCCCGTCCCCTGGCCGAGGTCCTCGCACGGCGGCGCTCGGAGCGTGCGTGGTCGCCGCCCGCGCTGACCGACGTTGCCACCGTCCTTGTGCGCGCCGCGCGCGTCGCGAGCTGGGCACAGGCGTCGGACGGCTACGTGAGCTCGCACCGCCCCGCGCCGTCGGCGGGCGCCCGGCACCCGCTTGACCTGCATTTCCTCGCCGGCCAGGTTGACGGACTGGTCTCGGGGACGTACGTCTTTGACCCCGTGGGGTGCGAGCTCGTGCTCGCCGACGAGCCGCCCGATGGCCTGTTGACCGAGCTCGGCCAGATTGTCGGCGCCGCCGACCCGCCGCCGGCCGCCGTCGTCGCCGTCGCCCACGCCGAGCGCACCCTCAGCCGCTACCCAGGCGGCCTGTCGCTCGTGTGGCGCGACGCCGGCGCGCTGCTCGGCACGCTGCATCTCTGCTGCAGCGACGTCGGGCTCGCCTCCTGCTTGGTCGGAAGCTGCGGCGTTGTGGTGAACGAGCGCTCGCCGCTGGTCGTCGACGTCGGCTGCCTGCTGTTCGGCGCCCGGTCGGGCCAGGTCGCGCCATGACTGCGTGGCGGACCGCCACGTTCGCCGTTCGCGCCTCCCGTGCCCGCCCGCCCGGCCGCGCCGGCGAGGGGCCGCGCCGTCGCACCTACGGCGCCGCGCTGCAGCAGTTCGACGAGCTGCTGGCCGCCGCCCGAACCGCCGGACACGCCTCCCGCCCGGTCGCGCTGTTCTACGCCCTCAGCCAGGCCGGCCGCGCCATCGCCGCCGCCCACGGCGCCGAGCGCTGGCGGCTGCACGGGCACGGCCTGCAAGCGCCGGCGCTCGACCGGCCAGACCTTCTCGACGTGCGGGTGAGCCGGCCTCGCCAGGGCAAGGGGAGCGACGACGAGCGCATCGACTCCTTCGGCGGCGTGGCGCAGGCGACGCAGTCGCCGCTGCCGACCGCGCCAATGGCGCTCGGAGAGCTGTGGGCGTCACTGGCGGGCCTTACCCCGCCTTCCGAACTGGGCCGATGGCCGCGGGCGCTGCTCGTCGTCCCCGACGAACCCGGCGCCCAGAAGCTATTCGCGTGGGAGCGCCTGAGCGCGACCGTCGTCGGCTTCGACGAGCTGACACCGGCCGCCGTCCGGAGGCAGCTGACGCACTATCCCGCGGCCGCCGACGTCCACCTCGACCAGCCGCAAAGGCTGCCGCTGCTCACCGCCCAAACGTCGGCCGGGCCGGGCGTGCGGCTGTACTGGGCGGCCGGCACCCCGGACGTGGCAGGCCAGCGGCGCACGCTCGACCGGGTCGCGCCGGTCGATGCGGTCACCGGGCAGCGGTGGATGCGCCCGTCCGTCGGCGGCGGCGCCGTCTCGGAGCTGATGACGTGGTGGGCGCTGCTGTTCGGGCTCTCGATGCTCGCTCGCTACGAGCCCGATGGCTGGACGGCTGCGCTCGACTACGACAGCTCGCCGCTCGCCGCACCCTTGGCGGCTCTCGTCGTTGCGGGACTGGACGTCGTGCCCGAGCTGGTCATCGCCGCTCTCGACGCACCGTCGTAGCCGCCGGTTGGCCCGCCACAATCCGGGGCGTGACTACGCACGCCGCCACGCCGCTGTGGTCGGACAACCCCACCGCCAACGACCTGCTGGGCTTCGCCGACATCACGGCGCCCATCCTCGACGCGGTGCGCCGCGACAAGCTCGACCCGGTCACGGTCGGCATCTTCGGCGACTGGGGCTCGGGCAAGACCACGCTGCTGGAGCTGCTGCAGGACGAGCTGGACGGTGACGAGCGCGTCGTCGTGCTCTTCACGCGGCCATGGGAGTACGACCCCGCCACGGACCCGAAGGCGACGCTCATCGCCGAGGTGCTGGGGGCGGTGCACGCGGGCGCGGCCAAGCGGCAGGGCGGCGTGGACAAGCTCTCCAAGGAGCTGCGCGACCGCTTCAAGTCGCTGGCGCGGCGGGTGAAGTGGTCCAAGGCCATCACGCTCGCCGCCAACTCGGCGCTGTCGATGGGGCTGCCCAAGATTGAGGACGTCATGGGCCTCTTCGGCGAGGACGAGGAGACCGCCGCCGACCCGACGCTGCAGGGTTTCCGCGCGGAGTTCGCGCAGCTGATGGAGCAGCTGTCGGACGTCGAGCGCGTAATCGTGCTCGTCGACGACCTCGACCGCTGTCTGCCCGACACCGTCGTCGCGACGCTGGAGGCGGTGAAGCTGTTCCTGTCGGTGCCGAAGATGGCGTTCGTCATCGCCGCCGACCGCCGACTGGTCACCCTGGCCATCTCCGCCCGCTACGAGCCCTCCGGTCAGGCCGCGCTGATGGGCCAGCAGTACCTGGAGAAGATTGTGCAAATCCCGGTCCGGGTGCCGGCGCTCGGCCGCGGCGACACCGAGGCCTACCTGGCGCTGCTGATGCTCCAGCGTCACGTCGAGGACCAGGCGGTGCTCGTGCCGCTGGTCTCGCACTGCGACGCGCGCCGCCGTGCCGCGGAGCCGGACGTGCTCAAGGACCTGCCTCTCGACGGGTTGCCGGGTGAGGCCACCGGCGACCTGCAGCTGGCGGCGATGCTGGCCCCGGTCCTCTACGAGCGGTTCGAGGGCAACCCGCGCCGCCTGAAGCGGTTCCTGAACGCCTACTGGCTGCGCTCGGCGGTCGCCGAGCGCCGCGGCATCACGCTGCAGGCCAACGCCGTCGCCAAGCTGATGGTGCTCGAAGAGCTCGAAGACGCCGCCTTCTCGGCCGTGCTCGACTGGCTCGCCGCCGGCGACCTGAAGGACCGCCTGCGCACGCTGGAGAGCGGCGGGAAGGGCAAGGTCGAGGGCGCGGTCGGCGAGACGCTGGAGGCGCTGCGTACGTGGGCGCGGATGCAGCCACCGCTCGCCGACCTGGAGCTCGACGCGTACCTGCGCCTGGCGGCCTCGCTGCGCAGCCTCGCCGGTCCGGGCGCCACGCCGCTGCGCGGCCCTCTGCGCGACCTCGCCGAGCGGCTGCTCGGCAGCCGCGCGCAGGCCCGCGCCGCACGCGACAAGCTCGGCGACCTCACGCTCGACGACCGGCTGGCCCTCGGCCGGCACCTCGTCGAGGTGCTGCGCGCGCAGCCCGAGCGCCAGCGCGACCTCGCCGAGACCCTCGGCAAGCTCGTCGCCGACAAGGCGGTCGCGCGGGAACTCGCCGAGCCGCTCGCCGAGCTCGACCCTGCCGTGGTGCAGCCGGCGCTGGTCATCTGGCTCGTGCCCGACAAGGGCTCGACCGAGCCGATGCGCGAGGTCGTTGCCGCCTGGCTGGCATCCGGGCGCCTGGACGAGGGCGTGCAGAGCAACGCCGAGCGCGCGCTCGCCCGCGCCCACGAGGGCGCCTGATGGGCACGTCCGGCTCGTACGGCGGCAGCGGCGGCCGGGCGTGGGGACGCGCCCGCCAGCAGGCCGAGGACTACATCGCCGACCCCACTCCGCAGAACGCCGAGCAGCTGGTGTCCAACATCGCCGACGCGCTCGACTGGGACGGCGACGACCCGCAGCAGGCGGAGGCCGACCAGCGGCGCCCGGACCTGTCGCCGCTGTGGGTTCGCGCGCCGGGCGGCGGCGGCGGCGATGGAACCGGCGGCGCGGCCGGCGGCGGGCGCGGTGGAGCGGTACGCGCGGGCGGCGCCGGCGGGACCGGCCGCAGCCGCTCACGCGCCCGTGCGGCCAGCATCGGCGGCAGCGTCGCGGCCGCCGGACTGGCGCTGCGCGCAGGCGATGCCGACACGCTCGCGCGCTTCGGACTGGCGCTTGGGGACCTCGCAGGTCTTGACGCCTTTGACCAGGCCGGGCGCATCCTCGAAGCCGTCGCCGGGTCCGTCGGCGGTATCCAGGAGGACGAGCTGCGGACCGCGTCTGCCGAGGCGCTGCTGGCGCTGTTGCAGGACGGCGCCGCGACCGCAGCAGACGCCGTGCGCATCTTCGTCGTCGAGTACGTCTTCGCCGTCTCGCTAACCGAGATTGGAGACGACTTCCGCGACGGCCGGCGCCCTGGCTGGGCGAGCGTCAGCGACGAGGACGTTCTCCACGACCTCATCGAGGCCAAGGTCAAGCAGGTTGACATCCCCGAAAACCTCGCCGGCGATGACCTGCAGCAGGCCATCTACGACGCCCTCGACGAGGCCCGCGCCTTCCTGCGGGGCAGGTCATGAGCGCCCATCGCCTGCTTCTGTCGGTTGGACCCCGCCAGCGCGAGCGTCTCAGCCCCCGCGACTTCCTCTGGCGCCCGCGCGGCGAGCCGTCGTCGATGCAGGTCAGCGTCGGCCCGCGCCTTGAGGAGCTCGGGGCTGCACCACCGCTGCACGTCGACTTCATGCGCCTGGCAGCGCTCGTGTTCTTGGTCGACCGCTCGGTGGAGCGCGATAGAGGTCCGGGCGTGCGCTGGGAGCGCGAGCTGGAGCTCACCGTCCCGGTCTCGGACCCCGACCGCTGGAACGCCGTGGACGAGCAACTCGCCGAGGTGCTGCACATCCTGACCGGCGACACCTGGTCGCTGGCATTCGTCCGCGAGCGGGCGCCGAGGCGCCGCGCCGTCACCCAAGTTGCGCCGGCGCCGGTGGTGTGCCTGTTCAGCGGCGGCGCCGACTCGCTCGCCGGCGCCGTCGTCGCGCGCGAGCAGTTCGGCAGCCTCCCGGTTCTCGCATCGCACTTCGACTTCCCTGCCATTGCCGGCGTCCAGAACCGGCTCGTTGACGCGCTAGGCCAGCTCTGGGGCCAGCGCCCCGAGCACGTGCGGCTGCACCTCCAGCGCCACAAGCGCCAGGTCGGCTCCGGCGCGCTGTTCCCCGACGAGCCCTCCCGACGCAGCCGCTCGCTGCTGTTCATTGCCCTGGGCCTAGCAGCGGCCGCCGTCCGCGACGCGGAGCTATGGATGAGCGAGAACGGCCCGACCTCGCTGAACCCTCCGTTGACGGGCGAGCGTCGCGGCTCGGTCACAACGCGCACAACCCATCCCGCGTTCCTCGACCGGTTGGCCGAAGTCCTCACCAGCCTCGGGCTCAACGTTCGACTACGAAACCCCTTCGAGACGCTTACCAAGGGCGAGGTTCTGCGGGCGTGTGCCGACGCCCTCGGCGACGACGCGCGCGCCGGGCAGCTTCTCTCGATGTCTCATTCCTGCGGCAAGCCGAGCTTCAACGTGAGGGGCTTTGACCCCGGCAAGCAATGCGGCGTGTGCTTCGGCTGCCTCGTTCGCCGCGGTGCCTTCCCGGCCGCCGGGCTGACGGACAGCACGACGTACATCGAGGTGGCGCTGCGCGGCGACGGCCGACGCGACGGATGGCTGACGGACAAGCGCCGCCAGACGATTGAGGCCGTGCGCTACCGGCTGCGTCGCGGCTACCGCCCGACGGACGTGGTCGCCCTCGGTCTGCCCCCGCGCATCCGCACCGCCGAGGCGCTCGAACTGGTGAACCGCGGGCTGGCGGAGCTGGGAGCCATCGACATCCCGTGAGCGTGCTCCCGCCCATCGACGCCCACGCGCACATCGACACCGCTATCGACGAGCGCGACCTCCGGGCGCTGCGGGCGGTGGTTTTCGCGGTCACCCGCGAACCGGCCGAGTGGGACGCAGCGGTCGCCCGCCGCGACCGCCACTGCGCCTGGGGTCTCGGCTGCCACCCGGGTGTGCCGCGCGCGTTTGAGACCTTCGACATCCACCGGTTCAAGCAGCTTCTTGGGCGTGCGCCGCTCGTCGGTGAAGTCGGCCTCGATGGGCGCTCGAAGGTACCGATGGACCGACAGCGCAGGGTGTTCGCCGCGGTGCTTCGCGAACTGGCCGAGGAGCCGCGTCCTGTCACCATCCATAGCGTCGGTGCCAGCGCAGAGGTGTTGGAGGAGCTGCGCGAATGTCCGGTCACCGGGGCAGTGCTGCACTGGTGGCGCGGCTCGCCAAAACAGACGCGAGAGGCCGTCGAGCTCGGATGTTTCTTCTCGCTCAACGGTGCCGAAGCCGCGCGACCGAAGGTTCTCGCGGACGTGCCCCGTGAGCGGGTGTTGACCGAGACGGACTTTCCTCATACGCAGCGCCAAGACGACGCGGCGAGGCGGCCCGGCATTGTGTCCACCATCGAGCGCGGGCTGGGGGCGCAATGGCATCTCGAACCCGAGGCGGTCCGCTGGCAGGTGTGGAGCAATCTCAGGACACTCCTCGCCGACACCAACGCCGCCCGCCTGATGCCACGGGGTGTCCAGACGACGCTGCTTGCGTTGCGCTCCGGGCACTGAACACCTCGACCGCCGCGAGCCGGCGTCCGGCGCGCAATCCGCTAGAGCGGCCTCGTACGCTCATGCAGTCCGTCCCGTCCGTCGCGAAGACCTTCGTCGCTTCATCGAGCGGATGCTCCCCAGCGCGGGCTAAGGACGCGTGGGCTATGGAGGTCAAGTGGGACGGCGCCAGAGCCCAGCTCATCCACGCCGGTCGCTCGGTATGCGTGCGCTCGCGCCCCCGCGGCGCGCGCAGTAGGAGCGCGTCGCTCAGGCTGAGCTCGACTCGAACGGGTTGCTGCCGTTCCGGTCCTGCCTCGCCCGTACGGTCGACGGCATGGACTGGAACTGCGACAGCGAGCACCGCTCGACCTATCACCTGTTGACCCACGCGCCGGCCATCGCGCGGAAGTTCGACGAGGCCGAGCACGTAACCGGGGACGGCGGCATCGACTGGGATGCGCTTGAGGCCGAGTGCTTCTCGACAACGGAGCGGCTGCTGGCGCGCGTCGCGCGTGACCTCTGGAACGGGTCGGGCGCCGCACCGGTGGGCAACCTGCTCGTTAGCCTCGACGACGCGAACTTCGAGGCGGTCGTGGAGGCGATGCGGCTTCGGCGCGAATGGATGGCGCGCGAGGACGTTCCTAGCGGCATTGCCGCCACGTCGTCGAGGTCGACGCCCAAGCGATGACCGGTGAGGTTGACGAGGTCACGCCCGCACGCCGAGGACGACAGGTGCGCCCTCCTGGCCATCGTGTGTGAGATGCACTACCTGGACGGCTCGCCACCTGAGGAGTCGACGGCCGCCGTGACGCTCAGCGTACGTGGTCGAAAAGGCCGGCGGCGCCCGCCCTTCGTCCGTCAGCACCGTCTGTACGAGTAGCGGCCCCGAACGTCCCGCGGACCCGCGAGCGCGTATGCCCGTCTATTCGCGTGTATGCGCGGTTGCCGGATACACCGACCCGGACGCACCGGCGCCCGGCTTCCACAGAGGACAAGGCTAATGACCCAACTGCGCCAAGCCGCGGCGGACACCGGCGACGATGCGCAGGCGCCGCAGCCCTCTGGCGGCGAAGAGGAGCATGCTGCCCCCCGTTGAGCAGGAGCCCCGTGGGCACCGCCGGCGAGCTGGCCATGCCGGCGGCGATGAGCGCGACGACGGTCATGCGCCACAGCGCGAGGTGGGCGCCGCGCGTACGTTGACCCGACAGGGCGAGTTACGCGCGTGTTGAGCAGATGGGACTGGTCCTGCGCTGAGGCGCGCCTAGCTCACGCAGCTCCGGGGACCGCGTCGCCTCTGAGCGGTTCCGTCGCAAGGCGCCCGAGCTCGAACGCGTCGTCGAGCGTCAGCACGACCGCGCCGGGGTGCTCGTTCGACCACCGCTCCGCGGCGGCGCGGCCCGCGAGGAAGTGCACGTGGCAGCAGAACGAACCGGTGATGTCGGCGGTCGACGCCGACCCCGGCTGGGGGAACGACACCCACAGCTGCTCGGGCTCGGCCGCCCGCACCCCATCGGGGGCGACGCGCAGCCGCACCTCGGCGCCGCTGACCGGACACCCCGACTGCGCGTCGGCCGGCTGGCCGAGCAGCGCCGGCAGGAACAGCGTGTCCCACGCGCACCACGTGTAGAGCTGCTGGCCGGCGACCGTGAAGCCATGCGCGGCCGGGATGACGCTGAGCCCGCCGAACGCGACGACGCGCTGCTGCTCGTCGAGGTGGACGTTCGGCCAGCGGGCGAGCGCGTCGGACACCTCGGTCTCGTCGCGGCCGGCTCGTGTCGCCAGCGCGGCTGGCGAGACGGGCTGGCCCTTGGCGAGCTCGGCCAGCAGCGCGCGCGCCAGCGGCGCGTCCTCGCCGCCCGGGAACGTCCCGACGAGCGAGCTGGCGAACGACTCAAGGTTCGGATGCGTTGTCATCGTTGTCCTCCGTTCCGGCAGGCAGCAAGTGGCGACACCGCCCGCGTTTCAGGCCGCGCAGCAGGACAGCTTGCTGGGGTCGCGCGTGAACGCCAGCGCGGCCAGGTGGATGGCTTCGCCGATGGTCAGGTACGGGTCCCAGTCCTCGGCCATGTCCTGGACGGTCCGGCGCGCCTCGATGGCGTAGACGCCGGCGAGGATGGCGTCGCCGGCGCCGTCGGCGAGCAGGTGCACGCCGATGACGCGGCCGCTCTCGCGCTCGGCGACGAGCTTGACGACGCCGCGGGTGTTGCGGCTGACGATGGCCCGCGGCACGTCCCGCAGCGCCAGCACGCGGACCTCGACATCAAGGCCCCGCTCCTGCGCCTCGGCTTCGGTAAGGCCCGCCGAGGCGACGGTCGGGCTCGTGAACGTGATGCGCGGCAGCGCCGAGTAGTCGATGCGCCGCCCGGCGCCGTCGAACGCGTTGTCGACGGCGACGGCGCCGTGCTTGGCCGCCACGTAGACGAACTGCGGATGGCCGGTGACGTCCCCTGCCGCCCAGACGCGCGGGTTGCTGGTGCTCATGTCGTCGTCGACGACGACCTCGCCACCGGGGCCAAGCTCGACGCCCACGGCCTCCAGGCCCAGGCCGTCGGTGCGCGGCCGCCGCCCGGCGGCGACGAGCAGCTGCTCGGCGCGGAACTCGCGGTCCGCGGCGACGACGACCACGTCGCCGTCTTCGCGGCGCACCTCCGCCGGCTGCGTGCCCTCCACGACCGCGATGCCGTCGGCGAGGAACGCGTCGCGGATGCCCGCGACGACCTCGGGCTCCTCGCGGCGCGCCAGCTGCGAGCGCACGAGCATCGTCACCTGCGTGCCGAGGTGGGCGAATAGCTGGGCCATCTCCATCGCGACGTAGCCGCCGCCCAACACGACCATCGACGCGGGCAGGTGGTCGAGCTCCATCGCGGTCGTGGAGGTCAGGAAGCCGCTCTCGCGCAGGCCAGGGACGTCGGGGATGTACGGCTCCGAGCCGGTGGCCACCAAGTAATGGGCGGCCTCGATACGCCGGCCGTCGACGTCCAGCGCCGGACCGTCGACGAAGCGGGCGCGGCCCTGCACGAGCTCGATGTCGTACTCCTCGGCGAGGTCGACGTACTTCTCCTTGCGTAGCCCTTCGACGATTTCGCGCTTGCCGGCGATGAGGACGGGAAAGTCGACCGGCCCCGCCTCGGTGCTGATGCCCGGGAAGGGATGCGCGGCCGCGCGATGACGGGCCTCGGCGGCCGCCAGCAGCGCCTTGGACGGGATACACCCGACGTTCACACACGTGCCGCCGACCGTGCCGGCGTCGACCATGACGACGCGCAGGTCCTTGCGCCGCGCGGCGATGGCGGCCGCGAACGCGCCGCCGCCCGAGCCGACGACGGCCAGGTCGTACTCGAAGCCGGCGGCATCGCCGGGGCCGCCGATGCCGGGCTCGACCACGCGCTCGACGCGGTACTGCGTGCCCTCCAGCGCTCGGCTGAGCTCGGCCGGACGCGCGCCGTCGGTCTCGACGGTCGCGCGCCCGGAGTGCCAGTCGACGTGGACGTTCCGGGCACCCGCGTCTCCGAGGGCGCGCTTGACGTTCAGCGCGCACGAGGCGCACGTCATCCCGGAGATACGCAGCTCGGTGCTCATGGAACGAGGTCCTGGGTTCGACGGTGGTCGCGCATCAGCAGCCCTTTGAGTCGATGCGGCGACAGGCGGCGACGTGCTCGGCGTTGTCGGCCAGCAGCGCGCGGCCGAGCGCAAGGAGCTGCGTCACGCGCTCATCGGTGACGCGGTAGTAGACGCTCGGGTGCTCGCGGCGGGTCTGGACGAACCCGCACCAGCGCAAACAGGCCAGGTGGTTGGAGACCTTCGGCTGGGACTGGCCCAGGCGTTCGACCAGGTCGCCGACCGACAGCTCGCCGTGCTCGTCGAGCAGTTCGAGGATGCGGACGCGCGTGGGGTCGCCCAGACCTCGGAAGTACTTGGCCACCAGGTCGGGCTCGGACGGAGCCTCAGGCAGCACGAAAGGGGTCGCGGCGGGGGTGATTTCAGTCATGTGTATCAGGTGTTCCTGATGCAGCGTATCAGCATCGCCTGATGTACCCTTCGTCTTGCGCCGAAGGCCCCGACCGGACGGAGAAGCGGGATGCCGAAGAGCAGCGACCTCGCCGACCTCAAGCGCCTGCTCGACCAGGGCGTCCAGCTCGTCGACGTCCTCGCTCCGGACGAGTACGCCGACGAGCACCTGCCGGGCGCCATCAACATCCCGCTCAAGCAGCTCGACGCCGACTCCGTGGCGCGGCTGGACCGTCGCAAGCCCGTGGCGGTGTACTGCCACGACGCCCTGTGAGACATGAGCCCACGAGCCGCGTGGCGGCTCGAAACGCTCGGCTTCGAGCAGGTCCACGACTACGTGGGCGGCAAGGCGGACTGGCTGGCCAACGGGCTCCCCCGCGAAGGCGCGAAGGCCGTGCCGTTCGCGGGCGAGCTCGCCGACACCGACCCTCCGACCTGCGCGCTTCACACCCCGGTCGCCGACGTGCGCGCCGCGCTTGACGGCTCGCGCTACGGGTTCTGCCTCGTGGTCAACGAGCGCCGCATCGTCCTCGGGCGCGTGCGCCGCAGCGCCATCAACGACACCGAGCCGACGGCCACCGCCGAGAGCGTGATGGAACCCGGCCCCAGCACCGTCCGCTTCGACGAGCCGGTGGCCGCCCTCGTGCAACGCCTGGCCAAGCGCGACCTCAAGACGATGGTCGTCACCACGCCCGCAGGTTGTCTGGTGGGCGTCTTCCACCGCGCCGACGCCGAAGCGCGGCTCGGCCCGCCCGAGGGGTCCTGACCGCCGCACGCGCGCGTCGCCTCTTGTCGCGCGGCACACTGGGCGCGTGTTGGCCGTCGTGCTGACCGGTCCGCCGGGCGCCGGCAAGACCGCCGTCCTGACGGCGCTGGTTGACGCGCTCAGCGACGACGACATCGCGCACGCGGCCGTCGAGGTCGAGGCGCTGGCGTGGACGCACCCACCGCCCGGCGACGAGCAGTGGATGGAGCATCTTCGGGCGGCGTGCGAGCTCTACCGCGACGCGGGCCATCGCCTGCTGCTCGTCGCCCAGACCATCGAGACCGACGCGGACCTGACGCAGTTGCTGGACGCCGTCGGCGCCGACCAGTACATGCTCGTGCGCCTGGAAGCGCAGCCGGCCACGCTGGCGAAGCGCATCATCGAGCGCGAGCCCGACGGCTGGTCGGGCCTTCCGGGCCTCGTCGACCACGCGCAAGAGCTCGCGGCGAGCATGCCCGCGCTTCACGGCGTCGACCTGGTGGTGAGCACCGAAGACCAACGCCCCGAGGCCGTCGTCGAGCGCATCCGCGCCGCGCGCCCCGACGCGCTGCTTCCCGCGCCACGACGGCGGCCATAAGGGACGCGCCCTCGCTGCGCTACGTCTGCCCGTCCGGCTGGTCGAGCTTGACCGTGCCGGCGACGGGCCCGGGTCCGAGCGGTCGGCGCGGCTCGCGGACGGCGATGTCCGGCGGCGGGTCACCCCAGCTCAGGCGGTCCTCGCAGCGGCGCCGGCAAGAGCGCACCCGCAGCCGCCACCAGGTCCCGTCCGGCGTGCGACTGACGTACAGCCCACGGCCGGCGACGGCGAGGTGGGCGACGACGTGGGCGCCGGAGTACCGCCGCACGCGCAGCCCGCCGCTGGCGGCGAGGACGGCGACAGCAAGGCCGGCGGCGAGGGCGACCCACAACACCATGAGCGCAAGTATCGGCCCGCCGCCGTCCCCCGGGCAATCGCTGGGCGGTGCGACAATCGCGGCATGTCCGCTGGCGACGTCGAGCTGTTGCGCCGCGCCTGGGAGGCGTTCGCCCGCGGCGACCTGGACGCCGCAACGGAGGTCCTCGACTCGCAAGTGCGCTGGTACGGCGCCGGAGACCTGGACGGCGAGGGCGCCTGCCACAACCGTGCCGAGGCGCTCGCCTTCATCCGGCGTTCGCTCGCCGACGGCGTGACGGCGGACGCGCTCGACTTCCGCGATGCCGGCGACCGCGTCGTCGTGCTCGTGCAGACGCGTCAGCCGCCCGAGTGGTGCGAGCAGGCCGAGGCGCACGGCGAGGTCGTCACCGTCCGCGACGGCAAGGTCACCGAGATAGTCGTCTACCCGACCGTCGACGAAGCGCTGGCCGCCGCCCGTACCGCGTGAGCGCGCCTAGCTCGTGAGTCGCACCACGCCGAGTGCGGGAACACGAGTATGAGCTCGGTTGACGGCAAGCATGATGCGCTCTGCGACGACACCGGCCCGAGCGGCGCCAAACGCCACGATAAGCAACGCCTCGTCGGCCTGCTCAGGGTGCTCGACTAGAAACCCAGCGACTGCGGCCTTACGTCCGCCGCGGCCTCGTCAACGCGCTCCGCTGGGAGCTCACTTAGACCGAGCCACTGGCCGTTGAGGAGCACCTCGCGGCGGTTGCGGTTGCCTGCCAGCGACCCAGCCGTGGCCAGCGTCTTCGACAACGTCGACGTGCCAGGGCCTCCAGCACCGCGTCCGCCGCCCACGACCGGCCATAAGCCGCAACGTGGGCACACCCCGCCAGCGCTCCGCGTCACGTCCCACGAACAACGCGCCACATGAACGGCACGGACGCGCACGCCGATACGCGCGTGCAGTCGTCGACGAGACCCCGAGGCAGTCGGCGATGCTACGCGCGTCGGGCCCCGCGGCTGCGAGGCGCCGCGCGGCGGCGATGCGTTCCTCCAACGGCAGCTCGGGGCGACATTGGGATGGCAGCCCGGCAGCTTCCGGGGCGGCGCTCCATGACCCGGAGTAGTTGCGCACGGTCGTAGTGCTCGGCCAGCGAGGATGCTCGCGCTTCCAGCGTTCCAGACCGTCGCTGCCGCAAGCCCACGGCAAGCGCAGACTGTTGAACGCGTCATCTCCGGGCGGGAGTACGCCTGGTTCTTGGAGCACGGGCCGCAGCACTTGGGCGACACCGAGCGGCGAGAAGGTCTGCGCTCGCCGGCCCGACGGCTCGCACCCAGTACGGCGCCGGCGTCCTTGCCCGGATTGCGGTGTGCTGGTAAGCATGCGCGATGCCTCCGGTGTGGTTCAGGCGCATGGGCGAAATTCCCGGTCTCGACTACGAGCCACCCGTTCCTGTCGACCGCACGAAGCTCCCCAACCACGCTGCGGTCCCTGAAGTTCATCGCTACGAGTTCGACGGCCGTATCCACGAGTCGCTGTCCTGGGAGTACATGGAGGACGGCGAGGAGGTCAGCACTTCGGCATCTCCCGCGCACTGCGTCGCTTTCTCAGGCAGCGACGACCGTGAGCTGGCGACCAGGACAGTTCTCACGCGCCTGTGGGAGGGCCTGGAGCTTCCCGGCGAGCCGTCGGACTACCACTTCGCCATCCAGGGCGCGGCCGGGACGCTGTGGAGCCGCCGCAGGTCCGAGCCGGAGGTCCTGGAATGGTTCGAGCACCTGAACTGGCTGGACCTCCGCCTCATCCAGGCGGTTCCCGACGCGGTCCGTGACGAGTACGCCGCCGCACAACCCGGCCGCTCGGAGTTCTACAGCGTCGCCGCGTTCAGCAATCTCATCAACCTCTACTCGCGCGAAGGCTTCCTGCAAGAGGCGCTGGTGGTCGCGCAACTCGCGGAGCAGTTCGGCCAGCGCGAGCACGCCGCCGCCGAGCTACACGAGCGCCTCGGCGCGCTACAGGCCGAGGATGGCGACTGACCTTTCACCTCATGTCGCGCTGCCCGCTGAGTCCTTCCTCGAACACGCCTTCCTGCGGTGGGTGCTGGCCCCTGCCACACGCCCAGAGATTGTCGAACGGGTGCGCGCTCAGCGGGAGGTCACCGTCGGCGACCACACCTACCGGCTCGACTACGAGATTGCCGGCAGCGAGCACCTCATCGTCGTCGAGCTGGACGGCTTCGAGTTTCACTCAAGCCGGCCGGCGTTCAGCTATGACCGCCTGCGCCAGAACGACATCCAGGCCACCGGCCGCGTCATCGTCCGCTTCTCCTACGACTCCATCCGCCGAGACACCCACCGGTGCGTCGACCAGCTCCAGGCGGTCCTCCGCATGGACCCGCTGCTGTCGCAGTTCGTCATCGCCAACCCGGTCATCGAACCGCCGCAGATGGACCCCGACCCGCTCTACGCGCTGCGGCCGGCTCCGACATCAGACCACCAGATGACCGGCAGCTACTTCGACAGCGTCCGCGACAAGCTCAACCAGAAGACGCTCCGCGACTGTCAGACGCAGGCGTTCGCCGCGCTCGCCAACTACTACCTCGGCGGCGGGACGCGCGCGGCGTGCGTGATGTCGGTCGGCGCCGGCAAGACCGCACTCGGCGTCGCCGCAAGCCTTGCGTTCGCCACGCGACGCGCCATGGTCATCACGCCCGGCAGCGTCATCCGCGGCACCTTCGACCGTGCGTTTGACCATCAGGCCGTCGGCAACGTCCTGTACGGACTTCCGGGCGGGCCGCTTATCCCCGGCTGCCGGCCGCCGCAGGTCCGCACGCTCGACCGCGACGAGGCGCCCATCCGCGACGTGACCCGCGAGCAGCTGCTGGCCGCAGACGTCATCGTCACGAACTTCCACTCACTCGGCGACGGCAGCGACGAGGACGACCTGCTCGCCAAGCTCGCGCCAACGACATCGACTTCATCGTCGTCGACGAGGCGCACATCGCGGCCGCCGAGTCCTACCAGCGCGCGTTCGCGCACTTCAGCGCGGCGCGCACGCTGCTGATGTCGGCGTGCTTTCAGCGCCTTGACGGCCGGCCCATCGACGCCGACGTCGTGTACCGCTACCGGCTCATCGACTCCATCGTCGATGGCAACGCCAAGAACCTTCGCGTGCACCGCTTCGCCCCCGAGGTCGCACAGACGACGTACGAGATGGTGTGGCCGGACGGCGCCCGTGAGGAGATTGTCGGGCGCGACGCGCTGATGGAGCTGCTGGGCGACGAACGAAAGCTCGCGCGCATCACCGCGAAGTCCAACGAGCCCATCCGGCAGGTGATGCGCGAGGTCAAGCGGGAGCTCGACCGTCAGGCGGAGCTGCTGTACCCCGTCAAACCGCGCGTGCTGTTCGCAGCGCTCGGCGAGAAGCACGCCGAGCAGGTCGCGCGCACCGCGTCAGAGCACGGCATCCCGTCCGCGTACCTGCATCACTCGATGACCGAGCGGCAAATCAAGGACACGCGCCAGCGCTACGAGGCCGACTCCGGGGACCTGCAGGGCCTCGTGCAGCTGAAGATGCTCGGCCAGGGTTACGACTTCCCGCCCATCTGCATCGTCGTGCCGATGCGGCCCTACGGCAGCTTCAGCGAGTTCTACCAGTTCATCGGACGCGGAATACGCGTCATCGTTCACCCCGCGCTGACCGGTCGGGTCGCCCCCGGCGAACAGTGGCTCGACGTCGTCTACCACGCCGAACTCGGCCTCGATGACCACATCGACACCATCTACGCCGAGAACGACATGGACCCGCTCACCCAGCACGTCATCCCCGACGACTGGGGACAGACGAACGGCGGCGGGGAGCTGCCGGGCACAACGGGGCGGGACACGGCCGAGCGCCCGGAGGCGTTCGTCATGTTCGAGCGTGGCACCATCGAGCAGCGCGTGGTCCATGACGCCGAACGGATGGAGCAGCGCCGCCTGGAACGCGAACAGGAAGCGCTCGCGCAGCGCTATGCCACCTACGCGCAGAGCACCGACAGCCCGGTGACATTCGAGCAGTTCGCGACCATCATGAGGCAGATGGGTGAGTGACGCGACGGTGACGTTCGGCGCGCGCTACGCCGAACTCGGCTCGGTGGGGGAGCGCCTCGCACTCGAAGCGGAGGAGGACGGCCGGGCGGCGTTCGCGGCCGCGGACGCGGTGCTCGAAACGCTCATCGGTGGCGCGCTCCGCGGCGAGCGCGTCGCCAAGCTCGTTCCGGCGAGGCGCAAGCGCGACGCCGACTCGGTCGAGCTGAATGTGGAGCTCACCGCGGAAGAGCGCAGCGCACTCGCCGAGCACTTCGAGGTCGCCCAGCAGGAAAAGCGCGGCAGCTGGTACGTGCCCGAGGACGAGGTGCTTTCGCTCGGCCTCATCCACCTCGTGCACTGGATGCGTCGCAACAGCCGACTGGCGCTCAACATGGCCGACGGCGAGCGCGCGCGCCCGCTGTTTCGCGGCGCCCCGGAGGCCGTCGCCGTCTGGGTGCTGGAGCCGCTGTTCGAAGAGCTCTTCCTGCCCCTGAAGCTCCGCGGCCTGTCCTGGCTCGGCAAGCGCACCGTTGAGCAGCAGGAGAAGTCGTGGGCGGTCATCGACCCGCTCTACGCGGCCCTCGGCATCGACCCCGAGCCACTCGACCGGTTCCGCGTCGCTACCGGCTGGTCGCGGCACACGACCGAGGATGTCATCGCCCTGCGCCAGGCGCTCGTCGAGAGCTGGACGCGGGTTGCAGACGCCGCCGCCCGATACCGCACCTACCGCGTCGGGCAGCTCGTCGAGCGCTACTACGCCAAGGCCAAGAACGGTCAGGCGCTGCGCAAGTCCGTGCTCACGAAGGCTCACGGGCGCACGCTGACCGCCTACTTCGGCGGCGACTGGCTGGCGTTCCTGGCCTACCTCGGCGAGGAGGTTCACCCACGCGAAGAGATTGTGCAAGCGCTGCCCGACACGAAGCTGATGGTCGGCGGCTCGGCGCGCGCGGCGCAGGTCGCCGCCGAGCACGGCCTGCCGGCCGAAGAGGTCCAGAAGATGCTCGCGGCCTTCTGGCAGCAGAGCGACCACGCCTCACCGGTCGAGCAGCGCGTCGACGTGCTCAAGCGCTTCTGGGCCGAGTTCGACGGCCTGCACGCTCGGCAGGCGAGCGGCATGCGGTCGCTGTGGGGCCTCGTGCAGGAGCACAGCTACGTGCACCCTCGCCTCGACGGCGGTGCGGACAGCGCCGAGGGGGACGACGACGGTCAGGGTGATGGCGTCTTTGCTCCGCGCCTGTACGAGGAGCTGTTGTCACCCGAGCTGAACGCGGACATCGAGCGGCTCTGGGGCACGGCGGTGCTGCCGCGTTGGCCGGACCGGCTGGTCACCGAGCCTGCCCCGCACGCGCGGTTGTCCGACGCGTTCGGGCCCGCGCTGCGGTTCTGGGAGGGTGCCGCCCTGACAGCGTGGTTTCTGTGCGAGGGGCCCTACTCGCGAACCGACATCGACGGGCTCGCCAACTACCACCACCGCGAGCTCGAAACGCTCAACGAGCTGGGCTGCCCGGTCGGTGGCGAGCTGTTCCGCGAGCTGCGCGAGGCCGAGCAGCGCTACGGCGCGCCCGAACACGGCACGGGCCTGACTATCACCATCTCCATCTCGCTGTTCGGCGACGACGACCGGGAGAAGGAGCCGCACGTTCGCTTCGAGCAGCTGCGCGACATCATCACCCGGCACCGCCGGGCATGGGCGGAGCAGTACCTCGACAGGTACCTGCGCTCACGCTGGGAGTTGGAGCTCCGCGCCGCCGCCGAGGATTACCACCGGCACGCCGCCGAGAAGGGCAAGCCGCCGACGCTTAAGCAGTTCGCCAAGCTGGCGGCTCCTGAGGCGAACCAGTGGTTCGGCGGCGACCTGACCGGCATCTACGGGGCCCTGGGACTCAGGGCCCCGGCCGCGCCAACGCGCGCGCCGCGCCTTGTCCCCCGTGACCCGGATGGCTTCGCCACGCGGCTGTACGAGCGGCTGCGGGGTGAGCCCTACCGGCTGCCGCCGAGCTGGAAGGAAGACGGCTCCGAGCGCGAGCGCCACAACAACTTCACCGCCCTGGCCGGCATGTGCGTCGAGTACCTGCAGCTGGAAGAGGCACTCGGCGAGTCACCGGAGCTGAAGGTGTTCGGCCGTCAGAAGTTCACGTATCGCTCCAGCGTCCTCTCGGACGACCCCGAGGAGGCGTGGCGGCTCTACAGCCGCGCTGTGCACGACGTCCTCGATGGGCCTGCGCGTGAGCGCATCCCCGGGGCGCGGTCGGTCACACCAGCCGAAGAGTCGCGTGAGGGGCAGTCTCCCGTGTGGTTGCCCCCCGAGGCGCCGACGCCACCACGAGCTCGCGACGAACATGAGGCGGCGCCGAGGTCGGCGACGGAGCCCGAGAAGAGCGGGGCGCTGGGCCGAGCGCTGGGACGCCTCCGAGGGCGCCGATAGGCGCGTGTTTCGTGCTCGGAGAGAACGCCGCGAGTTCGAGCGCCGAGCACGCGCGGCGGCGGACGCGGCGCGGCCGGCTGTCGCGTCCGCGGTGAGCGACGCCCGAGCGGCGCTTGAGCGCGCCCGCGAGGAGATAGCCGCCGTGCCCGGCGCTGCGGCGAGGTGTCGCGGCTGCGGCGCGCGCATGCGCTTGCAGCGCACCAAGGACGGTCGTAGGTGGTGGACGCTGTGGACGTGCACGGGCTGCGGCCAGACGTATCGTCCAGCCGAGTTCCCGGAGTCGGCACGCGCCGGAGGCTGGCAGTGAGCCGCCGACCGTTCGAGTTGCCGCCGGAAGCCTCCGAGCTCGTCGAGCAGGTTCGGGCGCTGGAGGCACACGCCGCTCGCGTGAACGCCGAGCTCCAAGCCGACCTGGCCGGCATCCGCAAGGTCGCTCGCGATGAACGCGAGGAGGTCGCGCGCCAGCGTGCCGAGCTTGCCCGCGACCGCCAGGCGCTGGAGGCGCTGCTGCAAAACCGGGTACGGGGCTTCGCGTTCATCGCGGACGCCTGGGCCGACTACGAGCGCGCCCGCGCCGACCGGCTCGCGGCCGCCCTGCAGTACAAGAAGCATCCGGCCAAATCGGCCGCCAAGGAGGTCCGCGCCAAGGGACGGGAACTCGCCGACCTGCGCCGCGAATTGAAGCGCGCACAGTGGGCGCTCGCGCTGTACGAGTTCCACTTCCCGTGGCTCGCAGAGCTCCGCGACGTCGATGAGGAGCTCTCGTATGTCGACGGGGAGCCGGACGCGGTCGACGGGGCTTCGGAGGACGGCCGTGAGGCTGACCCCGCGCAGCGCTGGTTGTCCAAAGACGAGTACCTGGCCCTGTCCGAGGCCGAACGCAATCAGCGGGCGCTGGACCGGTACCTGACCTCGCGCAAGACGCCATGGCAGCTCGGGCGTGACTACGAGCGCTACATCGGCTACCGGCGCGAGCAGGCCGGCGCTGCCGTGACCTACCAGGGCATCTTCGCCGGGCTGGAGGACCTCGGCCGAGACCTCATCTGCGAAACCCCCGACGGCATCGAGGTCGTGCAGTGCAAGCGCTGGGCGCAGCGCAAGACCATCCACGAAAAGCACGTCTTCCAGCTCTTCGGGACCGTCGTCCTCATGCGTATCGAGAACCCGGACAAGACCATCATCGGGACGTTCACGACGACGACCACGCTGTCTGAGCGCGCGCGCCAGTTCGCCGAGCAGCTCGACATCCGCATCGAGGAGGCCGTCCCCCTCGCGGATTACCCGCGCATCAAATGCAACGTCGCGCGCGACGGGCAGCGCATCTACCACCTCCCGTTCGACCAGCAGTACGACACGAGCCGCATCGAGCCCGCCAAGGGCGAGCGCTGGGTCGCCACCGTCGCCGAAGCCGAGCACCTCGGCTTCCGCCGTGCGTGGCGCTGGCGTGGCACGTCGGCCGCGTCGGCGTCATGACAACCGAACGGCCGCGGCAGCGTCCGGATGGGGGCTCGGCTTCAGTCAGTAGAGAGCGCTAGCGGCCCGGACCAAGCGCCTGCTGGCCTCCGGTCTGAAGGTTTCGGGGCTCGCCGCTTCGCGGCCGCGCGTCAGCGCGGACGAGCGCAAGAGCTCTAGACGCTATGGGCCTCGGCTTGCCGGGGCCCTTGACGTAGAGAGGCCGGACCCGTTCGCATGTTCGGGGGTTTGTCTGGCCGGAGGTGGGCTCCGGCTGACCCCAGGCGAAGGAGGGTCCGAC
>Ga0310823_100546_pt1 | contig 23459 bp, 19 predicted proteins | sample P4_ome_3_FD_201316 | JGI IMG/M metagenome (GOLD analysis project Ga0310823, IMG submission 201316) | Sorghum-adapted microbial communities from Joint BioEnergy Institute, Emeryville, California, United States - P4_Day56_Rep3 | ecosystem: Engineered > Bioreactor > SSF (Solid state fermentation) >...
CCAGCGACCACGCCATGCACACCTTCGGGGCGCAGTTCGCCGAGGTCGCGGTCGACGCCGACCTGGGGCGGGTCCAGGTACGCCGGCTCGTCGGGGTCTTCGCCCCCGGGCGGGTGCTCAACCGCAGAACCGCGCACGGCCAACTGGTGGGCGGGATGCTCTGGGGGCTCAGCCAGGCGCTGCTGGAGGCGACCCGGATGGACCCGCACACCGGCCGGTACGCCAACGAGAACCTCGCCGACTACCTGGTCGCCACGAACGCCGACGCCCCGGACGTGGTGGTGGAGACCATCGAGGTGCCGGACGATGTGGTGAACCCGCTCGGGGTGAAGGGCGTCGGCGAGATCGGCATCGTCGGCACCGCGGCGGCGATCGCCAACGCGATCCACCACGCCACCGGCCGGCGGGTCCGTAGCCTCCCGATCACCCTGGAGGCGCTGCTCTGACTGGACGTCTCACGCCATCACGGGTGGTCCCGGTTCTTCCTACTCGATCGGTGGGCTGACGGCGCCGCCGGAGAGGAAGTTCACGGGCAAGAAGATCATCGGCCGGAAGCGGTTCGTCGTCACCGACACTCTTGGCCTGCTGGTCACCGTGACCGTGCCCGCCGCGTCCTGGCAGGACCGCGACGGCGCGCGGAGCAGCCTGCTCGACGCCTACGCGGCTACCCCGACCCGGCATGTCTTCGCTGATCAGGGCTTCGCGGGACGGCTGGTCGACCGGGCCCGTGACATCCTGCGGACCAGGCTGGAGACCGTCCGCAGATCCGCCGACCAACACGGCTTCGCCGCCACCCGCGACGGTGTTTTGGTGGGTGGGTTTGTCGCACGGCCAGTGTGGTGAGGAGTCGTCGGGTCTCGGTACCGTGTAGCCGATCATCATGTCGTTGCTGGGGTTGGTTCCCCTTTTACGGTGAGGGTTCGGGCCACGGTCAGTGCATAAGGCGTGAGAGCAACTATGGAGAGTGCCGATACTCGCACCGTAGCAAACCTCACAGTCACCAATGCGCCGGCACTCTCTCGCTTGAGACTCGATCGCTATTCTGCCGCCTCGTGAGCCTGCCTCCAAACTAGCTCGAATTCTTCCCGCGTAATGACTTCTGGAACGAACTCAGAATCGACAGCAATTTCCTCGATAGGAGGCACGGCAACTTCGCCCAGCCACGTATTTCCCGTTGCCGCCTCCTCATCCATGAGGTCGTACATCCGTGGCCGCGCCGTACCAGGTCTTGACAGCGGCGACGGCAGGGGGCACCCGAGGACCGAGGGTGGCAAGCCGGTCGCCGGGCTCCAGATCCTCGGCGTCGTTCCACGTCCTGTCGGAGTCGTTCCAGAGCGGATGGTGCTGAGTCGTGTTCGGCCTGGACCACTACAAGGTCTGAGGCTGGACCGGCTGGCACCGGTTCATCACCCTGGCCATGCTCGCCCTGGCTGTCCCGACCATCCTCGCCACCATCACCGTCGAACAGCCCGACGACAATCTGCAGCCCATCGCGCTGACTGCCGCCGAGACCCGCCGACTCTTCATGCCCTCGTCCTCACCCGACCACTTCCACCACAACACTTTGCACTGGTCAACCTGGCGATGAAGATCCCATGCCCGAACCCGACGATCCCACTACCAGGCAGACAAGCCAAGTGACGTTGGAGTAATAGGCATGCTCAACCGTATCACCCGAGGCCACCCCGCTACCCGGCAAGCTCGCCGAACCCTCAACACACCCGACTAACCCACACCGAAAACGCGCTCGCAGGTTGAAAACAGCCCGCTAGTTGTTGATGTCGTTCAAGACCCGCTCGTAAGCGAGCTCAAGCCCCAAACACACGGGTATGGGTAGGCCGTTGAGGGATCGATGACGAGTTGTGGGCGTTGATCGAGCCGTTGCTTCCGCCGTGGCCGGCCAGGTCGCCGGGCCCTCGTCCGGTACCGGACCGGCTCTGCCTGCACGGCATCCTGTTCGTGCTCCACACCGGTAGCGGCTGGGAGGACCTCCCCCAAGAGTTGGGCTACGGCTCGGGGATGACCTGCTGGCGCAGGCTACGCGGGTGGACCGACGCCGGGGTGTTCGACCGGCTACACCGACTGCTGCTGGCCGAGCTGAACGCCGCGGGTCGGATCGACTGGTCGCGGGCATTCGTCGACGGCGGACACATCACCGCCAATAAAAGGGCGAGGGAACGGTCAACCGGGGCAAGCCGAGCAGCAAGCATCATGTGATCACCGACGGTGCGGGCACCCCATTGAAGGTGATCACCACGGGTGGCGACGTCCCCGACGTCAGCAGGGGCGGTGAGCCTGCTCGACGCCGTACCGCCCATCGTCGGACGACGGGCCGACCCCGCCGACGGTTCCCAGTCCTGTTGGCGGACAAGGGCTACGACGGCGCCAGGTTCCGCAACGCCTGCCAGCAACGGCAGACCGAGCCGATCATCCCGCCACGTGGACGCAAGACCATCAAGGGACTGGGCAGGCTGCGCTACGTCGTGGAGCAGTGCATCGCCCTGCTCCACTCCACCAGTTCCGCCGCCTAGCCATCCGATGGGAACGCCACATCGACCTCCACGAAGCACACTCGTCAGCCTCGCCTGCGCGCTCATCCGCTGGCGACGTCCGTTCAAGCAAACCACCTCAAGATCGTGTAGGAGCTCCAAGGACTAGAAAGTCTTGGCCAAGCTCCGCTGCTGCCCCCCCCAACACGCCACCGCGATCGTCCAAACCATTCTCGTCCTACAACAGGTCCAGACCAGCCCAACCAACCCCACGATGAAAAGGACTCACCACAGCCCGAGAATCGCCTCGCGATCGGGAATACCTGAATAGACGATAGCGACCACGTCGTCCGGATGGCCGGAGATGAAACTAATCCCGCGACTAACAAAGACGATCCGTTCATCGTCTATCAGCCAACTTTCGGAGATCCCGGAAACGCCAGGAAAGGGCGACATCGTCGAGAAATCGAGCGAAGAGATCTCGGACCCCCTAAGCTTCCGTATTTCGTTGGCCACACTTCGGATTTCGTTCTCGAGCGCCAACGACTCGATCCAGCCCTCCACCGATGCATATAGAGGAACGAATTCAATGTCTCCTACACCAAAGGCACCATCAGGACCAAGCAGGAAGTCGTAGAAGACAGAGAAGCGAGCAGGACCTGCCTCGAGGTATCCGCCGTCCGACCAACGCCCAACGAGCAAATCGGGGCCAAGGTATTTCGGCCCGCCGTTATAGAAAACCGACGGCGGCAGATACAGATCGCCCCAGCGACGCTCGTAATCGATGGCCCGCTGAACAAGGTCCTGATCGAGCCCTTGCTCGATCCACTGCGCCGCAGATCGCTGCGCCCGATTACTAGGCTTTCGCTGTCCGTGCGCCCGCACGAACGAGAGGGCACGCGGCGACAAAACACCTTCTGGCAAATCCATCACACGCACCCCATTACTTTCCGATGAACAGAACCTACCTCGTCATCCACGTTCCAAACAACCGGTAGATCATAGGTTGACAGTAGTCCTTGCAGGGATCTACAAGCTCTCCAGAATTTACCTTCAGCGTTCGGAATGTTCCCCCGAATATCTCGTCTCCAGCCTTCTGAGCCTCGTTGAGCGCACAAACCTCGGAGCAACCTGTATGGCGCCCACGCAGCACATCGTCTAAGACCGAACCCGGCTCGATATCCACGCCCCCAGGAGTGGTTCGGCCATAATAGCGGTTGCCATTAGGCGAGGTGTATTCGGTGACAAATCACGGCGCATTCTTTCCAAGGTTTGCCTGCCGATAATCCTCCAGGGTGGACCCTGCTGGCGCCGGCCCGGGCTCGGGGCCGCAGTTGTGAACCAGGACGGGCGCGTCACCGGCGATCACATAGTACGTGTGGGATTTTCACCCCGTCACGCAGTGTGACTTACGTTTTCACGGCGTTTCACCTGGCCTTTCGCGTGTGGCGCCAACTTGCCGCATCGAAATCTATCGGTGTTGACGGCGACTGTGACGGCAACCTGGGGAGACGTCCGCGCCCTTCAGCGGTCAGGGAATCGATGGGTGGCGCTATCCGAGGTAGGGGGTGTCGCGGTGTTGGGCGTGGTGGTGGAGGCGGAGTCGGACGGTGTCGTGGATGGGGATGTGGTCGAACTCGGTGGGGTGGATGAAGCGGACCTCGGTGGACTCGTCGCTGACGGTCAGCGTGCCGCCGGTGACGCGGGCGAGGTAGGTCACGGTGAACTCCTGCCGGACCTCACCGTCGGCGTACGCGATGACGTGCGCGGGGTCGGTGTAGATGCCGAGCAGGCCGGTGATCTCGATGTCGAGGCCGGTCTCCTCTTTGACCTCGCGGACGGCGCACTGTTGGAGGGTTTCGCCGATGTCCATGGCGCCGCCGGGTAGGGACCAGTTGCCGGAGTCGCTGCGCCGTTGCAGCAGTACGCGGCCGTGCTGGTCGGTGACGATGGCGGCGGCGCCGGGGACGAGGCTGTTAGCTGCGGGGGCGTTCGGGTCGTGGTAGTAGTCGCGCCGACCGGTCACCGCGACTCCTTCGGGTAGCTGGTAGTGGTCTGCCAGATCTGTTCGAACTGGTCGGCGTGGGCGGCGAAGATGCCGTGCGGGGACAGTTCGCGCAGGTGCAGGGCGGGGTGTTGGTAGCCGCGGGCGCGGTACAGGTATGGGGTGACGATCATCTGGTGGTCGAACCGGAACACCGAGTTGTACAGGTGCACGGTGTGCAGCCCGATCTCGACGCCGGGCGCGCCGTGGAGTGGTTCGCAGAAGTTGAGGGCGTTGCGGATCCGGCCGGGTAGGGTGCCGCCGATCTGTTCGAGGGCGTCGCGTTCGGCGACGTGCGGGCAGTCGGGGTCGGCGAACGCGAGCCGGACGCGGGTGCCGTTGGCGGCTTTGTCGGTGATGATCTGCATGGTGTTGGGCAGCAGTTCCAGCAGGAACGGGTAGGCGTAGCCGAGCAGGTCGATCCGTTTCGTGGCGCCGGTGAGGAGGGCGGCCCAGACGTGGTGGGGGATGTCGGCACGGTGGGCGTAGGCGGCGACGACCTCAGCGGTGGCCTCCGCGCCCGGAGCCTGGTCGGGGCGAGTCTGCGGCCACAGGTCGGCTTCGGTCTCGCCGAGGGCGTCGGCGACGGCGAGGCGGGTGCGCTGGTGCGGGACACGGCCGGCGAGCCACCGGGTGACGGTCTTGACATCGACACCGACGGCTGCGGCCAGGGCGGCCGGGTCGAGGTGGGCGCGGAGCATGGCCGCGCGGAGGCGGTGACTCATACCGTCCCACGGTAGTGGACACGGCGGAACGCGCCAGGGTCGTGGAAGTGTCCGGGCTGGTGTCCGCTGGGACGTTGGGGTGCCCGGGGCTGGTTCGTAGGTTCGGCGGCAGGGCCTCGCCGGTTCGCCTGCGGTAGATCGCCGGGCTGGTGGGTGTCAGGGGGAAGGGGTTGCCGCCGGCCCTGGGAGTGGTTGGGTCGGGTGTCGGCGGCAGTCCTTTCCCCTTCCAACGAGCCGGAGGGGTGGTGGGGTGGGTGTCGGTGCATCAGCCGGTACGGCCACAGTGGATCTGCGCGGGGTGCGGGGTGCCGTGGCCGTGTCGGACCCGCAAGCGGCAACTCGTGGCCGAGTTCACCGGCGCGCGAATATCGCTGATGCTGCACCTGTCGGCGTACCTGGTCCAGGCGTGTGAGGATCTGCCGCACACCCCGTCGGGGGTGCTGCACGCGCGGTTCCTCGCCTGGCCACGCTCGGCGACACTGCGCAGCGAGTAGCGGCGCCCCGGCCAGCCATCAGGCTCTGGCCGGGGCGCCGCTGGTCGATAAGTCAGTCGTCGGCGGGTGGAGTGTCGCCGTCCGGGTCGGTGTCGTCGGGGTGTAGGGCACGGTTCATGGCTTCGATGGCGTTGCGATGCAGGCGGGGTCGGACGTGAGCGTAAATGTCGGCGGTGACGTGCAGCCGGGCGTGGCCGAGGAGTTCCTTGATGGTGATGAGTTCGACGCCTTGTTCCAGCAGGAGCGTGGCGCAGGTGTGTCGCAGGTCGTGGAAGCGGATGTAGCGGACCTCGGCGAGGTAGCAGATCGTCTCGTGTTGGCGGTGCACGTTAGCGGGGTCGAGGGGTCCGCCGGTCGCGGCGGCGAACACCAGGCCGAGGTCCGTCCAGGTGTCGCCGGCTTCCCGTCGGTCGATGTCCTGCCGTTGGCGGTAGCGGGTCAGCGAGGTGATGCAGTCTCGGGGTAGCAGGATCCGCCGTTGTGAGGCTTCCGTTTTGGGTGGTTGGAAGGTCATGCCGCCTTTGGTGCGGGCGAGGGTGCGGCGTACGGACAGGTGACCGGCGTCCAGGTCCATGTCGGACCATTGCAGGCCGAGGAGTTCGCCGCGTCGCATGCCGGTGCGTAGCGCGAGTTCGAACAGCGGGCCGTGGCGGTGGAACGCGGCGGCGTACAGGTATTTACGGGCCTCGCCGGCGGTGAACGGCTGGTATCGGCTGCGGGCGGGGGTGGGGAGTCGGACCGGGGAGGCGACGTTGCGGTACAAGAGTTCCTCCCGTACGGCGTGGGCGAGGGCGGCGGACAGGACCGCGCGGATGTAGCGGACGGTCGCCGGCTTCACGTGGCGTTGGCAGCAGGCGCCGATGGCGCAGCAGCGGGGCCGTCGGTCCTTGCGCGGGTGGTTGCTGTCGCGGCGGGCGTCCCAGCCGCGGGCGCAGCACTGGCACACGGTTTGGATGGTGTCGAGGAAGGTGCGGACCTCGGTGACGGTGAGCGCGGCGAGCCGGCGGTGACCGAGTGCGGGGATGAGGAACTGGCGGATGTAGGTGTCGTAGTTGGCGTAGGTGGTGGGCCGTACCTGGTGGACCGCCACGGTGGTCAGCCAGCGGGTGAGGTAGTCGGCGACGGTGAGCGTCGGGTCGGCGGTCGCGGGTAGGCCCCGGTGGGAGTCGGCGAGTGTGACGGCCAGCTTGTCGGCGGCTTCCTTGCGGGTGGCGCCGTAGACCCGGACCCGTCGGCTGCTGCCGTCGGCGGCCTGGACGTAGCCGGCGCCTTCCCACCGGCCGTCGGCGCGCTGGTAGACGGTGCCTTCACCGTTGGCGCGTTTCCTACCGGCCATGCCCGGTCACCTCCCCGCTCAGCTCACGCAGGTAGGCGGCCAGGGCCGTGGCGGGGATGCGGCGGCACCGGCCGATGCGCACCGATCGGAGTCGTCGGGTGCGGATGAGGTGGTAGACGGTGTGTTTGGAGACTTGGAGCCGGTCCATGACCTGGGCGACGGTGAGCAGGTCAGCGTCACGCTCCCACCTCCCAAGATCGTTGGGTCCGGTGTAGCGCCAGTCGCCGACGACGAGGACGCCCGCCGGGTCGACGCCGGCCCGCTCGGCGCGTCGGTCGGCCATCCATCTGCGGCGTTCGGCGCGCAGGGCGGTGAAGGTGGTGGAGTAGGTGCGTGAGGTGGTGGCGAAGTGGCCCCGGAAGCCGAGGGTGTGCGCGTACCGGCGCAGCCGCAGCCGACCGAGGCCGGGTTGGGAGCCCAGCCACCAGCAGGTGTCGACCAGCCGGCAGACGTGCCCGCTCAGGTGCCGCAGACTGACGCCAGGTCGCCGGCCGGTCCCCGCGCACCGGTGGCACAGCACCGTCGTTGTGGGGTTGGTTTCGTGGCCGTCGCAGGCTCGGCAGAAGATCGGCCCGATGTCGATCCCCGCCGTTTCGGCGGCTTTGGTGGCGTACTTCGCCACGTACCGGGCCACCACCGTCTCCGACATGCCATCAGCGCGGGTGATCGGGCGGACGTCGACCTGCCGGCCCCACCGCAACCGCCGCGCTGGCACCCGTCGGCAGGCCGGGGTGGTCACCTCGACCCGCCGGATCGCGGCACGGATCGCGTGGTCGAGCAGGTCGACGCTGGCCCAGCCGGCCGGGGCCGAGGACGGGCCATCGGCACCGTCCAGGCGGACGATCGCGTGCAGGTGCACCACGCCCCGGGCCTGGAACTCGGCGACCTTGGCAAACGCCACCCGCACCTGCCGAGCCGCCACCACGCGAGGCAAACCGGCTGCGGCGGCCAGACCACGACGCGTCTCCGTGGTGAACCGTGCCCACAGCGGCCCGACATGCGCGTTGAACAGCACCTGACCGGGGTAGTCGTAGCCGGCCGCGTCCAGGGGCGTGCCGATCGCCGGGTCGGCGACCGGGTGCCACCGGCCACAGCTACGACGCACGGGCGTACGTCGGGTGCGGGGGTGGCAGGGGCGGGGCTGGCCCTGCCGGTCCGGGCCGAGGTGCACCAGCCCGAACGACGGCGCGGTCACCGTGACGAACAGCCGGGGCCGATCGGCGACCTGCGACGCGGTGTCCTTCCCGCCTGACAGGCCGGCGGCGATCAGGTGGTAGGCATCCAGCTTGTACAACGCCGAGCAGGACGGACACACCGACGCACGGCGGCTGCGACAACGCAACCCGACCACCCGACCTGGTGAGGTGGCCGTGTCCAGGCGGTCGACGACCCTGCCGGTACCGCGCTCGACGAGCAAACTGCTACCGGCGACGGCGACCGGATGCCGGCACTCGCCAACCCGGTGGGCGAGGCCGGTGGAGGCCGCCACGCGGAGCAGGCCCTCTGGGTCAGCCGGTATGGGGTGGGGTGACATCATCGAGGGTGGTTCCTTCTCACTGCTGGGATAGGGGCTGGACCCGGGCAGCGCGGCGGAGTGTTCTTGGCGGAATAGGCCGCCGCTCTGCCCGGGGAACTCGTCATCGGGGTACGGCATCGGCCACCACCTTCCCCGTTTCCAACAGGTGCAGCGGGTCGCGGACCAGGTGAGCGGTCGCGGTGGCGATCGCATCGGCGGTCGCGTCCGGCACGTACGGCGTGCGGACCAGGGTGAACCCGGGCCGACCCTGCGCCACCATCGAAGCCACCCCGACGTAGGCCGGGTCTTGCAGGCGGCGCGGGTGCTCGTCCGGCGCGTTGGTGATGTCCGAGCCGAGCACGGCCGTGGCTGCCTCCGAGGTGCGCTGGGCGAAGCTGATCGCGACCTGGCAGTTGTCGCGGATCTTCGTCGGGATCGCGTCACCGGTCGCCTTCTGCGTCGCCGGAATGACCTGGATGCCGACGTTGCGGCCCTTTCGGATCAGCTCCTCCACCAGGCGGGCGGTCTCCCGGGCCAGGGCGTCGAGGCGCTTGGACTGCGCGTCGGTGCCCTTGGTCTCGTTCAGGAACGTGTGCGCCTCATCGATCACCACCACCACGAGGGGCCAGGAGGCGGACGGGCCGACGTGCCACATGTTCTTCACGCCGAGCACCGCGCGGATCGCGTGCTGACGGGCGACCATCAACTCCCGCACCCGGGCCAGATGGTCACGGACCTGCTCCGGGTCGTCCTTCGCTGACAGCCACGCGCGGGTGAACAGGTCGTCGTAGTCCGGGCCGCCCTTGCCGTCGATCAGCACGAACTGCACCGCCGGCGATGGGGCGAGCTGGCAGAACCGGGCGTTCAGGAACGACGTCTTGCCGTAACCCGCCAGCCCGGCCACCACCACGCCGGACACACCAGCCGAGCGAATCGGCACCGGCTGCCCGTCGGCGTCCACGCCAGCGATCCACACCGCCGGATCCGACCCGGCCGCGGTCGATTCGGTCCAGGTCGCGGGTTCGGTGAGGGGGTCGTGCAGGAGCGCCCGTATCCGGACCAGGCCGGGACGGACTTGCGCCACCCTCACCAGGGACACCCGCCACACGTCGGCCAGATGCCCGGCCGCCTGCGTGAACTCCTCAACTCCCAGCCGCCCAACGGTGGAAGCGTCGACGCGCACGCCCCACCGCTCGGCCACCACCGTCACCGCCGGGATCAACTCCCGGGTCACGACCGTGCCCGGCGGCCTGCTCGACCACCACGGCGGCCGGACCCGCTCGGTCTGGACCAGGCCGACCCGGCGGGCGGTCCGCCGCCACGTGTACTTGATCCGCCACGCGACGCGTAGCACCGGACGGAGCTGCTTGCCTGCTACCAGGTACCGCACGGCGTGCGCGCCGAGCCATACGAGTACGGCCAGTGCGGCGACCGCCAGCACGACCGCCGGCACCGCCATGAGCAGGCGAGTATCAGGTGGATTGATCATCCGGGCTTCACCGCCGTCAACGCCGAGGCCCGGAAAATCTGCCAGGCCCGACCGTTCTTCTCCCCCGTCACGAACGTCAACCCGGACGCCTTGACCATCTGCCCCACGGCCAGGTCCTTCGGCACCGACGGCTGCGGCACCGACACCCGCAACACCTGCGGCTGCCCACCCTCGACCGTCAACGCGAGGGGCACCTCCACCAACGGCGCACCCGTGACCCGATCAGTCGCGGCCACACCATTGGCCTTGTCCTTGAACTGCGGCGCCGGCACAGCCAGCACCAGCAGCGTCTGGCTGCCATCAATCGGCAACACCAACATGCTGTTTCTCCTCTACTCCGGTCCACACCACTGCGGCGTGCGTCCCGTGCACATAAGGTGTCACGTGACACCCATGACGGTCAAGAGCTTTGGGCACACGAGTGTCATGTGACGCCTGTCTCGCCTGATCAGCCCATGACGGCTACCATCAGCGCATGGCCCACGACCCAGACGACAAGCGAGCCCTGTTCCAGCAGGTCGTCGACGACATCCTCGACCAGATCCGCGACGGACGCCTCAACCCCAACGACCCACTGCCGTCCGCCCGCAAGATGGCCGACCTCTACGGCGTGGCCTCCATGACCGCCCAACGCGCACTGCGCGAACTGCAACACCGGCGCATCACCTACAGCGTCGCCGGCAAAGGCACCTTCGTGCACCCCGACGCCTTCGACCTGCTACGCGGCGGTGTTCTCCGCGAGCCCATCGACGACCCCGACCTCCGACGCCGAGTCGCCGCCTACCTCGCCGACCAACAAGCCATCACCAGCCGCTACCACCACGCCCGCACCGCCGACGACAAAAATGCAGCCCTGCACGACCTGCTGCGCCACGCCGACACCAACAGCGATCTCATCGACGAAGTGATCAAATACCAGGCCGACCGCGGCAACTTCGCCCAGCAACCCGAACACCTCCGAAGGCCCAGCAACGACGACCAGGCCCCGCCACCCGCCAAGCGCCCCCGCAGCAGCCGCAACCGCGCACCCAAGCAGTAAGCCAGCCGGACCAAGGCCCCTCGACCAAGATCCGACTGGCTCAAAACTGCTCTACAGGATCAAGACGGCCCGGCTGACGCCGGGCCGCGCGCACGCGCTACGGCCTACGGCCCCGCGCGCACGCCCACCAACACGGAACCGCTCATTCAGCGCCGGTCGATTCGCCGGCCAAGGCCGTGACGATCCCTTCACCAATCACCCTCAGCGACCACTTCCGGGGATCGCCGCCGCACCGCTACGCGGCACGCCACCGAGCGGCCCGCCACCTCCAGCCGCCAGTCCGGCAAACACATCGACAGACACGGATGGATGCCTGAACGCTGACGGCAACCGCGACGGCAACGTAGGGCGACCGGCGCGAACGTCCACGCCCATCGATTACGCTCCGTGAACGGCGACCAGTCGAGGTAGACGCGGCGCTGGCCGCCACGACGGACAGCCGGCACCACCTTTGTTCGCAAATGGCTGACGAGAGCAGGGTCTTCTATTCAGACACAATTAGCCGGTAACCAGCTCATGGAGTTTTTCCACAGCCCTTGGCTCTTCGAGTTCAACAGACAGCGATACCAATCGCTCAAAAAGTAACCGCGATATCGGCAATGAGTCCTCGTACAGCCACGAACACAGGGTGTCGAAGGCGAGAGCCAGCTCGCCCACCCGCACCGACTCCTTGACGTCCTGCACAACGGACGGAGAAGCTATTGGCGAATCCGCAAGAGCCGCCAGTATGTCGGCCTGCACCTGCCTAAAGTCCACGACATCATCCTATCGGGAAGGCCGTTACGATACGGTCGTTAGCCGGTTCAAAGATGACGCGTATATTTACGCCATCATACACGCCTTCAATTTTGACCCTGGACGGGTCGCCCGCCCTTGTGTACATCGAGCCACGCGCACCGGTTTGCCATGTCCACGTGCTGGACGGATTAGTGGCCACGTCTGCTACGCCATCAAGAATCTTATCCGTATCCCAGGATGAGGGAAACACGGTCTTGCCCGGCTGACCCGGCCATTTGTGGCCACCGCCAGTCCGGTTTCCTGTGATGATGTGGTATTGGGCATCTCCATCAATCAGATCCCGCCCTTCCCCACAGTTATGTACGAGCACCGGTGTGGTGCCGGCTATCACATAGTAGGTGTGGATGTCGGCGACGGTGAGGGCGTACATCTGCACCGCGCCGTACCAGGTCTTGACGGCGGCGACGGCAGGGGGCGCCCGAGGACCGAGGGTGGCGAGCCGGTCGCCGGACTCCAGATCCTCGGCGTCGCTCCACGTCCTGTCGGAGGCGTTCCAGAGCGGATGGTGCTGAGTCGTGTTCAGCACCGCCGTTTCCCCGGTCCCCGGGTCGTACACGGTGACCTCGGCCAAGTCTTCGTCGAGGTTGACGTGGGTGGCGACGACCTCCTTCGACGTGGTCTCACCGGTCTCCGGATCGGTGGCCAGGACCTTGTCCCCGACCTCGACCTCCTCGATCGGCCTGGTCGTACCATCCGCCATCACCACCGCGGTACCGGTGGCGAAGCTGTGCCGGCAACCACCCGTAACGGCACCCCGGACCCGGGCAAGCGCGTCCTGTACATCGTCGCCCGCGGTGGTCGAGCCGCCGGCGACCTCGCTCCCTTCGTCCGGCACTGCCAGGCGTCGGGCTGGGAGGCGTGCGTCGTCGCGACACCCTCGCGCTGAAGTTCATGGACACCGCCGAACTCGCCGAGCTGACCGGCTATCCGGTGCGATCCGACTACAAGCGGCCGGACGAGCCGGACGTACTCCCACCCGCCGACGCGATGATCGTCGCTCCGGCCACCTTCAACGCCATCAACAAACTCGCGTACGGCATCAGTGACACCCTTGCACTCGGCCTGCTCAACGAAGCGATCGGGCTGGGCCCGCCGATCATCGCGGTACCCACCGCGAACACCGCGCTCGCCAGACATCCCGCCTTCACCGAGGCGGTGGCTCGACTCCGCTCCTGGAAGGTCACCGTGCTGTTCGATCCGGAACGGTATCCGCTCCCGGCACCCAATAGGGCCCGTCGGCCGCCCGCATGTTTCCGTGGGCCGCACTGAAAGCGGCGATCTCCGACCTCGCACGCAGTTCAGGAAGACATCACGGATAGGTGTTGCGTGGCAGCGAGGGTCTGTCAGGATGGCGGTCCTGTCTCGCATTCGATGGTGACGGAGCGTACTGCCATCCAAGGAAGATGCGGCGGCATAGCCACGGGCAGGAATCAGGTCGGTCAGCCAGGTCAGGCGACACAACCGCCGACCACATCCCGCGCCGTCACTCCTCACCAGAACGCCTCATCATCCGCGAAGGGGACCGGCGCGCAACGCAGGCCTCTAACCCCTGCTCTGTCCAGAGAGTCCTTGACCACCTTACCAAGAAAGATGTCGAAAGGGGATTCGGGAATCTTGAAGATATGCGATTCGATTTCCCCTTCCGCATCGCGGTGAAATGCCGGAAAGCCGACCACCTGATAAGGTCCGTAGTTTTGTATTATTGATGATTCCAAGTCAACGACGTCCAATATTGAAACGATCTGGACGGCATACATCCGCTCCCGCCCCAAGCTGCCCTCCCCAAGGATCCTCACATCAGCCTGGGCAACACCAGAAAGCACGGACAGTGCAACGTCATCACAAACCCAGTCGCAGATCTCGGGATGCCGAAAAATGTTGGGGCGACCCCCAAGGTCTCCAGGCCCCACTCAAAGAGACCATTTTCTTGAATTGAGGATAGGGTGTCAGCCAGTCGTGTTTCGTAACATCGACAGGGAAGACCTCTTCCCCGCCAAAGAGATAGCCATAGTCATCTACCAACAATTCAGCCATAAACGCCACAATATTCCCCACTGGTTTCCATTACACGCTAATCGTATACATGGCAGCCACTAGCCTCGGCCCTTCGTCAAGGGTGACCCGTATCGTGGATCTTGAAAGAGGAAATGCCTTCCGATCTGGGATGATCTGACTTGTCGATGGTCCTGATCGCCCGTCACGGAAGGCACCTGCCAGGTGAAGACTCGACCGGTTCTCCATTCCACCGGTCACCCCGTCTGGACCTGCCGCGAGCATCCCGGTCGGCTCGCCGGGTACGGCAAGCAATGCGACCGCAGTGAGTACGGCCGTACCCGCGTCCACGCAGGCGCGAACCATCTCAGTCCTGCGGTTACCCACAGGTCCTCCCCCGTGTCGCTCCGTAAAGTCGAAGAGACCTTATGGATTCTCCGCAGGTTGCGCAAGATCTGTCACGATGAGTAGTCGCATCTCCATTCAAAGCAGACGAAACAGCGACCGTCATTACCCAGGCGCCCATCACGTCCCTGACGCGGGCTCCCGCCTGAAAGCCACTCAGGATCCCGATACCGTGGCGCCTACGCGCGAAGGCTGCCCGACGACAGACCCAGACAGGCCCCGGCATGACCGTCAGACGTTGATCTCGTCCCGCTGTCCCACTTTCACGGAACGCCTACGAGCGGGCGACACGCACACCACGATCCGGGGACGACCAGCGCTGCGATCGGTCAGTGTGATCCCTGGGATGTGACAGGCGCCGAGCGCGGGAGGCCGCAAGGCGGCGAGGACACCCGACGACCGGACCCTCCGCCGCGGCACGGCGGAAGCACCGGCGGATCGACAATTCGCCATTAATGGCGCTTTCCCGGCTTTTCCCTCGGTATCGTGAGGGCGATCACACGAATCGTCCAGCTCGTTGGCGGAGGGCGGCACTCCCCATGCGCGCGTTACAGATCACCGCGCCGGGCACGATCGAGGTCCGGGACGTGCCGGTACCGGAGATCGCCCCGGACGAGGTGCTGGTCAGGGTGGCCGGAGCCGGCCTGTGTCACTCGGACCTGCACGTCCTGCACCTGCCCGAGTGGCCGGTCCCGAACATGACGCTCGGGCACGAGACCGCCGGGCACGTCGCCGCGTTGGGCGCCAACGTCACCGGCTTCACCGAGGGCGATCCGGTGCTGGTCTACCTGGTCTGGGCCTGCGGCGTGTGTCGGCAGTGTGTCGAGGGGCGCGACAACGTCTGCGCCACCACGGGCGGGCGACTGGGTCTGCCGCCGTGCCCCGGGCTCGGGCCCGACGGCGGCATGGCCGAGTACATCAAGGTCAACGCACGCTTCCTGGAGCCGATCGGCGATCTCGACCCGGTGCGGGCGGCTCCGCTCGCCGATGCCGGGCTCACGCCGATGCACGCCGTCAACGGTGCCCGACACCGGCTCAATCCCGGTGCCACCGCCGTGGTGATCGGCGTCGGCGGGCTCGGTCACGTCGGCCTGCAGATCCTCGCCGCGACCACCGGCGCCCGCGTCATCGCGGTCGACACCAGCGAACAGAAGCTGGAACTCGCCCGCGAACACGGCGCGGACCTGGTGCTCAGGAGCGACGCCGACACCGCGCGGCGGATCCTCGACGAGACGTCCGGCTACGGGGTCGACGCGGTCTTCGACTTCGTCGGCGTGCAACCCACGGTCGACCTCGCGACCCAGATCGTCGCGCCCGACGGGGCGCTGCGTTTCGTCGGCCTCGGGGGTGGCCGATTCTCCTACAACGCCGACGGCGAGACGACGCCGTTGCCCTGGGGCGTGGACGTCCGCCGCTCGTACGGCGGGACCCGCGCCGACCAGCGACAGGTGATCGACCTGGCGAAGCAGGGCAAGATATCCATCGACGTCAGGACCTATCCACTGGCCGACGGTCCACGGGCCTTCGCCGATCTGGAGGCGGGAATCGTGCCCGGCCGTGCCGTCCTCGTGCCGTGAGCCGGACGTCACGGGATCCCCGACGGAACGCCTCCGCCGCAGTCGCACCGAGCCGTCGTCGGGCGTGGCCGCCAGGATCGTGCCGTCCGGGCCGGCGACCGCGCCCGCGTACCGCGCAGGTCCACGTACCGTCCGGCCCGGCGGCCTCAGCCGAGATGGTCGGCCGGCGACGTCTGCACCAGCCACGCCAGCGGCAGCTTGGCCCGTTCCTCGTATCGTCCCTGCGTGCCCAGTCGGTGCAGGGTGACCGTCTGGGCGCTGTCCCGGTCGACCACCCAGTACTGCGGGATGCCCGCCGCGGCGTACTCGCGGACCTTGGTCACCGCGTCCATGCTCTCGGAACCGGGCGAGACGATCTCGATCACGAGCGCGAGGTCGGTCACCGCCACCCAGACACCCCGGGGCGGTGGCTGCCGCCAGACGGTGAGGTCCGGGATTCTGCCCCCCACACCACTCGGTGTGCGGACGCGGATCCCGACCGCCTGGAGCACCTGGTCTGCCGGCCATCCGGCCATGACGAACCAGGCGAAGAGGCGGCTCGCGATGGTCGCGCGTTCCGAGTCGGGGGGCGGCATGACCGACAACACCCCTTCGGGGCTGGTCTCGTAACGGTGACCGTTCGGATCGGCGGCGTTCATCGCCGCCAGGTCGTCGAGCGTCACGACGGCGGGCATGTGCCGGCCCACGGCCTCAGCGCTCATTCGCCCATCCTATGCGCCGGCCCGCGCCGGGAACCGGCAGCGGCACCACGCCCGGCGAGGCCGACCGGCGCCGACGCGACGGGGCCGGGCGGCACCCGCCACCCGGCCCCGTGTCCGCGTCAGCGCTCCCCCGCGGTCGGGGTCAGACGACGACGCTGACCATCCGGCCCGGGACCACGATCACCTTCCGCGGCTCCCGGCCCCCCAGCTGGTCGGCGACCGCGGCCAGCGCCGCCGCGCGGACGTCGTCCTCGGCGGCGTCCGCCGCGACCTCGATCCGGGCCCGGACCTTGCCGCCCACCTGCACCGGGTACGTCACCGACTCGGCGACCAGCAGGCTCGGGTCGGCGACCGGGAACGGCTCGTACGCCAGCGACTCGGAGTGACCCAGCCGCTCCCACAGCTCCTCGGCGATGTGCGGGGCGAACGGCGACAGCATCAGCACCAGCGGCTCGGCCACCTCGCGGGGCGTCGCCGGCAGCCGGGTGATCCCGTTGGTCAGCTCGATCAGCTTGGCGATCGCGGTGTTCATCCGGATGTTGTCCAGATCCGACCGGACGCCGTCGATGGTGCGGTGCAGCAGCCGCCGGGTGGCGTCGTCGGCCGGGGTGTCGACGACCCGCAGCTCACCGGTGTGCTCGTCGATCAGCGCCCGCCAGACCCGCTGCAGGAACCGGTGCGCCCCGACCACCGCCCGGGTCTCCCAGGGCCGGGAGACCTCCAGCGGGCCCATCGACATCTCGTAGACCCGGAACGTGTCGGCGCCGTACGCCTCGCACATCTCGTCCGGGGTGACCACGTTCTTCAGGGACTTGCCCATCTTGCCGTAGACCCGGGTGACCGGCTGCCCACGGTAGAAGTAGCCGCCGTCGCGCTCCTCCACCTCGGCCGCCTCGACGTAGGCGCCCCGGGAGTCCTGGTACGCGTACGCCTGGATCATGCCCTGGTTGAACAGCCGGCGGTACGGCTCGAACGACGAGACGTGGCCCAGGTCGTACAGGACCTTGTGCCAGAAGCGGGCGTACAGCAGGTGCAGTACGGCGTGCTCCTGGCCGCCGACGTACAGGTCGACCCCGCCGCAGTCGCCGGGGTGGCGCGGCCCCATCCAGTAGCGCTCGTTGGCCGGGTCGACGAAGCGCTCCCCGTTGTTCGGGTCCAGGTAGCGCAGCTCGTACCAGCAGGAGCCGGCCCACTGCGGCATGACGTTGGTCTCCCGGGTGTACCGCTTCGGCCCGTCCCCCAGGTCCAGCTCGACCTCGACCCAGTCCTTGGCCCGGGACAGCGGCGTCTCCGGGTCGGAGTCGGCGTCGTCGGGGTCGAAGGTACGCGGCGAGAAGTCGTCCACCTCGGGCAGCTCGACCGGCAGCATCGACTCCGGCAGCGCGTGCGGGTTGCCGTCGGCGTCGTAGACGATCGGGAACGGCTCGCCCCAGTAGCGCTGCCGGCTGAACAGCCAGTCCCGCAGCCGGTAGGTGACCGCCGCGGAGCCGTTGCCGGTCGCCTCCAGCCACTCGATGACCCGCGCCTTGGCCTCGGCGACGCCCAGGCCGTTGATGTCCAGGTCACCCTCGGGCCGGGCGCTGTTGATCGCCGGCCCGTCCCCGGTGTACGCCTTGCCGGTGAAGTGCTCCGGCGGCTGCACCGTCCGGATGATCGGCAGGTCGAAGACCTCGGCGAACTCCCAGTCCCGCTCGTCCTGGGCCGGCACCGCCATGATCGCCCCGGTGCCGTAGCCGGCCAGCACGTAGTCGGCGATGAAGATCGGGATCTGGGCGCCGTTGACCGGGTTGGTGGCGTACGCGCCGATGAAGACGCCGGTCTTCTCCCGGTTCTCCGCCTGCCGCTCGACGTCGGTCTTGGCCGCCGCCGCCTTCCGGTAGGCGTCCACCGCCGCCCGCGGGGTGGCCTGCCCGCCGGTCCAGGCCGGCTTCGTCCCCTCCGGCCAGCTCTCCGGGACCAGCGAGTCGACCAGCGGGTGCTCCGGGGCCAGCACCATGTAGGTGGCGCCGAAGACGGTGTCGGGGCGGGTGGTGAAGACCCGGATCGGGTCACCGGCGGTCGGGAAGTCGATGTGCGCGCCGGTGGAGCGGCCGATCCAGTTCCGCTGCATCAGCTTGATCGGCTCCGGCCAGTCCAGCTTCTCCAGGTCCTCCAGCAGCCGGTCGGCGTACGCGGTGATCCGCATCATCCACTGCTTCAGGTTGCGCTTGAAGACCGGGAAGTTGCCCCGCTCCGACCGGCCGTCCGGGGTGATCTCCTCGTTGGCCAGCACGGTGCCCAGCCCCGGGCACCAGTTGACCGGCGCCTCGGACACGTAGGCCAGGCGGTGGTCGTCGATGATGCGCCGCCGCTGCGCCGCGGACAGCTCCGCCCAGGGGCGGCCGTCCGGGGTGGGCCGGGTTCCCGCCTCGAACTCGGCGATCAGCTCGCTGATCGGCCGGGCCTTGCGGGCGGCCGGGTCGTACCAGGCGTTGTAGATCTGCAGGAAGATCCACTGGGTCCAGCGGTAGTAGTCGGTGTCGGTGGTCGCCACCGACCGGCGGTCGTCGTGGCCCAGCCCCAGACGGCGCAGCTGGGACCGGTAGTAGCCGATGTTCGCCTCGGTCGTGGTCCGCGGGTGGGTGCCGGTCTGCACCGCGTACTGCTCGGCCGGCAGGCCGAAGGCGTCGAACCCCATGGTGTGCAGCACGTTGCGCCCGACCATCCGCTGGTAGCGGGCGTAGCAGTCGGTGCCGATGTAGCCCAGCGGGTGTCCCACGTGCAGCCCGGCGCCCGACGGGTACGGGAACATGTCCAGCACGAACAGCTTCTCGGCGCCCGCCCGGGGATGCTGCGGATCGGCCAGTGGCCCGACCGGGTTCGGTGCCCGGAAGGTGCCGCGCTCGGCCCACCGGTCCTGCCAGCGGAGCTCGATCTGTCCGGCCAGCTTCGCGGTGTAGCGGAACGGCGGGATGTCCGCCGCTGGCTCGGCTACCTCGGTCATGGCTTCTCCTCGCTGCGGTCCTCGTCGCTGCGCGCGTACTCACACGGTCTGGGTTCACATACTCCGGGCACAAAAAAACCCCTCGCGCAGGAGGGGTAGCCGTGCTGGCGCGTTCGTCGCGTCAGCACGGCTCACCAAGAAGCAGGTGGGCCCGGGGCATGGGCTCACTGTACCGCCTCCCTCGCCGGACTGTCGCGCCCGTCACCCGCGGCGCTCCACCGCACGGACGGCGACGGCACCGCCCGTCTGTGCCCTCATTGCCCGTGTGTTCGGCTCTGCCGCCGAATGCGACTAGCCTGAGGCATGCGGGTGATCGGTGTTACGAAACGGACGTATTCTCCCGCGAACCATTCGGCCGTCCCAGCAACTTACGCGGTCGCGACGACGAGGAGGAGGCCCGTGACCCAACAAGCCTGGCGCGAACTGGGCGACACACTGCCGGCTGACCAGTTCCGCGCCACCAGTGACGCGATCGTGGCCAACATCGAGAAGGTCATCGAGGGTAAGACAGCCACGGTCCGGCTCGCGCTCGCCGTCCTCCTCGCCGAGGGCCACCTGTTGATCGAGGACGTACCGGGGGTCGGGAAGACCAAGCTCGCCAAGGCGCTCGCCCGTTCCCTCGACTGCTCGGTACGCCGCATCCAGTTCACACCGGACCTGCTGCCCAGTGACGTCACCGGGGTCAGCGTCTACAACCAGGAGACCCGCGACTTCGAGTTCAAGCCCGGTGCGGTGTTCGCCAACCTGGTGGTCGGCGACGAGATCAACCGGGCCTCGCCGAAGACGCAGTCGGCACTGCTGGAATGCATGGAGGAACGGCAGGTCACCGTCGACGGCGTCAGCTACGAACTGCAGACGCCGTTCATGGTGATCGCCACCCAGAACCCGATCGAGATGGAGGGGACGTACCCGCTGCCGGAGGCGCAGCGGGACCGCTTCACCGCCCGGATCGCCATGGGCTACCCGGACGCCGGGGCCGAGCTGGCGATGCTCGACGTACACGCCGGGGTCGACCCCCTGCAGGAGCTGCAGCCGGTCTCCGACGCGGCGACCGTGCGCCGGATGATCGCCACGGTCCGCGACGTGCACATCGCCGACGCCGTGAAGCAGTACGCCGTCGACCTCGTCACCGCCACCCGCGAGTCCCCCGAGCTGCGGCTCGGTGCCTCTCCCCGGGCCACCCTGCAACTGCTGCGTACCGCCCGGGCGGTCGCCGCGCTGGAGGGCCGCGACTACGTCCTGCCCGACGACCTCCAGGCGCTCGCCGTGCCGGTGCTGGCCCACCGGGTCATCTCCACCGCCGACGCGCAGCTCGCCCGGCGTACCACCGACGCGATCATCTCGGACCTGGTGCACCGGCTGCCGCTGCCCCACGAGCGGCAGCGCTCGCCGTACGAGCGGCCCCAGTCCGCCAACGGCAACGGTCGATCGCCGTACGAGCCCCGGAGGCGGTGACGGTGCGCGAGGCCCTGCGCGGGCTCACCACCCGGGGCCGGTCCTTTCTGGCCGCCGCCGTCGCGGCGGCGCTCTCCGCGCTGATCCTCGGCGAGAAGGACCTGCTCCGGGTGGCGGTCCTGCTCGGCGTGCTCCCCCTGTTGGCCGGGTTCTACGTGGGGCGCAGTCGCTACAAGCTCGCCTGCAGCCGCTCACTGCAACCGCACCGGGTGCCGGTCGGCGCCAGTTCCCGGGTGGTGCTGCGCCTGCAGAACCTGTCCCGGCTGCCGACCGGAACGCTGCTGCTGGAGGACCGGCTCCCGTACGCGTTGGGCAGCCGCCCCCGGGTGGTGCTGGAACGGCTCGGCGCGCACCAGGCCAGCTCGGTGGCGTACACGGTCCGGGCCGACGTCCGGGGCCGGTACGAGGTCGGCCCGCTGGTCATCCGGCTCACCGACCCCTTCGGCCTCTGTGAGCTGACCCGCGCCTTCCCCAGCGTCGACCGGCTCACGGTCATCCCGCGGGTCACCCCGCTTCCCGCGGTCCGGCTGACCGGCGAGTACGCCGGCACCGGCGAGAGCCGGGCCCGTTCGGTGGCGGTGCACGGCGAGGACGACGCGGCGACCCGGGAGTACCGGCGCGGCGACGACCTGCGCCGGGTGCACTGGAAGTCGACCGCCCGCACCGGCACGCTGATGGTCCGCCGCGAGGAGCAGCCCTGGGAGAGTCGGGCGACGGTGGTGTTGGACACCCGGGCGTACGCGCACCGGGGCGAGGGTCCGACCGCCAGCTTCGAGTGGGCCGTCTCGGCGGCGGCCAGCATCGCGGTGCACCTGCGGCAGGCCGGCTACCGGCTGCGACTGGTCAGCGACTCCGGGATCGACCTGACCGCCGCCGAGGCCGGGGGCGAGGGCCTGCTGCTCGACCACCTGGCCGAGGTGCGGCTGAGCAGGCACGCCGACGTGGCGACGCTGGTCGAGCGGGTCCGGCAGCGCGCCGACGGCGGGCTGGTGATCGCCCTCCTCGGCACCCTGACCGCCACCGAGGCGGAGCTGCTCGCCGGCCTGCGCGGCAGCGGCGCGACCTGCGTCGCGTTCCTCATCGACAGCTCGACCTGGCTGAACCTCACCCCGCAGGCGAGGTCGGAGGCGAACCACGCGCACGCCGCCGCGGCCCTCGGGCTGATGCAGAGCGGCTGGCGGGTGATCAGCGTCGAGCACGGCAGCAAGCTCCCGGCGCTCTGGCCGCAGGCCGCCCGGGGCTCGCAGGGATTCGCCTGGCGGGCCGCGCTCGCCGAGACGGTCGCCGGGGGTGTGCGGTGAGCCGCCGCGGCGCCGGGGTGGTCGGACACGACCACGCGGGACGGCCGGGCCGGCGCGCCGGAGAACCGACGAGTTGGCAGGAGACCGAACGCGACGGTCGGGACACCGGCCGGGACGGGGGTACGTCATGAGGACTCGCCGCCACCTGGGATTCGTCGCCGCCGCGGCGACCCTGCTCGCCGCCGCCCCGCTCTCGGCGATCTTCGAGCAGTGGACCTGGCTGGTGCAGTGCGTGATCCTGGTCGCCCTGATCGCCGGAGCCGCGGCGCTCGCCCGGTGGTGGCGCGTGCCGGTCTGGGCGCAGGTGCTGAGCATGCTCGGCGCGTTGCTGTTCGGCCTCACCTGGATCTTCCCCAGCGGCGCCGAGCTGCTGAACCTGATCCCCACGTCGGCCACGATCCAGCACTTCGGGGCGCTGGTCACCGGCTCCGCCGAGGACATGCGCTCGCACGGCGTACCGGTGGAGGACATCGACTCCCTGCTGTTCATCACGGCGCTCGGGGTCGGCGGGGTGGCGATCGTGGTGGACCTGCTCACCGTCGCCCTGCGCCGTCCGGCGCTGGCCGGGCTGCCGATGCTGGCCATCTACTCGGTGCCGGTGGCGGTCCACGTCGACAGCGTCTCGGCGGTCCCCTTCGTCGTCGGCGCGGCCGGCTTCCTCTGGCTGCTCGCCGCCGACAACGTCGACCGGGTGCGGCGTTTCGGCCGCCGGTTCACCGGCGACGGGCGGGACGTGGACGTGTGGGAGCCGTCCCCGCTGGCCGCGGCCGGCCGGCGGCTGGCGGTGGTCGGCGTCGTGGTGGCGGTGACGGTGCCGCTGGCCGTTCCGGGGATGACGTCGGGGGGGTTGCTCAGCCAGCTCGGCCCCGGCGGTGGTGGGCAGGGCGACGGGGCCGGTGGCGGCCCCGGTGGTTCCCCGGGCCGGGTCAACCTCTTCGCCGCACTCAGCGGGGAGCTCAACCGCACCGACGTCCGGGACATGGTGAAGGTCACCACCGACGACCCGAGCCCGTTCTACCTGCGGTTCGCGGTCGCCGACGACATGCGCCGCACCGGCGTCGCCACCCGCGTGCCCAACGGCGCCCCGGTCAGCCGGGGCATGGCCGACCCCCGCG
>Ga0310823_100549_pt1 | contig 23327 bp, 27 predicted proteins | sample P4_ome_3_FD_201316 | JGI IMG/M metagenome (GOLD analysis project Ga0310823, IMG submission 201316) | Sorghum-adapted microbial communities from Joint BioEnergy Institute, Emeryville, California, United States - P4_Day56_Rep3 | ecosystem: Engineered > Bioreactor > SSF (Solid state fermentation) >...
CCGGTTACGATCCAAAGCCGCAAGGGCGACATCGTCGTCGATACGGACGAATATCCGAAGCACGGCACCACGGTCGAGGCACTCCAGAAGCTGCGTCCCGCCTTCCTCAAGGAGAACGGCACGGTCACCGCGGGCAACGCGTCGGGTATCAATGACGGCGCCGCGGCGGTGGTGCTGATGACCGACGCCGAGGCGGCGAAGCGCGGACTGACGCCGCTCGCCCGCATCGTGTCCTGGGCGACGGCCGGGGTGGACCCCGCGCTCATGGGCTCTGGCCCGATTCCCGCCAGCCGGGCGGCCCTCAAGAAGGCCGGCTGGCGCATTGAGGACCTCGACCTCATCGAGGCGAACGAGGCCTTTGCCGCGCAGGCCTGCGCAGTGAACAAGGACCTCGGCTGGGATACCGAGAAGGTCAACGTCAACGGTGGCGCGATCGCCATCGGCCACCCGATCGGTGCTTCCGGCGCCCGCATTCTGGTGACGCTGCTCTACGAAATGGCGAAGCGCGACGCCAAGCGGGGCATCGCCACGCTGTGCATCGGCGGCGGTATGGGCATCGCGATGTGCGTCGAGCGGTAAGCGGCCGTAGACGGGAAGCCTGGGACCATCGTCGTCGGCCGCATCCGTCGCGGAGGCTCAGCGCGACGCCAGCGCCTGCAATAGGGGCCGGTCCGCCAGGGCCTCGATGAACCAGTTGGGGTAGACCGGCGGAAGCGCCGTTGCCGCGTCGAGCGCGGTCATTTCCATCCTCGGTCAGCGTTACGGAGAGGCAGCCCAGATTGTCGTCGAGCTGGTGCGGCTTGCTGGCGCCGAGAATGATGCTCGTGACCGCCGGTTTCGCCAGCAGCCAGGCGAGCGCGACCTGCGCGACGCTCGCTCCGTGCCCCGCCGCGATCTCCCTCATCCGCTCCACGAGCTGGAAGCCCTGCTCCTTGTCGAAGGGAAGGAGGTCGAACCCGGAATAGCGGTTGTCCGGGCCCGACAGGGTCTCGAGCTGGCCACCGGACGGCTGGAGCGCGTGCTCGAACCGTTCCTGCCGACAACGCCGGGGTTCTTCCTCTACTTTCCCGCCCGCGCCCAGACACAGCCCAAGCTGCGCGCTTTCATCAATCTGGCCGTCGCAATGCTCAGGCGGCGATCCTAGCCGCCGGCCGGACCGCCTCGATCGGCCGATCTGTCGCAGCGACAGGGCGGCCGGCCGACGATACTATTATAATAGATTAGGGGTCCTCGACTGTCCGCGGGACCTCGACAAGAAGCGCCAGCAGGGAGGACAGCATGACGCGTGTCGCAGTCGTCACCGGTGGAACGCGCGGTATCGGCCGGGCCATCTCGATCGCCCTCAAGGAGGCCGGCTATGCCGTCGCTGCCAATTACGGCGGCAACGATGCGGCTGCCCAGGCCTTCCAGGAAGAGACCGGCATTCCGACCTACAAGTTCGACGTGGCCGACCTCGCCGCCTGCGAGGAGGGCGTCAAGCGCATCACCGAAGAGCACGGTCCGGTCGATGTGCTGGTGAACAACGCCGGAATCACCCGCGACGTCACGCTCCACCGGATGACGGCGGAGCAGTGGATGGAGGTCATTCAGACCAACCTGACCTCCTGCTTCAACATGACCCGCTGCGTCATCGAATCCATGAGGGCGCGCGGCTTCGGCCGGATCATCAACATCGGTTCGATCAACGGCCAGGCCGGCCAGGTCGGCCAGACCAACTACGCTGCCGCGAAATGCGGCATGCAGGGCTTCACCAAGGCGCTCGCGCTCGAGAGCGCGGCGAAGGGCATCACCGTCAACTGCGTTGCCCCCGGCTACATCAACACGGACATGGTGCGCGCCGTGCCTGCACCGGTGCTGGAGAAGATCATCGCGCGAATTCCGGTCGGCCGCCTCGGCGAGCCGGAAGACGTCGCCCGTGCCGTCGTCTTCCTCGCCGCCGACGAAGCCGGCTTCATCACCGGCGCCACCCTGTCGATCAACGGCGGGCAGCACATCTATTAGCCGTCAGCGGTCAGCCGTCGGCAGGGCCGACAAAGCCGATTGCCGACGGCCGAGCGCTCAACCCGGAGGACCCGCGATGCCGATCGTCGCTCCCGTCGAATACGCCGACGCGCCGCCGGAGGTGCGGGCCGTCTACGACGACATCATGGCGACCCGCAAGACCGACTGGATCAACAACTTCTGGAAAGTCCTCGCCCATCACCCGCCGACGCTGAAGCGCACCTGGGAGAGCGTCAAGGAGGTGATGGCGCCGGGCGCCCTCGACCCGCTGACCAAGGAGATGCTTTATATCGCGGTCAGCGTGACCAACAACTGCGAGTACTGCATCGCCTCCCATACGGCGGCCGCCCGCAAGGCCGGCATGACCGACGCGATGCTGGCGGAACTTCTCGCCGTCGTCGGCATGGCCAACGAGACCAATCGCCTCGCCAATGGCTACCGGGTGGAGGTGGACGAGCGGTTCAAGCCCGGGACGTGAAACGGTTTGCCACCGTCCGTCCTCCGGCCGGGGCCGGGGACGGGAGGCGACCGGTGCGAATCAGTTCGGGGCTTCGTCCTTTCCGGCCCTTGCGTCGGCCACGATCCGCTTCAGCGCCGGAAGGTCGAGCCCGCCCGGCACCAGATAGCGGCCGATCAGGTAGCCCGGCGTGCCCGGCAGCCCCAGCAGGCGGGCCTGAATTGAGGCATCGGCGACGGCCGCCTCGATCTCCTCACCATGGACCTCGAGATCGCGATCGAGGCGATGCAGATCGACGCCGGCCGCGGCGGCGATCTCGCGCACCTTGGCCTCGTCGAGCTTTCCGCGAGACCGCATCAGGCGGTCATGCACCTGCTCGTACTTGCCCTGCCGGCGCGCGGCCAGCGCCACCTTGGCCGCATAGACGGAGCCGTCGCCGAAGATCGGCCAGTGCTTGTGGATCAGCCGCACGCCGGAATCCTCCGCCACCAGCGCCTGAACGTCGGGATGGACCCGGCGGCAGACCGGGCACTGGTAATCGAAGAACTCGATCACCGTGACGTCGCCTTCGGGATTGGCGGCGACGACCGCGCTGGGCCCGCCGGTCAAAGACTGCAGGCTGAGCGTCTGGGCCTGGGACGACATGTCGGTTGCCCGCCACGCCTCGATGGACGGACGAAGCAGATGGCCGCCGAACGTCCCGGCGAGCAGCGAAGCGGCAACGACGAGGAGGGTAAGGATGATCGTCTTCTTGGACATGGGTGAACCTGTGCTCGGACAATGCGTGCGCTCCCTACGGACCCGGTCAGGGGAACCCGAAGGGCGCGTCAAATGAGGCGCGCGAGCCGCCGCGCGCGTCTCCCGAGGGGGGAGCCTCCCGCCCCGGGAGCTTCCGGTGGATGCCGGTCAGATGACGGCGCGCGGCGGCGGCAGGGCCGGCCTGGTGCCCGCGTTGGCGGGCAGACGGAGGGCGGGGAATGAAATTGCGGAACGGGAGGCGCGCGGCTCGGCGAATCCTGAAGTCTCGTGCCAACCGGCTGGCGCCGTCAGGCATTGTACGGCGCCGGTCTCGTCCAGACTGAGCCCAAGGCCCCCGTGTTTCCAATCGATCGCCCCGCGGATATGGGAAGGCCAGCCGGCCGCCTGCCGGTCGGGGTCGGGACCGATTTGGAACTGGCCGGCGCCGCGACCAAGGTTGGACGCCGCACAATCGCCGAGTGGAAAGGCTGCGCTCGCGCCGGCAAGGGCGGGCAGGAGCGTCGCCGCAAGCATGGCCAGGACCAGGAGACCGGTCACGGCGGTTCGGACCAAGGCGTCTGTTCCCAGCATCATCTTCCGCTTCGACCACTCTCCTCCACTTCGGCTCCCCGCCCTATATGATGCCGGGCCGGAACGCGCCAATAACACTTGCGTGAACCGAAACATTTGCGTAAGCCCGGGCGCGCTGGATCTGGCGCGTCAGGCGGATCCGAGCGTTCGTCGTTGCCCGTGGACAGCGGCCGCGAATCTGCGCTATCGCTGGCGCCCCATGACCGAATCCACCCTCCCCACCGCCGCGCCGGCGCGGCTGCGTGCGACGCTCATCGGCGGCGTCGCCGTTCTGCTGTGGGCGACCTTGGCGCTGCTCACCACGGCGACGGGACCGGTGCCGCCCTTTCAGCTCGTGGCGCTCACCTTCGCCGTCGCCTTCCTGTTGGCGGCCGGCAAATGGACCGTCGAGATCCTCGCCGGCGACCGCTCCGTGCTCGACCGGCTGCGGCAGCCACCGGCCGTCTGGCTGCTCGGCGTCGGCGGGTTGTTCGGCTATCACTTCTTCTATTTCCTCGCGCTGGGCAACGCGCCGGCGGTGGATGCCAGCCTGATCGCCTATCTCTGGCCGCTGCTAATCGTGGTGTTCTCGGCCCTGCTGCCCGGGGAGCGGCTGCGCTGGTTCCATCTCCTGGGCGCGGCGGCGGGCCTCGTCGGCGCCGCGCTCCTCGTCCTGCACAAGGCGGGCGGTTCGGGGCTGGCGATGCGGTCGGAGTTCGCTCTCGGCTACCTCGCGGCGCTCGCTTGCGCGCTCACCTGGTCGGGCTACTCGGTCCTGAGCCGCCGGTTCGGCCGGGTGCCGACGGACGTGGTGGGCGGCTTCTGCGGCGCGACCGCGGTCCTGGGGCTCCTCTGCCATATGGCATTCGAGGAGACCCGATGGCCCGAGGGCATCGGTTGGCTCGCCGTGCTGGGGCTCGGCCTCGGGCCGGTCGGCGCCGCTTTCTTCGTTTGGGACCACGGGGTCAAGCACGGCGACATCAAGGCGCTGGGCGCCTTTTCCTACGCGGCCCCGCTTCTCTCGACGGTGCTGCTGATCGCCTTCGGCCGCGCCGAGGCGAGCTGGACGGTCGCCGCGGCCTGCCTGCTGATCGTCGGCGGCGCCGTGCTCGCCTCGCGGGACGTCTGGCGCCGCTCCTAGGCGGTGCTCAGCCCGCCGGGTCCTTCGGCACGGTCGCGGTCATGGACGGGCGCTGCGCGAAGGCCTCGTACCACGCGGCGAGCTTGGGACGCCGGTCGCGCCAGCGATCCTCGGGGAACCGGAAATCGACATAGCCGAGGGCGGCCGCGACCGCGATCTCGCCGACGGTCGGCGGGTCCGCCAGGGCCTCCGCCTCTCCCTCAAGCGCGTCCAGGCCGCGGACCATGACGCCGCGCTGCTTCTCGATCCATTCCGTCGATTGCTGCGCCGAGGGCCGCTGCGTCTCCAACCGGCGCAGCAGCGCGGCATCGAGGATTCCGTCGGCGAGCGCCTGCCGCCGGAGCGCGGTCCAGCGTCCGGCCCCAGCGGGCGGGATCAGCTTGCGCCCGTCATGGAGGCTGTCGAGATACTCGCAGATCACCGGCGAATCATAGATCGCCGTTCCGTCGTCGGTGATGAGGACCGGCACCTTGCCGAGCGGGTTGTCCCTGGCCAGGCCGCTCGCGGGGTCGGCCGTTACCGTCGGCACCCGTTCGATCCGGCCGTCGAGGCCGGTCTCGATGGCGACGACGATGACCTTGCGGACATAGGGGCTGGTGGGCGAATAGCGCAGCTTCATCGACGGGCTCCTTTCGAACGGCGCCGGGCCGCGGGAACGGCGTCAAAAATTGTCCTTCCGGCGGCGGACCTCGGCGAATACCGTGACCGGGTCCTCGCCCGCAAGACCCAGGGCGGCCGCGAGCGCCGGGTCGTCGGCGCGCAGGAAGGGGTTGGTCGCGCACTCCTCCGCCAGGGTCGAGGGAATCGTCGGCCGGCCCTCGGCCCGCAGCGTGTCGATCCGCTTGGCCCGGTCCGCCAGCGCGGCGTTGTCGGGATCGACGGTGCGGGCGAAGCGGGCGTTCGCCTGCGTGTACTCGTGCCCGCAATAGACGCGCGTGCCGCCGGGCAGGCGGCGGAGCTTGTCGAGCGACGACCACATCTGGGCGGGTGTTCCCTCGAACAGGCGGCCGCAGCCGAGCGCGAAGAGCGTGTCACCGCAGAACAGCGCCCGGCTTTCCGGGAACCAGAAGGCGATATGGCCGCGGGTGTGGCCGGGGATGAAGAGGATCTGGGCCTCGGCGTTCCCCAGGCGGAAGCGGTCGCCCTCGTCCAGGGCGACGTCGATGCCGGGGATCCGGCCCTCGTCCGGCTTCGGCCCGACGATGGTGCAGCCGGTCGCCTGCTTGATCTCGAGGTTGCCGCCGGTGTGGTCGGGGTGGTGGTGGGTGTTGAGGATGTGAGTGATCGGCCAGCCCCGCGCCTCCGCTGCCGCCAGAACCGGCGCCGCCTCCGAGGGATCGACCACGGCCGTCGCGCCCGTTTCCGGGCAGTGAAGGAGATAGGCGTAGTTATCCGTAAGCAGCGGGACGAGGTCGATTTCCAGGGTAGACATGATCCCTCCTCCTGGCAGCCGGGGTGCGAAGATCAAAACCGGCCGGCAGGTTAGAGCCTCCGTTCCGGCCCGTCCATGGCCGGGAGCGTCCGTCAGGGGCACTTCTGGCGGGGGCGGGTCCCATGGCGGCCGTTTTTGTGATATAATGTTTGTATGTGGACCGATGTCGTCGACCTGAGGGAATTCTACGAGACCCGTCTGGGCCAAGTGACCCGTCACCTGATTCGGCGGCGGATTCGCGCCCTCTGGCCGGATCTGCGGGGCCAGTCCCTGCTCGGCCTTGGCTACGCCACGCCCTATCTGCGGCAGTTCCGCGACGAGGCGGAGCGGGTTCTGGCCTTCATGCCGGCGGGCCAGGGCGTCCTCCACTGGCCGCAGGAGGGGCCGAACCTCGTCGCCCTTATCGACGAGATGGATCTGCCTCTGCAGAACTTTTCGGTCGACCGGGTGCTGCTGGTGCACGGGCTCGAGCATGCCGAGCATCTGCGCGACATGCTGCGGGAAATCTGGCGGGTCATGTCGGGCAGCGGCCGGCTCCTCGTTGTGGTGCCGAACCGGCGCGGCATCTGGGCGCGAACCGACCGGACGCCGTTCGGCCAGGGGCACCCCTATTCGCCGTCGCAGCTCTCGCGCCTCCTGCGCGACACCATGTTCACGCCGACGCAAACGGCTCGCGCCCTCTATATCCCGCCGACCCGGTCGAACACCCTGCTCAGTGCCGCGCCGGCCTGGGAGCGGATCGGCGACCGCTGGTTCCAGGCCTTCGCCGGCGTGACGATCGTCGAGGCCAGCAAGCAACTCTACGGTGCCACGCAGGTGCGTCAGCGCCGCCGTCGCCGCGCGGTCGTCCTGCCCTTCCCGCAGCCGGCTACACGGATGAATCGGGAGCCGGCGGACAAGGGCGTCTAGCGGCTCTCCGCCGCCTTGGTGCAGAGACAGGCGGGCCGCGTGCGGCCCGTTATCAGGCCATCAAGATGAGCTGCAGAGTGCTGTCGGCCATTTGGTCGTCGGCGCCCCACAGATACAAGCTTTTCCGACCGTTGTCGGTGTAGAACTCGACGCCGGGGCGCGTGCGCGGAATCTGGGGGCCGAACTTGAACTTGTAGCTCGCGTTGTTGGTCGGGTAGGCGGTCACGAAGTGGAGGTAGTCCTTCCCCGCCTCCCGGCCGCCGTTATCGATGACCATGACGACGTGCTGAACCGTGCCGCTCGAATCGACGCTCCCGGCGTTCTTCACGCGCATATGGAAGCTTCCGCCGGGAGAGGTTGCCGGCTTCGCGTGAATGGTTATGCGTGCTTTCATCCCCACGTTGAGAAGGCGTAGGGCCGCTTGCCCGAAGGGCGAGTTCAGGATCGCCGCGACCATGAACGGCTGGTCGAAGACGGTGCGCGTACGGATGTGGAGTGCCTTTTTCCGCGAGGGGGCCAGACCTCCGTTCAGAAGGTCGGCTGGGTCGAGCGTATCCAGATAGGCGTTCGTGTCTGCCGAAATGATGAAGGCCGACTTGTTCTTGGTGATCAGGTCGGCATCGCTGATTCCGTGATGCAGGGAGAATGCGTGGCCCTTCTGCGACGGGTTGAAGGGGTGCGGATTTTTCTCCGAAATGGCGATCATGTTCTTGATTTCGGTGACCGAATAATCCCGATCGTATTTTCCCATGATCGATGCCCCCTGACATTCGAATCTCTGCTTGGAACAACCAGAGCAGAACGCAAAGTATAGCGCAGTTCAGAGAATGAAAAAAACATCAGAAGCGCCGGGTACACTTGCCTTGATCCGGCGCCGGCGCGGTCGGCTCGGACTTGCGCCGCTCCGAGGTCCGACGCGTGCCGTCAGGTGCGGCGGCCCTGTGCGCGAGCTTGCGTGCTACCGCCCCCGCAGCAGGAACATGCCCTGCTCGCCGAGCAGATTGGCGCGGCGCAGCGAGCGGATTTCGCTGGCCCGACCGTCGCCGTTGATGATGAGCGCCCGCTCCACCACGATGCCGAGCTCCTCGCACAGCGCGGCGAAGTCCAGGATGGTGCAGAGGTGGATGTTCGGCGTGTTGTACCACTTCAGCGGCAGGGAGTTGGTGACCGGCATCCGCCCCTTCGTCAGCAGATGCCAGCGCACCCGCCAATGCCCGAAATTGGGGAACGACACGATCGCGCGGCGGCCGATCCGGACGAGCTGTGCCATCACGCCCCTCGGGTCCCGCGTCGCTTGCAGCGTCTGGCTCAGGATCACATAGTCGAAGGCGCCGGACGGATAGTTCTTGAGATCGGTGTCGGCGTCGCCCTGGATGACGCTCAACCCGTGGCTCACGCAGGCGTTCACGCCGGCTTGGCTCAGCTCGATGCCACGGCCGTCGACCTGCTTCTCATGGACGAGATGGTAGAGCAACTCCCCGTCGCCGCAGCCGATGTCGAGCACGCGGGAGCCCGGCTCCACCATGTCGGCGATGAGCCGCAGGTCGACGCGGATGGGCGCGCGCCCGCCGGCCGTCCGATCTTTCGGCATTTACGGCAACCCGCGATGCTCGGCGCAGCCGTCCAGGAAGCCGCTCAAGGTGGCGGCGAACTCCGGCTCGTCCAGCAGGAAGGCGTCGTGGCCCTTGTCGGTCTCGAGTTCGACGAAGCTGACGTTTGCGGCAACGGCGTTGAGGGCGTGGACGATCGCCCGGCTCTCGGCCGTGGGGAACAGCCAGTCGCTGGTGAAGGAGATGAGGCAGAACCGCACCGGCGTGTCGCGGAACGCGTTGGACAGGACGCCGCCATGTTCCGCCGCCAGGTCGAAATAGTCCATGGCCCGCGTGATGTAGAGGTAGGAGTTGGCGTCGAAGCGCTCCACGAAGGCCGAGCCCTGGTATCGCAGATAGCTCTCGACCTGGAAATCGGCGTCGAACCCATAGGTGATCGATTTCCGGTCCTGCAGGTTGCGGCCGAACTTGCGGTGTAACGCCGCCTCCGACAGGTAGGTGATGTGGGCCGCCATACGGGCCACGGACAGGCCGCGACTCGGCCGCCGCCCCTGACGCAGATAATCGCCGCCGCACCAGTCCGGATCGGCCATGATCGCCTGCCGCCCGACTTCGTGGAAGGCGATGTTCTGTGCCGAGTGGCGGGCTGCGGAGGCGATCGGTACCGCGGCGAAGACCCGCTCGGGGAAGCTCGAGGCCCATTGCAGGACCTGCATCCCGCCCATGGACCCGCCGATGACGCAGAACAACTGCTCGATCCCCAGACGGTCGATCAGGAGCTTCTGGGCCCGGACCATGTCGGCGATCGTGATGACCGGGAAGCTGAGCCCATAAGGCTCGCCGGTCCGGGGATTGATCTCCTTCGGGCCGGTCGTGCCCATGCAGCCGCCGAGCACGTTGGCGCAGATCACGAAGTAGCGGCGCGTGTCGAGCGGCAGGCCGGGACCGACCATGAGGTCCCACCAGCCCCGCCGCCCGGTGACCGGATGGGTTCCGGCGAGGAACTGGTCGCCCGTCAGGGCGTGGCAGACCAGGATCGCGTTCGATTTCTCGGGGTTGAGCGTGCCGTAGGTCTGATAGGCGATTGAGAACGGCCCCAGCTCGACCCCGCAGTCGAGACGCAGCGGCTCCGTCTCGCCGAAGGTCTCGCGGTATCCGGCAAGGCCCTGTGCGGTCGCGGCTGAGCTTGGCTGCAGCGATGTCATGGGCAGCGGGTGAGGGTGCGAAAAACAATTGCAGTAGGCGAGCATAGCTAGGAGTCTGCCCCGGGCACTGTCAACGTTTTCTTTGATTTTGCGGGCGGCTCCGACTATCACTTAACCCGCGTCCGATACGGATTCCGGAACGATGGTCCCAGCCGATTCCCCGATCGACGATCTGCGCCGGCAGATCGACGAGATCGACACCGCCTTGCACGAGCTGTTGATGCGCCGGTCCGAGATCGCTGCACAGATCGGTGCGCTCAAGGGCAACGGGAACAACGGTCCCGCGGCCGCGTCGCCGTTCCTGCGGCCGGGACGAGAGGCCATGATCCTGCGCCGGCTGATCGACCGGCACCGGGGCCCCCTGCCGAAGGCAACCGTCGTCCGCATGTGGCGCGAGATGATGTCGGCCCTGGTCCGGCTTCAAGGGCCGTTCGCCGTTGCCGTCTTCGCACCGGACCAGCGCTGCGACTACCGGGATCTGGCGCAGGAGCACTTCGGCAGCCTGACGCCGATCACCACCCATGATTCCTTGGGTCAGGTGCTGCGGGCGGTGATCGAAGGGCAGGCCACCGTCGGCGTATTGCCCTTACCCCAGCAGGACGACCAGGAGCCGTGGTGGCGCTATCTGCTGGGGAACGATGCGCGCGTTCCCCGGGTTATCGCACGGCTTCCCTTCGGGGCGCCCGGCGCGCTCCTCGGTGCCGCCGAGGCGCTGGCCATCGGCCGGGTCGTTCAGGAGGAGACGGGCCGCGACCGCAGTCTGTTCGTGCTGGAGACGCGGACCGAGGTGAGCCGCAGCGGGCTGAGGGCGGCGCTGGAGGCGTCGTCGCTGGAGACGGTCTATATCCATGTCTGGTGGGATCCGAGCGAGCCGGAGACCTGGTTGCACCTGATCGAGATCGACGGTTTCCTCGCGCCGGAGGACGAACGACTGACCGCCGTCGCCGGGCGACTGGGCGAGAGCCTGCGACGGATATGGCCGCTCGGCGGCTACGCCGTGCCGTTCTCCCCGGACGAACTCGATATCGGCCGCACATAGGGCATACCATGGCAGACGCTCTTAAGGTACGTCCCGGAATCCTGGATATCGCGCCCTATGTCGGCGGCGAATCCTCGCTGGCGGGACGGAGCCGCGTCGTCCGGCTGGCCTCGAACGAGGGCGCGCTGGGGGCGAGCCCGCGGGCGATCGAGGCCTATCGGCAGATCGCGGCGGAGCTGCACCGCTACCCCGACGGCGGCGCCCATGCGCTGCGCGAGGCGATCGGCCGTCGCCACGGCCTCGATCCGGCGCGGATCGTCTGCGGGGCCGGCTCGGACGAGCTGATCGGGCTGCTGGCCCGCGCCTATGCCGGGCCGGGCGACGAGGTTCTGTACAGCCGGCACGGCTTTCTCATGTATCCGATCGCGGCGCGCTCCGTGGGCGCCACGCCGGTGACCGCGCCGGAGACGGACCTGACCGCCGATGTCGGCGCGCTCCTCGACCGGGTGACCGATCGGACGCGCATCGTCTTCCTCGCCAACCCGAACAATCCGACCGGAAGCTACCTCCCGTTGGACGCGCTGCGGCGCCTGCATGCCGGGTTGCCGCCGGGGGTCCTGCTCGTCATCGACGCGGCCTATGCGGAATATGTCGGGCGCGACGACTACGACCCGGGCGCCGCGTTGGTCGCGGAGCACGACAACGTGGTGATGACGCGGACCTTCTCGAAGATCTACGGGCTTGCGGCCCTGCGGCTCGGGTGGGTCTATTGTCCGCCGGCCGTGGCCGACGTGCTGAACCGCCTGCGGGGGCCGTTTAACGTCCCCGCCCCGGCGCAGGCCGCCGGTGTCGCCGCCCTCGCCGACGCGGCCCATATCGAGCGGGCGCGCGCCCACAACGACCGCTGGCTGCCATGGTTTCGTGAGCAGGTCGCGGCCCTGGGGTTCAATCCCTTGCCGAGCGTCGGCAACTTCGTCCTGGTCCGTTTCCCGGAGGGGCCGGGGCGGGACGCGGCCGCGGCCTGTGCCTTCCTCAACGGCCGCGGGATCATCCCGCGCCGGATGGACGCCTACGGGCTCGGCGACTGCCTGCGCATCACCATCGGGCCGGAGGCGGAGATGCGCGCCGTGGTCGAGGCGCTGGCTGCCTTCGCCGATTCCGGCCGGGAGCGCCGGTCCGCCGGCGGGCAAGGGGGGCGGTGACGGGCATGCCCCTGTTCCAGCGCGCCGCGGTGATCGGCATCGGCCTGATCGGCTCGTCGCTCGCCCGGGCGATGCGCCGCGGCCGCCTTGTCGCCCATATCGCCGGCAGCGACCGCAGCGCACGGGTGCGTGACGCGGCCCGCGATCTCGGCTTCCTCGACAGTGTCCACGCCGATCCGATCGACGCCGTGGCGGGTGCGGATCTCGTCGTCCTCTGCACGCCGGTGGGCGCGCTCGCCGAGCTCGGGGCGGCGATCGGACCGCATCTGGCGCCGGGGGCCGTTCTCAGCGATGTCGGATCGGTGAAGCAGGCGGTGATCCGCGATCTGGGGCCGCATGTTCCCGAAGGCGTCCACTTCGTTCCGGCGCATCCCGTCGCCGGCACGGAGCATTCCGGGCCCGAAGCCGGCTTCGCGGAGCTGTTCGACGGGCGCTGGTGCATCCTCACGCCGCCGCCCGGCACCGATCCCGAGGCGGTGGCGAAGGTGGCGGCGCTGTGGCGCGGCTGCGGCAGCCAGATCGAGGAGATGGACGCGGCCCATCACGACGCCGTGCTCGCCATCACCTCGCACCTGCCGCATCTGATCGCCTACACGATCGTCGGCACGGCGACCGACCTTGAGGAAGCGACCCAGCGGGAGGTGATCAAGTTCTCCGCCGGCGGCTTCCGCGACTTCACCCGCATCGCGGCCTCGGACCCGGTCATGTGGCGCGACGTCTTCCTCAACAATCGCGAGGCCGTGCTCGAAATGCTCGGCCGGTTCACCGAGGACCTGACCGCGCTGCAGCGGGCGATCCGCTGGGGCGAGGGCGACAAGCTCGAGGAGCTGTTCACCCGCACCCGCGCCATCCGCCGCGGCATCATCGAGGCGAAGCAGGCCTGAGCCGTCGCGGTTTCCGGCCGGAGCAGGAGGACGCGCATGACCGTCGGACCGCGAATCGCCGGAATCTTCCGCTATCCCGTGAAGGGGCTCAGCGCGGAACCGCTCGACCGCGTCACCCTGCGCGCCGGCGAGGGACTGCCCGGCGATCGCCGCTTCGCGGTGGCGCACGGGGCCAGCCGGTTTGACGACGACAATCCCGGCTGGCAGAAGCGGCGCGAGTTCCTGGTGCTGGCGCAGGAGCCGCGCCTGGCTGCCTTGCGGACCGGTTACGATGAAGCGACCGGCGTGCTGACCATCCGGTGTAACGGGCGGGAGCTGTTCCGGGAGTCGATCAAGACACCGGCCGGGCGTGCCGCGGCCGCCCGGTTCATCGCCGAGCAGCTGGGCCCCGACGACCGCGGACCACCGAGGATCGTCGAAGCGCCGGGCGTCATGTTCACGGACATGGAGGCAAAGCTCGTTTCGATCCTGAGCCTTGCCTCGGCGAGGGAGCTTGCGGCCGGCCTGGGGACCGATGTCGATATCCGCCGGTTCCGTGGCAATTTGATCGTCGACGGCCTCGAGCCGTGGCGGGAGTTCGACTGGTTCGGCCGTGACCTGCGGATCGGCTCGGTCCGCCTGCGAGTCGTCGAGCGCATTCAGAGATGCGCCGCCACCAACGTCAATCCCGACACGGCCGAGCGCGACCTGAACATCCCGAGATTCCTGGTCCAGCGCTATGGTCATGCCGATTTCGGGGTTTACGCCAGGGTTGCCGAGGGCGGGATGATCGCCACTGGAGACGCTCTGACGGTCGCATAAGGTCGGGTTCGCCGGGGCCCGGGATCGGGCCCCGTGCCGGCACCGAAATTAATTCTTGCACCCGGGGGAATAATTCCCCATGTTCCGCGCCACAGACGCACACGCACGTGCCTATGGCCCCTCGTGGTTATGCAACGACGGAACGCGTCCTTTTTGGCCCATCCTGATGGGATTGACCGGCGACACCGCCGGAGCCGAGAGGGAGCTGTCTATGATTGCTGACCGGAAGGGGCTGCTGCCCCAGAAAAAGATTTTCCTCAGGCCCGCCGACGTCGCCGATGGCGACAGGCCGCAGAGCGACTACTCCGCCGTGGGCCGCGCCTATCTGCTCCTGATCGATCGGGAGAATCCGCTCTCCAGTCTGCGGCGGCGTCGCTGAGCGACGCCGGTCGGGAAAGGCCGGTCCGGCCGTTCCCGCGCACAGCCACAAAGCGCGCAAGACACTGGCCTCCGCGCCCGGACGCGGACTGGAGGGGTATATGACCGCACGTATCTTCGATTTCCTCGCGGAGCGACGTCCCGAAACGCCTTGCCTCGTCATCGATCTCGAAGCGATCGAGGCGAACTACCTGGAGTTGCAGCGCCTGCTGCCCCTGGCTCGGATCCACTATGCCGTGAAGGCCAATCCGGCGCCGGAGATTCTGGCCCGTCTCGTTCGGCTGGGCGCGCATTTCGATGCCGCCAGCCTCGGCGAGATCGACCTGTGCCTCGCCGCCGGGGCGACGCCGGATCGGATCTCCTTCGGCAACACCATCAAGAAGCAGCGGGACATCGCCGCCGCCTATGAGCGGGGGGTGCGGCTGTTCGCCTTCGACAGCGATGCCGAGCTCGACAAGCTGGCCGAGGCGGCACCGGGAGCCAGCGTCTTCTGCCGCGTGCTGATGGATTGCGAGAGCACAGACCGGCCGCTCTCGCGGAAGTTCGGCTGCGCCCCGGCAATGGCCGCGGCCCTCATGCTGCGCGCCGGTGAGCGCGGGCTCGACCCTCGCGGCCTTTCTTTCCATGTCGGCTCGCAGCAGACGTCCCTCAAACCGTGGGACATCGGCGTGCGGGCCGTGGCGCGGCTATTCCGGCGGCTGCGCGCGGACGGGCTGGAGCCACGGATGGTCAATCTCGGCGGCGGCTTTCCCGTGACCTATCGTGGGATGCCGGCCCCCTCCCTCGCCGAGCATGCGGCCGCGGCGATGGCTGCGGTGACGCGGCATTTCGGCAACGACCTGCCGGAGATGATCGTCGAACCGGGACGCGCGCTCGCGGGCAATGCCGGCGTGATCCAGGCCGAGGTCGTTCTGATCGCACGCAAGAGCTACACGGACCGGAAGCGCTGGGTCTATCTCGACATCGGTCGGTTCGGTGGTCTTGCGGAGACGATGGACGAAAGCATCAAATATCCGATCCAGACCGGCCGTGACGGCGGCGAAGTCGGGCCGGTCATTCTCGCCGGCCCGACCTGCGACAGCGCCGACATCCTTTACGAGAAGGCGCATTACCTGATGCCGCTCGACCTCCGGGTCGGCGACAAGGTCGAGATTCTCAGTGCCGGGGCCTATACCAGCAGCTACGCCTCGGTCGGCTCCAACGGCTTCGCGCCGCTGAAGACCTATTGCATTTGAGCCGGCGCCCGGCCCCGGCCTTCCCACGGACCGCGAGGTGAATGATGGCTAAGAAAGTTCCCTTCAACGGCCGGATCCTGATGATCGGTTTCGGATCGGTCGGCCACTGCACCATGCCACTGCTGCTTCGGCACTTCGACATGCCGGCCGACCGGATCACCGTGGTCGACGCAGACGACCACCGTGCGGCGATCGAGCCCTATCGCAAGCAGGGGGTGCGCTACGTGCTGCAGCCGATCACGCCGGACAACATGGCGGAGGTTCTGGGCGCCCATGTCGAGGCGGGCGGGCTCGTCCTCAACCTGAGCGTCAACGTCAGCAGCATCGCGGTGATGGACTGGTGCCGGCGGCACGGCGTGCTCTATCTCGACACCTGCATCGAGCCCTGGGGACATTACTACGACAATCCGGAGATTCCGAACCACGAGCGCACCAACTACCACCTGCGCCAAATGGCGCTGGAGGCCGCGAAGACCTGGCCGTCAGGGTCGCCGACGGCGATCGTGACGCATGGCGCCAATCCCGGCCTGATCAGCCATTTCGTCAAGGCCGGGCTGCTCGAGGTGGCGCGGGGCATGGGGCTCGAGGCACGGCCGTCCTCGAAGGAGGATTGGGCCCGGCTCGCCCAGGCGACCGGGACCAAGGTCATCCACGTCGCCGAACACGACACGCAGATCTCGAGCCGCCCGAAACGGCCGGGCGAGTTCGTCAACACCTGGAGTGTCCCGGGCTTCTGGGGCGAGGGGATGCAACCGGCCGAGCTCGGCTGGGGCACGCATGAGAAGCGCCTGCCGGACGATGCCCGGCTGCACCGGACCGGCCCGCGCTGCGCGATCTATCTCGATCGGCCGGGCTGCCTTACCGAGGTGCGCTCCTGGACGCCGATCGGCGGCCCGCTGATCGGCTACTGCATCACCCATGGCGAATCGATCACGCTCAGCGACTACCTTACGGTGTGGGAGGACGGGCGCGCCGTCTATCGGCCGACCGTGCACTACGCCTATCATCCCTGTGACGACGCGGTGCTCAGCGTGCGCGAGCTCGTGATGTCCAACTGGCGGGTGCAACCGGAGGCGCGGATCCTGGGCGAGGACATCGTCGACGGCATCGACGAGTTGGGGGCACTGCTGATGGGCGATTTCGGCGCGCTGTGGTACGGCTCGCAGCTCGGCATCCACGAGGCGCGCGCGCTGCTGGGGCCGCAGTTCAACGCCACTTCGATCCAGATTGCGGCCCCGGTGGTGGCCGGCGCCCTGTGGATGCTGGAGAACCCGGATCGCGGCCTGGTCGAGCCGGAGGAACTCGACCACGAATACATTCTCGACATCTGCCGGCCCTATCTCGGTCCGGTGGTCGCCGAACGCTCCGACTGGACGCCCCTCAAGGGCCGCTCGGTCCTGTTCGACGAGCCCGGGTTGGACTTCAGCGACCCCTGGCAGTTCCAGAACTTCCGGGTGACCTGAGGCGCCGGGGCGCGTCCGGAGTAGGGGCGGGTTCAAACCCGCCCTACGGCCAGCCGATCGCCGGCAGCGGGATCAGCTTGAGCGGCCCGACATGGAGAAATCCGTCCTGGGCGGTCAGCGGGACGTCGATCCGGGGCGGGCTGCCGTCCTCCGGCGTCCGCGACATCGCGGTCAGCAGCAGCCGGGCGATGCCGCCCTCGCGCGGCGGTACGACGCCTTTGGCCACCAGCGCGTCGAGTGTCTCGCCGTGGCCGCTGATCGTCGCGGTCATCGCCGCCAGCGGCCGCATCGCTTGGTCGAGGGTGAAGGTGCCTTCGCCGGTCAGGTGGAACGGGCCCCAGTCGATCGCTAGGCCGCGAAGCTCCAAGGTGCCGCCGTCGTCACGCCAGCGCCGCAACGCCTGCTCCGGCGGGCCAGGAGGGATCCGGCCCATCAGCGCTCCGCTCGCCGTGATATGCTGGATCCCGCGACCCAGCGGCGGGTCCTCGCTAGGGGGCAGGACCAGCCCGTCGATCGAGACATCGAAAGCGACGCTGCCCCGGTCGTGATCCGCCGCCAGCGGCGCGGCGAAGGTCGCGGTCGCCGTTGCCTTGGCGACGGCGATCGGGCGGTCCGGCGCAGCGCCAATCGTGAGATCGGTCAGCGTCGCGCCGAAGGCCTCGAGCCGCCCGTCCGGCGCGATCTCGACCGTACCGTTGGCGGCGTCTGCATCGACGTGCAGGTCCCGGCGGCGGCCCGCCGCGTCCCAACTCAGCGCGTGCCGGCCGGGCACCGAGAACGCGATCCGCAAGGGGCGCCACGGTGCGGCCTCGCCCTGGATGGTGGGTCCGCGCCATCGCCAGGTGCCGCCGCTCGGCGGCGCCTCGATCACCGGATCGTCGAAACGCGCCTCCAGCCGGAAAGGAAAGCCGCCGATCGTCGGCCCCGCATAGGCCACGTGATAGCCTTCGGCGCGGCGCTCCGCCGCCCAGCGCGCGACGCCCTCCTCGAGCGCCCGGGCCGCCAAGTGCCAGTAGAAGCCGTAGCCGAGGGCGGCGAGCAGCAGGACGGCCAGGAGGCCCGGGAGGATCAGGCGGCGACGCACGCGGGCCGTCCGTTACGGTTAGGCTCGGTCATTCGGGGGCGGCCGTCGACTGCCCGGGCCACCGCGCCAGTTTGTCTTGCCGGTTGTCTTGTGGCCATCGGTCGATAAGATGGCCGGCCGCAGGGCGATGTCCAGTCCAATCATGCCGAGAACCTCTTCCGCGCCATCCAGCCACCTCTGGCAGGCCGCGACACCGGGCCTGTTTGTCTTCCTGTGGAGCACCGGCTTCATCTTTTCGAAGCTCGGGCTTTTCTACGCCCAGCCCTTCACCCTCCTGTTGCTTCGATTCGCCGTCACCACGGCGCTGATGCTGGTGATCGCGCTGGCGCTGCGGGCGCCTTGGCCCGGCTCCTGGAGTCAGGTGGCGCACACCGCCGTCGTCGGAGTCCTGCTGCACGCGCTTTATCTCGGCGGCAGCTACGTGGCGATCGCGGCCGGCATCCCGGCCGGCATCGCCGCGCTGATCGTCGGGCTGCAGCCGCTGCTGACGGCGACAGTCGTCGGCCCGTTGCTGGGCGAGCGGGTGAGCGCGCGGCAATGGCTTGGCCTCGTTCTCGGCTTCACCGGCGTGGCCCTGGTCCTTTGGAACAAGCTCGACGGCGACCTCGGAACGCTCTGGGGCTTCGCCTTCGCGATCGTCGCGCTCGTGGCGATCACCGTTGCGACGGTGTATCAGAAGCGCTACTGCGGGGCGATGGACATGCGCAGCGGCGCCGTCATCCAGTACGCCGCCGCCGGCCTCTTCACGGCCGCGGTCGTCGCCGTCATCGGGGCGGGGGAGGTGGCTTGGACGGGCGAGTTCCTGCTCGCCCTTGTGTGGCTTGTGCTGGCGCTCTCGGTGGGCGCCATCAGCCTGCTCATGTGGCTGATCCGGCGGGGCGCCGCCGCCCGCGTGGCGAGCCTGTTCTACCTGGTGCCCCCGGCGGTCGCCGTCGAATCCTACCTGATCTTCGGAGAGACGCTTGGGCTGCTGGCGCTTCTCGGTATGGCCCTCGCGGTGATCGGCGTGGCCCTGGTGATGCGGCGATGAACGAGGCGGAAATCATCGCCGCCCGCCGGCTTCGACCGCCGCCGGGCGAGGAGTTCTGGGTCTTCGCCTACGGCTCTTTGATGTGGCGGCCGGGTTTCCGCTGCCTCGAGTCGCGGCCGGCGCTGCTGCGCGGCTATCACCGCGCCTTCTGCATCTATTCGGTCCGCTATCGCGGCACGCCGGAGCGGCCCGGTCTCGTGCTCGGCCTCGACCGTGGCGGCGCCTGCCGGGGGCGGGCGCTGCGCGTCGCCGCCGAAGACGCGGAAGCGGTGGCGGCCTATCTGCACGAGCGCGAGATGGTGACCGGTGTCTACGAGCCGCGCTGGCTGCCGGTCGAGGTCGAGGGCGGTCGCATCCGCGCCGCGACCTATGTCGCCGACCGCCGGCACGCGCAATACACCGGCAAGCTGGATCCGGAGCTGATCGCCGAAATGATCCTGGCGGGCGTGGGCGCGGCCGGCAGCAACCGCGACTATCTGGAGAACACGGTCCGCCATCTCGACGAGCTGGGCATCACCGACTGCGCCCTTCACGAACTGCTGCGCCTCGTCGAGGCGAAGGCCGGGGCAGGCCATGATCGTTCCCGCGCTCCGGCCGTTGGGGGCGGTCGGCGGACCGGGGGCAAGACCGTCGGCGAGGAGCGGGAGTGCTGACCCATGGCACCGACGATTCCGGGGCCTGACCCGAACCGGCTGCATCCCGTGTCGGGGCATCCGCGCATCATGTTCGTGAAGAACATCGCGGACCTGCCGAATATGCAGATTGGGACTACACCGACTACGACGATCCGGAGGGGCCGGAAGCGTTCCGCCGCAACATCCTCTATCACTTCGCGCTTTCGCGGGACTGCCTGGTGATCGGCAAGGTCTGCGCCATCGCCACGGGCGCCAAGTTCATGATGAACGACGCCAACCACCGTCTGGACGGCCCGACCACCTTTCCGTTCCCGATCTTCGGTAGAGACTGGCTCGAGCCCTTCCGGGGCGATTTCTCCCTTTCCGGCCGCGGCGACACCGTGGTCGGGAACGACGTCTGGATCGGCTATGACAGCCTGATCCTGCCGGGCGTGACGATCGGCGACGGCGCCGTCGTCGGGGCGCGCGCCGCCGTCATGCGCGACGTGCCGCCCTACGCGGTTGTCGCCGGCAACCCCGCCCGCGTCGTGCGCATGCGCTTCGACGAGGCGGCCGTTGCGCGGCTGCTGGAGATCCGCTGGTGGGAACTGGGACATCGGGAGGATCACGCGCCACGTCACGGCCTTGAGCGGCGGGCGCGTCGAGGACCTCGCCGATCTCGCCTGACGCCGCCGACCGGGCGGCGGCGCGCCGCCGTTCGACCGTGCCCTATCCGTGAAGGGTCGTCAGCAGCCGGCTGACGAAATCAACCAAGGCGCCGAAATCGCCGAGCCACAGGAAGATCAGCAGGACGAGCGCTCCGCCCACGAGGTAGACGTACCAGGGGCGCTCGGGCTCGTTGCGGCCACCGCATTCGGGGCAGCGCTCGGCGATGCGGCTCATCGCCGCGCCGCAATGTTGGCAGGGGCGGGCCATGCGGCCGGCTCCCGGCCGCTCAGCTGCACTTGCTGTAGCCGCAGGCGGTGCAGAGGTCGCAGCCCTCCTGGCGGATGAGCGACGGCGAGCTGCATTTCGGGCAGCGCGGCAGGGCGCGGGACCGTGCCGCATCGCCGTCGCCCAGATTGGCCACCTTCAGCGCGCGGGCGGCCTCGATCTCCCGCCGCTCGCGGGCCGGGTCGGGAAGGAACCCGATGTCGATCATGTGCCGCTCGATGACCTCGCCGATGGCGGCGAGCAGCGAGGGCACGTAGCGGCCACCCATCCAGCAGCCGCCGCGCGGGTCGAACACGGCCTTCAACTCCTCGACCACGAAGGACACGTCGCCGCCGCGACGGAAGACCGCGCTGATCATGCGCGTGAGGCCGACCGTCCAGGCGTAGTGCTCCATGTTCTTGGAATTGATGAACACCTCGAAGGGGCGCCGCCGCCCGTCCTGGACGATGTCGTTGATGGTGATGTAGAGGGCGTGGTCGCTCTCCGGCCAGCGGATCTTGTAGGTCTGGCCCGGCAGGGCCTCGGGCCGGTCGAGCGGCTGCGTCATGTAGACGACGCCACCTGCCTCATACACGTCTTCCGGCCGCGTCTGCGGCGCGCCCAGCGGCAGCTCCGGCTGTTCGCTGTCGGCGGCTCGGGCTGTCTGCGACTGGGCCGCCGGCTTCACCTCGAGCACCGCCCCGGTCACCTCGTTCGGGCGATAGGTCGTGCAGCCTTTGCAGTCCAGCTCATAGGCCTGCATGTAGACGTCCTTGAACGCCTCGAAGGGCAGGTCGGCCGGGCAGTTGATCGTCTTCGAGATGGAGCTGTCGACGTATTTCTGCACCGCCGCCTGCATCACCACGTGGTCGCCGGGCATCAGCTGCTGCGCATCGACAAAGGAGTCCGGCAACGCCGCGGCTTCCCCCTTGAGCCGGCGGAACAGGCGGTAGGCGTGATCGGTCACCTCTTCCTGGACGCGGCTGCCGTCCGGCATGAGGACGTTGCGGCTGTACTTGAAGCTGAACACCGGCTCCAGTCCCGACGATACGTTGTCGGCGAAGAGCGAGATCGTGCCGGTCGGCGCGATCGAGGTGAGGAGCGCGTTGCGGATTCCGTGCCGCGCGATGGCCGCGCGGACGTCCTCGTCCAGCCTGCGCACGGTCTCGCCCGCCAGATACGGCTCCGCGTCGTAGAGCGGGAACGCCCCCTTCTCGGCCGCGAGCTCGGTGGAGGCGAGATAGGCGGCCCGCTGGATCGCCCTCATCCACTGTTCCGTCAGCGCCACCGCGGCGCTGCTGCCGTAGCGGGCGCCGCACATGATGAGCGCGTCCGCCAAGCCGGTGACGCCGAGGCCGATGCGCCGCTTCGCCCGCGCCTCCGCCTGTTGCTCCGGCAGCGGGAAACGCGACACGTCGATGGCGTTGTCCAGCATCCGCACGGCGATGCGGACGAGCTCATCCAGCGCTGCCGGGTCGATCTCGGCCCCGGCTTCGAACGGGTTTCGGACCAGGGCGGCGAGGTTGATCGAGCCCAGAAGGCAGGCGCCGTAGGGCGGCAGAGGCTGCTCGCCGCAGGGGTTGGTCGCGCTGATCGTCTCGCAGTAATAGAGGTTGTTACGCCGGTTGATGCGATCGATGAAGATGACGCCCGGCTCCGCATAGGCGTAGGTCGAGCGCATGATCTTGTCCCACAGCTCGCGCGCCGGAAGCACCTTGTAGGTCGTCCCGTTGAAGGTCAGCTCCCAGGGCGCGTCCTCCTTGACGGCAGCCATGAAGGCGTCCGTCACCAGGACCGAAAGGTTGAACATGCGCAGCCGCCCGGGTTCGCGCTTCGCCTCGATGAAGGCCTCGATGTCCGGGTGGTCGCAGCGCATGGTCGCCATCATGGCGCCCCGGCGGTGTCCGGCGCTCATGATGGTCCGGCACATGGCGTCCCAGACGTCCATGAAGGAGAGGGGGCCCGATGCGTCGGCGCCGACGCCCCTCACCGGCGCGCCGCGAGGACGGAGCGTCGAGAAGTCGTAGCCGATGCCGCCGCCCTGCTGCATCGTCAACGCCGCCTCGCGAAGATGCTCGAAGATGCCGCTCATGTCGTCGGGGATCGTGCCCATGACGAAGCAGTTGAACAGCGTGACGTTGCGGCCGGACCCGGCGCCGGCGAGGATTCGGCCCGCCGGCAGGAACTTGAAGTCCTGCATCGCCCCGTAGAACCGCTCGGCCCAGAGCCGCGGCTCCTTCTCCGGCTCGGCCAGGGCGCGTGCGACACGCTGCCAGCTGTCCTCGATGGTCTTGTCGACTGCCTCGCCGCCAGGCGCCTTGAGACGGTATTTCATGTCCCAGATCTGCTGGGAGATGGCGGTGACCTGCGGCATCGGGGCGCGCTTCCTCCTCAAATTGCGCTCAAATTGCGGGCGGTCCGGCGGGGAGCGGCTGGCGCGGTCCGTCGCAAGCAGGCGCCCCCAAGCCTGCCGGAACTTCCAAATTAGGAGCCTTCGCTGCGGCCGTCAAGCAAACGTTCACGTTATGTTTCAACAGCCGGATGCGATTTAACATGTTGAGATTATTGAGATAATTCGGTTTTCCGCGCAATCCCCAGGGGACGGATCGGGAGAGGTGGGGACAAATGGTTTTTTGTCCACAATCTTGTCCCCAGGGCCGGCGAGACGGGCCGGACCCGCCCTCGAACCTCGCTCGCCGGTGGCCTGTCTTCGCGGAGGAA
>Ga0310823_100556_pt1 | contig 23024 bp, 17 predicted proteins | sample P4_ome_3_FD_201316 | JGI IMG/M metagenome (GOLD analysis project Ga0310823, IMG submission 201316) | Sorghum-adapted microbial communities from Joint BioEnergy Institute, Emeryville, California, United States - P4_Day56_Rep3 | ecosystem: Engineered > Bioreactor > SSF (Solid state fermentation) >...
ACAGGTTCAGCGCCGTCTCCAGGGAGTCCGCCAGCCGCGCCGCGACGTCTTCCTTCACGACGATCCGGTCGACGACGACCTCGATGCTGTGCTTCTTGTTCTTCTCGAGCTCGATCTTCTCGCCCAGATCGCGAATTTCGCCGTTGACCCGCACGCGCACATAGCCTTGCTTCTGGATGTCCGCGAGCAGCTTCGCGTGCTCGCCCTTGCGTCCGGAGACGACCGGCGCGAGGATTTGCAGCCGCGTCTTCTCCGGATATTCCATGATCCGGTCGACCATCTGCTCGACCGTCTGGGCCGCGATCGGGATGCCGTGTTCCGGACAATGCGGCCTGCCGATGCGCGCGTACAGCAGGCGCAGATAGTCGTAGATCTCCGTCACGGTGCCGACGGTCGAGCGCGGGTTGCGGCTCGTCGTCTTCTGGTCGATGGAGATGGCCGGCGACAGGCCGTCGATCGAGTCGACGTCCGGCTTCTCCATCTGGCCGAGAAACTGCCGGGCGTAGGCCGACAGCGATTCGACGTACCGCCGCTGGCCTTCGGCGTAGATCGTATCGAACGCGAGCGACGATTTCCCTGAGCCGCTGAGGCCGGTCAGGACGACGAATTTGTCGCGCGGAATTTCAACATCGATATTTTTCAGGTTGTGGGCTCGCGCCCCTTTGATGACAATGCGATCACTGGCCAACGGACAAATGCCCCTTTCAATACTGACGAGAACGCTCCCCGTCGGGGAATCGAATGTGTGTTCCCATATATTATAGCGAATGGCGGCCAGGCATGCAAACGGTCAATCATTGGTGCTCCGGAACAGATTCCATCGCACAGCGTCCTGATAAACCGGATGATTTCAGACACCCGCTCTGAATGCCTTGAATGTAAATTGCAAATTGTTCGGCAATTCCCGGGTAAAATTCCTTGTCTTCCGGATGACATTCTGTATTTGTACAAAATCGGCAAAAAGTGTATAATCCAGGCACGGGATAGAAAGCGACAGGACAAGTGTGGGATATCGGCACGCTCTTCGACGCAAACTGGTGCGGCACAGACCCTTACTGGAACACCGGAACAACGCCCAGGGCGATCACCCACAAAGGGAAGACGGGATGCGAAGTTTGCAGGCCAAACGATGTAAACTGTACGGATACGAAGCAAATCAACGGTGCCATTATCGACTTTTCCCCGAACATGCGGAACGCTTTGGGTGCATCCGGCACCATTCCGAACGCTCACTGGCGTTTCTCCTGATTGGGGCAGGGGAGGGCGGAGAACATCCGCCCTCTTTCCTCGTTCTCACGAATATTCGTTCAAACACAGCGTAATTTTCGAAATGAACAAAATCATGGTTTTAGGCGAGTCCGGAGCTGTCGTCTCAATATCAAAAGAAATCCTGTTTGCCTGCTCAATCGCCGTATTCTCCCTCCACCGCCTTGTCGTGTGTCAACCACTGATTTCCATCATACCCTTATTTTTTCATCCAGGTAGACGATCGATCGGATACGGAAGTTGAATCCGTCCGGACACTTCACGATTCGATTCGCCGTCCGAAAACGGTTAAAAAAAACAGCCAACCGGAAATTCCGGTTGGCCAGGTGTCCGGGAGGACCCTACAGATCCGCCTTCAACTCGAGCAGCGCGTCGCGCAGTTCGGCCGCGCGCTCGAACTGCAGTTGTTTCGCCGCTTCCTTCATCTCGGCTTCGAGCCGCTGGATCAGCTTCATCTTCTCTTTCTTCGACATCTTGCCGTAGCCGTCCGTGCCGTATTCGGCCTTCGATTCGGCGACCTTCACCGCTTCGATGACGTCGTGCACCTTCTTGCGGATCGTCTGCGGCACGATGCCGTGCCTCTCGTTGAACGCGATCTGGATCGAGCGGCGGCGCTCCGTCTCGCGGATCGCCCGGTCCATCGAGTCCGTGATCGTGTCGGCGTACATGATGACCCGGCCTTCCGCGTTGCGCGCCGCCCGGCCGATCGTCTGGATGAGCGACGTCTCGGAGCGGAGAAAGCCTTCCTTGTCCGCGTCGAGAATCGCGACGAGCGACACTTCCGGCAGGTCGAGCCCTTCGCGCAGCAGGTTGATGCCGACGAGCACGTGGAACGTGCCGAGGCGCAGGTCGCGCAGAATCGCCATCCGCTCGAGCGTCTTGATGTCCGAGTGGAGGTAGCGGACCTTGATGCCGACATCCTTCAGGTAGTCGGTCAAATCTTCCGCCATCTTCTTCGTCAGCGTCGTCACGAGCACGCGCTCGTCCTTCGCGATCCGCGCGCGGATCTCGCCGAGCAGGTCGTCGATCTGCCCCTTCGTCGGCCGCACTTCGACGACCGGGTCGACGAGGCCCGTCGGACGGATGATCTGTTCGACCACTACCGGGCAGTGCTCCATCTCGTATGGTCCGGGCGTCGCGGACACGTAGATGAGCTGGTTCGCTTTCGACTCGAATTCCTCGAACCGGAGCGGCCGGTTGTCCAGCGCGGACGGCAGCCGGAACCCGTGCTCGACGAGCACTTCCTTGCGGGCCCGGTCGCCGTTGTACATCGCGCGGATCTGCGGCAGCGTCACGTGCGACTCGTCGACGACAATCAGGAAGTCGTCCGGGAAATAGTCGAGCAGCGTGTACGGCGTCGAGCCGCGCTCGCGGAACGTCAGCGGCCCCGAGTAGTTCTCGATGCCGGAGCAGAATCCCATCTCCGCCATCATCTCGAGGTCGTAGCGCGTCCGCTGCTCCAGGCGTTGCGCCTCGAGCAGCTTGCCCTGCGAACGCAGCTCCTCAAGCCGTTCCTCCAGTTCGCGCTCGATATTTTTCAGGGCGATCTTCATCTTCTCTTCGTGGGTGACGAAGTGGGACGCCGGGAAAATGGCCGCATGGTTCCGCTCCCCGACGATCTCGCCCGTCAGCGTGTCGATCTCGGTGATCCGCTCGATCTCGTCGCCGAACATCTCGACCCGGATCGCCCGCTCATGGCTGCCCGCCGGGAAGATCTCGATCGTGTCGCCCCGCACCCGGAACGTGCCGCGCACGAAGTTGAGATCGTTCCGCTGGTACTGGATGTCGACCAGCTTGCGCAGGATGGCGTTGCGCGGCTTCTCCATGCCGACGCGCAGCGACAGGACGAGATCGCGGTACTCGTCCGGCGAACCGAGGCCGTAGATGCACGACACGCTCGCCACGATGACGACGTCGCGCCGCTCAAACAGGGAGCTGGTCGCGGAGTGCCGCAGCTTGTCGATCTCGTCGTTGATGCTGGAATCTTTTTCGATATAGGTATCCGTCTGCGGAATGTAGGCTTCCGGCTGATAGTAATCGTAGTAACTGACGAAGTAGGAGACCGCGTTGTTCGGGAAGAAAGCCTGGAATTCGCTGCAGAGCTGCGCCGCCAGCGTCTTGTTGTGCGCGATGACGAGCGTCGGGCGGTTCAGCTCCTTGATGACGTTGGCGATGGTATACGTCTTGCCCGTGCCCGTCGCGCCGAGCAACGTCTGGTGCTTCTTGCCTTGCCGGACGCCCTCCACCAGCTTCGCGATCGCCTCGGGCTGATCTCCCTGGGGCTTGTAATCCGAGACAAGCTCGAACGGTTTGTCCAGAACGGCTATTGATTCACGCATCGGTCTTGCTTCCCTCTCCTTCCGGCAGCCCGCTTCCGGCGGGCAATTCGGTCTTGCCGGGCCGTCCGCCATTATCGGTATGCCCCATGCGGCGGGCTTGCAGACGCCGGATGACCAATCCTTTCCTCTGTCGCCAACCGAATGAGAATAAATGTTCCCATTCGATTATACCCGTTCTTCCCCCGGCGCGCAATTGCGGAAATGGGATCAAAAAATCCGTCCCCCGTCACGCGGATGACGGGGGAACGGTTGGGCAAGAAAGTCCGGCCGGGCGGCCTGTCCGAGGGATGCGCGGATGCGTCGCGCGCCGAAAACAGCGCGGTCAGGCCAAGCACGGCCTGCTGTCCGGCATCACTGCCTGATGGTCACGATGCCGCCGGGCGCCGCGGCCGACGCTTGAATGCGCGCGATCTCCCGGTCCGTCAGCCTGCGGCCGACCAGAATGAGCGAGGACGTCTGGTCGTTGAAACCGAGCGTCCGCAGGTCCGCCACCGACTGGCTGCCGCGGAAGACGCGGAACGGGCCCTGGTAGCCCACGTCGCGGAACAGCACCAGCGTCACCTGGTTCGGCCTCGTCAGGTTGCTGACCCGGAAGCTGGACAACACATCGTTGTACCGGAATGCCCGCAGGTCGCGGATCGCGACACCTCTGCGCTGGAACAGGATGCGGCGGCCGGAGAAGTTGATGTCCGACCACAGGGCGAGACGCAGATTGCCGGTTGCCATTCGCATCACCTCTTTTCGTTCGGACTGCTTGCATGATATGACCGAGCGAAAAAAGAGGTGTGGACAAGCATGCTGGTGAATTTTCATCAATCTTGCGCGGCGCTTCCCGCATCGGACGGAAGGACTTCGGCGGCCGCCGGTTCGGAAGCCGCCTGCCCGGCCGCCGCCGCGGCGCTCGCGGGAGCGTGCGCGGCGTTATGCGCGGCGGTGTGCGCGCCGTCCGCCGCGGGCGCCGTTCCGCCGCGCCGGCGGTAGGGACGGCTCCACGGCAGCAGCCCGATCAGCGACCGCAAAGCGCCGCTCACGCTGTAGGCGGCATCTTCGAACGGCGCCAGCACGAGGCCGAGCTGGTGGTGTTCGTTCTCGTAGCGCGCGCGCTGCACGAAGCGGACATGGCCCTCGTGGTTGAGCAGCTCGATCTTGCAAAACGCCGGATTCGCCATGAGTCCGTCGTACAGGTTCTCCGGTCTGCGGACGGCGATGCCGTTCACCTTGCTCACGATCTCTCCGGGCTCGATGCCGAGCTGCGCGCCCGACGAGCCGGGGAGCACCGCGAGCACCCGCAGCCCGCTCCCTTCGTGGGCGTACAGCGGGCTTCCCGCCGCTTCCCTGCTCCGCTCAATGCAGGCCGCGATCTCGCGCAGCGCCGGCACCGCCGCCGCGGCGGCCGGCAGCAGCAGTTCCCAGCGGGCCGCGGCCGCGCCCGCGGCGGCGGCGATCAGCCCGGTCCAGAGCAGCGTCTTCGCCGCCCGCGCGGCCTTCGCCGCCGGCAGCAGCGACGTCGTGCGCCAGACGGAGCCGATGACGACCGGCAGGCCGAGCAAAGCCCAGCCCGACGGCCCGCCGCCGCTCCAGAGCAGCGGCGTCCACGGCAGCTCCGCGGCACCGCCGGACGTTCCGGCGGCCGGCACGAGCAGAAGCAGCGGCACCGGCCAGACGGCGTCGATCCGCCAGCCGCCGATCGGACGGCCGCGCTTGCCGTCCACGATGACCGGGCCGGCCAGGCGGCGGCTGAACCGCCAGAGCAGCAGCGCTTCAACCGGCAGCAGCAGGCCGGCGATCAGCAGCAGGCCCGCCGCGTCGAACGACGCGAGCGATGACGCGAGCCGCCGGACCGGCTCGGGCGATGCGGACCAGTCGAACCAGCCCGCCAGCCACTGCAGGAAAGCGATCAGTCCCGCGCCGTAGGCGGCCGCCGCGAAGCGCAGCCGCACCAGACCGAGCAGCAGCGCCGCGCCCCACAGCCAGAACACGGCGTCGGCGTTGAGATCAAGACCGAGGAACTGGACGGCGGCCGAGACGAGGACGCCGGCGGCAAGCCCGGCCGGCAGCGCCGCGAGCAGCCTGCCCGGCCAGGCCGTCAGACGCGCGTGGAACAGCCTGCGCTCCGCGCGGATTTGCCGGAGCGCGAGCAGCAGGACCAGCAGCGCGGCGATGTACCCGAACGGCTGGATCAGCGCGGAGGTGATGCCGTATCCCGCCTGCTTCAGCCATTCCAGCCCCCACTCCATCGGCAATCACTCCCCTTCCGCTTCCGTCTTGCCTTCCGCCTCCGGCGATCCGGCCCCAAAGCCCGCTTCCGCCGTCCCGGCATGTCCCGGCTGCAGGCCGGCCCGCGCGCGCAGCACCTGCAGCGCCCGGTTCAGTTGCCAGTCGTTCGCGGGATCCGTGATCATGTCCCGCATCCGCTGCTCAAGCTGATCCGCCGTCGCTTCGTCCGTCCGGCCGGTCGGAGGGAGGCCCGCATCCCGTTGGAACGATTTCAGCGCTTCCTCGGTCGATTCGTCGAAATAGCCGTCCGTTCGACCGGGGGAGAACCCGAGCGCTCTCAGCATGATCTGCAGGTTCTTCACATCTTCCGCGATCGTGTCGCGGGCGAGCGTCCGTTCCCTGGACAGCCGCGCCACCTTGAAATAGTCCGGCTGTTCGACGGTGACGTCCGGAACGATGCCCTCCTCGTGAATCCACCGGCCGGACGGCGTCAGCCATTTCGCGATCGTCAGCTTGATCTGGCTGCCTCCGTCGACTTCGCTCTCATAACTGACTTGCACCGTGCCCTTGCCGAACGATTGCTCCCCGATGAGCAGCGCATTCGCCGACTCCTGCAGCGCCGCGGCCAGCACTTCGGCCGCGCTCGCGCTTCCGCGGTTGATGAGCACCGCCACCGGATACGGCTTCTTCGTCCCTTGCGACACCGTCACTTCGCGTCCGCCCTGCCGGTTCTCGACCTGCACGACCGGCTCGCCCTTCGGAATGAAGAGCTGCGCGATCGACACGACAGCCGGCAGCGGGCCGCCGGGGTTGTTCCGCACGTCGATGACGAGCGCTTTCATGCCGGCCGACTCGAGCTCCCCGAGTTTTTCCTTGAACCGTTCCAGCGAATTCAGCGCGAACTGGCGGATCTCGATGATTCCGATGCCGTCGGGCGTAAGCCGCGAGAACACCGATTCCAGATCGATCTCGTCCCGCACGAGGATGAGCTGGAACGGCTTGCCCGCCCCTTCGCGCTGCACGACCAGCTTCGCTTTCGTCCCCTTCGGTCCGCGAATCAGATTGACCGCTTCATTCAGATCGACGCCGACGAGCGAGTGGCCGTTGACCGACAGGATGACGTCCCGCGGAAGCAGCCCCGCCCGCTCGGCCGGCGAATCCCGCAAGGCCGACTCGACGATCACCTTGCCGCCCCGGACCTGCAGCCGCGCGCCAATGCCCGAGAACGACCCTTCGATCGAATCCGCAAGCTGCTCCGCCTCGCTTTCGTCCAGATAGGCCGAGTACGGATCGTCCAGCGCTTCGAACATGCCGCGGATCGCGCCGTCCAGCAGCTTCTTCCGGTCGACCGGGATATAATATTTCCGCTCAATCATGTCAAGCACTTCATTCAATCGGGCGGCCTCACGCTCGGTCAGCCCTTCGCTTTCGGAAGGCGCCGCTCCCGCCGGCGTCTCCGCGCCCGATCCGGCGAGCAGCCACCGCTCCGCGGCCGTCAATGTGACGAGCACCGACGCAAGCGCCGTGAGGATGAGCATGGCGGTCACCGTACGGCCACGAAACAGCATGAATCGTCCCTCCAAATCCCGCCGCCGGCACCCGCAAAGGCGGCGTCCGCGCAAAGCTCATATGCCCTTAATTCGGGAGAAAGACCGCCAACCTCCGCGGGATCGCTTCGGGTGGCGGTCCGGGGCTCCACGCGCGGCGGACGCCGTCAGCGCAAATAGTTGTCAGGATCGACGGGTTTCTCGTTCAACCGCACCTCGAAATGGAGATGCGGACCGGTGGAAACGCCTGTACTTCCGACTTCCGCGATTTTCTGTCCTTTCTTGACAACTTCTCCGGCCTTGACCTTGATGCCATTGTTGCGGATATGCCCGTACAATGTCCACAGGCCGTTGCCGTGGTCGAGGATGACGGTGTTGCCGTAGCCGCTCATCGCCTGCGCCACGATCACCGTGCCCGATTCGGCCGCGTAGATATCCGTACCGGAGGCCGCCGCAAAGTCGATGCCGTTGTGCTGCTTGCCCTTCTGGCCGGTGACCGGATGCGTGCGCGGTCCGAATTTGGAGCTCACGTATTTGTAATCCTTGATCGGCATGCCCAGTTTGCCGCCTTTGTAGTAGACGGTGTTCTTCTTCTTCTTCTCGGCTTCGATCGCGGCTTTCTCCTTGCGGGCGAGCTCCATCATCGCCTTCTCCTGCTCTTCGGAGATATTCTCAAGCTCTTCGGCCCGCTGATCCAGCGCTTCGATCTGCCGGTTGTATTGCAGGATCATGACTTCTTTTTCTTTTTCCTTGTCAACAAGTAAATTGTAATAATCTTCCTTCTTGCTGTAAAGCTCCTGAAGGCCTGCCAGTTCCTCCTCGATCTGCGCCTTCTTCTCTTCGATGAGCGCCTTGTCCGCCCTGTGCGCTTCGAGAATCGCCTTGTCCTGCGACAGGATCGACTGCAGCGAGTCGAACCGGTCCAGGAAATCGGAGAAACTCGTCGCGCTGAGCAGCACGTCCAGGTAGGAGACGAATCCGTTCGTGTACATCAGACGAACGCGGGCATCGAGCAATTCGCCGCGCTCCTCGATGCGCGCCTTCGCGTCTTCCAGCTCCTGGCCAGCCTGAGTCAGCGATTCTTCCGTCGAGGCGATCCGTCCGTCCACCAGCTTCAATTCTTCCTCGAGCGAATCGATCTGGGCGGCAAGCTCGTTGATCTGCTCCATCGTCACTTCCTTCTGATGGAGCACATATTGCTTGTCCCGCTCAACCTTCTTCTTGTTCGCTTCGACATCGTTCATCTTCTGCTGCAGCCGCTTGATCTCGCTGCGGATCTTCTCGAGTTCGGTCGCCGCTTCGGTGCGGTGCGGCTGGGAAACGGCGAAAGCCAGCAGCAGACAGGCGACAAATGCGAGCGTTCGCTTCACGTCCTCGATCACCTACACTCTCAGATACTTGCGCACGGAAAGCGCGCTGCCCCAAAAGCCGATCGCGGTTCCGAGCCCGATCAGCACCCCGGCCACCAGCAGGCCGGATTCCCGCACGGTCACGAGCCGGATCATCATCAGGCCGAATTCCATCTGCAGCGACTGGACGAGCCAGTTGTAGGCGGCAAGCAGCAAGACCGTCGTCAACGCGGAACCGATGAAGCCGATGAGCGCCCCTTCGACGAAGAACGGCCAGCGGATGAAGCTGTTGGTTGCGCCGACGAGCTTCATGATGCCGATCTCCCGCCTGCGGGCGAAAATCGTGATCCGGATCGTATTCGATATGAGCAGCGTCGCCGTAAACGCCAGGCCGAGCACGATGATGAGCCCGATGTTGCGCACGGCATTCGTGACGCGGAACAGCAGTTCGACGGTTCCCTGGCCGTACCGGACGCTCCGGATCGGTTGCTCCGGATCGGCGTCGCCGATCGCCTTGATCTTGCTTGCGACTTCGGCGATCCGCTCCGGATCGGTCACCTCGACCGTGTACGTGTCCGGCAAGGGATTGTTCGTGTCGTCGTAATCTTCGAGAATGTCCTCGCCATCCTCGCCGAGATTCCGGCGCAGCAATTCGAGGCCTTCCGCCTTCGGCACGAACCGGATCCGGCTCACTTCGGGCAGGGCGCCGATCGAGCGTCCGATCGCCTCGATCTTCGCCTGGCTGATGTCGAGCGCGAGAAAGACCCGGATCTGCACCTGGTTCTCGATCTGCTTCGTCAGGTTGTTCACGTTGAGCGACAGCAGCAGGAACACGCCGAGGATGAACAGCGAGATCGCGATCGAACTGATGGACGCAAACGACATCCAGCCGTTGCGGGCGACGCTGAGGGCGCCTTCGCGCAAATGCCGGAGGAGGGTGCTAAATCTCATATCCGTACTCCCCTCTGGGCTCGTCGCGCACAATGACGCCTTTCTCGATCGCGATGACCCGCTTGCGGAGCGTGTTGACGATCTCCTTGTTGTGCGTCGCCATGACGATCGTCGCGCCCCGGAAATTGATCTCTTCGAGCAGATTCATGATTCCCCACGATGTCTCGGGGTCGAGATTGCCGGTGGGCTCGTCCGCCACGATGACCGCGGGATTGTTCACGATCGCCCGGGCGATCGCGACGCGCTGCTGCTCGCCGCCGGAGAGCTGGGCGGGCAGGCTGTTCGCCTTCGCCTTCAGCCCGACGAGCTCGAGCACTTCCATCGTCCGCCTGCGGATGATCCGACGCGGCGCCTCGATGACTTCCATCGCGAAGGCGACGTTCTCGTACACCGTCATTTTCGGCAGGAGGCGAAAATCCTGGAACACGACGCCGATGTTGCGCCGGATGTATGGAATTTTGCGCGGTTTCAGTTTGCCTATATTGAAGCCGTTCACCGAGATCTGGCCTTTGGTCGGCACTTCTTCGCGGTAGATCAGCTTCATGAACGTCGACTTGCCGGCGCCGGACGGTCCGACAAGGTAGACGAATTCGTTGCGTTCGATGAGGACAGAGACGCCGCGGAGCGCATGGCTTCCGTCGGGATAGGTCTTCCAGACGTCCTGCATTTCGATCACAATATCACATCCTGTAGACGGCTAAAAAGTTCATTTCGACAGAAACGGCCGAATTCCTTTAAGAATGCGCCAATTTCCATGATTTAAGATTTCTCATTTTCGGGAGGCGGCGCCTGAATCGGCGGGCAATCGGCGGCGTTCGCTGTCGACATCCGCCGCGAAAAAACCGTCATAAGCCCAGCCAACCCCGCATATGCGTGGAAGATGACCCTTGCGCGAGGTGATCGGATTGCGAAAACTTCATATCTGGCTGACCGCGGCACTTGGCCTGCTGCTCCTCATTACGGTCGTCTGGGGGCTTGCCCAACTTTACGACTTGCGCTGAACGGCAAAAAAAATCCCCGCCGCCAAACGGCATCACCGGTGACGCGGTTTGGGCAGGGGGCGATGTTGGATACCCGGTTATTCGCTTTTCTCGCCGTGCGCGGCCACCCAGGCGGCGGTTCGCTCAAGCTCCTGCTCTGCGCGGGCGATGGCGGCGAGCACCTGCGGCCTTGCGGTTCCGCCGTAAACGTCGCGCGCGTTCACGACCGACTCCGGCCGCAGCACGTCGTAGATGCGCTCGTCGAACAGTTCCGAGAACTGCCTGAATTCGTCCAACGTCAGGTCGAGCAGGTATTTGCCGTTCTGAATGCAGTACAGCACGGTCTTGCCGATCACTTCGTGCGCCTGGCGGAACGGCATGCCCTTGCCGACGAGGAAGTCGGCGATGTCGGTCGCGTTGGAGAAATCCTGATTGACCGCTTCCCGCATCCGGTCCTTGTTCACCGTCATCGTCGCGATCATCGGCGCGAACAGTTGCAGCGCGCCCTGCAGGGTGCGCACCGTGTCGAACATGCCTTCCTTGTCTTCCTGCATATCCTTGTTGTACGCCAGCGGCAGCGACTTCAGCACGGTCAGGAGGCCGATCAGGTGGCCGTAGACGCGGCCGGTCTTGCCGCGCACCAGCTCCGGCACGTCCGGATTCTTCTTCTGCGGCATGATGCTGCTGCCCGTGCAGAACGCGTCGTCAAGTTCAATGAACCGGAACTCCGTGCTTGACCAGAGGATCAGCTCTTCGCTGAGCCGCGACAGATGCATCATGATGAGCGACGCGTGCGCCAGGAACTCGACGATAAAGTCGCGGTCGCTGACCGCGTCCAGGCTGTTCTCGTAGACCCGGTCGAACCCGAGCTGTTCGGCGACGAAGTGGCGGTCGATCGGGAACGTCGTCCCGGCGAGCGCGCCCGCGCCGAGCGGCAGCACGTTGATCCGCTTGTAGCTGTCCATCAGCCGCTCCGCGTCGCGGCCGAACATCGACACGTACGCCATCAGGTGATGGGCGAACAGAATCGGCTGCGCCCGCTGCAGATGGGTGTAGCCCGGCACGATCGCGTCCGTGTTCGCCTTCGCCTGTTCGATGAGCGCGGCCTGCAGCTTGCGCAGCAGATCGACGATCTCGACGACCCGGCGGCGCAGGTACAGATGCATGTCGGTCGCCACCTGATCGTTCCGGCTGCGGCCGGTGTGCAGCTTGCCGCCGACCGGCCCGATCTCCTCGATGAGATGTTTCTCGATGTTCATGTGGATGTCTTCATCCGATATCGAGAATTCGATCTCGCCCTTGCGGATTTTGCCGCGCACCTTGAGCAGCCCTTCGCGGATCGCCTCGGCGTCTTCCGCGGCGATGATCCCCTGCTTGCCGAGCATCGCCGCGTGGGCAAGGCTGCCCTCGATATCCTCCTCGGCCAGCTCCTTGTCGAACGTGATCGACGCTGTATATTCCTCCACCAGCCGGTCCGTCTGCTTCGTGAACCGGCCGCCCCACAATTTGCTCACGACTGACACTCCCTGACTCCCTCAAGCGGGATGAATGTTCCGCCTTGTCTTTCCAAAAAAGAGGGCCGCCTCGATCTCCGGGGCGCTCCCCCGGCACGCGGTCAGCCCTCCCTTCATTCAGCGCTGTTTCGCCTGGGCGGCGGCGGCGACCTTCAGCCGCAGCGCGTTGAGCCGGATGAACCCGGTCGCGTCGCCCTGGTCGTAGGCCTGCGTCGGGTCCGCCTCCATCGTCGCGATGTCCGGATTGTACAGGCTGACCGGGCTTTTCAGACCGGCGGCGATCACATTGCCCTTGTAGAGCTTCAGCCGGACCGTGCCGGTGACGTTCTTCTGGCTCTCTGTCACAAGCGCCTGGATCGCGAGCCGCTCAGGCGCGAACCAGAAGCCGTTGTAGACGAGCGAAGCGTACTTCGGAATGAGCGAGTCGCGCAGATGCATCACTTCGCGGTCCATCGTGAGCGACTCCATCTTCCGGTGGGCGGTGAACAGGATCGTGCCGCCCGGCGTCTCGTACACGCCGCGGCTCTTCATGCCGACGAACCGGTTCTCGACCATGTCGACGCGGCCGATGCCGTGCTTGCCGCCGAGTTCGTTCAGCTTTTCCATCACCCGCAGCGGCGTCATCCGCTCGCCATTAACCGCGACGCAGTTGCCGGCCTCGAATTCGAGCTCGACGTATTCCGGCTCATCCGGCGCCTCCTCCGGCGAGACGCTGAGCACGTACATATCCCGGTTCGACCCGGCGCTCGCGTCGAACCACGGATCTTCGAGCACGCCGCTCTCGAAGCTGATGTGCAGCAGGTTGCGGTCCATCGAGTACGGCTTCGCCGCGGTCGCCTGCACCGGAATGCCGTGTTTCTCGGCGAAGGCGATCATCTCCGCCCGCCCCGGGAACCGCTCGCGGAACGCCTCGATGCGCCACGGCGCGATCACCTTGATATCCGGCGCGAGCGACGCCGCCGTCAGCTCGAAACGCACCTGGTCGTTGCCCTTGCCGGTCGCGCCGTGGGCGATCGCCGTCGCGCCTTCCGCCCGGGCGATCTCGACCATCCGCTTCGCGATGAGCGGCCGGGCGATCGACGTGCCGAGCAGATATTGCCCTTCATAGAGCGCGCCCGCCTGGAACATCGGGAAGATGAAGTCGCGCGCGAACTCTTCGCGCAGGTCGTCGATGTACACCTTCGACGCGCCGGTCGCGTACGCTTTCGCCTCGAGACCGTCCAGCTCTTCCTTCTGGCCGATGTCGGCCGTGAAGGTGATGATGTCCGCGTTGTACGTTTCCTTCAGCCACTTCAGGATGACTGACGTATCGAGCCCGCCGGAATACGCGAGCACGATTTTCTCCTTGGCCATGTTCGGTTTCCGCTCCTTGTCGAAAATGAATCACGCCATGATGGCGGCCATGATCGCTTTCTGCGCGTGCAGCCGGTTCTCGGCCTCGTCGAAGACGATCGAATGCTTGCCGTCGATGACGCCCGGGCTCACTTCCTCGCCGCGGTGCGCCGGCAGGCAATGCATGAAGACGAAGTCGGGCTTCGCGTATTGCACGAGATCCTCGTTCACCTGATAGTTCGCGAACGCCTTCGCCCGCTCCTCCTGTTCCGCCTCGAAGCCCATGCTCGCCCAGACGTCGGTGTAGACGACGTCCGCGTCCTCGATCGCTTCGCGCGGATCGCGGACGACCCGGATCGACGCGCCGGTCTCGCCGGCCGTCTCTTGCATCACCCGGATCAGCTCCGAATCGGGCTCGTATCCTTCCGGCGTCGCGACGGACATGTGCAGGCCGAGCTTCGCGGCGCCGACGAGCAGCGAATGGACCATGTTGTTGCCGTCGCCGATGTAGGCGATCTTGAGCCCTTCCAGCCGCCCTTTGTGCTCGAGGATCGTCTGGTAGTCGGCCAGCGCCTGGCACGGGTGGGCGTAGTCGGTCAGCCCGTTGATGACCGGGATCGTCGCGGCCCGCGCGAGCTCGATGACCGTGCGGTGCGCGAACGTGCGGATCATGATGCCGTCCAGGTAGCGCGACATCGTCTGCGCCGTGTCCGAGATCGTCTCGCCGCGGCCGAGCTGCAGGTCGTTCCGGCTCATGAACAGGGCGTAGCCGCCGAGCTGGTACATGCCGACCTCGAACGACACGCGCGTGCGGGTGGACGACTTCTCGAAGATCATGCCCAGCGTCTTGCCCTTGAGCGGCTGGAACGGTTCGCCGGCTTTGTGCATCCGCTTCAGCTCGATCGCGAGATCAATGAGCCAGCGGATCTCCTCCGGCTTGTAGTCGGCGAGCGCGAGGAAGTCGCGCCCCTTGAGCGAAGCGGCAATCTCGTCGTTCATGATTTGCGCAAGTTGCGGCATCTCATCCATCACTCCTTCTGCATGCGTGCGCGCCCCTCGCGCGCCGCTTACGATTGCGCGGCCGCCGCCTGTCCGGTCAGCACGCCGGCCAGGATGTCGACGGCCTGGTCGATCTCCTCGCGGGTCACAAGCAGGTTCGGCAGGAGACGGATGACGTTCGGCCCGGCCGTCACGACGAGCAGGCCGCGGCGGTGGATCTCCGCCACCAGATCGGCGACCGGCCGGTCGCACACGATGCCGACGATGAGCCCCAGCCCGCGCACCTCCCGCACGGCCGGGCAGCCGGCCAGCTTCTCTTCGAGCCGCGCCTTCAGATATTCGCCCGATTCCGCGGCGCGCTGCGGCACGTTCCCGGCGAGCAGCGTCTCGATCGTCGCCTTCACGACGGCCATCGCGATCGGCGTGCCGCCGAATGTCGAGGCGTGGCTGCCCGGACCGAACGCTTCCGCCAGCTTCGCCTTCGCCAGCATCGCGCCGACCGGGAAGCCGCTGCCGAGCCCCTTCGCCAGCGTGAAAATATCCGGCTCGATGCCGTAATGCTGGAACGCGAACAGCTTGCCCGTGCGGCCCATGCCGGTCTGCACCTCGTCGACGATGAGCAGCAGGCCCCGCTCCTCGCACAGCCGCGCGATCGCCTTCACGAACGCGGGATCGACCGGGATGACGCCGCCCTCCGCCTGTACCATCTCGAGCATGATCGCCGCCGTCTTGTCCGTGATCGCCTCGCGCAGCGCCTGCTCGTCATGCAGCGGCACGGCGACGAACCCCGGCGGCAGCGGATCGAAGCCGTCCTTCACCTTGTCCTGCCCCGTCGCCGTCAGCGTCGCGAGCGTGCGGCCGTGGAACGACTGCCGGAACGTGATGATCTCGTACCGGCCGTTCTGCAGCACTTTCCTGTTGTAGCGCCGCGCCAGCTTGATCGCCGCTTCGTTCGCCTCCGCGCCGGAGTTGCAGAAGAAGACGGCGCCCGCGTGGCTGTGTTCCGTCAGCAGCCGGGCCGCCTCCTCCTGCCCCGGAATGCGGAACAGGTTCGACACGTGCCACAGCTCGTCAAGCTGCTTCACCAGCGCTTCCTTCACCTTCGCCGGCGCGTGGCCGAGGTTCGTCACCGCCAGCCCGCTCATGAAATCGAGATACCGGTTGCCCTGATCGTCCCACAGCCAGCTTCCCTGTCCCTTCACGAGGGTGATCGGGAATCTGGCGTATGTCGGGAACAGCGCGCTTGCCGGCGCGCCCTCCGTCCCATGCGCTCCGCTCATTCGCCGCGCCACCTTTCCAACATGATAAGAATGAATCTCCGTTCAGGATTTCACGATGCGCGTGCCGACGCCGCCCTCGCGCACCGCCCGGGCGAACGCGCCCGGCTCGGCGCCGCCGATGATGACGACTTCGCGCACGCGCCCCTGGATGCATTGCACGGCCGACTTCACCTTCGGAATCATGCCGCCGTAGATCTCGCCGGCCGCGATCATCTCGTCGATCTCCGCCGTCGTGACGGTCGGCAGCACCCGCTTCTCGCCGTCCACCGTGCGCAGGATGCCGGGCACGTCGGTGACGACAATCATCCGGTCAACCCCCAGTTCCGACGCGACGGCGCCCGCGGCCGTGTCCGCGTTGATATTGTAGCGCTGCCCCGAGGCGTCGATGCCGATCGGCGCGATGACCGGGATGTGCCCCATCGCCGTGACGCCCTCGATGATCGCCGTGTTCACGCCGGTCACGTCGCCGACGAAGCCGATCTCGTCGCTGTTTGCGACCGGCCGCGCCTGAATCAGCATCCCGTCGGTGCCGGAGAGGCCGAGCGCCTTCGCGCCGCCCGCCTGGATCCGACGCACGATCTCCTTGTTGATCCGGCCCGCCAGCACCATCTCGACGACATCGAGCGTCGCCTCGTCCGTCTTGCGCAGGCCGTTCACGAACTCGGACTCGATGCCGAGCCGGCCGAGCATCTCCGAAATGGCCGGTCCGCCGCCGTGCACGATGACGGGGCGGTATCCGTCTTCCTGCAATTGCCGCAGGTCGTCGAAGAACGAATCAGGCAAAGCGGCGAGCGTGCTGCCGCCGCATTTCATCACAAACCGTTCCTGTCCCATCGCCTCAATCTCCCGTCAGGTCCGATATGCGGCGTTGATCCGCACGTAGTCGTAGGTCAGATCGCAGCCCCAGCCGACCGCCCGGCCTTCGCCCATGTTCAGGTTGACGTCGATCCGGACGGTGTCGCCTTTCAGGTAAGCGAGCGCCTCGTCCTCGTCGAACGGCACGGGACGGGACTGCTCGAGCACCTTGATCGGGCCGATCGAAATGTCGACCGTCGCCGGATTGATCGGACGTCCGGCGCGGCCGACCGCCGCGATGATGCGGCCCCAGTTCGCGTCGGCGCCGAAGACGGCCGACTTGACAAGCATTGATCCGATAATCGTCTTCGCGATCGCGCGGGCGTCGTCGTCGCTCGCCGCGCCGGCGACGCGCGCCTCGATCAGCTTCGTCGCGCCCTCGCCGTCGCGGGCGATCGCCTTCGCCAGCGTCTCGCACACATGCGTGAACGCCGCGGCGAATCGGTCCCAGTCCGGATGATCCGGCGTGAGGATGCCGTTGCCGGCCAGCCCGCTCGCCATCGCGACGACCATGTCGTTCGTGCTCGTGTCGCCGTCGACGGTGATCATGTTGAAGGTCGCGTCCGTCGCCTGCCTGAGCAGCGCCTGCAGCGCGTCGCCGCCGATGTTCGCGTCGGTCGTGATGAAGCCGAGCATCGTCGCCATGTTCGGATGGATCATGCCCGAGCCCTTCGCCGCGCCCGCCACGTGGACGGTCGTCCCGCCGATGACAAGCTTCACGCACACCGTTTTCTTCACGAGGTCGGTCGTCAGAATCGCCTGGCAGAACGCCTCCGCGCCTTCCGCGTCCCCGCGCAGTCTCGCCGGCATTTCGGCGATGCCGGAGCGGACGCGGTCCATCTTGAGCCGCTCGCCGATGACGCCGGTCGACGCGACCGCGACCTGGTGCGCCGGAACGCCGATTGCGCGCGCGAAGGCCTCCCGCATCTCGCGCGCGTCGGCTTCGCCCGCTTCCCCGGTGCAGGCGTTCGCGTTGCCGCTGTTGACGAGCACGGCGCGCAGCCGGCCTTCCCTGGACAATCCTTCGCGCGTTACCTTGAGCGGCGCCGCCTGAATCTGATTCGTCGTATAGACGGCGGCCGCGGCCGCCGGCACTTCGCAGACGATGGCGCCGAGGTCGTTGCGGTCCGTCTTCTTCAGCCCGCAATGCAGTCCGCCGGCCCGAAAGCCGAGCGGCGTCGTGACGGAGCCGCCGGGCACGTTTTCAAACGGAGTTCCCTGTCCCATGTTCGTATCGTGGTCTCCTTGGCAAAATCGTATGATGGTGGTATGGCGGATTTTTTTACGGATAAACCGGCACAAAGTCCAGACCGAGCCTCTCGTCCCAGCCCATGCGCAGGTTCAGGTTCTGGATCGCCTGACCGGCCGCGCCCTTCACGAGATTGTCGATGACCGAGACGATCGTGACGCGCCCCGTTCGCTCATCGACGGCAAAGCCGACGTCGCAGTAGTTGGAGCCGAACACTTCCTTCGTCGCCGGCAGCACGTCCTCCGGACGAACGCGCACGAACCGGCGGTTCTCGTAGTAGCTCCGGTACAGGTCGATGAAATCCCGCTGCGTGCGGCCTTCCTTCACGGTCGCGTACATTGTCGCCATGATGCCGCGCGTCATCGGCACGAGATGGGTCGTGAACGTGATCGTCACCTCGCGCTCCGCGACGCGGGAGAGCGCCTGCTCGATCTCGGGAATGTGCTGGTGCTTGTTCACTTTGTACGCTTTGAAGTTCTCGTTGATCTCGGAGAAGTGGGTGCCGAGGCTCGCGCCGCGGCCCGCGCCGGACACGCCCGATTTCGCGTCGATGATGATCGTCGCCGGATCGATGAACCCCGCCTGAACGGCCGGAATCAGGCCGAGCAGCGACGCCGTCGGATAGCACCCCGGGTTCGAGATGAGCCGCGCGCCGCGCACCTCTTCGCCGAACACTTCGGCGAGCCCGTAGACGGCCCGCTCCAGCCAGGCCGGATCGGCGGCCGGCTTCTTGTACCAAGCTTCGTAGACCGCGGGCGATTTCAGCCGGAAGTCGCCGGAGATATCGATCACGTCCAGGCCAGCCTCCAGCATTTCCGGCGCCAGCTTCGCCGCGACGCCCGCCGGTGTCGCGAGAAACACGACGTCCGCCTTCTTCGCGAGCGTCGCCGGGTCGATCGCTTCCAATACATCTGTCCGGATTTCCGTCAAATGCGGATATCCCGCCGCCAGCGGCTCGCCCGCGCTGGACGACGACAGCACGGCGGCAATCTCGACCTTCGGATGGGCGTGCAGCAGCCGGATCAGCTCCACGCCGCCGTAGCCGGTCGAGCCGACGATCGCCGCCCTGATCTTCGCATCCATCTGTCCGTTCCTCTCCCGTTGCGTTTGTCCTGACTTCCCCATTCTACACCATGGCGGCAGCGGAATAAATAGCGCTCAAGTCTGTATCATTATACATTGAATTACATGAAAATACAACGGCAATGCCTGCGCTCATCCGTCTGATGGTTCGTTTCGCAAGTCGGTGACGCCGGCGGAAACGACGGACATCGGATTCATCGGTCCGGGACGAAGGCCGGCGGCGGGAGACGCGGGTTGGACGTGAAACGCGCCAACTGGGGCAGATTCTGGCGAAGGCGACGGAACTCTTTTTGCCCATGGGGTTGCCGGCGTCAGCTTGGACGATAGTGCCGCCGTCCCGGCCGCCAACATGACGATCCGCAAGCACTTTCGCGGCAAGGATCGGCTGGTCGGAGCGGTGATGGAACGGTATATGCGGGAGCAGCACGACATCGTGAACCGGAAGCTGTCCAAATCGGCAGGAGGTTGCTCGGGCCGCACGAAAAGCAAGCCGCCCGTGAGCATCCGGGCGGCTGAAGGCTGAACAGTCAAGCCATATGTTTCGTAATGTATTCGAGCCGATCGACGCGGAGTTTCAACGCATCGATCTCATATCGATCGGCATCCAGCTTCCGCGAGTGCATGCTGGTATAGCGCGCAATAAGTTCAATCTGCTTCTCTTCGATATTGTCGAACCGGCGGTTCATTTCTTGACGAAGCTCGTCGACATCCGAGCGAAGCCTGCCGGTATCGGACCGAAGTTCGTCGACTTCCGCACGCAAACCATCCACTTTCGATTCGAGCGTGTCCAATCTCAACTCGAACGTGTCCATTCTCGACTCGAGTCGGTCCGCTTTCGTCTCGAGCGCGCCTATCCGCGAATCGAGCCCGTCCACTTTCGTCTCGAGCGCGCCTATCCGTGAATCGAGCCCGTCCACTTTCGTCTCGAGCGCGCCTATCCGCGAATCGAGCCCGTCCACTTTCGTCTCGAGCGTACCTATCCGCGAATCGAGTACGTTCACTTTCGTCTCGAGCGCGCCTATCCGCGAATCGAGCCCGTCCACCTGCACTCGAAGTGCGCCAATGTCGTCGCGAATCCGGCTTTCCATCTGCGCGAGCGCTTGAAGAATGCTGCTTTCCATCGGTTCCGATCCATCCCCCCGATTGGTTTCAGGTTATGGAACGGATCGCGGCGCGCGGCCTGGGGCAATGGGCAACCGCAGATCACGGGGCAGTTCCACGACGATTATATCGCGACTGTCCGGGGCGAAAAATTAATTTTTACGAATCTTTCCGGATCTGGCTGCGCAGGTAAGCGTCGATGAAGCCGTCGAGCTCCCCGTCCATCACCGCCTGCACATTGCCGGTTTCGTACTGGGTCCGGTGGTCCTTCACCATGCTGTACGGATGGAAGACGTAGGAGCGGATCTGGTTCCCCCACGCGATGTCCGTCTGTTCGCCGCGGATGGCCGCCAGCTCTTTCCGCTGCTCTTCGATCTTCATCTCGTACAGCTTCGAGCGAAGCATCTTCATCGCCCGGTCGCGGTTCTGGATCTGCGACCGTTCCGACTGGCACGCGACGATGATGCCGGTCGGAATATGGGTGATCCGGACCGCCGATTCCGTCTTGTTGACGTGCTGGCCGCCGGCGCCGCTCGAGCGGTACGTGTCGATTTTCAGATCCTCCGGCCGGATTTCGATATCGACATCGTCGTCGATTTCCGGCACGACGTCGCAGGAGACGAACGACGTATGGCGTCTGCCGGACGCGTCGAACGGCGAGATGCGAACGAGCCGGTGCACGCCTTTCTCCGCCTTCAGGTAGCCGTACGCGTTATACCCCCGGATGAGCATCGACACGCTCTTGATGCCGGCTTCGTCGCCGGGCAGATAGTCGAGCACTTCCACCTTGAAGCCGCGCTGTTCCGCCCAGCGGCTGTACATTCGGTACAGCATCTGCGCCCAGTCCTGCGATTCGGTGCCGCCGGCGCCCGGGTGCAGTTCAAGGATCGCGTTCAGCCTGTCGTACGGCTGGTTCAGCAGAAGCTGCAGCTCGAAGTCGCCGACTTCTCGGACGAGCTTCGCCACGCCTTCCGCCAGTTCGCCTTCGAGCGACTCGTCGCCCTCCTCTTCCGCCAGCTCGAGCATCGCCGCCAAATCTTCCTGCTCCGCCGTCAACCTGTTGTACTGTTCAACGATGGACTTCACCGCGTTGAGCTCGGCGATCAGTTTCTGCGCCCGCTCGTTGTCGTCCCAGAAGTCGGGCGCCGTCATCTTCTCCTCGTAGTCCGCAATGATCTCCTGCTTGAGATCCAGGTCAAAGAGACCCCCTGAGTGCTTGGAGCCGCTTCGCCATCTCGCGCAGGTCTTGCTTGACGCTTGCGTCAATCATGGTTCGCTGGTCACCTCAAATTTCATGGATTCCGCCGCGCCCGCGAAAGACGCGCGCGCGAAAGGCGCGGCCGCCGGAGCGGACGCCATCGCCGCCGGAGTGGATCGGACCGATGTCAGACGTTCGCCCCGTGGCAATGTTTGTACTTCTTGCCGCTGCCGCAGGGACACGGGTCGTTGCGCCCGACCCGCTGCTCGGCGCGCCGGATCGGACGCCGCTGCGTCTCCCGGTTGCTGCCGCCGCCGGTCTCCGTCTGGCCCTTGGCGACTTCCTGGCGCTGGACGTTGCTCTCGACGTGCGCCTTCATAATATATTTCGTGACTTCTTCCTGGATGTTCTCGACCATTTCGCGGAACATCTCGAAGCCTTCGAACTGGTACTCGCGCAGCGGATCGGTGCCGCCGTACGCCCGCAGATGAATGCCTTGCCGGAGTTGGTCCATCGCGTCGATATGGTCCATCCATTTGCTGTCGACGGCGCGCAGCACGACGACTTTCTCGAATTCGCGCATCGTCTCTTCGCCGATCTGCTGCTCGCGCTCTTCATACAGCTTGCGCACTTCCTCCATCAGGAACTCGATGATCGATTCCTTCTCCCGGCCTTCGAGAACTTCACGCTTGAGCGTGCCTTCCTTGAGGAACGTGGCGTGCGCGTAATCGACGATCGCATCCAGGTTCCATTCTTCCGGAATGTCCTCGTCGGTGCAGTGGGCCTCGACGATCCGCTCGACGACCGGCCGGATCATGTCGAAGACATGCTCGCGGATGTTGTCCGCGAACAGTACTTCGCGGCGCTGCTTGTAAATGATCTCCCGCTGCTGGTTCATGACGTCGTCGTACTGGAGGACGATCCGGCGCGTATCGAAGTTGCTGCCTTCCACCCGCTTCTGGGCGGACTCGATGGCCCTCGTCACCAGCTTGCTCTCGATCGGCTCGTCCTCGCTGAAGCCCAGGCGGTCCATCATTCCCATAATATTCTCGGAACCGAAGCGGCGCATCAGCTCGTCGTCAAGCGCCAGGTAGAACTGCGAAGAACCCGGGTCGCCCTGCCGGCCGGCGCGGCCGCGCAACTGGTTGTCGATCCGCCGGCTCTCGTGCCGCTCCGTCCCGATGATGTGCAGCCCGCCGAGCTCCGGCACCCCTTCGCCGAGCAGAATGTCGGTGCCGCGGCCCGCCATGTTCGTCGCGATCGTGACGGCGCCGGGCTGGCCGGCGCGGGCGATGATCTCCGCTTCCTCCGCATGGTACTTGGCGTTCAGCACCTTGTGCGGAATGCCGCGGCGCTTCAGCATCTCGGACAGCTTCTCCGAGTTCTCGATCGAGACAGTGCCGACCAGCACCGGCTGCCGGTTCTGATGCCGCTTCACGATCTCCTCGACGACCGCCTTGTACTTCGCGTTCGACGTCTTGTAGACGACGTCCGGCATGTCGACCCGGATCATCGGCTTGTTCGTCGGCACCTGCACCACTTCGAGGCCGTAAATCTTTTTGAACTCTTCCTCTTCCGTCTTGGCCGTGCCGGTCATGCCCGCGAGCTTGCGGTACATGCGGAAGTAGTTCTGGAATGTGATCGTCGCGAGCGTCATGCTCTCGTTCTGCACCTTGAGCTGTTCCTTCGCCTCGATCGCCTGGTGCAGCCCGTCGCTGTAGCGGCGGCCGGCCATCAGGCGGCCGGTGAACTCGTCGACGATGA
>Ga0310823_100564_pt1 | contig 22712 bp, 24 predicted proteins | sample P4_ome_3_FD_201316 | JGI IMG/M metagenome (GOLD analysis project Ga0310823, IMG submission 201316) | Sorghum-adapted microbial communities from Joint BioEnergy Institute, Emeryville, California, United States - P4_Day56_Rep3 | ecosystem: Engineered > Bioreactor > SSF (Solid state fermentation) >...
GGGCCCCGCAGAACTCATGCCGGACCTCGACGGTCGAGCGAGCAGGGCGATCACCCGGTGGCCACCAGCGGTGCATCCGAACCCTCTCATCACACAGCCCGGACACGAGGAGGGTGCAGCAGTGAGCGGCCGGCGCCGACGCTCGCGCCGGGAGCGGCATTCGCGATCACGAGATCGGGAACCCCGACCACGTGCGCCCGAAAGCCGAGGGCTGCGTGCAGCCAGGGGGTGAGGAATCGTGAACGAGCGGACGGTCCTGGTCGGGATCGACGGGTCGGCCGAGTCGCACGCTGCGCTCCGGTGGGCGTGCCGGTACGCCGCCCAGCTGGGCAAGCCGCTGTGCGCGGTGGCGGTGTGGCAGGACCAGCTGCAGTTCGGGCCGGCGGCGGTGTTCCCCGAGCCCGAGTTCGAGGCCGAGGCCCGCAGCTGGCTCGACACCGCGCTGTCCGACGTCCCCGCGGAGCTCACCCCGGTCGAGGTGAGCACCCGGATCGGGCGGGGCGACCCCGCCCGGGTGCTCACCGACCTGGCGGAGGACGCCGACGTCCTGGTCCTGGGCAACCGCGGGCGCGGCCCGCTGCGCGGCGCCCTGCTGGGTTCGGTCGCCCTCCGCTGCGCGCACCACGCCCGCTGTCCGGTGGTCCTCGTCGCCGACGACGCGGCGGAGAACGACGGTGGTCCGGGCTGACGCGAAACCCGCGTGCCGGCACCGTCCCGACCCGCGAAGATCACGCCCTGTCGCGAGACCTGCTGCGGTGGCAGTTCGAGTTCACGTGGTCGCTCGCCGGGTTCCACCTGGAACGCCTCTCCCCCGAGGACTTCCTGTGGGAGCCCGCCCCGGCTCACCTGGACCGTGCGGCAGGGCCCGGACGGGCGCTGGAGCCCCGACTGGGCCGACACGGAGCCCGACCCGGTCCCGGTGCCGACGATCGGCTGGGTGACCTGGCACATCGGCTGGTGGTGGAGCGTGGCGCTCGACCACGCGCAGGGCCGCGCGCCGCGCGAGCGCGACGCGGTGGCCTGGCCGGGCCCGGAGGCCGCCGTCGGGTGGCTGCGCGGGCTGCACGACGAGTGGGCGGCGGTGCTCGACCGACTCACCGACGCCGACCTCGCCGCCCCCGCCCCGTTCCCGTGGCCCGCGGACGCGGGCATGACCGTGGCGCAGATGCTCGGCTGGGCCAACGCCGAGCTCATGAAGAACGTCACCGAGCTCGGCCAGCTGCGGTTGCTGCGGGCGGCCCACTGACCGCGCCACCGCAAGCCACCGGCCACCCGGCGGGGCGGCACGGGACGAACGGCCCTCCCGCCCGTGCGGGCGCGCGGTCGAGCCTGGGGGGGCGTTCAGCCACCGCGTGAGGAGGCCCCGATGACGAAAACGCGTGACCGCCCCACCCCCGCCGACCCGGTGCGCCGGATCATGACCCGGACCCTGGCGACGGTCCGTCCGGAGGACGACCTGCTCACGGTCGCGCAGGAGCTCACCGCGGACGAGGTCGGCGCGGTCGTCGTCGAGTCCCCGGGTGGTCCCCCGGGCGTGGTCTCCGAGCGGGACCTGGTCACCCTGCTCGCGCTCGACGGTGGCCTCGGCGACCGGCAGGCCGCCGACGTCATGACGACCGACCTGGTCACGGCGCGCGCGGACGAGACCATCGCGGCCGTCGGGCGGCTGATGCGCGACACGGGCGTCCGCCACGTCCCGGTCGTCGACGGCACGGCGGTGGTCGGCCTGGTGTCGATGCGCGACGTGCTCGCCGTCCTGCTCCCCGACGACGGGTGATGTGCCGGGAAGCGACCTGTCGGTCCGGAATGTCGTGTTGCGTCCCGTACGTTCTTCCGAGGTGACCGCAGGATTTCCACACCGACCGGGAGGAACCGACACGGCAACCCTCGACACGACGATGAAGACCCGGGACCGGGACCGGGACGACATCGAGCCCGACCTCGTCCGCGCGTACCTCGACGAGATCGCGACGGTCCCGCTGCTCACGGCGGAGCAGGAGGTCGATCTGGCCAAGCGGATCGAGGCCGGCCTCTACGCCGCCGAGCTGCTCCACGGGCGCGCCCCGGAACGGGTCTCGGCGAGCCGCGCCGACCTGGAGGCGATCGCCCGCGACGGCGCACGGGCCAAGGAGCACATGATCCGGGCGAACCTGCGGCTCGTCGTCGCCGCGGCCAAGAAGCGCCGCCACAGCGGCCTGGGGCTGCTCGACCTGATCCAGGAGGGGAACCTGGGCCTGATCCACGCGGTCGAGAAGTTCGACTACACCAAAGGCTACAAGTTCTCCACCTACGCGATGTGGTGGATCCGGCAGGCGATGCAGCGCGGCGAGGCCGACTCCGCCCGCACGATCCGGCTCCCCCACAAGGTGCTCGACGAGCTGTCCCGGCTGAACCGGCACGAGCGCGCCCTGGTGCTGCGGCTGCACCGCGAGCCCACCGACGAGGAGCTGGCCGAGGCGGCCGAGCTCCCCGTCGAGCGCGTCACCGAACTGCGGCAGGCGGCGCGCACCACGGTGAGCCTGGACACCCCCGTCGGGGAGGACGGCGACACGTCGCTGGGTGATCTCATCGGGGAGGTCCGCCCCGACCCGGACGCGGACGAGCGCGCCGCGGTCATCAGCCACGTGCACGAGATGCTCGCGACCCTCCCACCGATCGAGGGCCGGATCCTCGCCTTCCGGCACGGGCTCCACGACGGTCACCGGCACACGCTGCAGGAGACCGCTGCGCACGTCGGGCTGGACCGGGAGCAGGTCCGCCGGCTCGAACAGCAGGCGCTCGACCGGCTGCGCCGCTCACCCGACGCCCCCCGCGCCGCCTGATCCGCCCCGTCACGCCGGGCGGACGACGAGCGTGCCCCCTGGCTCGCGGTGGACGCGCGTGCCGAAGTCCCGGCCGGCGCGCTCCAGCGTCGACCGCAACCACTCGGTGTCCGCGGGCGAGGTGCGGCGCAGCCGCATCGCGCGCGTCTGCATCGGCAGCATCCGCAGGAAGGCCAGCTCGCCGCGGTCGGCGTCGATCGAGGCGAGGTACAGCAGGTGCAGGTCGTCCCGGTACGCCTCGTACCCGCGGATGCCCTCGTAGTCGTTGATCACGTCACCGCACCCGTAGAGGATCAGCTTGCCCCGGTAGACCTCGATCGGGCGCGGGTGGTGCGACGAGTGCCCGTACACCACGTCGACCCCACCGTCGATCAACCGGCGCGCGAAGCGGACCTGCCCGTGGCCGACGTCGTAGCCCCAGTTCGAGCCCCAGTGCAGCGACACGACCGCGACGTCGCCGGGTCGTTTGTGGCGTCGGATGCGGTCCGCGATCGCCCCGGCGACCCGGTTGGACAGGTCCGGGAGGAACGCCACGCCCGGCCGGGTCGCGGTGGCCGCCCACTGCCGCGGGACCCCGGCCGACTCCATCCCGCCGGAGAACACGAGAAGCCGGCGGCCGCGGCCGACGTCGACGGTCACCACGCGCTCGGCCTCCTCGGCGTCGCGGCCCGCGCCCGCCCAGGCGATCCCGGCGCCGGCGAGCGCGTCGAGGGTGTCGGCGAGGCCCTGCTGCCCGAAGTCGAGCACGTGGTTGTTCGCCAGCACGCACACGTCCGGCCGCGCGACGGTGAGGCAGCCGACGTTGTCCGGGCTCATCCGGTAGTGCACGGCCTTGCCCGGGGCGAACGTCCCGTCGGCGGTGATGCTGGTCTCCAGGTTGATCAGCCGGGCGTCCGGGGCGAGCCCGTCGAGCATCGGCAGCGCGTCGCCCCACGGCCAGGAGAACTCGACCGGTCGCGGGATCGGCCCGTTCGCCTTCTCCGCCAGCTCCACGTAGGTGCGGGCGTCGTCGACCCACCTCTCCTGCAGGCGGGGGTCGGCCGGGTGCGGCAGGATCTGGTCGATCCCGCGGCCGGTCATGACGTCCCCGCAGAGCAGAACGGTCAGCACGCGGTTCACCGTCACCCCTCGGTCGCGTGAGCTCGGGACGGACATGCTCCCGCCGGACCACCGGCCGGCCAAGGGCCCAACGCCCCTGCCGGGAACCCCCTCCCGCCCACAAGCTGCCTACCCTCGAGGGAGGGAGCCATGCCGTTCATCGATCGTGTGGACGCGGGCCGCCGCCTGGCGGAGGCGGTGCGGCACCTGCGCGGCGAGGACCTGGTGGTGCTCGGCCTGCCCCGGGGCGGGGTGCAGGTCGCGTACGAGGTGGCGAGGGAGCTTCGTGCGCCCCTGGACGTGATCCTCGTCCGCAAGCTCGGCGTGCCGTTCCAGCCCGAGCTGGCGCTCGGCGCGCTCGGCGAGGACGACACGCTGGTGCTCAACGACGACGTCGTCCGGATGGCGCACGTCAGCGGCGCGGAGCTGGGCGAGATCGAGCAGCGGGCCCGGGCCGAGATCGAGCGACGGGCCGCCCGGTTCCGCGGCGACCGACCCCGGGAGCGGGTGGCCGGGCGCACGGCGGTGGTCGTCGACGACGGGATCGCCACCGGCGCGACCGCCCGCGCCGCGTGCCGGGTCGCGCGGGCCCAGGGCGCCGCCCGGGTCGTGCTCGCGGTTCCGGTCTGTTCCCACGACGCGGTCGACGAGCTGCGCGCCGAGGTCGACGAGCTGGTGTGCCTGGAGACCCCGCGGTGGTTCTTCGGGGTCGGCCAGTTCTACCTCAACTTCCGCCAGCTCCCCGACGAGGAGGTCGTCGACCTGCTGCGGCGCGCGGCGCACCCCGGGCCGGGGGCGCTGGGTACGGTCGGCGCGGCCGGTGACGACCCGCCGCTGCGCGACGACGAGGTCGAGATCCCCGCGGGGTCGGTCCGCCTCGAGGGGCACCTCACCGTCCCGGAACGCGCCGCCGGGGTGGTCGTGTTCGCCCACGGCAGCGGCAGCAGCCGGCACAGCCCCCGCAACCGGTACGTGGCCGGGGTCTGTGGCCAGGCGGGCCTGGCGACGCTGCTGTTCGACCTGCTGACCCCGCAGGAGGAGCGGCACCGGGCCAACGTCTTCGACATCGAGCTGCTGGCCGACCGCCTCCGCGAGGTGACCGCGTGGGTGCGGCAGCAGCCGGAGTGCGCGCGGCTGCCCGTCGGCTACTTCGGCGCGAGCACGGGCGCCGCCGCCGCGCTGTGGGCGGCCGCGGCACCGGACGCCGCCGTCTCGGCGGTGGTGTCCCGCGGCGGGCGGCCCGACCTCGCCGCACCGCGGCTTTCCGAGGTCCGCGCGCCGACCCTGCTGATCGTCGGCGGGAACGACACGGTCGTGCTCGAGCTCAACCGGCGCGCCCGGACCCGGCTGCGCTGCGAGAGCCGGATCGTCGTCGTCCCCGGCGCCACCCACCTGTTCGAGGAGCCCGGCGCGCTCGAACGGGTGGCCGCGGAGGCCTGCGCCTGGTTCACCCGGCACCTGGCGGGCGCCGCGCACCCGCGGGCCTGACCGTCCCGCGGGGCCGCCTCACTCGGGCGTGATCAACCCGTAGTGGCCGTCGTAGCGGTGGTACAGCAGCGCGCCACGGCCGCGGTCGCGGTCGACGTAGAACAGGAAGGGCTGGTCGAGCGCGGCCATGCGCTGGACCGCCTCCTCGGTGGACAGCTCGGGCGCCGGCGTCTCGCTCACGGTGACGGGCACGGCGTGGCGGGCCAGTGCCTCCGGCTGCGGCCGCGGCTGCGCCAGCCGGTAGCCGTCCCGGTCCCGGTACAGCACGCTGTCCTGGCCGGTCCCCAGCTCGGTGAACAGGTGGAAGTCGTAGTCCATCGACTCCATGTCGAAGGCCGCCTCGTCGAGGGTGCACTCCCCGAGGGTGTAGGACTTGCGGCGGACGATCTCCCGCTCCTCCGGCGGGCGGGGGAAGTAGGGCGGGCGGCGGGTCGGTTGGTCGCCGTGGCGCCACTCGCGCACCCCACCGGCCGGGCGGCCACCCGCGGGTGGCGCGCCCCGGCCGCGGCGGTCCTCCCAGTGCCCGACGGTGCGGCGCAGGTGGTGCTGCAGCCGGCGGCGGAGCCGGTCCTTGAGCAGGTCGACGGCCTCCCGGTCGGTGCGGCCGCGCACCTGCGCCCGGACGAGCCTGCCGTTGACGTCGAGGTTGGCCTGCGCGGTCACCGGCAGTTCGACGGCCGGGTCGGCGTGGCGGGTGATGCGGACCCGCGCGTGCAGGACGGGCCCGCGGGCGAACCGGAGGACGCTGCCGATCCGGTCGCGGGCGTACTCCGCGATGCCTTGGCCGTGGCGCCCCGTCAACTGGACCTCGATGGGGGCGGTCTCCAAGTGCGTTTGACGCATGTCTCCTCCGCGGTTCAACCGGCGAGCAGGACGGGGCAGGCTGCGTAGTAGAGGACGGCGTGGCACACCGACCCGAGCGGCATGTCCGTGCTGCGGCCCCGCCCGTGCCGGCCGACGACGAGCAGCGCCGCCCCGGCCGCGCGGTCGAGCAGCGCGCTCGCGGGCCGGTCGAGCGTGACGACCTCCTCGACCCGCACCTGCGGGTTGCGGGCCCGCGCACCGGCGAGCCGGTCGGCGAGCAGCGCCGTCGCGTCGCACCGGGCCGGCTCCTGGTCGTCGGGCCCGCCCAGCGCCTCCAGCGGCAGGTCGCACCACGCGTGGACCGCGACGACGCCCAGCCCCCGGCGGGCCGCGAACGCAAAGCCCGCGTCGACGACCCGGTCGCTCACCGCCGACCCGTCGACCCCGATCAGGACCGGCGAGGCCGGGGTGGCCGTGGCCGGCTCGCGGATCACCACGACCGGCGTGGTGACCCGCCGAGTGAGCTCGGCGGCGCTCGACCCCAGCAGCACCCGCCGGGTGGCGGTCTGCCCGGAGGCGCCCAGCACGAGCAGGGACGCCTCCTCGGCGAGCCTCCCGAGGGAGTCGATCGCCCCGCCGGTCAGGGCGTCCCCGCGCACGTCCACCCCGGGCGCCACCTGCCGGCACCGTTCGACCCCTGAGTCCACGAGCTGCGCGGCCGCGCGCCGCGCGTGGTCACCGTCCCGGACCGTCGTGGGCAGGCGCAGCCCGTCGAGCTCGGGCAGCGGCCAGCGGATCACGTGCACCAGCCACAGCGACCTCCCGCTGGCGGCGGCCTCGGCCGCCGCCCAGGAGGCCGCCGCGCGGGCCGACCGGGACCCGTCGTAGGCGACGAGGATCGGCTTGGACGAGGACGAGCCGGGTGCGTCCGGTTGCATGCCGGCACCATCGCCGATCGGGCCGCGGTGGGGACGGGGCGCAAGGCCCGTCGATCGGACGCCGGAAGTCCCGGAATGCTCGGCCGTCCGGTCAGGCGCTGGCCGCCCGCCGGCCCCGACCGCGCTCCACGACGCATCGGCGATGGTCAGGAACACGTCGACGTCCCAGATCGAGATCCGGGTCCGCGTCCGCGCCGCCGGGGTGGACCCCGTCGGCTGGAAGACCCGGCAGGGGCACGGGACGGCCGGGGTCCTGGGTGAGCCGCCGTTCGTCCTCGGCCGGGACGGCGCCGGCGTGGTCGAGGACGTCGAGGTGATCGTCGAGCTGGTCGGCGGAGGCCAGGACGTGCGGCTGGTCGGCTCGCTGCGCACGGACGGGACGATCGTCGCCGCGTCCGGCGGGGTGTCCGAGGAGCTCGCCGCCGTCGTCGAGGCGTCGACGCGCGCGACCGGGTTCCTGGTCGAGCCCGACGGCCCGCATCGGCGAGCTGATCGACGCCGCCGACGTGCGGGTCGAGGTCGCGCGCACCGTCCCCCTCGAACGGTTCGCGACCGCGCACGACCTGGGTGGGACGAACCGGACCGGCGAGTTCGTCCTGACCGTCGGCCCTGACGTGCGATCGCGTCACACGGGCGACGCCGCGATCTCGGTGCTCCGGCTGAGGTGCTCCCACTCGTCGAACCCGCGCTGCAGCGCGGCGAGCTTGCCGCGCGCCACCTGGAGCGCGGCCGTGCCGAGAACCAGCCGCAGCGGGGGCGCGTCGGCCTCGAGCGCGGCGACGATCGCCGCGGCGGCGCGGGCCGGGTCGCCGGGCTGCGTGCCGTAGGTGGCCAGGGTGGCGTCGCGGCGCGTGCCCGCGGTGTCGGCGTAGTCGTCGATCCGGACCGCGGACTGCTTCATCGACGGCCCGGACCAGTTGGTGCGGAACGCGCCGGGTTCCACGATCGTGACGCCGATGCCGAGGGGCGCGACCTCCGCCGCGAGGGACTCCGACAGCCCTTCCAGCGCGAACTTGGTGGCGTGGTAGTAGCCGGTCGCCGCGAACGCGGCCAGCCCGCCCAGCGAGGAGACGGTGACGACGTGGCCGCGGCGGCGGGTCCGCATGCCGGGGAGCACGGCCTTGGTCACCGCGACCGCGCCGAAGACGTTGGCCTCGAACAGGGCGCGCACCTCGGCGTCCTCGCCCTCCTCGATGGCGGCCAGGTAGCCGTAGCCGGCGTTGTTGCCCAGCACGTCGATGCGGCCGAACACCTCCTCGGCGCACCTGACCGCGTCCGAGACCTGCTCCGGGTCGGTCACGTCCAGCGGGAGGGCGATGGCCCGGGCGCCGTGGGCGTCGACGAGGTCGGCGACGCTGCCCGGCTCCCGGGCGGTGACGGCGGCCCGCCACCCGCGCTCCAGGACGTGGGTGGCCAACGCCCGGCCGAGGCCGGTGGAGCAGCCGGTGATGAAGAAGACGGGGGACGAGTCGAGTGGCATGCCCCAACGGTCGCCGGCGGGTCGGCAGGGCCACCAGTGTCCTGTCTTCCTGGGACGGCCCGTACCAGGCACGTTCGAGGGGGTACGGGCAGACTCACGGGCGTGGCTGACGCGGAGTTCGGGCGGGCTGTGCGCCGCTGGCGGGATCGGGTCTCGCCGGGCGCCGCGGGGCTGCCGACCGGTGGGCACCGGCGGACCCCCGGGCTACGCCGCGAGGAGCTGGCCATGCTCGCCGGCATCTCGGTCGACTACATCACCCGCCTCGAGCAGGGTCGCGCGTCCCACCCGTCGACGCAGGTCATCGAGGCCCTGGCCAGGGCGTTGCGACTGACGGCGGCCGAGCGCGAGCACCTGTTCCACCTCGCGGGCACCGCGCCGCCCGGGCCGGACACCGTGCCCGCCCGCATCACCCCGAGCGTCCAGCACCTGCTCGACCGGATGCCCTCGACGCCCGTCGCGGTGTTCGACGCGGCGTGGACGCTGCTCGTCGCCAACCCGCCGTACGCGGCGCTCATGGGCGACCCGAGCGGGTGGCGCGGCCGCGAGCGCAACGCCGTGTGGCGCAACCTGGTCGGCCCCGGCACCCGGGTCCGGCTCACGGCGGAGGCCCAGCGGGAGCTCGAGGCCACCCTGGTCGCCGACCTCCGCGCGGCCGCGGGCCGCTACCCGGCCGACCAGCAGCTGCAGCGGCTGGTCGCCGACCTGCGCGCCGCGAGCGACCGGTTCACCGAGCTGTGGGACTCCGGCGCCGTCGGCCACCACGAGACCGCCCGCAAGGTCGTCGACCACCCGCACGTCGGCGCCGTCGAGCTGGACTGCGACATGCTCACGGTCGCTGGGAGCGACCTGCGCATCATGATCTACACCGCGACGCCGGGCAGCGCGGACGCCGAGCGGCTCGACCTGGTCACCGTGCTCGGCACCCAGTCCCTCACCGGGTGATCGTCACAGCGCGACGACCACCTCGCCGTGCACGTGCCGGCCGACCTGCAGCTCGACCGCGCAGCGGAGCTCCTCGACCGGGAAGGTCGCCGCGACGGGCACCCGGAGCCGGCCGGCCGCGACCAGGCGGGCGGTCCCGTCGAGGGCGCCCGTGGGGGCGGCCGACCCGTTGGCCGCCGTCACGCCGTCGACCCCCGGGGCGACGGTGCGGATGCGGCCGTCCGGGACGCCGAGCTCCCTCCCGGTGTGCACCCGTCTCCGTTCCCCGGAGGGTCGACGGCGGCGGCGACACCGTCGGGCTCGAGCGCCCGGCCCGGTCGGCCGGGCCGTCGCCGTGGGCGACCGGCGCGGCCCCGAGCTCGTGCAGGAGGTCGGCGGAGCCCGCGGGCCGGTCCCGATCACGCGCGCCCCGGCGATCCGCGCCGGCTGGACGGCGAACATCCCGACGTCGCCCGCCGCGCCACCGACCGGCACGGTGTCACCGGCCCCGGTTCCACCACGGCGAGGGCAGCGGATGCCGTGCGGCCGGCGATCCCGAGGGTGGCGGCCGTGCCGGTGGCGACGTCGACGACCGCCGCCGACGCGAGGAGGGCCCCGAAGGCGAGCACGCCACCGACGACCGCGGCGGCCGCCCCGAGCCGCTTCGCCTCGCCGATGCCCTCCGCCTGCGCCCGGACGGCGTCCTCGTGGCCGACCCACCCGGCGATGCCGCACCCGGTGCCCGAGGCCGCCGTCCGACCCCCGCACTCGACGACGGTCGGATCGGTGCCGTCGGCGACGAGCAGCGCGATCAGACCCGCCCGCCACCAGCACACCCGGCACCCTCGTCGCGGTCGCGCGAACCCCCGCAGAACCATCCGCCCCCTCGCGCAGCGCCGATCGCAGGGACCGGCCGCCTACTGCGTGCGATGGTCGGGGCGCGGAGCACGATCCCGGCAACGACCGCTCCCGGCGGGGTCAGGCGTAGCTGATGACCGATCGGAACCGGGACTTGCCCTCGGCGGCGCGGGAGTACGCCTCCGCCGCCCGGTCCTTGCCGTACACCTCGACCCTCGGCGTCACCTTGCCCTCCCCCGCGAGGCGCAGCGCCTCGGCGAGGTGCTGGACGCCGTTGTGCGCGGAGCCGAGGATCTGCAGCCGCTGCATCACCACGTGCATGTTGGTGACCGAGAACTCGTCGAACGCGATCCCCATCATCACCACGGTTCCGCGGGGGCGAACCCCCTGCATGGCGTCCACCACGGCCGCGTTCGAGCTGTTGGCGGCCAGCAGCACGTCGGCCCCGCCCGCGGCGCGCAGCTCCTCGTCGCCGGCCACGACCGCGTCGGCGCCGAGCCGGAGCGCGAGGTCGACCTTGTCCGCGGACCGCGTGACCGCGACGACCTCCAGACCGAGCGCCTTGGCGTACTGCAGGGCGAGGTGGCCGAGGCCGCCGATGCCCGAGACGGCGACCCGGCTGCCCGGCGCCGGGTCGGCGCGCCGCAACCCGGCCACCGCCGTGTATCCCACGCACATGCTCGGCGCCGCGTGCTCGAACGCGAGGCCGTCGGGGAGGAGCACCGTGGCGTCGCTGCGCACCGCCACGTAGTCGGCGTGCGCGCCGGAGACGGTCATCCCGGTGAACACGGGGGCGGCGCAGTTCGCGACGGTCTCGAAGTCCAGCGGCTCGCCGCGCCGGCACCGGCCGCACCAGCCGCACGTCTCCTGCACGGGCACGATGCCGACCCGGTCTCCGACCTGGCGCGACGTCACGCCCTCGCCGACCGCGACGATCTCGCCCACGCCCTCGTGCCCGAACGTCCGCGGGAACGGCCCGGACGAGAGCTCCCCTCGGTGAGCCCTCCCATTCAGCGAACACTGCTGTGCAGCGAAAGTAGCGACGCCACGATCCAGGCGGCAATATTCACTGCACACGACAGTGCAACGAAAAGGGCGTCAGAGCTGGTCGACGGCCGCGACGACCATCGCCGCCATGAGCGCGATCGCCTCGTCCGGCCGCAGACCGCCCCGCGCGACCAGCGACCGCCAGGTCCGGAAGTCGACCGCGTGCCGAACGGCCTGGGCGACGAGGGACCGCCCCGGCGCGAGCGCGTCGGCGAGCTCCCGCGCGACGCGCTCGACGAAGTCCACGTAGGACCGCACCGCACGCGCCACGACCGGCTCGGTCTCCGCATCGCGCAGCATGTTGGCGAGCATCGGCTCCACGGAGGCGTAGAACGCGTACATCCGCTCCAGCGCCACCCGCAGGCGCGCCCGCGGGTCGGCGACGCCGCCCCATTCCCGCGGGTCGGGCCAGGGGTGCTCGGCCCAGAAGTGGGCCGTGCACGCGGCGAACAGGTCCTCCTCGGTCGGGAAGTGCCGGTAGACCGTGTGCCGCTGCACACCTGCGCGCTCCGCGATCGCCGCGACCGTCGTGCGGGCCGGCCCGACGGTCCCGTGCAGGGCGACCGTCGCCTCGGTGATGCGCCGACGCGTCTCCTCCATGGCGTCGGCCCGCTTGCGCAGCTCGTACTTGCGACGGCGAGCGTTCTCAGCCATCGGGTTCACCTCGAGCTTCGCACGTGCACGCTTTCACGGTACAGCGCCGTGCCCCGAACGCGGCGACGAGGCCGGCCGACCGCGATCACGGCGGCGTCGGCCCCTCGGGACCGAGCTGCGCGCTCCGTCGCGTCGCGCGTCGACCGGCACGACGCGCGACCGCTGCCCCCTCGGGTCGGCTCCGCCCCACGAGCCTTGCGCACCCAGGGGGGCACACCGGCGGCCGACTCCGCCGCGGCCGCGACCTGGTGGGAGATCGCCGACTGCAAGTCGACCAGCTCGCGCGCCGCGGTGACAGCGCCGGCGGGCAGGACGCGCAGCGCGGCCACGGTGCGCTCCCCATGGGTCGCACGTGTGCCTCGTGAACTCCGCATGCCGCGTGCGCGAGGGCTCGTGGACGACGTGGCCGCGCTGATCGGCAGACGGCTCGCAGGGGCGCTCCGCGTCGAACCCGGCCGCCCCGCCTCCACCGTGGTGATCCGACGACCGGTGGCCAGGTCCCACAGCTCCGGCCCTTGAGGGGCGGTGACCGCGACTTCGTGGTCCGATCCCAGGCGCAGGACGACAGGTTCCTGCGCGGAGAACCATTCGCTCGTCGTGGGTCAGCAGCCAGGTGGATCGGTGGGCGATCGGCTCCCCCGTGCAGCACGAACCCGGTCAGGTGTGATCGGCGAACTCGCGGCCCGACCGTAGTCGATCAACGCCGCTCTCACACGGCACGGACCGCGGATCGGTCCTTCAGCTCACGGCTTCGGCGAGGCGGGCCCACCACTCCCGGGACAGGCGGCCCAGCTGCACGACGACCTGGTCCGCGCCGGCGGTGCGGTACTCGCCGATGCGCCGGACGATCGCGTCGAGGTCGCCCCAGATCGTCACGCCGTCGAGCAGCCGGTCCGACAGCGCGGAGATGTCGTCGGCGCCGAAGCCCATGCGGCGGAGGTTGCCGGCGTAGGTGGGCAGACCGGTGAGGAACCGCATGCCCCCGCCCCGCGCGCTCTCGTGGGCCCGCGCCGGGTCGGTCTCGGTGATCACGTCCACCAGCACGGCCAGCCGGGCCCCGTCGCCGAGGATCTGCCGCGCCGCGGCGACGTAGTCGGGCGTGACGAGGTAGGGGTACGCGCCGGCGGCGCGGTCACGGGCGAGCTCGAGCATGCGTGGACCGAGCGCCGACAGGATCCTCCGGGACCGGGGCACCACCGGTTCGACCTCGTCGAGGTAGGCGTTCAGCGTCGCCAGCGGCTTCGGCCCGTGCGCGCCGCCGAGGCCGACGAGGAACCGGCCGGGGTTCGTCTGCTCCAGTGCCGTGTAGGCCGCGGTCACCTCGGCGGCCCCGACGACGTCGACGGACAGGATCCCGCTGGCCACGCCGATCCGCGACGTCGCGCGCACGACGTTCGCGATCTGCGGCAGGTTGTTCTCCTGGCGACCGGCCAGCCACAGCGTCGAGTACCCCAGCCGTTCCAGCTCGCGGGCGGTTGCCGCGGCGGTGGCCGGGTCGGCGGAGTTGAGGTCGGAGAGCGCGCCGCCCAGCGGTCCGAAGGTGGCCACGCCGTCACCAACCCGATCTCCGTGCGGTGTGTTCCCGAACTCACCCCATCAGGTCGTTGCCGTGAGAACTACCTCGCATTCAGGTGCCCGCCGCGTTCCCACCGAGAATCCTGGTCGCCGACCGACCACGCACGAAGGAGGGAGCGCCCGTGTCCGAGCCGGACAAGCCGGTGCTGCACGTGATCGCGGGGAGCACTCGGCCAGGCCGCGCCGGGATCGCGGTGGCCCGGTGGGTCGCCGAGTACGCCGAGAAGCACGACGCGTTCGCCGTCGAGTTGATCGACCTCGCGGAGGTGGCGCTCCCCCTGTTCGACGAGCCCCACCACCCGCGGCTGCGCCGCTACACCCACGAGCACACCAAGCGGTGGAGCGCGACCGTCGAGCGGGCCGACGCCTTCGTGTTCGTGGTGCCCGAGTACAACCACAGCTTCAACGCCGCGACGAAGAACGCGCTCGACTACCTGGTGCACGAGTGGGCGCACAAGCCCGTCGGGCTGGTCAGCTACGGCGGCGTCGCGGGCGGCACCCGCGCGGTGCAGGCGCTCAAGCCGATCCTCTCGCAGCTCAAGATGACCCCGCTGCCGGAGTCGGTGATCATCCCGTTCATCGCCTCGTTCCTCGAGGGCGACGGCGAGAACCGCCGGTTCACCCCGAACGCCGAGATCGAGGACGGGGCCACCGCCATGCTCGACGCGCTCGCCCGGACCGCCCCGGTGCTCCGCCAGCTGCGGTGACCGGCTGAGGCGTGGGCGTAGCGGGACGATCACGTCACCAGTTCGCCGGCGGATCGCTGGCCGGGAACGACTGCTCGCCCCATTCCTGGACGATGTCGAGCGCGGCCTCGTCGACGCCCACGGGCTCGACCAGGATCTCGATCGGGTGGACGGGGACGAGCTGTCGACCGACCACGGTCCGAACGCGGCCGTTGATCACATCGGCTCCTGTCGACGGGGGCAAAGGACTCACCTCCCACCCTCCAGCCGCCGGCCGGTGGTGTCCCGGGTCGGCCCCGGCCGACTTCGTCCCGCGAAGTTGCCGCGGTGCGGCAACTTCACACCCGAGCCGGCGCCGCGTACTCCTCGACCCGCCGGGTCGGCTCCGCGTCCAGGCGGCTGCCGCCGGGAGGGACGACCACGACCGGGCAGGTGGCGCCTTCGACGCAGGCCCGCGCCACCGGGCCGAGCGCACCCCCGTCGGAGCCACGACCGACGACGAGCAGGTCGGTGTGGCGATCGGCGAGACGAACGAGCGCGGGGCCGGGTTCCCCCTGCGTGACGACGATCCGGACGTCCACGTCGTCCGGGAGCCCGCCGGACTTCGACAGGGTGAAGTACGCATCCTGGATGCGGGGCGGCCCGTCGCGGACGGTTCCCGGCGACGGCCGAGGCTCCTGCACGTCGACGGCGTAGAGCACGGCGTCCAGGGCGCGGGCGATCTCGATCGCGGTGCGCACGACGCGGGAGTCCACCTCCGGCCGGCTGAGGCTGACGATCACCCGCTGTTGTTCGACCACGGCTCCCCTCTCTGCGGACGACCTCGTGCGAGCGCTGCGCTCCCACCCCGAGCATCCGTCGCTCGGGCCGGGCTCCGCCGGGGCCCGGCCGGGCAGACTCCGCGCGAGCTCGCTTGCCGGACCTCGGAAAGCACGGCGACGGCGGACCGACCGGCGCTCCGCTCGCCTGGCTGTCCGCGGCGTGATGCACGAGGCGACGAGATCGGCCACGAGCGCCGTCGTGCGCCCACCCCGGCGCCACCGCGGACGACGAGCGCGACGCTCGACGCGGGACCTCCGGCTTCGCCGGCCCCGCCGACACCTGCCAGCCGCTCGCGTGGGGCCGGGACGCCGCGGCCGGGACCCCCGGGTTGCGCCGGGGTGTACGAACGTGACCGACGACGAAGCGTCGGCCTGCCCGGCTCGCCGATGTGCTCCGCGAGCCGCCCCGTCGGGGATCCGGGGCCGGCGCCGGAAGGGACGCACCTCCTCGGTGCGGGAGAGGCCGAAGCGTCGCCGCGCCGGCGCGGGCGGCGCAGCCGGGGTCCTCCCAGACCCCGGGAAGACGAAGACCTCCCCCCACCCCGCGCAGTGGCCCGATGCTGGAGTCAGCCCAACAGCCCGAGGAGAGGAACCACCCGTTGAGCGCACTCGCACTCGTCACCGGCGCCACATCCGGCATCGGCCGCGCCTTCGCCGACCGCCTCGCCTCCGACGGGTACGACCTGATCGCCGTCGGACGCAACACGGCCCGGCTGGACGAGCTGGTCGCCGCGCACCCGGACGTCACGGTCCGCCCGCTCGCCGCGGACCTGTCGACACCCGAGGGCATCGACGCGGTCGCCGCCGCGGCCGCGGACGCGCCGGTCGACCTGCTCGTCAACAACGCGGGCGTCGCGCACTACATGCCGCTGGCCGACCTGCCCGCCGAGAAGGCGACCGAGCTGGTCAACGTGAAGATCCTCGCGCCCACCCTGCTGACCAGGGCCGTCCTTCCCGGGATGCTGGAGCGCGGCGCGGGGACGATCATCAACGTCGGTGGCATGATCGCCTTCAGCGGCCCGGCGCCGTCGTCGGTGATGCCCCGCCGCGCCGTCTACGGCGGCGCGCTGGCCCACCTGCTCGCCTTCTCCCAGCTCCTCGCGGCGGAGCTGGAGGGCACCGGCGTGCGCGTGCAGGCGCTCCTGCCCGGCGTCGTGGCGACCGAGTTCCACACCCGCCAGGGCATGGACCTGAGCGCCGTGCCCCGCATGTCCGCCGAGGACGTCGTCACCGCCAGCCTGCGCGGGCTCGAGCTCGGCGAGACCGTCACCGCGCCCGGCGTGGAGGACGCCTCCCTGCTCGACGCCGTGTTCGCCGCCGACCTGGCCGCGTTCGGCGGGCAGAGCCCACAGCTCGCCACCCGGTACAACGGCTGAACGCGGCACGGTCGGGCTCTTCTGCCACGACGCCCGTGGGGTCAGCAGCGTTCAGCTCGGCGATCCCGGCTCGTCGGGCGGTGTCCGGCATCACGGGAGCAGGCGGGCGTCCCGGAACCGGCCGGGCGGCGCGCCGTAGGTCGCGCGGAAGACGCGGTTGAAGTAGGCGGGATCCCGGAAGCCCCACCGGGCGGCGATCGCGGCGACGGGCCGGCCGCGCAGGCGCGGGTCGAGCAGGTCGCCGCGGCACCGCTCCAGCCGGCGGCGCCGGATCCAGTCGGCGACCGAGGTCTCCTCGGACTCGAACAGCTTGTGCAGGTAGCGGATCGAGATGTGGTTCTCGGCGGCGATCCGCGCGGGTGCGAGATCGGGGTCGCCGAGGTGCAGCTCGATGAACGTGCGGATCTGCGCCAGCAGGGCGTGCCGGTGCCCGTCGGCGGCCGCTCGGCTCCCCGGGCCGGAGCAGCCGGTGACGGTGGCGGTCAGCAGGTCCGCGACGGTCGTGCCGAGCCGGGCGCCGGACACGTCGTCGATCGCGTCGAGCTGCTGCGGGAGCCCGCGCAGGAACGACGACGCGAGCGCGCCCATCCCCCGGTCGCCGCGGATCCGGCTCGCGGTCCGGGCGGTGAGCGCGTCGGCGTGCAGCGGCACCTGCTCGCGCGGGAACACCACGCTCGTCGTCCTGCACGGCCCCAGCACCACCCGCGACGGCCGCGACAGGTCGACGACCGCGAGATCGCCGGGTCGCAGCACCGCCTGCCGGTCGTCCTGCTCGACCCCCATCGTCCCGCGCACGAGCCCGGTGACCATGAACATCCCGTCGCGGTCCGCCCGGCGGACGTGGTGCTCGCGGTAGCGCAGGGCGCCGCCCCGCGTGACGACCCCCTCGTGGACGCCGACCGCACCGAGCCGCCCCAGCCGCCACAGGTCGCGGAAGTCGGGGTCGTCGGACGGGCGCAGCTCGACCGGGCCGATGACCTGGTCGGCGATGTCGCTCCAGTAGTCGAATCGCGTCGGCACCGGCTCGTCCACGGAGCGGAAAACCCTCGTGCCCACGCACGGCGACGGTAGTGACCAGCACCCCGGCCGCAACCCGCGGCGAACGGGACGGCCGCAACCGTGCACGCATGTCCAATCCCGCTACGCGCCGCTTCCATGACGGCCGCGGGCCCGGGCGGCACGGTCGGCTCATGACCGAAACCCGAACCACGGCGACCACGACCACCGCAGGCGCGCTCGACGGCCCCGCGATCCTGGCCAACGCGCGGGCCATCGCCCCGCTGCTGCGGGCCGAGGCCGAGGGGAACGCGCGGCGCCGCCGCCTGAGCCAGCGCACCGTCGACGCCCTGCGCACGGCAGGCGTGTTCCGCATCTCCACGCCCCGCGCGTGGGGCGGCCCGGAGGTGGACCCGTGGACGCAGGTCGAGGTGGTCGAGGCGGTGGCGCAGGCCGACGGCTCGGCCGGGTGGTGCGTCATGATCGGCGCGTCCGGCGGGTACTTCGCCTCGCACCTCGCCGAGCGGGCGGCGCGCACGCTCTACCGCAGCCTCGACGCCGTCACCGCCGGTGTCCCGCTGCCCGGCGGGAAGCTCGAGCCCGTCGAGGGCGGCTACCTGCTGACCGGGCGCTGGCCCTTCGTGAGCGGCTGCACCCACGCCGACGTCGTCATCGTGGGCGGCGTCGTCCCGCCGGCCGGGTCCCCCGCCCCGGGCGAGCCGCCCGCGATCCGGGTCGCCGCGCTGCCCGCGGACCAGGTGACGATCATCGAGAACTGGGACACCACGGGGCTGCTCGGAACCGGGAGCCACGACGTCTCCGCCGACGACGTGTTCGTCCCCGCCGACCACACGTTCACCTGGGACGAGACCACCCGCGACGAGCCGCTCTACGCCTGGACCGGCATGTTCCTCGTCAACCACCTGGGCGTGCCGCTCGGCATCGCCCGCGCCGCCCTCGACGCCGCGGCGGACATCCTGCTCGACAAGATCATCGCGCCGGAGATGCGGCCCGCCCGCGACGAGCCCCGCGTCCGCGTCGCGGTGGCGCGGGCCCACGCCCTCGTGGGCTCGGCCCGCAGCTACGCGTTCGACGTCGTCGCGGACTTCTGGGCCACCCTCACCCGGGGCGAGCGGCCCTCGCGGCGGCAGCGGGCCGCGCTCGCCGGCGCCTACGTGCACACGGCGCGGGTGTGCCGCGAGGCCGCCGAGCTCCTCGCCGACGCGGTCGGCACGTCCGCGGTGTTCCGCCGCTGCGCCCTGGAACGCCACCGGCGCGACCTCGCCACCGCCTGCGCGCACCTCACCGCCCAGGACCGGTTCCTCGAGCTCGTCGGCGGGCTGTGGATCGAGGGCGCCGACCTCGACCACCCACTGGCCGCGGGCGGGATGATCTGACGCCGCGACACGGCGGCGGGCACCCGGGCGGGCGGCTCGAGGCCGAGGTTCGCCCGCGGCGTCGAACCGCTGCCGTCGAAGGTGGCGATCCCGCGCTCGCACAGCTCGTGGAGGAGGCCGTTCACCACGACGTCGTGCCGGGCGCGGGTCGTGGGGCCGCTCAGGGTGATCCCGTCGAGGACGCCGGCGCGGAAGCGCTCCTCGACCGGGTCGGCCAGCTTCGGGTGCCCGCCACCGCCCGGTCCCGGGTGTCCTGCTGCCGCGACCACCGGCTCGCGCTCCCGGGCAGGGAATCGTCCGACGGCAGGTCGCCGAGGTCACGCCCCCACCGATCATGTGCGCGACCAGCGCGCCCGCGCTCGTCGTCGATCGCTTCCCGCTTCTCCCGCACGAGCCGCTGCGCCTCCTGCTCGGTCGCGCCTCGGGTGGCGTCGAACGAGCTGAAGCTCAGCGGTGCGGCAGCCCCGGTGCGCGCGCCGAGCTGCGCGGCCCGGGTGCGGATGCGGCGGGTGAGCCCGAGCGCGTCGCCGAGCATCGGCCGGGCGGTGAAGAAGCTGTCGAGGGTCTCGGCCGCGCGGTACAGCGCTGCTCGGGGCTGGGCGGGCCGGCCGGGCCGAAGCTCTCCTCCCCGACGGCCGAGGCCACGCGGTTCCAAGGCCGTTGCCTGCCACAGCCGAGTTCGCAGAACACCGCGCTTCGCGGAAACCAGCACAAACGCCCGGAAATGCACGGGTGAATTCGGCGGCGAATCCGGAATGCCCTCGGCGCGCCGGCGTCCGGCGGCAGGGCGGGGTCGCCGCGATGTCGCCGATCGCACAGCGGATTGACTTGCGCGTTCATGTTTCGTGCAGGTTGACTGGTGCGGACATGAGCGCCGCGCCCCGACCCTGCCTGTTGACCCGCCGTCGCGTGGTCGACCACGGCCGGCGCACCGTCACGGGCTGTCGCGCCCGCGCCTGACGGACCTTCCTCCCCCTCACCACCTGTGCGCGCCGGCGATCCCGCGCGCCTGGAGCACCTGTGATCACGGTCGAGAACCTGACCAAGACCTTCGCGGGGCCCACCGGACCGGTGCGCGCCCTCGACGACGTCACCCTGGAGGTGGCCGCCGGCACCGTCTGCGGTGTCGTCGGCCCCAGCGGCGCGGGCAAGTCCACGCTCGCGCGCTGCATCCCGCTGCTGGAGCGGCCCGATTCGGGCGCCGTGCGGGTGGACGGCACCGACCTCGTGGCGCTGCGCGGGGCCGCCCTGCGCGACGAGCGGCGCCGCATCGGCGTCGTCCCCCAGGGCGACTCGCTGCTGCGGCAGCGGTCCGTGGCGGGCAACGTCGCGCTCCCGCTGGAAGCGGCGGGCGCGGCCCGCGCCGAGCGCGCCGGGCGGGTGGCCGAGCTGCTCGAGCTCGTGGGCCTCGCCGACAAGGCGAACGCCTACCCGGACCAGCTGTCCGGCGGGCAGCGCCAGCGCGTGGCCATCGCCCGTGCGCTCGCCGCCCGGCCCCGGGTGCTGCTGGCCGACGAGCCGACGTCCGCGCTCGACCCGACCACCACGGAGTCGGTGCTCGACCTGCTCGAACGGGCGCGCGCAGAGCTGGGCGTCACCGTCCTCGTCGTCACCCACGACATGGCGGTGGTACGGCGCATCTGCTCGACCGTCGCGGTGCTCGACCACGGCCGGGTCGTCGAGCACGGCTCCGTGCTGGACCTGGTCACCCGGCCGGGCAGCCGGACCGCCGCGGCCCTGCTGCCCGCGACCGACGACGCCGCGCGGCACGCGTCCGGTCACGCGGTCGTCGCCGACGTCGTGCTGACCGGGGAGGCCGCCGCCGGCCCGCTGCTCACCGAGACCGCCACCCGGCACGGCGCCGAGCTGGCGCTGCTCGGCGGCGGATTCACCGATCTCGCCGGCGTGCCGGTGGCCCGGTTCCGCGTCGGGCTGGACGGCACCGGCGCCGAGGCCGCGGTCGCCGCGCTCGCCGACGCGGGCGCCGCGGTGGAGCGCGTGCGAGCCCCGGAGGTGCTCGCATGACCGTCGACGTGCTCGCCCAGTCCGCTCGCGAGCCCACGCCGTGGGGCGAGGTCGTGGAGCTGCTCGTGCCCGCCACCGGGGAGACGCTCTACATGGTCGGGGTGTCGACGGTGCTCGCCGCGGTGTTCGGCATCCCGCTCGGCGTGTTGCTGCACCTCACCGCCCCGGGCGGGCTGCACCCGCGCCCGACCGTGCACCGGCTGCTCGGCGCCATCGTCGACCTCGGCCGGGCGATGCCGTTCATCGTGCTGCTCGTGCTGCTGCTGTCGGTCACCCGGTTCCTGATCGGCTCCACGATCGGCCCGACGGCGGCGATCGTCCCGCTCGCGGTGGGCGCCGTGCCGTTCGTCGGGCGGCTCGTGCAGAACGTGCTGGCCGAGGTGCACGTCGCGGTCGTCGAGGCCGCGGTGACGACCGGCGCCTCCACGTTCAAGATCGTCCGCAGCGTGCTGCTGCGGGAGTCGGTGCCCGCGCTGATCGGGGCGATCGGCGTCACCGCGATCGCGCTCGTCGGCTACTCCGCCATGGCGGGCGTGGTCGGCGGGGGCGGGCTCGGCGACGTGGCCGTCCGCATCGGCTACCAGCGCTTCGACGGCCGCGTGCTGTGGGCCACCGTGCTCGTCCTCGCCGCGCTGACCTCACTGATCCAGCTCGGCTTCTCCTTCGCGGCCCGGCGGCTGGACCGCCGCCGGCACGCGACAGCCTGATCCCTCGAAAGGACACCCATGCGACTGCGTTCCGCTGTCGTTTCCGCCGTTGCCGCGCTCACGGCCATCGTCACGCTGGCCGCGTGCGGCGGCAGCGCCTCCGAGGCCGCGGCGCCCGGCGACCCTGCGGCGCCGCTGCGGGTCGGCGTCTCCCCAACCCCGCACGGGGAGATCCTGCGCTACGTCGCCGACGAGCTCGCGCCCGCGCGCAACCTGCAGATCGAGATCGTCGAGTTCACCGACTACGTGCAGCCCAACACCGCGCTGGTCGACGGCTCGCTCGACGCGAACTACTTCCAGACCGTCCCGTACCTGGAGGAGTTCACCGCCTCCAGCGGTGCGGACCTGGCCTGGATCGCGCCCGTGCACGTCGAGCCGCTCGGGCTGTACTCGAACACGGTGACCGACATCGCCGCCCTGCCGGACGGCGCCACCATCGGCATCGCCAACGACGCCACCAACGAGGCGCGCGGCCTGCGGCTGCTCGCCGCCAACGGGCTGATCACGCTCAACCCGGGCACCGAGGCGACCGCCACCCCGCGCGACATCGCCTCCAACCCGAAGAACCTGCAGTTCAGCGAGCTGGAGGCGGCGCAGCTGCCGCGCAGCCTCGAAGACACCGACGCCTCGGTGGTGAACGGCAACTACGCGATCGACGCCGGGCTGAACCCCGCCACGGACGCGCTCGTGCTCGAGTCGGCGGAGAACAACCCGAACGCCAACGGCCTGGTCACCCGCACCGAGCTGCGGGACGACCCGCGGATCGCGACGCTGGCCGAGCTGCTGCAGTCGCAGGAGGTCAAGACCTACATCGAGCAGAACTACTCCGGGGCGGTCATCCCGGTCTGACCGGCTCGGCCGGGGTTCAGGAAAGCCACATTCATGAACGTGGGCTTCGTGAATGAGGTGTTCTCAGTAGCGGCCCTGGTGTTCCTGTTGGGTCAGGACCAGGGCCGCTTGGGTGATGGCGCCGATGCGGCTGGGGCTGAGGGTGACGCGTTGCAGGGCCCGCCACCGGG
>Ga0310823_100565_pt1 | contig 22701 bp, 25 predicted proteins | sample P4_ome_3_FD_201316 | JGI IMG/M metagenome (GOLD analysis project Ga0310823, IMG submission 201316) | Sorghum-adapted microbial communities from Joint BioEnergy Institute, Emeryville, California, United States - P4_Day56_Rep3 | ecosystem: Engineered > Bioreactor > SSF (Solid state fermentation) >...
CGACGCTCGTCGCGGGCGTGTGGCAGATGATTTTCTTCGCGACGCTGGTGTCGTCCATTCTGTCGCAGTTCTCGCAGCCTTCCGCGATGCGCATGTTCAAGATTCACCTGCGTCCGGAGCAACTGCAGCAGGCGATGGCGTTCTTCCAGTCGATGATCGCGATCTTCATGGTCGGCGGTCCGGCGCTCGGCATCTGGATGTATGAACAGTTTGATATCGTGCCTTCGATCGCGGTGATGGGCGTGGCGTTCCTGCTGTCCGCCGCGGTGCTGCTCCGGCTGCCGGAGACGCCGTCAGGGCGGGAATCCGCCGGCGAGGCGGCGCAAACGTCCGGCGCGCCGCAGCAGGCGGGAAGTTTCTGGAAGGAACTGGCAGAAGGGTTCCGGTATGTCTGGCGCAGTCCGGTGCTGCGGGTGCTGGGCGTCACGTTCGCGCTCGCGGGCATCGGGGTCGGCATGGTGCAGCCGCTCGGTATTTTCGTCGTGACGGAGAAACTGGGGAAAACGAAGGAATTTCTGCAGTTCCTGATGATGGTGAACGGGGTCGCCATGCTGATCGGAGGCGGGCTGATCGCCGCGCTGTCGCGCCGCATCCTGCCGCAGAAGCTGCTGGCTTTCGGCATGTTCGTCGGCGCCGTCACCACGCTTGGCATCGGCTTGTCCGAACAGATCTGGCTGACGCTGGCCTTGCAGTTTATCGCCGGCTTGTCGTTCCCGGCCATTCATATCGGCATCAGCACGATGATTCTCCGCTGGTCCGACGAGTCGATCGTCGGGCGCGTGAACGGGGTGCTCAACCCGATGTTCATGGGCATGATGGTCATCATGATCGCCACGGGCGGCAGCCTGAAAAAGTGGTTCCCGCTCGAGGCGCTGTACGCGGTGTCCGCGCTTGTCCTGGTGTTCGGTACGGCTGCGCTCGCGACCATCTTCAAGCACAAGCCGCCGGAGCAGGCACCCGCCCAGGCCGCGCAAGGCATGCCTTCGCATTGATTCACGTTCCCGAACGACGCCGGTATCTACAGGAAGTTCCTGTCGCCTTCGATCGACCGGAAGATCTTCTTCCATGTCTCATGAAGCAAAAATAAGGAAGGGTGACCGTAAACACGGCGTCCCTTCCTTCTTCTTTATCCAGCGTGAAACGCGCGTCATTCCCGATACTGGATAAACACGGTTGGCACGGGTTCTTTTTTGAACGTGACCAGCGCCCCCAAAGCTTCACGGATGAACCGGAGGTTCACTAGAGCCGATCCGGCCATGAACCGCAACGTCTTGAACGCGCCCGTCAAGAGGCGCATAGCCCGCATCGCAGGATGCGGGCTTTCGCATGTCCTTGGCCGGTTGGTCCGATCAGGAATCTTGTATTTCAATTGACAGAAAAAATAAATATAAGGAAAATAAACAATAAAAATAGAAAACATAGGGGATGGCAATATGGCTCATCGGCGAGACGGATGAGGAGGCGCTGACGTTCGCGGCGATGAATACGCTCGATGAGATCAACGAGACGTTCAGCATTAGCGAAAACCAGGAGCGGATGAAGGCGTTCATGGAAGCGCATCCGGGCGTCGAGATCGAAGTGTACGACATCCCGTCCGGAACGGGAAATATGGATGATGTGCTCAACAATCCGGAGTTTACGCCCGACATCGTGGAGCTGACCGCTTATCAGGCCGCGACGATGTGCGCCGATCGGTTGATGGATCTCGGGGATTGGATCGGGCAGGAGAACCTGTGGCCCGGCCCGTACGGAGATCTGATCAGCCGCGCGACGCCGGCCGGCGATGCGGTGTTGCTGCCGATCCGCGTCGATCCGATGGTGGTCTGGTACGATCCGGCCAAGTTCGCGGAACTGGGACTGGCCGAGCCGGAGGAAGGCTGGACGATCATCGACTATGCGGAGGCGGCGAAGCGGCTTATGGAAGCGGGGTACGACGTCTATTTTCCCGTGGGTGTGGATTACGTGGAATCGGTGATCCGAAGCTGGGGCGGGCGGTATATGCCGCCTGACGGCAGCGCCGTCATCGGCTGGCTGGACAGCGAAGAGACGATCGAGGCGTACGTGCGGTATTTGCAGCTCATACCCGAGGGGTACAGCCCGAGTGATTCAAGTGATCTGGAAGCCCTCGGCATCGGACGGGCGGGATCGCTTTGGCAACTGGTCGAATCCAGGTATGCGGAATACGGTGTCGGCCCGCTGCCGAAGGCGCCGGACGGCGAGCGGCTCAACGCGGCCAGTCTGAGCGGTTTTGCCGTCATGCGGGACAGCGAGCAGCAGGTTTTGGCCTGGGAATTCCTCAAATGGCTCATCGGCGAGACGGATGAGGAGGCGCTGACGTTCGCGGCGATGAATACGCTCGATGCGCTCAGCCAATCGTTCAGCACGAGCGAAAACGCGAGCGTCGTGGCGCTGCGGGAGCAAACGCGGCGGGAGATCGCCGTAGCAAGGCCCGCGTCGTTCCATCCGTACCCGGCGATGCCGGGCTATGTCCATCCGATGCTCCGGTTTCCGTTTCGGACGTGGGAAGCGTACATCACTTACCGGGATCGGGAGACGGCTCGGCGGGAACTGGCGAATCTGGCGAAGGAATGGGAAGAATGGATGGCAAAAGCGAGAAACATAGAGCCGATCCGGCCATGAACCGCAACGTCTTGACGCGCACGGCATGCCGTCGAATTGATCCGCGAATCCGGCGCATGCCGTCGCATTGATTCGCCATTCAACAGTCCGGCCCGCATCGAAAGGATGCGGGCTTTCGTCATGTCGCGGCATCGTTTACGCGGTCGGCGTCCCGCCGCCGGGTTCGCCTTCGGCTTCCGGCAGCAAGCCGGGAGGCCGCCGCTTGAACCGGCCGGACCGGTACAAGGCTTCGCGGAGCAAATATTCGATATGCGCGTTCACGCTGCGGAATTCGTCGCCCGCCCACTGTTCGATGGCGCGGTACACGTCGGGATCGAGCCGCAGCGGGAACGCTTTTTTCGTACTGGCCATGATCCCAGGCGTCACGAATAGAGCGTTCCGGTGTTGATGACCGGAGTCGCGGATCGGTCGGAGACGATGGCGACCATCAGGTTGTTGACCATCGCGGCGCGGCGCTCGTCGTCCAGATCGATCCCGTTCTCGACCAGCTTGCGCAGCGCCATCTCCACCATGCCGACGGCGCCTTCGACGACTTTCTGCCGCGAGGCGACGATGGCGAGCGCCTGCTGCCGCTGCAGCATGGCGCTCGCGATCTCCGGCGCGTACGCCAGGTGGCTGAGCCGGGTCTCGAGGATTTGCACGCCGGCCACCTCCAGCCGCGCCTGCAGCTCGCGCGACAGTTGCTCCGCGATCTCGTCCGTGTTGCTCCGCAGCGAGACGGCCGGTTCCTCGGAGAACGTGTCGTAGGCGTACTGGGTCGCGATGTGGCGGATCGCCGTTTCGCTCTGGATTTCAACGAATTCTTCGTAGTTGTCCACCTCGAACGACGCCTTCGCCGTGTCGACGACCCGGAAGACGATGACGGCGCCGATCTCGATCGGGTTGCCTTCCGCGTCGTTCACTTTGAGCCGCTGGCTGTTGAAGTTGCGGACGCGGAGGGAAATTTTTTTGCGGTTCGAGAACGGGACGGTCATCCAGAATCCGCTCTCATGAATCGTGCCGGCGTACCGGCCGAAGAAGACGACCACTCTCGCCTGATTCGGATGGACGACGACAAGCGAGGTGAGAAGAATAAAAGCGGCGAATAGCATGACGATAAAGGTCAGGACGGCAGCCGGGCGCGGCTCGCCCGAGCCACCCGAGGACAGCACGAGAATGCCGCCGATGACCAATGCGGCAATGGCGAGCAGTGCAATAAAGCCGTTCAGTTTCCATGCTTTTTTCTCTTTCATGGCGGGGCCTCCTTCTCGGGTGCGATATGGTTTTGATATTTTAATGATATCATATCTGAAAATATATGTCAATTCCTCGGGACTTTCGGCCGAAACGCGCGTACGCAAGGTCAGGACCAATTGAAGAGGGACTGATCGACATCCGCTCCGCCGGCAGCGAGACTATGCGATGCGGGCATGGTGCGGTCGTGGGGGCTGTGCGATGCGGGCATGGGCGGGGGTGATGCCGATTGCCCGATGAGGGCATGGGGGTTGAGCGGGGCGCGTTTCGGAAGGGTGACGCGGGCGTACGGCGGGTATGTTTTGCGCGTGATCGGGGAATGGTATAGCCGCCATCAAATCCACGACGGGAAGGAGCTTGAAACGTGGCGCGCGGCAATGGTGTCCGATTTGATTTTCCCGATGAACAGCAGGCGGTCCTCGCGTTCTCCATGCTGCAGGAACTCGGCTATGAACCCGAGCGGAGCGGGCGCGGGGTGAACATCCGTCTGGACGGGAACGACCTGATCTCGGCGCTCGAGATCGCGTCGGCGCACGGCGGCGAGCTGGCCGGGGCGTCGGGAATGCGGGCGGAAGATTCGCTCGCCTCGGCTTACGGGATCGACGAGATCCCGATTCCGGCGCATGTGGTCGATCCGGACTGGCCGGATGCGTGACGGAGGCGCAAGGCGGTAAACGAAATTTTTGCATCCATTCTATCGTCCGGGCGGAAATTCGACAAAACCGACGAAGGTTTTTCGCTTATTGCAAAATTGCGCGTCCGGGTGAACCAGTGGCCGCAAGAGGGCGGCGGCTCAGTCCGCCTCCCGTCTGCCGGCCGCGAATTCGGCGGCACTTTTGCCCGCCGTATAGCCGGTCGCGAACGCCGCCGTGATGTTGTAGCCGCCGGTGTACCCGTGCACGTCGAGAATTTCCCCGCAGAAAAAGAGCCCCGCCATCAGCTTCGACTGCATCGTGCGCGGATCGACCTCCTTCAGCGAGACGCCGCCGCCGGTGATGAACGCCTGCTCAAGCGGGAGCGTGCCGTTCACCGAGATCGGCATCGCCTTGATCAGCCGGGCGAGCGTCCGCAGCGCCTGGCGGGAAATGCCGGCGCACGCGTTGTCGGCGGCGATGCCGGCAAGCCGGAGCATCAGGATGAGAAGCCGCTCCGGCATGAGCGGTCGCAGCGCGTTCTTGATTGCGCGCTTCGGTTCGTCCGCGGCGAGCGCGAGCAGCTCACCGTACACATCCTCCTCCGTCTGCTCCGGTTTCAGGTCGAGCGTCAGTTTGACGGGGGCGCCGCCGTTCTTCTTCCGCTCCTTCACGACGAATTGGCTGCAGCGGAGCGCGATCGGACCGGACAGCCCGAAATGGGTGAACAGCACATCCCCCTCGTGCCGGATGACCGTCCGTCCCCTCGCGTCCCAGACGGTCAGACCGACGCCGCGCAGCGAGACGCCTTGCAACTCGCGGTCTCTGATCCACGGTTCTTCCGAGGTGAGCGGCACTTCGGTCGGATACAGCTCGGTGATCGTGTGGCCGGCTTTTTCCGCCCAGGGGTAGCCGTCGCCGGTCGAGCCGGTGTGGGGGACCGATTTGCCGCCCGTGGCGACGATGACGGCGGATGCCCGCAGAACGCTGCCATCCCTGAGCCTTACGCCGGCCGCTGCGCCATCCTCATAAAGCACCTCGGCGACCGGGCATTTCGTCCGCAGGTCCACGCCGAGTTCCCGCGCCCGGCCGATGAGCGCCCGGACGACCGTCTGCGCGCTGTCCGTCACGGGGAACATCCTGCCGTCGTTCTCTTCCTTCAGCCGGATGCCGAGCTTCTCGAAGAAGGCGATGATGTCCCGGTTTGAGAAAACCGAAAACGCGCTGTACAGGAACCGGCCGCCTCCCGGTATGTGCCGGATCAGCTCGTCCAGCGGCTTTGCGTTGGTGACGTTGCAGCGCCCGCCTCCCGAAATGGCCAGCTTGCGGCCAAGTTTGTCGCCCTTGTCGAGCAGCAGCACCCGTGCGCCCCGTTCGGCCGCCGCGATCGAGGCCATGAGGCCGGACGGTCCGCCGCCGATGACCAGTACGTCCGCATCCATTTCCGTTTCGCCTCCTTGAGGTTCCGGCCGGGCTTGCCAGCGGTGCAGACTGAAAGCGATAATGATCATAGTGGAAATTCGCCCCGATTGCAAAAAAAATTTCCGCCGCCGCCCCACTTTCTCAAACAGGAGGTCATCGGAATGGACATCGTGACGGAAACGCTTATCCTGCCGACGGAAGACGGCGTGCGCCTGCATGTGCGCGCCTGGATGCCGTCCGGATCCGCGCGCGGCGTCGTCTGCGTCGTGCACGGCATGGGCGAGCACGGCGGGCGCTACGCGAGCGTGGCGACGGAGCTGGTCCGCGCGGGGCTTGCGGTCTACGCCGTCGATCAGCGCGGCCACGGCTTGACCCCCGGCAGGCGGGGCCACGCGCCGTCCGCCGAGCGGCTCGCGCTGGACGTCGCCCGTTTCGTCGGCATGGCCGGAGCCCGGCACCCGGGCTTGCCGCTCTTTCTGTACGGCCACAGCATGGGCGGCAACGTGGCGCTCAGTTGCGCGATCCGGTGCCGGCCGCCGATTGCCGGGCTGATTCTGACCAGCCCGTGGCTGCGGCTCGCTTTTGACCCGTCGGCCGCCAGACTGCGCATCGGCCGCGTCGCCGCGGTGGTCTGGCCGAAGCTCACGATGTCCACCGGTCTTGGAAACTCGTTGTACCGCAGCAATCCTCTGCAAAGCGAGCTGGACAGCCAGGACCCGCTGCTGCACAACCGGATTTCGGCGGCGATGTTTTTCGCGATGCGCAATGAAGGGGAGCGTTCGTTGCGGGAAGCGCGGCGACAGCTTCGGGTGCCGGTGCTGCTGATGCACGGCACGGAAGACGCCGTGACGTCGTTCGCCGCCAGCCGGGAATTGGCGGAGACGCTGCGCGGGCAATGCGAGTTCGTCGCCTGGGAAGGCGGCTGGCATGAACTGCATCACGATGTGGATCGCGAGGAAGTGCTGGAGCGGATCGTCGGGTGGATCGTTGACCGGATCCGGTCGGGCAGTGCGTGAGTTGGCGCAGGTGGCATGCTGTAGCGTGGATGGCACGTTACAGCGGGGTGAAACGGGCCCGTAAGGGTGCTGTAGCGTGGATGGCACGTTATGTGCGCTCTCGACCCGCCGAACGAACAGGATCGAGTTGGGAGAGGAAGAAAATCAATTGCCGGATGTCATTGAAATCGGCGGTCTTGCGCTGAACGGCATGCTGCTGACCTCGCTGATCGCGGCGTTCGCCGGGTACGGAGCGCTGTGGCTGTGGACGGCGCGGGCGCGCGAAAGCCGGTCAGGTCCCTGGGGCGACCTGACGGCCGGCGCCGCAATGATCGCGATTGTGATCTGGAAATTCGGCGTGTTGTTCCGCGAACCCTCGCTGCTGTGGGAACAGCCGCGTCTTTTGCTCGTGATCGTCGGCTCGAGCGCGGAGGCGGTCGCCGGATTGGCCGCAGCCGGCCTCTATTGGATCTGGCGGGCGCGCCGGATAGGCGTCGGCCTGCTGCCGGCCCTTGATGCGCTGGCCGTGTCGGCGGCGGGCGGACTGCTCGTCTGGAATGCGCTGTCGGCATTCGAATACCGGTGGGGCTACGCCGCCGTCTGCGCGGTGTTGCTCGCGCTGTTGATCGGCCGGCGGGAGCCGGAAGAGGCTGCGTCGGAAGCGGGTAAAGCAGCCGGCGCATCGGTGGGGAGCGCGGGCGGAGACGCCGCCGTGCTGGCCGGCTATGTGCTCGGCGCGGGTTGCCTTGCCGTCAGCCTGTTCACGGTGCCGCCGCCGTGGGTGCGGCCGTTCGAGCTGGCCGGGCTGACGGGCACGCAGCTTCTGTTCATCGCCGTCGGCCTGGCCACGGCGGCGCTGGACGCATACAAGGACAGATCAGGATAAGGCCGGCCGCCCGGGGCATACTAGCCTCGGAAGGAGGCTCTCGCAGATGGCCGAACGACAAGACCGGCGCGAGCGCAAGACCGAGACGTACGAGGGGCCGAGCGCCGGCGGCCGGAGAAAGCGGACCCGGATGGAGGCGGACCCGGCCGGTGCGGGCTACGACAAGAAAAACGACGGGCCGAACCGGCCTTCCGTCTGAAGCGGGGTGAGCGCCATGGACCGGAAACCGGATGGGCAGCCCGGACGCGAGCCACGTCCAGGCGAATCTGAGTCCGCCGCGAAAAAGAAGGCGGACCTGAACGGAACCGGCGATCCGGAAATCGATCCGTTCGAGATCGAATTTCTGCCCGAGTTCCGGGAAGGCCGGGGGCCGCGCGGGCCGTTCGTGAACGAACACGGCGTCATCATCGGCGACCACGAGTACGCTTCGCCGAACTCGCCGCTCGAGAACTGGTCGACCGACACCGATCCGTCCGTCATGAGCGGCGACCAGTGGGTGCATCCGTTCAAGGACATCGGGTTCCGCACGGCGGAGAACCGGCGGCTGTTCGAGGAAGGCCTCCCGCCGCGGAGCGGCATCTTCATGCATCCCGACAAGGACGCGGCGTACAAGGCGCATCGGACGGATTCCCCGCGCGAAGGGTCTGCGGAACCGGAAGCGGAGCAATCGGACTGACAATGGGTCCGGTTGCTTTTCTTTTGCCGCCGGTCGGGGGTATAATAGTTTCCAAAATCCCGCATGAGGAGTGATCGAAATCATGTCGATGTCGTTCGAACGATATATGCTGGACATGATCCAGCCGATGCGCGACGAATTGACCAGCGTCGGCTTCAAGGAACTGCGCACGCCGGAGGAAGTGGAGGAGCATCTGCCGAACGCGAAAGGCACGTCGCTGGTCTTCGTGAACTCGGTGTGCGGATGCGCGGCGGGTCTGGCCCGTCCGGCCGCAAGGCTCGCGCTGCAGCATGAGGTGAAGCCGGACAATCTGTTCACCGTGTTCGCCGGCCAGGACAAGGAGGCGACGGCGAAAGCGCGCGAATATTTCGCGCCGTATCCGCCGTCCTCGCCGTCGATCGCGCTGTTGAAAGACGGGGAACTTGTCCATTTCATCGAGCGCCACCAGATCGAGTATCGTTCGGCCGAAGAAATCGCGGCGGACCTGATCGCGGCGTTCGACGAGCACTGCCGCTGACGGCGAGCCGGAGGCGAACGGAATGAGCATGCAGCGGGAGATCATCGCCGCGCTCGGCGTGAAGCCCGAGATCGACGTCGAACAGGAGATCCGCAGGCGCGTTGATTTCCTGAAGCGGTACGTGAATGATGCCGGGGCGACCGGCCTGCTGATCGCGATCAGCGGCGGCGTCGACAGCGCGACGGCCGCCGGCCTGTGCAAGCGGGCGACGGACGAGCTGACGGCGGAGACGGGCCGGGAGTACATGACGCTCGGCGTGTTCCAGCCCTACCATCGGCAGGAGGACATCGAAGACAGCTACGAGGTGGCAAAGGCGCTCGGCCTGAAATATACGGTCGAGACGCAGATCGGCGACGCGGTGGACGAGATCGCGCTGGAAGCCGAGCACGCGTTCAAGGCGCTCGGCAGACCGCGTCATCTGAGCAAGCAAGCGAAAGGCAACGCGAAAGCGCGGACGCGCATGGTCGTCCAGTACGCGCTGGCGTTCGACCTGAACCTGCTCGTCGTCGGCACGGACCACGCGTCCGAAGCGATCACCGGCTTCTATACGAAGTGGGGCGACGGCGCGGTCGACATTACGCCGCTCAGCACGCTGAACAAGCGCCAGGTGCGGCAGCTCGCCCGGGCGCTCGGCGTCCCGGAACGGGTGGTGACCAAGGCGCCGACCGCCGGGCTTTGGGAAGGACAGACCGACGAAGGCGAGCTCGGCATTTCGTACGAAGACAACAGCGACTATCTCGAAGGCAAGCCGATCGACCCGAAGGTCGCGGCCGAGCTCGAGCGGCGGTACCGGGCCACCGAGCACAAGCGCCGCCCGATTCCCGGCATTTGAAGCATAAAGCAACCGAAAGCGGTCCCTCATCGGAGGGGCCGCTTTTTCTGCGCCTGTTCCGCAAAAACGAATTCGCCCGCCCGCAAGCCGTTTTTCTGCGCTTGACATTTTGGCGCCCAGCCATTATTTTTTAGATAACAAAAAAGTTTGCTCAAGGCAAAAATATTTGTCCGAACACACTTTATTTGCGCGAGCACATAAAATGGGGGATGGATGGAGCCATGATCAAGCATGGAAAAATGAAGTCCACGGGTCGGGCGTTCGCGCTTCTGGCGGCGATGCTGCTGCTTGCGGCATGCGGCGCGGGAATGGCCGCGGAAAACGGATCGGGCGGCGGAAAAGCCGCGGACGGATCGCGCGCTGCGGGCGGTTCGGGCGGCGCCAGAGGCGGATCCGGCCCGGACGGCGCCATCCGCGTCGTCACGACGATCGCCCAGATCGCCGAACCGCTCTCGGTCATCGGCGGCGACCGGGTTCAGGTGACGAGTCTGATGGGCCCGGGCGTCGATCCGCACCTCTACAAGGCGTCGCAGAGCGACATCCGGAAGCTGGGAAGCGCGGACGTCATTTTCTACAGCGGGCTGCACCTCGAGGCGAACATGCTGCGGGCGTTCGAGGAGATCGGCAAGCGCCGGCCCGTGCTGGCGGTCGGCGAGGCCATCGCGAAAGATCGGCTGCTCACCGACGCGACCGGGGCGGTCGACCCCCACGTCTGGTTTGACATCGATCTGTGGAAGGAAGCGCTCGGGGCGGCGGTGGAGGAACTCAAGAAGCTGTCGCCGGACGACGCTGAATTGTTCGAGGCGAACAAGCGGGACTATTTTGCGAAGATGGATGAGCTGAAGGAAGAGGCGGTGCGGAAAATGGCGTCCGTGCCGAAGGAGCGGCGGGTGCTCGTGACGGCGCATGACGCGTTCGGCTACTTCGGGCGGATGCTGGATCTCGAAGTGGTCGGCCTGCAAGGGCTGAGCACGGAGGACGAGATCGGGCTGAGCGACATCGAGCGCACGATCGATCTGCTCGTCGAGCGCCGCGTGCCGGCGGTGTTCGTCGAGAGCAGCATCAATCCGAAATCGATCGAAGCCGTCATCGAAGGAGCGAAGGAGCGGGGCGCGACCGTCCGGTTGGGCGGCGAGCTGTTCTCCGACGCGATGGGCGGCGCCGGCACGGTGGAAGGGACGTATCTCGGCATGTTCCGGCACAATGTGGACACGATTTTCGAAGCGTTGAGCGGGGAGGGGTGAACGAGGATGGAACCGGTGTTGCAAGTGAGAGGGCTTCATGCCGCTTACCGCAAGAACAAGGTGCTGGACGACGTGACGTTCGAGGTGGCGCCCGGCACGCTGACGGCGATCATCGGGCCGAACGGCGCCGGCAAATCGACGCTGCTGAAGACGATGCTGGAGCTGCATCCCCGGCTCGCCGGCGAGGTCCGGTTCTTCGGCACGGCGTACCGGAACGCGAAGCTTAAAGTAGGCTACGTGCCGCAGCGAGGCACGGTGGACTGGGATTTCCCGACAGACGCGCTCGATGTCGTGCTGATGGGGCTGTACGGGCGGATCGGCTGGCTCAAGCGCCCGGGCCGGCGCCACCGGGAGCTGGCGCTTGAGGCGCTCGGGAAAATGGGCATGGAGGGGTTCGCGAAGCGCCAGATCAGCGAGCTGTCCGGCGGTCAGCAGCAGCGGGTGTTCCTCGCCCGCGCGCTCGTGCAGGACGCCGACCTGTACCTGCTCGACGAGCCGCTGGCCGGCGTGGACGCCGCGACGGAATGGGCGATCATGGAGATGCTGAAAACGCTCCGCGCCGCCGGCAAAACGGTGATGGTCGTCCACCACGATCTGCAGACGGTGGAAGACTACTTCGACCACGTGCTGATGCTGAACCGGACCGTCATCGCCCACGGCCCGACCGCTTCCGTCTTCACGCCGGAGAACGCGGCCCGCACGTACGGCGGCTGGCTGCGGCGGAAGGAGCCGGTGACGGGATGACGGGACTTACGCACAACGCGCTGTGGGTGCTCGTCAGCATGCTGATGCTCGGCACGGCGGCCGGCCTGGTCGGCTGCTTCGCCTACTGGAAGCGGCAGAGCCTGATGAGCGACGCGCTTGCGCACGCGGCGCTGCCGGGCGTCGTCATCGGCTTCGCGATACTCGGGTTCAAGAGCCTGCCCGTCATGCTGCTCGGCGCGGCGGCGAGCGCGCTGCTTGGCGCATGGGCGGTCACGGCGATCCGGGCGCATAGCCGCGTCAAGGAAGACACCGCGATGGGCATCATGCTGTCCGTCTTCTTCGGGCTCGGCATCATGCTGCTCACGATGGTGAACCGGATGCCGGGCGGCGGGCAGAGCGGGCTGGACAGCTTCATTTTCGGGCAGGCGGCGGCGATGGTGCGGCAGGACATGCGGACGATGGCGGCGGTCGCGGCGGCCGTGCTGCTCGTCGTGCTCGTCTCGTTCAAGGAATGGAAGCTGTATCTGTTCGATCCGGCGTTCGCCCGCGGGCTCGGGATGTCCGGGCGGCTGATGGAAGCGGCGTATCTGACGCTGCTCGTTGTCGTCATCGTCGTCGGCATCCAGGCGGTCGGCGTCATCCTGATGGCCGCGCTGCTCATCATCCCGGCGGTCAGCGCCCGCTATTGGACGAACGCGTTCGGCCGGATGCTCGCGTTGTCGGCGCTGTTCGGCGGCGGCGCGGGGGTGATCGGCGCCTTCGTCAGCACCCTGGAGGGCGGCTGGCCGACCGGACCGTTCATCGTGATCGCGGCGGCGGGGATTTTTCTTCTGTCGCTCGTCTTCGGCGCGCGAAAAGGGCTGCTCGTGAAGGCGATGCAGCGGCGCGAACAGATGCGGCAACTTGAGCTGCGGGCAGTCCGGAAAGAGCCGCTCGCGGAGAGGGAGGCGCTGCCATGAGTTACGACGGATGGATTCTGCTGACCGCGTCACTGGTCGGCCTCGCGTGCGGTCTGGTCGGCGCGCTGCTCATCCTGCGGCGCATGGCGATGATGGCGGATGCGATCAGCCACTCGGTGCTGCTCGGCATCGTCATCGCGTATCTCGCCACGCGTGAGCTGGCAGGCGCGCACATGCTGATCGGCGCGGCGGCGGCCGGCCTGCTCACGGCGGTGCTCGTGCAATGGCTGCATGCGCGCGGCGTGCAGCAGGAAGCGTCGATCGGCATCGTGTTCACGACGCTGTTCGCGATCGGCGTCGTGCTGATCGCGACGCAGGTCGGCAACGCGCACCTCGACGTGCAGCACGCGCTGATGGGCGAGATCACGTTCATTCCGTGGGAGACGACGCGCGTTCCGTGGCTCGGCGAAATTCCCGAGGCGGTGCTGACCCTGCTCATCGTGCTGCTCGTCGTCGGCGGGCTGATCGCCGCGTTCTACAAGGAATGGAAAATCACCTCGTTCGACCCGGCGCTGGCGGCGGCGCTCGGCATCCCGGTCGCTTTTCTGCACTATCTGTTCATGACGATGATCTCCGTGACGGCGGTCGCCGCCTTCGACGCGGTCGGCGCGATCATGGTGATCGCGATGCTGATCACGCCCGCCGCGGCCGCCTATCTGTGGACGGACCGGCTGTCCGTCATGCTGCCGCTGAGCGGCTTGTTCGGCGTGCTGTCCGCCTTTGCCGGATATGGCGCCGCCTGGCTGCTGGACACGTCGATCTCGGGATCGATGGCTTTTGCGACCGGCGTGCTGTTCCTGTTCAGCTTTCTGTTCTCGTCGCGTCACGGCCTGGCCGCGAGACGGCTGCGCGCGCGGGCGGCGGCCGGAAGTCCCGAAAGCTGAAGCCGTCCCGTGCCGGCAATCCCGTTTGCGCTCGTCCTTCCCGGCTCCCTGTGCGGGTTCGTCCCGCGTCGAGGGCGGCATGGGGGCACGGGCGCAATTTTTTTGTATAATGGATAACGAACAAATTCGGGATTGCTACGGGAGGTTGACATTGGAAAAACAGCATCTCTATCTTGGGCGTTCGCAAGGCGAGTTGTGGCTTACGGAGAACGAGCAGGACAACCTGAAGATCAGTTACCGGATCCGGGATGTGCTGTTCGAGGAGCAAAGTCCTTTCCAGCATGTGATGGTGCTCGATTCGTACGATTTCGGGCCGATGCTGGTGCTTGACGGCGTCGTGCAGACGACGTCGGCCGACGGGTACATCTACAATGAATTGCTCGCGCACATGCCGCTGTCGGTGCATCCCGCGCCGCGCCGCGTGCTCATCATCGGAGGCGGCGACTGCGGCGTCGCGAAGGAAGCGGCCAAATACGAAGCCGTCGAGGCGATCGATCTCGTGGAGATCGACGAAGCCGTCGTCCGGGCCTGCAGGCGGTACATGCCGGACATCTCCGGCGGGGAAAATCCGGACCCGCGAATCCGCCACCACTACACGGACGGCGTCGAATTCGTAAAAAGCAGGCAGGGCGATTATGATGTCATCATCGTGGATTCATCCGATCCGATCGGGCCCGCCGAGCAGTTGTTCAGTTCCGGATTCTATCAGGATCTTTATAACGCGCTTGATGATGGCGGACTGATGGTCTGCCAGAGCCAGTCGCCGATTTTCCATCGGGACGTCATGATGCGTTCCTGGGAGCGGATCGGCGCGCTGTTCCCTTATATCCGAATGTTTACGGCCGTCGTTCCGACGTATCCGGGCGGGCTGTGGAGCTTCACCATCGGCTCCAGGCGGCCCCTTCCGGCGCCGGAAGGTATCCGTTTCGATAAAGAAGCGCGCTATGTGAACGAGAACGTGCTGCGGGCGTCGTACGCGCTGCCCGCTTTTCTGGAGAAGCTGATCGCGGACCGATCCGCGGGATGACGTATCATATCCAGGACAGGAAGCCTTGTTCCGCGGGCGGCTGCCCCCGGACAAGGCTTCGCTGTTGCACGGGGTGGATTACTCCGCCGCGTCCCGGCCGGCTTCGTCCGCGGGCTTGCCCGCTTCGCGCAGCGCCCGGCTGCCGGCCAGCCACAGCGCCATGAGGCTGAACAGCGCGCCGCTGCCGATGAGCAGCCGTTCGATCGGCACGATGTCGGCGGCCGGGCCGAAGATCAGCATGCCGATCGGCAACATGGACGTGGAGATCATGCCGAACACGCCGAACACCCGCCCCATGTACGCGCTGTCCACTTTCTCCTGCAGCATGACCTGAGCCGGCGTGTTGAGCAGCGGGGCCGAGACGCCCGCGAGTCCCATGACGGCGAGGTACACCCAGAACGAGGGCACGACGCCCAGGCCGACCGTGCAAAGGCCGAACGACACGCACGCAAGCATGAGCGTATGCGTCCGGTTCCGGAAGCCGCCCCAGGAGGCGATCAGCGCGCCGCCCGCCATCATGCCGATCGAGAACGTGATCTCGATGGCCGTCAGCCGCCAATATTCGCCGCCGAACGTGCGCGTCACCTGCAGCGGCGTCAGAAACGCGGCCGGCGCCATCAGCAGGAAAGCCAGGGCGAAGAACGCGAAGTAGGGCTTCAGGAAGGCGTGATGATTGATAAAGCGCAGGCCCTGCTTCATGTCCTCGAAATAGCCGCCCGGCTCACGGGGCGCTTCTCCGCGACGATCGGGGACGGCTACCCGGGTCAGCAGGATGGCGATGGCGACGGCCGCGGTGACGACGTCGACGAGGAAGATGACCTCGATCGACGCGAACGAGAGCAGCGCGGCGCTCACGATCGGCGCAACCAGCATGATGAGGGCGTTCAGGCTGCCGAACGTGCCGTTCACCGCGGTCAGCCTGTCCTCCGGCACGATCTGGGGCAGCAGCGCGCCAACCGCGGGCGTCTGGATGCCCGAACCCGCCGCGCGGACCGCCGAGACGGCGAACAGCAGCCACAGCGCGTCATACCCGGCCGAAAACAGCAGCACCAGGATGAGGGTCGCGGCGGCGATGCCGGCGTCGGCGAGCGCGATCAGCAGCTTCCGATTGTACCGGTCGGCCCATACGCCGGCGAACGGCGAGAGGAGGAAGCTCGGCAGGAAGCCGCAGATGATCGAGATCATCATCATGACGCCGGACTCCGTGGACAGCGTAATGTACCACAGGATGGCGTATTGCACCAGCATGGACCCGAACATCGAGACGGCCTGGCTGCCCAGAAACAGCGCGGTGTTCTTCTTCCAATTCGGTTGCGGAGGCATCGTGCCGTCCATGTTGCCACTCACTCCAGTGCCGCGGACTGTCTGCGCCTTGCGCCTCTACAGTATCGCACAAGAACGCCGCTCACTTCCAGCCGGCATTCCCGCCGGACCACTCCATGAAAATGCGCTCGCGGAACCCCTTGATCCGGCCGAACGGCTCCCGCACCCGCTTCGTCTCGACGAACCCCATCTTCTCGTACAGCCGCCGGGCTTCCGTATTCGTATCCGTCAGGTCGAGAGCATACCGGCGGTAAGGCGCGTGCTTGAGGAGATGACGCAATAGCCCGGACGCCACCCCTTGCCGGCGCGCGGCGGAAGAGGTGGCCACGCATTCGATATAGCCGGTGCCTTCCGGATACAATCCGGCCTTCCCGAATTCGCCCTTCATGATCCGGCAAGCGATGCTGCTTCTCAGAAGGCCGAACGATCTTCTCATCAGCGCCCGGTCCAGGTTGATCGCCTGTTTCGCGCGGTCCGAGCAGGCGAGGATGCCGACGACGGCGCCGTCCCGGACGGCCAGCCAGAAGGCGTCCGGGTTGATCATCCGCGCGAACGCGCCCGCGAGCCTGTCCCGGTCGCGCGACAGGAAGGAGAGTTCGCGATAGAACCCGTCGATGAACACCAGCGCCGCTTCGCGGCGGACATCGTCGCCGCAGCCGCTCATCGGCCTGAATTCCATGACATCGGACTGCATGCGGCATCCTCCTTTGCGTGGCGGGACGGACCGCCGCCGTAACGCCGTCCCGGTGTCTTATCCTCACCATAACGGATGCGGACCGGTGATGGCCACCATCCATGGATGTATAATGGAGTCGGGCCGGAGATGGAGCCGTTTCCGCCGGCATGGAGGTGAGCCGCATTGGCGAAATGGGACAACATGCTGTCCATCCTGTGGATGCTCAGGTCGCGCCGCAAAATGACGGCGGCGGAAATCGCGGACGCGCTGGAAATCAGCGTGCGCACCGTGTATCGCTATATGGACGCGCTTTGCGCCTGCGGGGTGCCGATCGTCTCCGATGCCGGACATGACGGCGGATTCCGTCTGCCGGAGCATTTCAACGACGACATGCCGCTTCTGCTGTCCGCGTCCGAGCTGAAAGCGATCGCGGAAGCGGCGAAATTCGCGGAAAGCGCGGGTTATCCGCACGCGGAGGAACTGCGGCGGGCGCTCGGCAAAATTCAGCGGCGGATAAGCGAAGCGCAACGCGGCGAACTTGAACGCATGACGGGCAGTCTGGAAGTGATCGCTCCGGCGCAGGGCGCGACCCTGGCCGATATGCTGCGCCGGCTCGAGGAGGCGGCCTTGGCCGGCCGCACGGCGCAGGTTAAGTATCGCAAGGAGTCGGGGGAGGCGAGCGTGCGCAAGCTGGACCCGTACGGGATCGCGTACCGCAACCATCACTGGTATGCGGTCGCATTTTGCCATCAGGCGGGAGAGCTCAGAACGTTCAGGGTGGACCGGATGACGGAATTGCGGGAGACGGAGGAACGGTTCGCCAGGCCGGAGCGTTTTTCCGCGGCGGAATTTTTCCGGATGCAGACGGACGAGAGCAGGGAAGCGGACGGCCCGGTCGTCCGGATTTGCCTCGAAGGCGACGCGGAGAGTCTGGACGCCGTCTGCAGACATTGGCATTTGCAGCACATGGTGACCGGCCGCGGCGACCGCGAAGTCTGGCTGGAGATGGACGAGCCGACGATGGACAAGTATATGCCGGTCTACCTCATGACGTTCGGCACGAGGCTGCGCGTCGTCCGCCCGGACCGGCTGAGGCGGCAAATTGCGGAGCGGGCGCGGCGCATTGCGGCGCTCTACGCGAACGACCCGGTCGACGGATCGCCATCCAATCTTGACTGACAGCGGTTGTCAGGGGATGCCGGTAGAATGGAGTTGTACATGCGATCAGCGGCGAAGGAGAGGGTGCAAATGAACGACGCGTTTGTCCGTCAGCGATTTGACTACCATGTCTGGGCGAACAACCGGTTGCTGGATCGTCTGGGGGAGCTTCCGGACGACGTATGGCATGCCGGAATTCCGAGCGTGTTTCCGTCCATATCCGGCTGTTTCGCCCATATTTATCAGACCGACCGGCTCTGGCTGGCCGTGCTCGAAGGCGTGCCGAACGCGGAAATTTTTCCGAAGATTCCCGCGTGGCAGGAGGAAGCGCAAGGCCGCAGCCTGCCGGAGATGCGCGGTTTGCTCGCGGCCGCGGCCGGCGATTTCCGAAACTGGCTGCGGGGGCAGAGCGACCTGACCCGGCCGCTCACGATCGAGCATCCGCGATTCGGCCGGCTCAATACGCGCCATGCGGACATCGTCGAGCATGTGGTGAACCACGGCACCTACCATCGCGGCAACATCGCGGCGATGATCCGCCAGCTCGGTTATCAAGGGACGTCAACCGACTATGTGTTCTATCTGATGGAGAAAAACGGCGGAGCGGACCCGGCGGCGGAATGACGGGCGAGGGGAGGCTTCAGCTACCGGGATGCTCCGGGGGCGTCGTGAAAAAACGGCGCGAACGTCACGTTCGCGCCGCTTTCTTAGTCATTCGAAGATGAACAGCCGGTCCACGGTGGTGCGCAGATGTTTCGCCAATCTGAAGGCCAGCTCCAGCGAAGGATCGTACTTGTTGTTTTCGATGGCGTTGATGGTCTGCCGCGACACTTTGCACAACCGCGCCAGTTCATCCTGCGACAGTTTCAGCTCTTTTCGCAGCTCCCGGATGCGGTTGTTCAACCCAGATCACCGTATTTCTTTTTGTAGACGATCAGAAAGACAAGGAACAGGAGCGATACCGCCGTCAGCAGCCAGAGCGGATTCGTGCCTTCCTGTTTGCCGGCCTGCACACGCACGGTTTCGAAAACCAGGAGCACCACGGTCGCGATGAACGTGGCGGACATCGCCTTCGTCCGGATCAGGCGGCTCCGCTCGTCTCCGCGCCGGGCCAACGAGACCAGCATGAATCCGATCAACGCGAGCAAAACGGCATAGGCGGCAAGGAATACATACGAAATCCAGGTGATGTCCATGCTCCAACCTCCCGAAAATGTAAAACATATTTGACATTATCGTATCCGGGCGCGGCGGGAATGTCAAGAATGTTTTACATTGTCGCATCTCGGCAACTCGCGCTGTGTCGGCACGGATCGCCAAAAATCGAAAAATATTTACAAGGCAAACCGCTGCAACTGGTGTTTAATTACGACAACAAAGACTATGCGTTCGATTTGAGATCGTAATTTCCGCCGCAAGATGAAAAAACCGGGCGTGCCGAATGCAAGGCTGCGCCCGGTTTTGATTTGCGGCAGGCGGTCTCAAGGCGCCGGCGGAGCAATCCGGCGCCGATCCTCCTTGTTCAATCGCTCGTAGAGGAAGTCGACGACATGCGCCGCCTCCGTCCGGGACGGGTCGCCGTGCCGCAGGATGCCGAGCTTCATCTGCAGGAGGCAGCCCGGATTGCTCGTCAGGATGACGTCGGCCCCGGTCGCGTTGGCATGCTCCATCTTGCGTTCCAGAATGGCTCCCGACATCTCCGGCTGGGTGATGTTGTAGATGCCGGCGGAGCCGCAGCAGCGGTCGGCTTCTTTCATCTCGCAATATTCGGCGCCTTCCACGCTCGCGACAAGCGTCCGGGGAGAGCCGGACGATTTCATCACGTTGCGCAGGTGGCACGAGTCCTGATAGGTGACGCGCACCGGCTCCGGCGACTGGAACGAGAGCGTTCGGCCCTGGCGCAGCAGCTCGGCGACGTCGATGACATGTTCCGCGAACCAGGCCGCGTCGTCGGCCAGTTCGGGGTCATCCTTGAGCAGATGGCCGTATTCGACGAGCAGCGCGCCGCAGCCGCCGGCGTTCGTGACGATATGGTCGACGCCGGCCTCGCGGAAGGCGCGAATGTTGCGCCGCGCAAGCTCCCGAGCGGACGCGGTGTCGCCGCTGTGCGCGTGAAGCGCGCCGCAGCAGGTTTGCGCGTCGGGAATGACGACTTCGAAGCCGGCTTCGGCGAGCAGCTCCGCCGTGCGCACGTTCGTGTCCGTGAACAGGATGTCCATGATGCAGCCGCGGAACAGGCCGGCCTTCGCGACCGGGTCGCCGCCCCGGGCGGCAAGGCGGGCGCCGATGCGCGCGGCGACGCCGTTTCCGGCGGCGTCGGGCAGGATGCGCTCCATCTCCTCAAGATGCGGCGGCAGCAGCTTGAGCGCGCCGTTCTTGCGCATGAGCCGGGCCAATCCCGAGCGCTGGTACAGCTTCAGCGCCCCGCCGAGCAGCCGCATGCGGCGCGGATGCGGGAACACGCCGCGGAAGGCCGCGCGGCGCAGGGCGCGCACCCATCCGCTGCGCGTGCCGGGCTCGGCTTCGATCGCGTCGCGCGCCTGCTCGAGCAGGCGGCCGTACTTCACGTCGGCCGGGCAGGCCGTCTCGCACGCGCGGCAGCCGAGGCAGTGGTCCATCTGCTCGATGAACCCGGCCGTCGGCGGCATCACGCCGTCATAGGCCGCCTTCATGAGCGCGATGCGGCCGCGCGGCGACTCCGCCTCGACGCCGGTCTCGCGGTAGGTCGGGCAAGCCGGCAGGCAGAAGCCGCAGCGCATGCAGTTCATGAGCTGGTCCTCGTCAAGCGTCTACAAAGTGTGCTCCACTTTCGATTCTTCGCCCGGCGTCGGCAGCATCGGCAAAGCCGCGGAGATCGGGCGGGAGGTGTTCGGCGGGCGGTTCGTGCCGGTCGTCGCGGGCGTGCCGTATCTGCGCCGGTACACGTTGTTCGGCCATCATTTCGCCGCTTCGGGCGACCGGGTGTACCGGCTGGACCGGCATCCGACGATGTCGCAGCATCCCGTGACGCCGATGGCCGAGGCCGATCTGCTGCGGCATTTGGCCTGGCAGACGGGCATGCGGTCGGCGCTGTTCTCGATCCTCGACCAGGAGGGACCATTGGATCAGGTGAGCGGCCGGCTGGAGCGGCTGGTGGCGTCCTAACGGCCGGAGCTCGTGCTGTCCGACGTGCTGGACGACGAGCGGCTGGCGAAGGTCGGGCAGCTCCTTCTGGCGGAAGCCGACCGGCAGGAGACGGTGTTCGTCGTCGGCTCCTCCGGCGTGGAGTATGCGCTGGCCGCCCGGCTGGCTGAGCGGGTTCGCCGCCGGGAGGCAGGCGGCGGTTGCGGTACGGTTGAGGCCGCCCAAGGGCGCGGTGCGAAGAATGGCGCCGGCCACGACGCGGGTGGGGCTGATGGCGGCTCAGCGGCGATAGCGGCTGGCGGCGGCGTCGGCCCCGGCGCGAGTGCGGCTGATGGCGGCCGGGGATCGGGTGAAGCAGCCGGCGGCGGCGTCGGCCCCGGCGAGGCAGGCGGCGGTTGCGGTACGGTTGAGGCCGCCCAAGGGCGCGGTGTCGAAGAGGTGGACCGGCTGCTCGTCATCTCCGGAAGCTGCTCGCCGGTGACGGAGCGCCAGATCGCGACGGCCGTCACCTCCGGGTACACCGCCATCCGGGTGCCGGTGAGCGGATTGATCCGGGAGGAGGAGCGCGCGAAGACGCTTGAGCGGCTGGCCGGGGCGGCGCGGCACGCCTTGGCGAGCGGGCGGAGCGTCGTGCTGTACTCCGCTGCCGGGCCCGGCGACGGGGCGATCGAAGCCGGACGGGCGGAGCTGGCCGCCCGGGGCTACCGGCCCGAGGACAGCAGCCGCGTGCTCGGGACGGCGATGGGGACGCTCGCGCGGGAGCTGGTCGCCGAGCTCGGCCTCAGGCGCCTGCTGGTCGCGGGCGGCGACACGTCCAGCTACGTGACGCGGGAACTCGGCGTGTACGCCCTGTCCTGTCAGGCGGAGCTGGAGCCTGGCGGGCCGCTGTGCCGCGCCTGGTCAAGCGATCCCCGCTTCGACGGGCTCGAGCTTGCGCTCAAGGGCGGCCAGGTGGGCAGCCCGGGCTTCTTCGAGCGCGTGCGTCGCGGGCGGGTGGTGTAGCAGCAGGAGCGCGAGCCGCTGGCGGGTGAAGCAGGTATTGACGCGGAAGCTGCGGCGGGCGGCTGATCCAGGCACGCCAACGGCACGAGATGCCGTTAACGGACTCGTTGCCGTGTCCGGGCAGCCAATTAACGGCACGAAATGCCGTTATTGCCCGCCGTCAGTGGTGCGCAGCCGTCTCATGCCGAATGTTAACGGCACGGAATGCCGTTAACGGACTCGCTGTCGTGTGCGGACAACCAATTAACGGTACGAAATGCCGTTAATGTTCAGGTCGATGCGTGCGAAATTCTCACGAATCCAGGTGGCGTTATTTCGTCATTTTGGCGCACCTGAGTCATTGTAACGAAACTGAGAGCTCTTATCGGGCTCCTGGCCGCGTTTTTCGCGCCTTTCCGGCCCGATAACGTGTCCCAGTTTCGCAAGTGTTCGAGAAACAGTCCATTTCGGGCAAAGAATGTTTCCAAGTTTCGTTAGCGTTGATGAAGCCAGGTAAAACGCTATCGGAACGAGGAGACGTTATTTTGCCGCCGGGGCACTTTCCGAAAGTCTAACGGAACTGCGTGCGTTTATTGGGCGATTGCGGGATCCGGGACAAATAGCGGCGCTCAGTTCCGTTACATATACTTACCATCTATTACCCGAGTTCGACAGTTACTAGGTAAATGAAATACCCGCTATCCCTTGCGCTGTCTGGGTTGACGGGCATTTTTCTTAAGAAATTCGTGTATCTATGCTTTGGGTTGTATCTTTAGGAACTTTGGTGG
>Ga0310823_100574_pt1 | contig 22450 bp, 19 predicted proteins | sample P4_ome_3_FD_201316 | JGI IMG/M metagenome (GOLD analysis project Ga0310823, IMG submission 201316) | Sorghum-adapted microbial communities from Joint BioEnergy Institute, Emeryville, California, United States - P4_Day56_Rep3 | ecosystem: Engineered > Bioreactor > SSF (Solid state fermentation) >...
TTCTACAATCGCAAACGCGTTCATTCTGCAATTGGGTATCTTACACCCGTTGAATACGAACAAATGTACGATCAAGCTGCGTAATTTTCTCGATTCTGGCTGTCCAATCTATTGACAGAGGTCCACTGCACATCACATGAAGTTCTTCCCGACACCGCAAAAGTTTCTTTCGCCCTCTATGAGCTGTGGAAAATCTTTTTCTCCAATCATCGAACCACTCCCCCTCCTCCGTTGTCTATTAGAATGAGGTGAGACCATTGGCGGACGCACATTTGCGGCATCTGGCGGACCTGGACCCGTATACCCTGGACCAGCTCATGGCCGAATACGGTCAGACGGTGTGGAACTACGCGTTCCTGCTTGTGAAACACCGCGCCATGGCCGACGACATCACCCAGGACGTGTTCCTGAAGGTTTATCGCCGGTACCGGGAATTCCGGGGCGAGGCGTCGGTCAAGACCTGGCTGCTCCGGATCACGCACAACGTCAGCATGAACTACCTGCGCTCCGCGTTCTTCCGGCGGGCGCTGCTCGTCGACCGGATACGCGGCCGCGGAACGGGCGCCTCGGCGGAGCAGGAGTTCATCGACCGCGAGGCGGCCGGCGAAGTGTGGCGTCAGGTGTTTCGGCTGCCGGCCAAATACCGTGAAGTGCTGGTGCTGCAGGCGAAGTACGAGCTGGGCGTCGCCGAGATCGCGGACATTCTGGGCATCCCCGAAGGGACCGTGAAATCGCGGCTGTTCGCGGCCCGCAGACGATTGTCCGCCATGCTCAGTGAGGAGGGAATGCTCCATGAACCGACCTGATCCTGATTGGTATGCTGCCGACCTCAAGGGCGAGCCGCTGCGGGTCAACATGTTCACCACCGAACTGGCCGCCCGTATACGCGCGGAGGCGGAGGCCGTTCGACAAGCGGGGTCGAAGACCCCCGTGGTGCGTCGCTACCTGTACTTCGGTGCCGTGGCGGGCTGTCTGGCGGCCATCTTGTTGATGGCGATCCAACAGGACCGGCTGGCGTTGCCCGGGCTTGCCGTCGGCGATTCTGCCGTGGAGCTGGACGGCCGATTGTCTTCGTCCGACGGAGGCCAAGACGCGGTCACCGGATCGGCGACGGTGCCTGCGGAGGCGGATGGCGGAGCGGCGGCGGAAGGGACTGCCGACGGAAGAGCGGATACCGGCAAACCCGGCGAAGACATCGAACCCGCCAAGACCATTGATTCCTCTGAACCTGTCAAAGTCATCGATTCAGACGCGCCCATTGATGGCCGCGAGACCATCGATCCGGACAATATCGCACCCGCCGACAACCGGATCCGATACTCGGCCGGGCACGAAATACCGGCCTTGGTGGTCAGAGAGCCGACCGGCGAGGAGTGGCAGATGCTGATCGACGTTTCGTACCCCCGGGAGCGGACCGAATACCGCGGCGAGGAATCATACGGTGCGTTACGGCGGTTGATTTTCTCATCAAAAATGACGGCGGTTGGCGAAGAGCTTTACGGGGAAGTGGCGGTGTATGAGTTCGAGTTGAAAGCAGCCGGCTGGCAGCGAAGCGCCCGATGGGGATACACGCCGTCGGACAATCTGAAGGGCGTCGAATCCGGCGTGATCACCGCCAGTGCGGGCTTCGGCCCTGAAGACAAGAGCATTGACCTTCTCGCGGGCTTCGTGCTGGATCTGAAGATCGTCCGCATGAGCGTGACGGATGAACGGGGCGAAGTGTACGAAGCGAGAATGTTCCCGGAAACCGACGGCGTGAGAAGCTGGTTCGTCTCGACACCGGAACAGCCGCGCGGGCGTTACCTGGTGCAGGGATTCGATGAAAAAGGGAACGTGCTGTACGAGACAACGTCGGGCTGGCACAGCATGAAATATCGTCAGCCGGAAGACCGGGTGGACGAAGGGAGCAAGTCCTGACTCCGAACCGCTCTCCCCGCACCCAAACACACAAGAAGCCCCCGGAACCCGAGGCTCCGGGGGCTTAAGCACGTCAACTCGTCTTGTACGACCCAAATTCAATTCCAGAGTCCCTATACTCCCGATACACAAACTTATTGACACTGCAGCCAGGATTCGTGCAATATTGGAAGAAAAGGGAAAGCGTCGCGGCATCGGAGGGAGGTTCACGCAGTGACGCAAGATCGGTGGGATCGGGAGCTCAGGATCAGACCCGCGAGTCCGGAAGACGCCCGGGACGTGCTGGCCATCTGGATGAGCGCCGCCGAATGGCTGCGCGACAGGGGCATCGACCAGTGGAATCCGTCACAATTTTCGCTGGAAGCGGCCGCCGCCGCGATCCGCAATTCGGAGGTTTACCTTGCCGTGCTCGGGCATGAAGCCGCGGGGACGTATCTGCTCGCGTGGTCCGATGTATTGATATGGAAGGAACTCGACAATGCCGAGTCCGGATACATCCACAGACTCGCGGTGAGAAGGGACCTCAAGGGAATGGGTCTCGGACTGAGGTTGCTGAGGCACGCCGAACGGCAAATCGCCGGGCGCGGCAAGCGGTTCATCCGGCTGGACTGCATGGCCGACAACGAGCGGCTCAACCGATATTACCGGGACGCGGGGTATACCCGGGTCGGGAGGTCCGACGGCGACGGCTGGAGCGCCAATCTGTACGAGAAGCGGGCGGCAACCATTTGATCAAGGAGACAAGCCCGATGACTATGAATTGTCCAAACTTGGAGGTTGACATACGAGAATAGAATTATATAATTTAAAATAACAAATGTGAAATTTCACATTTTAGAAGCGGGGTATTTTTTATGGTCATTCCGATCGAGCATACCGAAATTACGGAGAAAGTCTATCGCGTGCTGAAGCAAATGATCTTGAACCGCGATTTTGTAGGCGGACAAAAACTGAACCTGAACGAATTGAGCGCAAAGATGCAAATCAGCCGCACGCCGTTGAAGGATGCGATCAATCGGTTGGTTTCGGAAGGATTGGTCGAAGTCAAGGCCCGTTCCGGCACGTTCGTCACAAAAATTACCGCCGATGACATCAAGCACGTCATGGAAATGCGGGCCATGATCGAACTGTGGTGCATTGCCAGATTGAACGGGCACACGGCGTCCGTTCTTGCGGACAAGCTGAAACCGATCGTTCACGAATCGGCGAAGCTGCTCGCGGATACCAACTTTTCATACGAAGGTTACGTCGAACTCGATGTCGCGTTCCACGAAGCGATCGTCGCCGCTTCCCAAAACCCGAAAGTGCTGGAAACGTACCGATCTTTGAACAGTTTCCTTAAGATTTCCCGCGTTTTTTATTTCAAAAGTCAGGAGCGTTCCCGAATGGGCCAATGGGAACACGAGGAAGTCGTGGGCTGTCTGGAGCGGTTCGAGCTGGAGTCGGCAAAGACGAAATTGAACGAGCATATCGAAAAGAGCATGCATATTATGATCCGCTTGCTGGAGGAAAACGGCGGAAGTATTTGACGGCTCGGGATTGCCGAATCGGATGCGTCCATAGCCGCGGCTTCGGTCGGGCGGCCGCCGTTGTCGAAGGGGGGAACCGGGATGCAACGTTACCGCAAACAACGCAACTACGGATGTCGGATTCACGACCAGGTTACGGTTATGGGAATGAGAACGGTCGTCATCGAGAACGACAAGGTCCGCATTTCCATTCTTGCGGACAAGGGAACGGAAATCTTCGAGTTCCTGTATAAACCGTTGGATCTGGATTTCATGTGGCTGTCGGAAAACGGGGTGCAGCGGCCCGGGGAATTTTTGTCGACATCGCCGGATCCGCTGGCCACATTCCTCGACCATTACAGCGGAGGATGGCAAGAAGTGTTCCCCAACGGCGGCCCGACGAGCGAGTATATGGGCGCCACCTTCGGCCAACACGGCGAAGTCGCCAATATGCCCTGGGATTATGAGATTGTGGAAGATACGATCGCCTGTGTCAGCGTCCGGTTTACGGTCCGCACGAAGAAAGTGCCTTTCTTGCTGTCAAAAACCCTTACGCTTCGGCAGCATTCGCCGATTCTTGAAATCGGTGAGCGGCTTGTCAATTTGAGCGGCGTGAAGCTCCGTTATATGTGGGGACAACATATCGCCTTCGGCCGGCCGTTTCTTGCGGAAGGCTGCCGCATCCGGCTTCCTGAAGGAATCCGGATCGTGGACGATCGTCAGGAGGGACGCTCATTCGCAAGAGTCGCCAGAACACAAGGAATGCGTTGGCCGAATGTGCCCGGCCGGGACGGGCGGATGATCGACTTGTCCGTTTTGCCGCCGCGGGGCGAGCCTTCCGATGTCCTTTACCTCACGGGTTTTGACGCCATCGGATGGTACGAAGTGGAGAACGCGCGGCTCGGAATCGGGTTCCGTACCGAATGGGATGCTATCCGTATGCCGTATTTGTGGTACTGGCAAGAGTTCGGGGCGACCGACACGTATCCGTGGTACGGAAGGCACTACAACATCGGTCTCGAACCTTTCGCCGGGTACCCGACGGCGGGACTTGCCGAAGCGGCGGCCAATGGGTCGGCGGCCGTCATTGACGGGCACGGAACGGCCGCTTTTGCGATGAAAGCCGGACCTTTCGAACTGGCATGAGACGAATTTTTTTGAGTTAAATCTGAAATTTTAGATTTTAAATATATGGTAGTATAACCAGCGTAGAGGGGGAGTCGGTCGTGTATCCGGATCTGGAAGGAAAAGTAGCGGTTGTCACCGGGGCTTCCAAAGGAATCGGCCGTGGCATTGCCGTACGGTTGGGACAAGAAAAGATGAAGGTGGTGGTCAATGCGCGCTCCGATTTGCGGGAAGCGGAAGAAGTCGCCCGGGAAGTGATCCGCGCCGGGGGACAGGCGATCGCGGTCAAGGCGGACATGGCCGACGAAGCGGACGTCAAGGCGCTTGTCGAAACGGCGACGGCGACATTTGGCGCATTGCATGTGATGGTGAACAACGCGGGGATCCAGTCGACCAGTCCGTCTCACGAATTGCCGCTGTCCGAATGGAACCGTGTGCTCGCGGTCAACCTGACGGGCGCCTTTCTCGGTTCCAGAGAAGCGATCCGCTATATGCTGAATCACGGCATTGAAGGAACGGTCATCAATGTTTCCAGCGTGCATCAGGTGATTCCGAAACCGCATCATGTCCATTACGCCTCCAGCAAAGGCGGCCTTCACCTTCTCACGCAAACCTTGGCATTGGAATACGCGGAGCGAGGGATTCGCGTGAACGGGGTGGCTCCGGGCGCCATACGCACCCCGATGAACGAAGGCATTCTTGCCGATCCGGAGCGGCGCAGGGAGGTGATTCGCCGCATACCGACCCGGCGGATCGGGGAACCCGGGCAAATCGCTTCCGTCGTGGCATGGCTTGCATCGCAAGAATCGAGCTATGTCACGGGCGCCACGATCTACGCCGACGGAGGAATGACGCTGTACCCGTAATGGTTAACATGAACAAGGAGGACGAGCAGAGCAGATGCAAATTGCAGGGTATTCGTTCGATGCGTTGGAGCGGCAGTTGTACTCCGCCGTCATTGCCGACATTCTGGATGATCTGGGATACCGACGGCAGACGCTGGGGCCCGGATTGAAATTGCTGGATGCGCGCTCCAAAATTTGCGGCCGGGCGTTCACCGCCCAGGCCATGAAAGTGTTCTCCGTCCCGCCTCGCCCCTATCAATTGCAAATCAAGGCCACCGACTCCGTCTCGCCGGGTGAAGTGTTTGTGGTCACCACCGGGGACGGGGAGGCGGCATTTTGGGGGGAGTTGCTGGCGACGGCGTGCCGGGCGCGCGGAGGCCGGGGAGCCGTCATCGACGGACTGAACCGAGACACGGCGAAAATCTTGGAGATGGGTTTTCCGACCGCCTCCAGAGGACAAGTGCCGACGGATTCCAAAGGCCGTCTCGACCTGGTCGCCTATCAGATTCCGATCGAAATTGACGGCGTGCGCATTTGCCCCGGAGACTTCATATTCGGCGATATCGACGGCATTGCGGTCGTTCCGCAGGCGGTGGAAGAAGAGGTCATTCTGAAAGCGCTGCAAAAGGTGAGCGGAGAGAACGAGGTCAGGGAAGCGTTGAAAAACGGCATGCTGTGCGAGGAAGCTTTCCGCAAATACGGAATCTTGTAGACGGGCAGTCAGGACAGGGGGAGACGGCTAATGAAACTGGGTCTCGGGCTGTATCGGGACAGGCTGACAAAAGACAACTTCCGCTTCGCCAAACAGGCAGGCTGCACGCATATCGTAGCGCATCTTGTCGATTACTATCACGGCATTGAAGGGCTTCCGTCCACGGATAAAGACCGCAACATGGGCTTCGCCTGTGCGGACGAAGATGTTTGGTCTTATGAAAGCCTGCTCGCCTTGCGGCGGGCCGTCAACGAGGAAGGCTTGGAACTGGAAGCGATTGAAAATTTCAGTCCGGCGGATTGGTACGACATTTTGCTGGACGGACCCAAGCGGGCGGAGCAGATGGACCGCATCAAGCGGATCATCCGCGACGTCGGCAGGGCCGGGATTCCCATCATCGGATATAACTTCAGCATTGCGGGCGTATGGGGCCATGTAATTCGACCGGTCGCCCGCGGAGGGGCGTATACCGCCACGTTCGATTTGACCGCGGGGCCCGAGGAAACCCCGATTCCCAACGGACAAATATGGAACATGACCTACGATCCCGATGCCGAAGCGGGTTTCATCCCGCCGATATCTTCGGAGGAACTGTGGGAAAGGCTGGAACGGTTCTTGAACGAAGTCATTCCCGTCGCCGAAGAAGCGGGCGTCCGGCTCGCCGCCCATCCCGACGATCCGCCTGCGCCCACGCTGCGGGGCTACGGCCGTCTCGTCAATCAGCCCCGGTTGTATCAAAGGCTGCTGGACATTTATCCGAGCAGAAGCAACGCGTTGGAATTTTGTCTGGGTTCGCTCCAGGAAATGACGGAAGGCGACATTTACGAAACGATCGAGCAATACGGCAAACAGAACGCTATCGCGTACGTGCATTTCCGTAACGTGCGGGGCAAGGTCCCCCGGTACGAGGAGGTGTTCATCGATGAAGGCGATATCAACATGATCAAGGCGCTCCGCATATTGCGCCGCAACGGGTTTGACGGGGTGCTGATTCCGGACCATACCCCGCAAATGACATGCAAGGCGCCCTGGCATGCGGGAATGGCGTTCGCGCTGGGGTATATGAAAGCCGCAATCGATATCGTCAATCAGGAGAACGGATAAAGAAGGCCGCTGCGTGATTCGTGACACGGCCATACGACCAAACAAAGAATGAGGCTGGTGTTCATGGACAAAGAACTGATCCACGTCGTGCATTCTACCCATCTCGATCTGTTCTGGATCGGAAATCAACAGGAGTGCCTGGATATCGGCGCCGACATACTGAACGATGCGGTGCAACATGCGTCGGCCGATCCCGGAGTTTATTTTCTCATTGATACGGTGCGCTTCCTGGAGTATTACCTGTACAAATATCCGGAGAACCGGGCGAAAGTGATCCGGCTCTTTCAGAACGGGCAATTGGAGATCGGCGCCAGTTACACCGATCGCCTGGAAAATCATCACGAGGGCGAAGACCTGGTCCGGAACGTCGTATACGGCAAGCGGATGCTGAAAGCGCTGACAGGGGAAGATACCGTCATCGCCTACCATCCCGATCTTCCCGGGGTGGCGGAGCAATCGCCGCAAATATACAAAAAATCCGGCGTCGATTATTACCTGTATTCGCGCGGTTTTGAGCGGGGAGCCCGCTACCGTTGGTCCGCCCTTGACGGCACTTGCATGATCGCCTACAACTTCCCGGTGCATTACGGATACTTCAACCCGGAAACCCAGATTGTCCCCCACATCGGGGAGATCAAGCAAGCGATCCATTCCGATCATGTGTTGTTGTCGTTTTCCGCGGGCGATATGGGGCCGTTCGACACGTTCTTGTGGCGCGAGGAATCCGGCTTCAGGCGGGTGCGATTGTCCGAAGCGCTGGAACAGTTGAATCGGAAGTATCCGCAATACCGGTTTCAGTTCTCAGGCACCGTCCCGATTCTGAAGAAGATGGATCAGGCCGGCCTGCCCGAACGGAGCGGGGAAAGTCCGTCACGGTGGGGCACGTACGGGTCGGCTACGAATGTGGAATTGTTCCAGTTGGACAAGAAGATCAGCTCGCGGCTGCTGGATGCGGAAAAGTGGTCGACCGTATGCCATCTGCTGGACATTCCCGTAAACGCCCCCGTTTTTGACCGCCACCCGCTGCGGCATAGGGGATCGTCCATGGGCACCCGGAAATATTTCGAACTGCGGATGCTCCCGTCCGGCATGACGGAATGGCTCGACTTCGCATGGAGACTGCAACTGGTGACGCAGGATCACAACTACGGCGGCGTGGACGGCGTTCAAACCAATTTCGACCGGTATCGCTACAAAGAAGCGGCCCTGCAAATCGCGGAGACGATTGAACGCGAGGCGCTGACAGCCTTGATGTCCGGAATGGACGCGCCGGAAAATGCGCTGGTCGTCTTCAACCCGATGTCCTGGGAGCGGAAGGAAGCCGTGACCGTCGATATCCGGGCGTTCGGTCTGGAAGCGGACAAAACGTATGCGGCCGTGGCGTCCGACGGCACTTCCCGTCCCGTCGTCATCACGGGCACGACCGGACATTTCGTGGCGAAAGTTCCTTCTTTCGGATACGAAACGTTCCAAATCGTCGAGCAGACCCGGGAAGCGGGCGGGAAGGCCGGCGGACATGTCCGGACGGAGAACGACCGACTCGTGGTGTCCAATGCGCATTACGAGATCTCGATTCATGCCGAACACGGATACATTACGGAAATTCGGGATGTGGAGCATGACCGGCAGTTGGTGAAGGGATCGTTCATGGCGTTCTCCGCCTATGCGGACGATTCGGACGACGTGGCGGAGAAACAGGCGGACAAGAAGCTGATCGACAGCACCCTGAACAAACCTGCCCGCATCTCGGTCGTGGAGGACCATGCGCTGTGGACGAAGGTCATGGTGACGACCGAGCTGTGCGAATGCACAACCAAATTGGAAGTCGTGCTGCACCACACGACGAAACAGATCGATGTCCGGCCTCATATCGTCTGGTGCGGACAACCGTTTACGCAAGTCCGGCTGCATCTGCCGTTTGAGGAGCAGTACAAGACGATTCATTACCATGTCCCCTATGGCGTTCAAACCTGGGGGAACTACCTGGAGGGGGCCGAGCCCTACAACCAGGATGAACTGAGTCTGGAGCTGTTCCATGGGTATCGGGAAGTGATGGGTGGATTTTATGTCGAGGACGGCTCCTTTGGAATCGGAATCGTCACCGATCAATCGTCGTTCTCGTTCCACCATAACGACATCGAAGCGGTATTGATCCGCAACACCAAGAGCTGCGGGGACCACGATGTGATGATGCCCAACTACGGCAAGTTGTCCTGGACATTCATCATGACATCCTACAAAGGGGGCTGGGAAGAAAATCAACGTTATCTGAAGGTGTGGGAGCACAAGTTTCCGCTGCGCGCGATGAAGAAATCGTCGGCCGCGGCGGAGCGGCCGGCATTGCCCGCGGCGCATTCGTGGCTCACTTTGCAAGCGCCCGGGGTGATGACCGTGTTCAAAAGAGCGCATGGCGAGGAGGGGGCCTGTATTCTCCGAATGGTGAATGCCGTTTCGCAGGAAACCCGAGTTGCGCTGCAAACGGACTTGCCGGCGGAAACGATGGAACAGTGCGACTTGCTCGAAAGAACGAGCGCGGAACAAGCGTTGAACACGTTACAGGGGTTTGAAATCAAAACGATCAAGATTGCGAGAAAGGGGTAGACAAAGCGATGGACAAGAGCATCAACAAGGTGATGGGCAAGAAAGATGTGCGCACGCGAATCCGGCTTATGCTGCTCGCGCTTGCCGCGGTGCTGGTGATCGGCGGTTGCGGCGGAGGCAACGGCGGAGGCAACGGCGGAGGCGGCACAACCTCAGGAAACTCCGGAACTTCTTCCGGAGGCGGGTCGGCTCCATCCGCTCCCAAGGCGGAAACCGTCACCCTGAAAATGTTGACGCAAGAGGCGGCCGCTCCGGTGTTCGAGGAAGTGTTCGCCGAGTTTATGGCCCGGCACGAAGGGATAAAGATCGAAATCGAATCCGTGCCTTTCGACCAGTTGAGCACGAGGGCCATATCCGCTTCCATGGCCGGCAATCCGTACGATCTCATGGAAGTGAACCATGTCGACACGCTTGCCTATATCAAAGGCGGCGTCATCCAGCCGATACAGTCTTATGTGGAACGCGACGCCGTCAATTATGAATCGCTCATTTTCCCCGCATTGCTCGAAGCCGGCAAATATCAGAACGAGCTGTACACCATTCCTTACAACACGGATACCCGTGTGCTGGCGATCAACAAAGCGATGTTTGCGGAAGCCGGACTGTCCGCTCCGAAAACACAGGAGGAAATGCTTGAAGTCGGCAAGGCGCTTACGAAAGACGGCAAATACGGCTTCGTCAACGCGATGTTGCGGCACATTTATATGCCGGTCTATGAACAGGGCGTTTTCCTTGCGGCAAGAGGCGGCCATTTCTATGAAATCGATGCGAACGGCAAAGCGGTGGCCACCATTGACAACGACATCATGAAGGAATATTTCCGGTTTAATCTCGATTTGCTGGACATCATGCCGAAGGAATCGCTGACGATGACGGAGGATGAAGGACGCCAAATGTTTGCCGGCGGGTCGGCCGGGATGTACATTTTCGGCCCGTGGGAATATACGCTGATCCAGGATGCCGCCGTCGATTACGAGTTGACGCTGATCCCGGCGGGTCCCGCAGGCAGCAGCGGTTCGACTTCGGGCGGCTATCAGCTCGCCATCGGCAAAGGATCGAAACATGCCGATCAGGCGTGGGAAGTGCTGAAATTTATGACAACGGATCCCGAAATGATGGCGAAAATCGGCAAGCTGGGATTGCCGACCGCGCCGGAAGCCTACAACTATGCGCCGTTCAATGAGGACAAATACGCGATCTTCAAGGAACAATTGAAGACATCTTCGCTTCCTGCTCCTCCGGTGGAGAACTATTCGGAAGTCGTGGAAAAATTCAACGAATATTACGAGAAGGTACTGTTCAAGAATATGTCTGTCGAGGAAGCCGTCAAACAGGCGCAGGTGGAAGTGCAGAAATTGCTGGACAGATCTTGACCGACAGGGGGGTGCGTCCGCATGGGCGCATCCCCCGGCATACCAGGGGTGTACCGAGCGATGAATGTCAAATTCAGACGGATGATTGCGCCGTCCCTGTTTCTTCTGCCGGGGATGCTCATCATTGCCGTTGTCATCTTCTACCCTTTTGTCCGCAACTTGATGTACAGCTTCACGGACTTTTCCATTCTCCGGCGTGACGCGGGCTATGTGGGGTTCGAGAACTACGCCGACATCTTGGCGGAAGGTGTGTTTGCGAACAGCTTGAAGGCAACATTGGTATGGTCGTTTGCCAACATGTTTCTCCTGATTCTGTTCGGCGTCACGATGGCTTTTTTGCTTCGGGCCAAATTGTTCGGAAGTTCCATTCTGTACTTTCTGCTGCTCATTCCGTGGATTATGCCGGAAGTCGTAACGGGCTACACATGGAAATTTCTGCTCAACTATCAGAGCGGCATTTATTACAATCTGCTGAAGACCTTTGGGCTCATTCCCGGGGATATCGATATTTTTGCCAGCAAGACCGGTGCCATGCTGGCGGTCGTCTTTGCCAACGTATGGCGGAGTTTCCCGATCATCGCGCTGACCACCTATGCCAAGCTCAAGACGCTCTCTGCCGACCTGGTCGAGTCCGCCATGATCGACGGCGCCAGACGTTGGCATGTGTTTTTTTATCTGGAGCTGCCCCATATCGCGAGCACGCTGCTCAGCGTCAGTTTTCTCTGTTTCGTCTGGACGTACAACGCTTTCGGCATCATCTATGTCATGACCGGGGGCGGACCGTTGAAAGCGACGGAAATTTTGGCTGTTCTGTTACAGAAAATCGCCTTCGATCAATTCAACTTCAGCAAAGCTTCGGCGATGTCGGTGCTGGCCATTCTGGTGTTGGTCTGCATCGTGGCCACGATCTATCTGTTGCTGAAGCAGGCGGCGAAACGGGGGATGCGGAATGCGTAGCGGAACGGGACGGGCGTATTTGCTGTTCAAATACGCGATCTATTTGTTCATGGTCTTTTTTACGCTCTTCCCGCTGTATTGGATTGTCGCCAACTCTGTCCGATCGTCCGCCGAGATGTTGTCGTCCAGGTTGTCGTGGTTTCCGCGGCAGTTTACCATCGCCAATTATGCGGAAGCGTTCGGCTCGCAGCAATTGTTCATCAGCTTCCGCAACAGTTTGATTGTGACCGGCTGTACGGTCGTCATCAGCGTGCTTGTCGGCTTGTGCATGGCCTATGTGTTCACCCGATACCGCTTCAGGGGGCTTCCGGTGATCCGGACGACGATTATCGTCACCCAGTTCATTCCGGTCGTCGTCTTCATCATTCCGCTGTATTTGCTGATGAGTGAATTGCATCTGCTGAACACGCATTTGTCGATCATCATCGCCTATTTGAGTTTGTCGATCCCGGTCGGGACGATCTTGCTGTCTTCCTATTTGACGGACGTGTCCGTGGACATTGAAGAAGCGGCCAAAATCGACGGCTGCAACACATGGCAGCTGTTCACGCGCATTATCATGCCGTTGATCGTACCCGGCCTGTTGTCAACGGCGATTATTATGTTCGTCATTCTGTGGCAAGAGTTCCTGATTGCCGTCTCGTTCATTTCCAACGAACAACTGAACACGGTGCCCCTCTTCCTGACCCGGTATCAAGGGATGTACGGGACGAACTGGGGCGGGATCATGGCGGCGTCGGTCATCATCTCCGTTCCCGGACTGTTCTTGTTCGGACTGACACGCAAATATTTCATCAACAATCTGATCGGCGGGGTCAAAGGATAGGGCGCGGCTCCGTTGACGGTCGGGCAGATGAATGGAGGGCGGATCTTGATCTACCATGTGTTTGTCGGCACGTATGCGTCATCCGGAGACGAAGCGCTTCATTGGATGACGTTCGATGCCGAAGGCGGGACGCTGAAAAAAGCAGGCGGCATCAAAGGAATCGACAGGCCGTCGTACCTGGCGCTTCATCCGCGTCTGGACATCGTGTACGCGGTCAGCGAGACGGAGCAGGGCAATGTGGCGGCGTTCCGATTCGACGTTTCTTCCGGCGAAATGGAAGAAATAAACCGTCGTCCCACGGATGGCGTATGGCCATGTCATCTCGCACTGTCGCCCGACGGGCGGGAGCTGTACGTGGTCAACTACGGAACCGGAACCTTTGCGGTCTATCCGGTCGGCGAAGACGGGAGCATCGGGGAGAAACAATGGCAATGGGCGCATGAAGGCCGCAGCGTTCGCGATGACCGGCAGGAGCGGTCCCATCCCCATTCGATCTGGAATATTCCGGGGACCGGCGAATGGCTGGTGCCGGATTTGGGGACAGACAACCTTTATCTGTATCGAAGAAGCCGGGCATCCGCTCCGTTGGCGCTGCATTCGGTCACCCCGTCGAAGCCGGGGGCCGGACCCCGCCATGCGGCGTTTCACCCGCGCTTGCCGATCGTGTATGTCATCGAGGAGTTGACATCGACGATTACCGCATACGCCCTGGAACGCGCGAATGGACGCCTGAACGCGCTGCAGACGGTTGCGACGTTGCCGGACGATTATTCCGGGGAGAACACGTGTGCCCACATTCAAATGACCCGCGACGGCAACTATTTGTTCGGTTCCAATCGGGGGCACGACAGCATCGCCGTGTTTCGGGTGGAGGAGAACGGCCTTCTGGCGCCGTCCGGGACTTTCCACACCGGAGGGCGGACGCCCCGCAACTTCACGGTGGTGGACGGTTCCCCGTATCTGTTGGCGGCGAACCAGGATTCCGACAATCTGGTCGTCTTTCGCCTGTCGGATGACGGGTCATTGGAAATGACGGGGACGCAAGCCGTCGTTGCCAAGCCGTCCTGCATTGTGGTCAAACCGGTATAATTCCTCGTGGTCATGGCGCTCGATGCAGTCCGCGATTTCGCGGCGGCATCCGACTCGATTTTCCCCGGATGATGCCGCTGCGGCTGCCGCAAGACGCCGAGAACCGGATCGCCGCGAACGGCAAGCGGCTGATCCGGCTCGACTGCATCTCGACCGCATGGCGGATCGCGAGCGGCTCAACCGCCTTCGCGCCCCTGCTTCTTCCGGTACTCGTTCGGCGACTGGCCGACCATCTTCTTGAACACCTTGCTGAAATATTTCTCGTCCTGGTACCCGATGATCTCCGCGATCTGCGCGACGCGCAGGTTCGGGTTCAGGAGCAACTGCTTCGCCTTCTCGATCCGGACGCGCGCGATGTAGTCGGAGATGTTCTCGCCGAACTCCTGCTTGAACCGGCGCGAGATGTATTCCCGGCTCAGATAGAACCGGTCCGAAATGTTCTGCAGCGTCAGTTCCTCGTGATAATGCCGCTCGATATGGTCCGCGATATCGCGGATGATGTTGCGCTCCCGCTGCGCCAGCTTCGCCAGCATGACGGAGAGGCGGATCAGGTCGCGCGCCACCTCGTCCCGCAGCAGCCGCAGCGACAGCCTGCCGCAGTCGTCGAGCGGGAAGATCGGGCTGTCCGCATCCTGCGGCGCAAGCGGCGCTTCCTGCTCCCCGTCCGGCAGAAACTCGCCGACGCAGCGCGACTTGAACACGGTGTATTCGTGGTTCCACAGCTCCATCTGCTCGGCCGTGACGGAGCCGAGCGGCTCGATGGCGGCGATCCACTCGCCGGTGACCTCCCGGATCCGGTCTTCCCGCGCGCTGAGCAGGGCGGAGCGGAATTCGCCCTCGAACCGGCTGAACGGCAGCGGCACGAAGCGCTGCGGCTGATCCGCGCCGAAGTGCAGCATGCGCCCGGGCGTCTCCAGCAAATTCCGCTGCCGCAGGGCGGCGAGCGCTTCGCGGTACGACTCGCGCAGCCCGCCGGGAAACGGCTGCATCGTGCCGATCCCCGCGTCCAGGCTGCCGCCCAGCACGAACCGGATGCCCTCGTTGATGCCGCGAACCTGCGTCTCCAGCGTCTCCGGCGACCGCCAGCAGACGATGACCGCCTCATGCGGGCTGTTCCAATGGCGGAACGCGTAGCCCGACCGGTCCGGCCGCAGCACCTCGTTCGCGATGTTCGTCAGCGAGAAGAACAGGAGATCGAGGTGCGAGCCGAACTTGGCGCGGGCGAAGCGCGGCAGCGTGTCGATGCTCATGACCGCGACCCGGCCGCAGACCGGACGCTCCGTGACGCCGAACTCCCGCTCGAACTGCTCCGCGAACGACTCGTACGTCCCGGATTCCTCGATCAGCCCGGAGAACAGCTTGTCCCAGTAGGCCGGCTTGATCCGGTTGATCTCGATCGAGCGGATCCGGTTCTGCCGGCGGGTTTCATCCTCCTTGTGCCAGCTCTGCACCGCCTTCGCCAGCGCCTCGTTCAGCTCGTCCTCGTCGATCGGCTTCAGAATGTAGTCGATGCCGCCGTACTTCACCGTGTGGCGGACATATTCGAAATCGTCGTGGCCGCTGATGACGATCGTCTTCGCTTCGGGATGATGGCGGTGAATCCACTCCAGCAGCTCGACTCCGTCCATCAGGGGCATCCGCATGTCGGTGAAAATGATCTCCGGCCGCGCGTCTTCGATGATGCCGGCGGCCGACTCACCCTCCGGCGCCTCGAGCACCCCGTCAATCCCGTGCCGCTCCCAGTCGACCAGCAGGCGGATCGCGTCCCGTACATGTTTCTCGTCATCCACGATCAGTGCTTTCATCGGACCTTTCCCTCTTGTCGCCGAGCGGTATCGTGATGATGGTCTCGAATCCGTGCGGCGCGCGATTTTCCAGCTTCATCCGCACTTCGTCGCTGTAGAACAGCCGGAGCCGGGACAAAATGTTGACGAGCCCGATGCCGCCGTCCACGCTCACCGGCTCGAACGCGTTCTCCGGCCGGTCCAGGATGGCCTGAAGCCTCGCGCGCGCGCCCTCCTCCATTCCCGCGCCATTGTCCGCGACCCGGATCTCGAGCACGGAAGGCTCCGCCATCCGGCAGACGACGGCGATCTCTCCCGGCTTCACCGCGGGCTGGATGCCGTGTTTGAAAATATTTTCGACGATCAGCTGCAGGACCATCCGCGGCACCTGGACAGCCCCGGCCTTCTCGTCCGCCTCGATCCGGTACTCCAGATGCTCGTCGAACCGCTGCCGCTGCAAGGCCAGATACGACTGCACGTAGTCGAGCTCCGCGGACAGCGGGACGCTCGTGTTGTCGGCGCGCATGTGGTAACGCATCATCTTACCGAGGGAGGAGATGAGCGTGTACACCTGGCGGTCGCCGTGCTGCAGCGCCAGCGTGCCGATCGACTGCAGCGCGTTGTTCATGAAGTGCGGGTTGATCTGCGCCTGAAGCGCTTTCAGCTGATTCGACTTGCTGGCCAGCTCCAGCCGGTATTCGCGCATGATGAGCTGGTTGATCCGTTGCATCAACTGATGGAACCGTTTCGACAGGATGCCGATCTCGTCGCTTCTGTTGATCGCGGCCCCGCGTCCAGATTGCCGCTCTCCAGCTTGTTGATGTAGCGCAAGAGCTGCTTGATCGGACTGGTGAACCGGTAGGAGATGACCACGGCGGCGGCCGCGGCGATGATCAGGAACACCGACACGGCCAGGCTGTTGATCAGCGTCAGCTGCCGCGGGTCCCGGTAGAGCGTCTCGTAGGGAATCCGCTTGACGAGCGTCCAGTCCATCCACGGCGACGACAGCTTCTCGAAGATGTGGATGCCATCGAACTTCCCGTCCCCGTAGTGAAAATGGCCCCCGCTCCTCCGTCCGCTCCAGCACGCTCCGCACCCATTCGTACCCGCCGTCCCCCGCCGCTCCTTCGTCGGAGGCGAAGATCAGACGGCCCTGCCGGTCGAGAATGTACAGTTCCTCGCTGCCCGGGGTGTACAGCATCCTGCTGATCTCGTCGATCATGTCGGTCCGGATGTCGATCGAGATGACGCCCAGCACCTCATCGGTCGGCGCGTTCAGAATCTTGCGGTGGAACGAGAACACGTCCCGCTCGAAATGATACGAGAACTTCGGCTTCCCGATGCCGTACTCGTGGCTGGCGTGCACGGCTTCGATCTGCGCGTCCCGATCCTCGTCGAGCGCCGGGATGTACGTCTGTCCTGGGGCGTTGCGCAGCAGTTTGTTCATGTACCGGTACGAAAGGTCCTCGACGGCGGTGTAGAGGTAGATCTGCTCGATTTCCTTGACCGAATTGGACATGAACTGCAGGTTCCGGTACATCTCCCGCTCTTCCAGCCAGGTTCGGGTGCCGTTCTGGATGAGCTGATAGATGCTGTTCTTGTCGGACAGATTGCTGTAGATGAGCAGCGTCGCTTCGTTGATCCGCTCCAGGTAGCCCGACAGATTGACGGCCCCCTGATGCATCAGGTTCGCGTTCTCCCGGATATAATATGACTTCACGGATTCCTTCGTGTAGTTCCAGGTGATCAGGATCGAGATGGAGATCGGCAGCACGATGGAGATCAGGAGAAACAGAATCAGCTTGTTGCGCAGACTGCTCCATTGCGCGAGCTTCATCCCGATCCCCTCCCGTCCGTCCCGAAATTGTATTCAGTATAGCAATTCGACATTCGACACGCTACTTGCAAAATGCGGAGCGCGGGCCATCGCCGTCCGACATCAAAATATTGCACCTCATTCATCACGATAATCCGTGTTCATCGCCTGCCGGTCTCACTATACTTGCGGTACCACCCATGCCGGGTGAAGGAGGCGAATCGAAATTGCAGCAAAGAGGAAAGCGGCTCTCCGGTGCCGTCCAGCAGGCGGTATTCGTCGGTCCGGCGCTGATCTTTTTCAGCCTGATCGTGCTCGTGCCGTTTCTCATGAGCTTTTACTACAGCCTGACGGACTGGAACGGCGTCACAACCCGGGTCGTGTGGGCGGGCCTCGACAACTTCAAGCGCATCCTGCTTGAAGACAGCGAATTCCGGAACGCGTTCTGGTTCACCACCCGCTACACGATCGCGGCCGTCTTGCTCGCCAACGCGGTCGGATTCACGCTGGCGCTTCTTCTGACCCAGCCGCTCAAGTCGAAGAACGTGCTCCGCACCATTTTCTTTCTGCCGAACGTCATTGCCGGGCTGTTGCTCGGGTTTATCTGGTCGTTCATTTTCGTGAAAGGGTTTGCGGCCGTCGGGGAATGGACCGGAATCGGGTTTTTCAATCTGCCCTGGCTCGGCACGGCGTCTACCGCGTTCTGGGGCATGGTCATCGTCAGCGTCTGGCAGATGGCCGGTTACATGATGGTCATCTACATTGCGGCCATGATGAACATGCCGCGGGAGCTGATCGAAGCGGCGAAGATCGACGGCGCCGGCCGCTGGCAGATGCTGAAGAGCATCATCGTGCCGCTCGTCATGCCCGCGTTCACCGTCTGCCTGTTCCTGACGCTGTCCTGGTCGTTCAAGGTGTTCGACCTGAACCTGTCGCTGACGAAGGGCGGACCGTTCGGCTCGACGGAATCCGTCGCCCTGAATATTTACAAGGAAGCTTTCCAGAATAACCGTCACGGTCTGGGCACGGCCACATCGCTGATCTTCTTCCTTGTCGTGGCGACGGTGACGACGGTGCAGGTCATCTATACGAAACGGAAGGAGGTTGAGGTATGATGGAGCAGACGCAAAGATACAACGCGCGCCTGCTTGCCATGGAAATCGCGGCGGTGCTGCTGGCGCTGCTGTTCCTCGTTCCGTTCTGGTTCGTCGTCGTCAACTCGCTCAAGAGTTTCGGCGACCTGATGCGCAACGCGGCGGGCTGGCCCGAAGCCTTCAGTTGGGTCAACTACGCGAAAGTATGGGAGATCATGCGGTTTCCCCGGGCGTTCATGAACTCGCTGCTCATCACCGTGTTGGGCAACGCCGGGCTGATCGTCATCAGCGCGATGGCCGCGTACCGGATTCTGCGGCGTCCGACCGTGTTCAACCGGGTGCTGTTCGTCCTGTTCATCGCCGCCATGGTCATCCCGTTCCAGTCGATCATGATTCCGCTCGTGAAAGTCGCCTCCGAGGTCGGCCTGATGGATAGCCGGTTCGGACTTATTGTTTGCTATCTCGGTTTCGGCGTATCCCTGAACCTGTTCCTGTACCACGGATTCATGAAGTCGATTTCGCTCGAGATCGAAGAAGCGGCGGTCGTGGACGGGTGCACGCCGTACGGCGTGTTCTGGAAGATCGTATTCCCGCTGCTCAAGCCGATGACGATCACGATTCTGCTCCTGAACAGCCTGTGGATCTGGAACGACTTCCTGCTGCCGCTGCTCGTCCTGCACAGCGCGGACATCCGGACGATTCCGCTGCAGACCTACTCGTTCTTCGGCCAGTACACGAAGCAGTGGGACCTCGCCCTCGCGGGGCTCGTGCTGGGCGTGGCGCCGATGGTCGCGTTCTTCCTCATGATGCAGAAGCATATCATCGCCGGCATTTCGGCCGGCGCGGTCAAGGGTTGATCGTTTCTCGGGCCAGGACAACAAGTTACACTTTTTTGATCAACATAGTTGGTTAAGCAGCGGAAGGCATTGTCCTTACAATGGGGTTGCAAACAATCACTTCACATCATCAGGGAGGTCTTGGGTACATGAGGAAAAGAAGTGTCGCGATGCTGGTGTTCGTGCTGATTCTCTCCCTTCTGGTCGCCGCGTGCGGCGGTTCCGGGGGCGGCAGCGGAAACAGCTCGAACCCGGGCGGGAATTCCGGCTCGAGCCAGGCGGGCGGCTCGAACGCGGGCAGCAGCGGATCGGGCGAGAAAGTGACGATCAAGATGTTCCAATTCAAGGTTGAGATTGCCGAGCAGCTCGCTTCGCTCATCGAAGAGTACGAGAAGCTCCATCCCAACGTCAACATCGAGCTGGAGACGGTCGGCGGCGGCGCGGACTACGGCGCCGCGCTGAAGGCGAAGTTCAACTCCGGCGACAAACCGGACATCTTCAACAACGGCGGCTTCAGCGAACTCGATCTGTGGATCGAGCATCTGGAAGATCTGACGGATGAGCCGTGGGTCGCGAATCTGGTGGACGCAGCCAAGCCGCCGATGACGAAGGACGGCAGACTGTACGGCATGCCGGTCAACCTCGAAGGCTACGGCTACATCTACAACAAGGACCTGTTCGCCAAGGCGGGCATTACCGAAACGCCGAAGACGCTGGATGAGCTCCGCGCCGCGGCGCAGAAGCTGAAAGACGCGGGCATCACGCCGTTCATCAACGGCTACGCGGAATGGTGGGTGCTCGGGAACCATTTCATCAATATCCCGTTCGCCCAACAGCCGGATTCCGAAGCGTTCATCAAGGGGCTGTACGACGGCACGGCGAAAATTCCGGGCAACGACGTGTTCAACCAATGGGTCGATCTGTTCGATCTGACGCTGGAATACGGCCAGCCGAACCCGCTGCAGACGGACTACAACACGGAGGTTTCCGAATTCGCGATCGGCAAGGCGGCCATGACCCAGCAAGGCAACTGGACGCAGGTGGCGATCTCCGAGACGAACCCGGACATCAACATCGGTTTCCTGCCGATGCCGATCAACAACGACGCCGGCGCGATGGATAAACTGCCGGTAGGCGTGCCGAGCAACTGGGTCGTCCACAAGAACTCGCCGGTGAAAGAAGAGGCGAAGGCGTTCCTGAACTGGATGGTCACCTCCGACATCGGCCAGCGGTACATCACGGAAGAGTTCAAATTCATTCCGGCGTTCACGAACATTTCGGCGCCCGAATCGGTGCTCGGCCAACTCGCGGCGGACATCATCAAGTACAGCCAGGAAGGCAAGACGCTGACCTGGAACTGGTTCAAGTTCCCGAACGGCGAGGCGTCCAGCAACCTGTTCGCGGACACTATGCAAGCCTACATCGGCGGACAGATCAGCAAGGATCAAATGTTTGAGCGCCTGCAGAAATCCTGGGAAGAAATGAGCAGATAACCGCGGGCGTAATCAGCCGTCGATCTCCGGCGCAAAGCCGGGGGTCGGCGGCTGTTTTTTCACATGGGCTGTTTCGGTTGAATGTCGGGATGGCGTTCCCTATAATGTTGAACCATATCAATAGGCGAAGTACGCTTGGGTGAACGTTTTCCGGCGTACGAGGAGTTCAAGTGGCAGATCAAAGCGCATAATGCACTGAAGCACAACTACTTGCAGAAATTGTTCGGCGGTTTCCTTTAATACCTGTATGCGAAGGGCGCGGCCGCACATAGCACCCCGATCGGCCGATACACAGGTCACCCGGATCTTCGAATTCAATAAGTTGGCAACAAGAGGCTGTTCGGCGAGGTGTTCCACGATAACCGTTGGTTCGAGGACTACGGTCAGGAAACGGTCGGAAGGCTGGCACTGGTGGACAGCTCAGACTACGACATCCACTTAGCTAATCAAAAAGATTCATCGGAATTTAAGGATAGTCCGCGCTGCAACAAGAAGGATAGTGATTTTATCACAACCAAATTCCGATATATTGAGTAGTGAGTAAAGGTCAGGTTTTTTTTAAGCACGTCTTGATTCAGATATCAATATTTATTACAATAGCAAACAGCTTTACCTTTGATAAGGAGGATAATTAAATTGGATATCCGAAAATGGTTTTGTTCGGAATCGGCGAGTTCAACAGAAGTTGACCGTTGTTTCAACAGTCTTTTGGAACTTTACGCCGAGGCGCTGAGCAAATACTTTTTTATTTTTGAATCCTCCAACATCAAAGATTTCATCAAAGAGGCGAAAAAATCTCAGTTGACGGAAGAACAACAACTGTTCTTAAATTGGTTCGAAGAATGTGGTTTTCCGACACTTCAGTCTGTATTAAGCAAAGAACTCCCAAACGACCCTGACCTTGTCGCACAGATTGAGTATGAACACTACATTCTGTCGGAAGAGTTGGATTATGGTTCGCCAGAAGATATACGGGCTGCATTAGTTAATATTATTGTTGACCTTCCGACAAGAATCGAGTCAGCTGCAACAGCTTCAGAAACAATATATGAGTTATATGAGTATACAGCAGATTATGTAGGAATATTTTCGGAAGTATTCTACAATCCTACAAGTGTCTTTAGTAGTATGCCTAATAAAGATATTATTGAAGATACCCTGCCGATAAGGCAGGGTTTTTTATTGTCAGAAGGAATTTGCTCGACTGATGTCGAATGCTTGAAGCAGTTCCTTATGATGGGAGGCATTCATAATTATACGAAAAATGGATTCGCGCGTTAAAGCGCGAAAGCATCTAAACGCAAAACATTTCCCCTATGTTTTCGTTTTCCATTATTTGGGTTTACGCGGATTTCATTTCATGCAGTTCA
>Ga0310823_100580_pt1 | contig 21986 bp, 18 predicted proteins | sample P4_ome_3_FD_201316 | JGI IMG/M metagenome (GOLD analysis project Ga0310823, IMG submission 201316) | Sorghum-adapted microbial communities from Joint BioEnergy Institute, Emeryville, California, United States - P4_Day56_Rep3 | ecosystem: Engineered > Bioreactor > SSF (Solid state fermentation) >...
CGCCGCAGGCCGGCCGCCACGCCGCCCCCCGCACGCCCGGCACGGCCCGACGCCCCCCGCCCGGCGGCCGCGCTGGCCCCGCACGCCGTGCACGGCCCGACGCCCCCGCCCGGCCCGACGCCTCCCGCCCGGCCGCCACGCCCCGTCACCCGCCGAAGGCCGGCCGCCACGCCCACCGCTCCACACGGCCCGGCGCCCAGCCCCGCCCCCCGGTCACCCGCCCGGCTCGCCCTCGGGCGCCGCCGGCGGCTCGGCCGGCGTCGTCGGCGGGACCGTCGACGCCGGCGGCACCGTCGGGGTCGTGGACGGCGTCGTCGGAGTCGTTCGCGGAGTCGTCGGGGTCGTCCGCGGCGTGGTCGGCGTCGTGCGCGGCGTGGTCCGCGGCGTCGTCTCCGGCGTGGTCGTGGTCCGCGGCGTCGTCGGCGTGGTGGTCGTCTGGGTCTGGGTGGGGGTCCGGTCGGGCTCGGGCTCGCGCTCGCGCTCCTCCCGCACCGCGTGCCTCGGGGCGTCCTCGTGCGGCGGGCGCACGTTGATGTAGAGCGCGAGGACCGCGGCGAACGCCGCGAGGAGCACGGCGGTCGACGTGCGCATGCGCCCGCCGAAGAGCGTCGGTGGGATCCGCCCGCCCATCACGAGTCGTCGGCCGTCGGCGTCCCGGCCGCCGCGTCGGGGACGGACTGCAGGCCCTCGCGGCGGAGGGCCTCGGCGATGCGCACGCGCAACTGGCGCGCGACCTGGAACTGCCGGCCGGGCAGGGTGCGCGCGACGATCCGCAGCGTCACCTGGTCGGCCTCGAAGCTCTCGACGCCCATCACCGTCGGCTCGTCGAGCAGGACGTTGCGCAGCTCCGGGTCCGCGTACGCGGCGGCGCCGACCTCGTGGAGGATCGCGGTCGCCCGGCCGATGTCGGTGCCGAGCCGCAGCGGCACGTCGACCACGGCGCGCGCCCAGTCGCTCGACAGGTTCGTGACCTGCACGATCTGGCCGTTCGGGATGATCACGCGCTCGCCGCTCGGCGTGCGCAGCCGCGTGATCCGCAGCGTCAGGTCCTCGACCGTCCCGAGCGCGCCCTCGGTCTGCGGCGTCGGCGCGACCTTGATGAGGTCGCCGAGGCCGTACTGGCGCTCGGCGATGATGAAGCTGCCGCCGATGAGGTCGGCAACGAGGCGCTGCGCGCCGAGCCCGAGCGCGACGCCGCCGGCGGCGAGCGGCGCGACGAGGCTCTCGAACGGGAGCCCGAACCGGTTCAGGACGAGCGCCACGGCGACCGTCCACAGCATCACGACCGTCACCCAGGCGAGGATCTGCATCACCGCGCGGCGGTGCTTGGCCGCCTCGGACAGGACGAGCGGATCGTCGTTGCCCTCCGGCTCGATCCGGGAGGTCAGCCGGTCGCGCACCCAGCCGACGAGGCGCCCGAGCAGCAGCGCGCCGAGCACGAACAGGACGATCTCCAGCAGCGGCCCCCGGACCCACAGGCCGAAGTCGTCCAGGGGCGTGATCGCGGCCTGCGACAGCATCGCCCCCTCGCTAGCCCGATCCGTCCTCGCGCAAACGGCCGGGCGTCCGCCCGCCGGTCCGGGCCGCACGGACCGGCGGTCCCGGCGTTCCGTGACTGCGGTCACAGGTGGGTTGTCGAGGTGCGGGCACCGGGTACCGTCGGACTTCGGTCACGCTCGGCCTTTCGAGAAGAGCACCCACCGGCATCAGGGTCCAAGGACGCGCCGTGGGTCGGGGCAGCCGAGCGTATCGCCGTCACACCCCGAACGCGAACCCGCAGAGGAGGTCTCTTGCGGCTCGACATCGTCATCCCGGCGCACAACGAAGAGCACCGGATCGACCGGACGCTCCACGCGTACCGCACGGGTTGCCCCAGACCGGACGTCCGGTTCCTGGTCGCCGCCGACGCCTGCACCGACCGCACGACGGACATCGTCCGCGCGCACGGTGAGCGCGATCGGCGCGTGCAGCTCTTCGAGTACCCCAAGCTCGGCAAGGGCGGCGTCATCGCGGCGACGTTCCGCCGGTCGGACGCCGACCTCGTCGGCTTCGTCGACGCGGACTGCGCGACCCCGCCGGCCGAGCTGCTGCGGATCGCCCGGGTCGCCGCCGCCGAGCGCGCGGACGGCGCGATCGCCAGCCGCAACCACCCGGCCTCGGTCCTGCCGCGCCGCCGCACCCCCGTGCGGCGCCTGACCAGCGCCGGCTTCGCGTTCGGCGTCCGCCGCCTGCTCGGCCTGCCCTACAGCGACACGCAGTGCGGCGCGAAGGTGCTGCGCCGCCACGCGGTCGAGCGGATCGTGCCGCGCATCGGCGCGACCGACCTGCTCTTCGACGTCGACCTGCTGCTCGCCGCGCGCGAGACCGGGCAGCGCATCGTCGAGGTCCCGACCGTGTGGATCGACCAGGACGGCTCACGCGTCGACCCGGTCGCCGACACCCGCAAGATGGGCGTCTCGCTCCTGCGCATGTGGGCGCAGACGCGCCGCCGCGGCGGCGAGGACGCCGCCGGCGTCGACGTGCACGAGGTCGCGCGCGAGGCCGAGGCCGAGCGGGAGGTCGTCCATGCCTGACGTCACGCTCGTCTCCCCGTACCCGCGCGCCGGTGAGCGCCACGGCGGCGCCAGCGGCGTCGCCTCCTACACCGCCAACCTCGCCCACGCCCTCGCCGGCGAGGGCGCCGACGTCACCGTCGTCGCCCCGTTCGAGGACGGCGAGCCGGAGGTCGCGCGCGACGGCCGCGTCCGTGTCGAGCGGCGCTTCGGCCGCGGGCCGGGGGCGCTGCCCCGCGCGCTGCGCGCCGCCCGCGAGACCGGCGCCCCGGCCGTCCACCTGCAGCACGAGACGTTCCTGTACGGCGGGCCGTCGTCGGTCCCCGGCCTCGTGACCGGGCTCGCCGGCCTGCGCCGCGACGGCGCCGCCGGCGTCGTGACGATGCACCACGTCGTCGACGCGCAGACGGTCGACCGCCGGTTCACCGCGCTGCACCGGGTCGCGGCGCCGGCCGCCGTCGCGCGCGCCGGGCTCGACGTGGTCCGCACCTCGATCCGCCGGCTCGCCGACCGGGTCATCGTGCACGAGCCCGCGTTCACCCGCGCGGTGCCCGGCGCGACGGTCGTCCCGCACGGGATCGAGACGACCCCGACCCCGCCGCGCGCCGAGGCCCGCGAGCGGCTCGGGCTCGACCGGTTCACCGTGCTGTGCTTCGGGTTCGTCGCGCCGTACAAGGGACTCGAGCCGGCGCTCGACGCCGCGCGCCTGGCGGGCGGGCAGGTCGAGCTCGTCGTCGCCGGCGGCGAGCACCCACGGCTCGCCGGGTCCGGCGACCGCTACCTCGACGAGCTGCGCGCGGCGCACCCGCATGCGCGCTTCACCGGCCGCGTGCCGGACGCCGAGGTCGCCGACTGGTTCGCCGCCGCCGACCTCGCGCTCTTCCTGTATCCCCAGCCGGTGTCGGCGAGCGGCGCGCTCGCGCTCGCGCTCGCCCACGGGACCCCGGTCGCGATGTCGCCGCAGATGGGCGAGACGACCGGCGCGCCGCGGGCCGTCGTCGTCCCGACCGACCCGGCGCCGCTGGCGCTAAAGCTGCGCCGCCTGGCCGCGACGCCCGCCGCCGTCGACGTGCTGCGCACCGCGGCCGCCGATCTGCGCGCGGACCGCACGTGGCCGGCCGTCGCACGACGACATCTCGGCATCTACGAGGAGGTGGGCGATGCCGACCGCGCTGCTGGCGGGCGCCTTCGGGCAGCGTAACCCCGGCGACGAGGGCCTCCTCGACGCGTTCGTCCAGGCGCTGCCCGGCTGGGACTGCGTCGCGACGACCTCCACGCCGCACGTGCACGGCGCACCGGCCGAGCCGGTCCCCGCCGGCGACCCGTCGCGGGTCGCCCGGCGCGTGGCCGCCGCCGACGCGGTGATCTTCGCGGGCGGCACGGTGTTCAAGGAGCTGTCGCCCTCGACGGGGCGGCCGCCGCTCGACCTGCTCCAGAAGGGCCTCGCGCTGGCCTACGGCGCCAAGGCGCTGGGCAAGCCGCTGGCGCTCGTCGGCGTCGGCGCCGCCCCGCTCCGTGCGCGCCGCGCGCAGCTCGTCGCGCGGCGCCTGGTGCGCCAGGCCGACCTGCTCATCCTGCGCGACGAGGAGTCCGCCGACGTGCTCGCCGAGGCGGGCGCGCCGACGCCGTTCCGCGTCGCCGCCGACGCGGCGTGGACGCTGCTCGGCGAGCCGTCGGGCCGCGGCGGCCGGGGCGACCGGATCGTCGTCGCGCTGAGCCACGAGGCGGGCGGGCCCGACCTCGCCGGCGAGCTGGCCGCGGCGCTCGTGCCCGTGCTCGCCGCGGGCCACGACGTCGCGCTGCAGCCCTGGCAGGTCGGCGGCCCGGTGCGGCCGGACGACCTCGACCTCGCCCGCGCGGTGCGCGATCAGCTCGGCGGGGCGGCCGAGCTCATGGTGCCGCCCGCCGACCTGCACGAGGCGCGCGCGGTGATCGCCGGCGCCCGGCTCGTCGTCGGCCTGCGCTTCCACGCGCTCGTCGCGGCCGCGTCGGCCGGGACGCCGTTCGTCGCCTACGCGCACGAGCCCAAGCTCGCGGCCGCCGCCCGCCGGCTCGGCCAGCCGGCGGTCACGCCGGAGATGCGGCCCGAGGCGGTCGCCGCGGCGATCGTCGCCGCGGCGCGGCAGCCGGTCCCGCCGTCGGACAGCGCCGTCCGCGCCGAGCTCGCGCGCGCCGAGGACGGCATGCGCCTGCTGCGCCTGCTGCTGAGCGGCGGCGAGTCCGACGACGCCGAGATGATCGGCGCGCTGCCCCTCCGGCCGACGGAGTGGAGCGCTTGACCACGACCGTCGCACCTCCGCGCCGCCCCACCGGCGGCGACCCTGTCGCGCGCCCGGACGCCGCCGCGCGCCCCGGCGAGACGCTCGCGCCGCCCACCGGGGCCGGCCGCGTCGCGGCCGAGCAGGCGCTCGTCGCCGGCGGCCAGCTCGCCGCCGGCGTCGGCAACCTCGTCTTCGCCGTGCTCGCCGCGCGGCTGCTCGAACCGCGCGGGTTCGCGCAGCTCGCCGCGTTCCTCGCGCTCTACCTGCTCGTGCACGTGCCCGCGTCGTCGCTGAGCGCCGGGTCGGCGCTGACGCCGGCGCTCGCCGCCCGCGCACGCCGCCGCGCGCTGCTCGCCGGCGGCGGCATCGGCGCGGCCGTCGCCGCGGCTGCGGTGCCGCTGAGCGGGCCGGCCGGCGTGCCCGCCGGGCTGCTGCTCGTGCTCGCCTTCGCGGTGCCCGCCGCGGGCTGGCTGGCGCTCGAGCGCGGCCGCCTGTACGGCGAGGGCCGGCACCGCCGCGCCGCGTCGAGCCTCGCGGTCGAGCCGGTCGTCCGCCTCGCCGTCGGCATCCCGCTGCTCGCCGCGCTCGGCGCGGTCGGCGGCGCGATCGCCGTCGTCCTCGGCGGCTTCGCCGCGCTCGCCGTGACGCGCCCGTGGACGGCGACCGACAGGTCCCCGGACGACGCTCGCGCCGGCCGCTTCGCGCGCGCCGGCGGGACCGCATCCGAGGCCGCGGCGGCGTCCGCCCCGGCCCGCGGCGCGCTGTGGGCGATGCTCGCGTTCCTCGGCCTCGCGGTCGTGCAGAACCAGGACGTCGTGCTCGCCAACGGCGTGCTCGACGCCGGTCAGGCCGCCCGCTTCGCGGTCCTGTCGACGCTCGGCGGCGCCGCCGCGTTCGCCACGACGACCGTCCCGCTCGTCCTGCTGCCGCGCGCCGCGCGTGGCGAGCGCCACGCGCTCGCGACCGCGATCGGCGCCGCCGTCCTCCTCGGCGCGGCCGCGGTCGCCGCGATCGCGCTCGTGCCCGACGCATGGATCGCCGCCGGCTTCGGCGAGCGGTACGCCGACGTCGGCGCGCTCGCCGTCCCGTACGTCGCCGCGATGGCGCTGTTCGGCGTCTCGCGCGTGCTCGTCGCGCATCGCGCCGCGACCGGCGGCGGGCCGTGGCTCGTCGCCGCGGTCGCGCTCGCCGCGGCGGTGCAGGCCGCCGCCGTCCTCGCCGCCGCCGACGCCGGCGACGTCGCGAAGGCGACGCTCGCCGCGACCGGCCTGCTGCTGCTCGCCGCGGGCGCCGTCTCGCTGCCGCGCTCGGGGGGCCGCCGCCGCGCGCCGGCCGCCGTCGTCGCGACCGGGCCGCGCGAGCCGCGCCCGGCGCCGGACGACCGTGCCGCCCCGGCGGTCGGCGCCGCGCTCGGCCTGCTCGTGCTCGTCGCGTTCGCGATCCGCGTCTACATCCCGCGCGGGATCTGGCTCGACGAGGCGACCTCGATCACGCAGGCGCAGATGCCGCTCGGCGAGATGCTCGAGAGCCTGCGGACGACCGACGTCCACCCGCCGCTGCACCACCTCATCGAGTGGGCGATCGCGCACGGCACCGGCTCGGTGAGCGAGCTGGCGATGCGGATGCCGTCGGTCCTCGCCGGGACGCTCATGGTCCCGGTGCTCTACCTGCTCGGCCGCGAGCTGTACGACCGCCGTGCCGCGCTGCTCGCCGCCGCCCTCGGGACGTTCGCCCCGTTCCTGCTCTGGTACTCGCAGGAAGCCCGCATGTACGGGCTGTTCATGCTCTTCGCGGCGCTCGCGATGCTCGGCCAGCTCCGCGCGCTGCGCCGCGGCGGCGTCGCCGACTGGGCGCTGTGGGCGGGCGCGACGACCGGCCTGCTGTGGACCCAGTACTTCGGGATCTTCTTCACGCTCGTCCAGCAGGCCGGGTTCCTGCTCGTCGCGCTCGGGCTGCGGCGCGCCGGCCGGCCGGTCCGCGGCTACCTCGTGCGCTGGCTCGGCGCCGGCGCGCTCGTCGCGCTCGCGTTCGCGCCGCTCGTGCCGTTCGCCGTCGACCAGTTCCAGGCCAACCAGGCGGCGGGCAAGGGCTTCAGCTCGCCCGGGCGGTTCGACGACGCCGACGCCGCCCGCGGCCAGGTCGGCATCTACGTCGCGCTGACCAACTTCGCGTGGGCCGTGTTCGGCTACCACGGCGCGCACATCATGGCCGCGATCACGTCGGTCTGGCCGTTCGCGATCCTCGGCGCGCTGCTCGCGCTCGGGCGCCGCGGCCGCCCGTTGACCGTGCTGGTCGCCGCCTGCGCGCTCGCGCCCGCGGTCATCTGCTTCGCGCTCGGGATCCTCAAGCCGTTCCTGTTCGAGATCCGCTACTTCGCCGGCGCCGTCCCGCTGCTGCTCGTGCTGCTCGCGCGCGCGGCGACCGGGTGGACGCGCGGCGCGATCGCCACCGGCGCGATCGCGGCGGTGCTCGTCGGCGGGATGGCGCTCGCGTCGGCCGACCAGCAGTTCTCCGGCAACCCGCGCGTGTACGACTTCGACGGCGCGCTGGCCGAGATCGAGGACCGGGCCGGGCCCGGCGACGCGGTCCTGTACGAGCCGTCCTACCTGAACGGCGTCGTCGACTACTACGCGCCGGACCTCGACGCCAGGCCGCTCCAGGGCGGCCTGCCGCGCGAGGCCGCGCCGCGCCGGATCTTCCTCATGGCGAGCTTCCAGGACCAGGAGCGCCACCGCCAGGCCGCGCGCGAGGCCGTCGCGCGCTTCCGGCGCAACTACCGCCTCGTCGAGACCGAGCGCCGCCCCCAGGTGCGCACGTGGGTGTTCGAGCGCAGGGAGGAGCCGCGCCGATGAACGACGTCCGCCTCACCACGCCCGCCTGGGCCGCACGGCCGACGCCGGGCGCGCGCCGCAGGGTGCGGATCCTCGCGCTCCTCGCGATCCCGCTCGTGGCGCTGTACTTCGGCTGGCTCCTGCAGCCCGAGCGCATCGGGCATCCGGTGCTCTACTGGATCCTCGTCGCCGCCGAGCTGTTCAACGTCGCCCAGGCGATGGGCTTCTGGTGGACGTGCTCGCGCATGCGCTCGCGGGAGGCCGCGCCGGCGGCCGGGGTCGCCGCGCCGGTCGACGTGTTCATCCCGACCTACGACGAGCCGGTCGAGGTCGTCGAGCCGACGGTCGCCGCCGCGGTGCGCATGCGCGGCGACAAGATCGTCCACGTCCTCGACGACGGCGGGCGTCCCGAGATGGCGGCGATGGCCGCCCGCCACGGTGCGCGCCACGTCACGCGCGCCCGGCACGAGGGCGCGAAGGCCGGCAACGTCAACCACGCGCTCGGCATCACCGACGCGCCGTTCGTCGCGATCCTCGACTGCGACCACGTCCCCGACGAGCGCTTCCTCGAGGCGACGCTCGGGCACATGGGCGACGAGCGGATGGCGATGGTGCAGACGCCGCAGTACTACGCCAACGCGCGCGAGGGCCGCATCGCGTCGGCCGCATGGGCGCAGCAGGCGCTGTTCTTCGGCCCGATCGCGTGCGGCAAGGACGGCCACGGCGCGATGTTCTGCTGCGGCACGAACGTGCTGTTCCGGCGCGCCGCGCTCGCCGACGCCGGCGGCTTCCCGACCTCGTCGCTGACCGAGGACTTCGAGCTGTCCCTGCACCTGCACGAGCGCGGGTGGCGGACGAGCTACGTGCCGGAGGTCCTGACGCGCGGCCTCGGGCCCGAGGACATGGCCTCGTACGTCAGCCAGCAGCAGCGGTGGGCGCGCGGGTGCCTGAGCGGCATCAGGACCGCGCTGCGCGCCCGGCTGCCGTTGCGCACGCGCGCGCAGTACCTGCTGTCGTCGATGTTCTTCCTCACCGGCTGGACGGTGCTCGTCTACATGGCGATGCCGATCATCCGGATCCTCTTCGGCCACCAGCCGCTCGACACCGCGCAGGCCGACCAGTTCCTGGCGGCGTTCGCGCCGTACTTCGGCTGGTCGCTGCTCACGGTCGCGCTCGTCGGCGGCGGCGCGTACACGTTCAGCGCGTTCGCGCTGCAGAGCGCGAGCTTCTGGATCCACATCCAGGCGACGATCCTCACGCTGCTCGGCCGGCGTGGCACGTTCGTCGTGACGCCGAAGACCGCCGTCCGCGAGCGCCAGCTGCGGCCGGTGTGGCCGGCGCTCGTCATGCTCTGCCTGCTGCTCGGCGCCGCCGTGTACGGCCTGGCGACGAGCGTCGAGCCCGCCACGCTCAACAACGTCGCGTTCGCGCTCGTCCACGTCACCGTGCTCACCGCCGGCGTCTGGGGCGCGCTCGCGCCGCAGGCCCGGGCGCCCGAGCGCGCCGCCGCCGGCCCGGAGGCCGAGGCGCCGGTCGAGGAGCCGCTGCGGGGGCTGGCGGCGTGAGGCGCGTCCTCGCGCCGCTCGTGCTCATCGCCCTCCTCGTGCCCGCCGGCTGCGGCGGCGACGAGCCGGGCGGCGGCGACGGCGGTGGCCCGCCGGCGGCGGCCGAGCGCTTCCTCGACGAGTTCGTCGACGCGGACGGCCGCGTGGTGCGTCACGACCAGGGCGGCGACACCGTCAGCGAGGGCCAGGCGTACGCGATGCTCGTCGCCGCCGAGATCGGCGACCGCGAGCGCTTCGACCGGATCTGGTCGTGGACGGCGCGCGAGCTGCAGGGGCGCGACGGGCTGCTGGCGTGGCAGTGGCGCGACGGGCGCGTCGCCGACCGCGAGCCCGCCGCCGACGCCGACCTCGACGCCGCCGTCGCGCTCCGCCGCGCCGCGGACCGCTTCGACCGGCCCGCCTACGCGCGCGAGGCGCGGCGGATCGCCCGGGCCGCGCTGCGGCGCGAGACCGCGCGCACGCGCGCCGGGTCGCTGCTCGTCGCCGGCCCGTGGGCGCGCGAGCGGCGCGTCGTCAACCCGAGCTACCTGGACCCGGGCGCGTTCGCCGAGCTCGGCGGGCGCTGGACGCAGATCGCCGAGGGCGCGCGGGAGGCGATCGGCGAGCTGCTCGAGCGGCAGGAGCTGCCGCCCGACTGGGCGGAGGTCAAGCAGGACGGGACGCTCGGCGAGGCGGCGGCCCCGAACGGCGGCGCGCCGCCGCAGTTCGGCTGGGAGGCGGTCCGCCTGCCGCTCCGTCTTGCCGCGGCCTGCGACGACGACGCGTCACGCGAGCTGGCGGCGCGGATGTGGGAGCCGCTGCGCCGCGACCCCGGCCGCCTGCCGCGCGGGCTGGACGGTGCCCCGTGGGGTGGCCCGGCGGCGGCGGGGATGGCCGGTGCGGCGGCGGCCGCCGCGGCCGCGGGCGACGACGACGCGGCGCGGGAGCTGCTCGCCGAGGCAGAGCAGCGCGAGCGCGAGCAGCCGACGTACTTCGGGTCGGCGCTGCTCGCGCTCGCGCACACCGCCTGGGATCCGGCCTGCTGACCGCGGGCGTGCCGGCCGACGCGCCGGCGCCGGCACGGCCCGCGGCCCGGGGTCGGGTCAGGCGGCCAGCCGCTGGTCCCGCGCGCCCGCGGCGGGCGGGATCGGGTGGTTGCCGCGGAACACGTCGTACGGGTCGTACGCCGCCTTGACGCGGCGCAGCCGGTTCCACGTGTCGGCGTCGAAGAAGCGGCTGACGTCGGTCGGGTCCTCGACGAAGTTCGGGTAGTCGCCCGCGTGCCAGCGGGCGACCGACTGCTCGACGCGCTCGATCGCCGAGCGCACCGGCGCGGCCATCGCCGGCTCGGGCACGACGCCGAGCGCCAGGACGCAGACCTCGCCCGGCAGGGTTGCGCGGGCGCCCGCGCCCGGCATGACCCGGCTCAGCGCGCCGCCCATGTGGCGGAGCTGGACCATCGACGGCGGGGCGTCCGAGCCCGGGCCGGCGACCTCGAGCAGCCGTTCGACCGCCTCGGCGGGGAACTCGCCGACGAGCTGGTGGCCGAGGTCGTACGGCAGCGGGTCCGGCGGGTCCATCGCCAGGTCGCCGAGCACCGCCGGCGGCGCCATCTGGAACGTGTCGACGACGGGGCCGAGCGCGCGGATCGGCGCCAGCAGCTCGCGCCCCTCGTCCTCGTCGCCGAGGAACGCGCCGGCGACGATCGTGAACGAGCCGCCGCGGGCGAACTCGGGCACCATCGGGTCGTCGGGGAAGTGCATGAGCGTCACCCACGTCATGAGCTCCTCCGGCAGGCCGGGCAGCATCTGCGACCAGGTGTGCAGCACCTCGGGCGCGCGCTCGAACGGGAGGAACATCGCGCCGGCGTACAGCTCGGCGTACGGCTGCACCGCGAACTCGATCGCGGTGACGACCCCGAAGTTGCCGTTGCCGCCGCGGAGCGCCCAGAACAGCTCGGGCTCGGTGACGTGGTCGGTGCGGACGTGGCGGCCGTCGGCGAGGACGATCTCGATCGCGGTGACGGCGTTGGCCTGCATCCCGTGCTTGCGGGCGAGCCAGCCGATGCCGCCCCCGAGCGAGTAGCCGGCGATGCCGACGTCCGGGGAGGAGCCGTGGAGCGCGGCGAGGCCGAGCTCGGAGAGCCGGGGCGTCACGCGCTCCCACTTGACGCCGGCGCCGACGCGGACGCGGCGCGCGGCGACGTCGATCTCGACGTCCTGCAGGTGGCGGACGTCGACGAGCACGGCGTCGTCGAGCGAGCCGTAGGCGGCGACGTTGTGGCCGGTCGCCTGGGCGGCGACGCGCAGGCCGCGCCGGCGGGCGTCCTGGACGGCCTCGATGACCTCGCGCACGGTGCGCGGGGAGACGATCGACCGGGCGCGGACGTCGGCGGTGAGGTTGAACGAGAAGGCGATGGCGGGGGCGGGGGTGGTCATGCGGCGATCCTCGTGCTGGCGCGTCGCCGCTCGCGTCGGGGAGACGCCGCAACCGACCCCCCTGGTCGTCCGGCCCCGACCCCCCGGGGTGCCCTCGGGTCAGCCCTGCCGTCGCTCGCCCGGACCGCGCGGCAGCCGGAGGGTGACGGACGCGCTCCGACCCCGCTGCATGGCCGGACACAGGCCGCGCGCAGCCGGGGAGCTCACGTCGACCTGCCGCCGGCGATCGCTGCCTGGAGGCGGCGCATGCCTGCCAGCCAGCGGTCGTAGTTCGAGCCCTTGTGGCGGAAGTACGTCAGGACCTCGGGGTGGGGGAGCACGAGGAACCGCTCGGCGCGCATCGCCTCGACGACGACGTCGGCGACCTCTTCGGGCTCGAGGACCGCCCCGGCGGCCTTGACGACGTTCGTCGCGGTCTCGCCGACCTCGCTCCCCGACCCGGCGCCCGCGTCCAGGAGCGGGGTGTTGACGCCCATCGGGCACAGGCAGCTCACGCGCACGCCCGCGTCGCCGTAGGTGACGCTCAGCCACTCGGCGAACGCGACCGCGGCGTGCTTGGAGACCGGGTACGGCGCCGATCCGATCTGCGTCAGCAGGCCCGCCGCCGACGCGGTCGACAGGAAATAGCCCGAGCCGCGCTCCACCCATCCCGGCACGAGCCGGCGCGCCGCGTACACGTGCGCCATCGTGTTGACGGCGAGCGCCTCCTCGAACCCGGACTCCATCATCACCCCGCCGCCGATCCCGGCGTTCGCGGCGAACACGTCGACCGGGCCGAAGCGCTCCTCGGCGGCGTCGACGAGCGCGACGGTCTGCCGCTCGTCGCCGACGTCGGCCTGGAACGCCGACGCTTGCGCGCCGATCTCGGCCGCGACGCGTTCGGCGCCCTCGCCGTCGAGGTCGGCGACGACGACGCCCGTCGCGCCCTCCTCGGCGAAGCGGTGCGCGAGGGCGCGGCCGATGCCCGATGCGGCACCGGTGACGACGACGACCTTCCCGGCGAGCTCCATGCGCGCGGATTCTGCCCGAACCGTCCGCGGGCCGGGGAGACGGTCCTCCGCCCCGGCGGCGGGCGCGAGGGGCGGTTCGAAGCGCCCCCGCCGGTCCGGCCCCGCGACCAGAAGCACATCGTCGGAGGCGTGGCGGAGGACCGTGCCGGTCAGGATCGCGGTGCGCCGTGAACCGCCGGTGAGCGCAGGCTCAAGCTCGGCTCAAGGGTGTGCGGGTCTGCGAGACTGGCTCACATGCGCCGGGTGCTGTTGCTGGCCGTCGCAGTCGTGGTCGTCGCCTCGATCGCCGTCGTCGCGTTCGCGTCCGACGGCGTCGCGCCGAAGACCACCGGGCCGAAGGTCGACGCGCAGCGCCCGCACGAGCCCGACGCCGGCCCGTTCGCGGTCGCCGCGCGCGGCGGCGGCCCCGCCTCGGCGCGCGACGACGACGGCCCCGTGCGTGGGTCGAGCACCACGTTCGGGGGCGACGCGCCGCAGGGTCCGCCGGCCGGCGGCCGGCACGCGCGTGCGGCCTGGTGGTTCGTACACGGCCTCGCCGACCGGCTGGCGATCGAGCACGAGCACATGCGCGCGGCGCTCGCCGGCCTCCGGGCGCGGGCGCTCGCCCACGCCGTCGACCGCGGCACGATCAGCGCCGGCCAGCGGTTGGCGATCGAGGCGTGCCTCGCGCAGCGCCGGTGCGACCCGGTCGTCATCCGCCGGGCGATGCGCGATCTCCGCGCCGACCTGCGGCCCGAGGTCCTCGAGGAGTACAAATCCGCCCTGATGCGCATCCTCGGCCGCGAGCTCGACCTCCCGATCGACACCGTGACCTCGGCGCTCAAGGCGCAGCTCCGCGAGAGCCTGGGGTTCGCCGTGCGGTTCGGCGTCATCGAGGCCGGCGAGCGCGACCTCGTGCTGCGCTGCTTCGACACCCCGCGGAGCTGCCCCGCCGGCCGGCTGCGCGCGCTCCTGTCCGGCCACGGCAGGGGCCGCCGGTGACGGGCGCCCTGGCCCGCGCCGCCCTCGCCGCCTGCGCGCTCGCCACCGGCGCCGCCGGGTGCGGCGGCTCGGGCGACGACGGCCCGCGCGCGACGACGGCGACGACGCCCGCGGCCGAGACGCAGGCCGCCGAGCGCGAGCGGCAGGACACGCGCCCGCGGGCGAGCGGCAGCCGGCGCGGGCGGCTGCGGCTCCAGCCGGTCGGCCGGTTCCGCAGCCCCCTCTACGTCACCGCGCCGCCGCGCGACCGGCGGCGCATCTTCGTCGTCGAGCAGGGCGGCACGATCCGCGTCGTCCGCGGCGGGCGCGTGCTGCGCCGTCCGTTCCTCGACGTGTCCGGGCAGGTCGTCAGCGGCGGGGAGCAGGGTCTGCTCGGGCTCGCGTTCGCGCCCGACTACCACGAGAGCCGCCGGTTCTACGTCCACTACACCGACCGCGGCGGCGACACGCGCATCGTCGAGTACCGCGCGCGCCGCGGCGACCCCGACCGCGCCGACCCGGGCAGCGCGCGCGTCGTGCTCACCCAGGAGCAGCCCGAGTCCAACCACAACGGCGGCCAGCTCGCGTTCGGGCCCGACGGGCTGCTCTACATCGGGCTCGGCGACGGCGGGGGCGGCGACGACCAGCACGGCGAGCGCGGCAACGCCCAGAACCTCGGGACGCTCCTCGGCAAGATCCTGCGGATCGACCCGCGGCCCGCCGGCGGCCGCCCGTACCGGATCCCGTCGAGCAACCCGTTCGCCGGCCGCCCGGGCGCGCGCGGCGAGATCTACGCGTACGGGCTGCGCAACCCGTGGCGGTTCTCGTTCGACCGCGCGACCGGCGCGCTGACGATCGGCGACGTCGGCCAGAACGCGGTCGAGGAGATCGACTACGTGCCGCGCGGCCGCGGACGCGGCGCGAACTTCGGCTGGCGGCCGTTCGAGGGGTCGCGGCGCAACTTCGACGAGCCAGCCCCCGGCCACGTGCGGCCCGTGATCGAGAAGAGCCACGGCGACGGGTGGTGCTCGATCACCGGCGGCTACGTCGTGCGCGACCCGGGCGTCCCGGCGCTGCGTGGCCGGTACGTCTACGGCGACTACTGCAAGGGCGAGCTGCGCGCCGCGCGGCTGCGGTCCGGCGGGGCGACCGGCGACCGGTCGCTCGGCCTGCGGACGATCAGCAGCCTGTCGTCGTTCGGCGAGGACGCGCGCGGGCGGGTCTACGTCGTGTCGCTCGACGGGCCGGTCTACAGGTTCGCCCAGGGGTGAGCCTCGCCGCCCACGACATCGCGCTCGTCCGCGCGGCCAACCCGGGGCCGTTCACGAAGAGCGGGACGAACACGTGGCTCGTCGGCCGCGACCCGTGCTGGATCGTCGACCCCGGGCCCGCGCTCGCCGAGCACGTCGAGGCGGTCGTCGCCGAGGCCGCCGCGCGCGGCGGGGCGGAGGGCATCGTGATCACGCACGACCACCCCGACCACGTCGAGGCCGTCGGCGCGGTGCGCGAGCGGACCGGGGCGCGGGTGTACGCCGCGCGAGGGGAGGTCGACGGCATCCTGCGGGACGGCGACCGGGTCGGCCCGCTGGAGGTCGTCGCCACGCCCGGCCACGCCTCAGACCACCTCGTGTACATCGCCGGCGACGCCGTCGCGTTCACCGGCGACGCCGTGCTGGGGGAGGGGTCGGTGTTCGTGATCGGCGACCTGGCCGCGTACCTCGGCGCGCTCCGCGCGCTGCGCGACCGCGGCCTGGAGCTGCTCTGCCCCGGCCACGGCCCGGTCGTCGAGGATCCCGCGGCGCACCTGGACGCCTACGTCGCGCACCGGCTGGACCGCGAGCGGCGGCTCGTCGAGGCGCTCGGCGCCGGGCTGCGGACGGTCGACGAGCTGCTCGACCGGGTGTGGGACGACGCGCCGCAGGTGCTCCGCCCCGCCGCGGCCGTCACGCTCGGCGCGCACCTCGACAAGCTCGAGGCGGAGGGCCGGCTGCCGGAGGGCGTCGAGCGCCCCGCGATCCCCGCGGGCCTGCGCGCGCCCTGACGCGGGCGGGTCCTCAGGCGGGCGGCTCGAGGTTGCGGTGCGCGAGCGCCATCGCCGCCGCGAGCGCGGTGACGCCCTCGCGCTCTGCCTCGTCGAAGATCGTGCGCAGCGTGTCGGCGATGCCGCGGACCCGGGTCTCGGCGCGGTCGGGGTCGTAGCCGCCGGGCTCGAACTCGACCGCGATGTTGATGATGCCGCCGGCGTTCGCGACGAAGTCCGGCGCCCACAGGATCCCGCCGTCGCGCAGGAGCGCCGCGACCTCGTCGTCGGCGAGCTGGTTGTTCGCCGCGCCGGCGATCGCGCGGCACCGCAGCCGCGGCACGCTGTCGTGGTCGAGCACGCCACCGAGCGCGCACGGCGCGAGCACGTCGACCGGCGCGGTGAGCGCCTCGTCCGGCGTCACCCAGCGCGCCCCGAGCTCGTCGGCGATCGCGCGCTTGCGCTCGTCGATGTCGGCGACGACGAGGCTCGCGCCGGCGTCGGCGAGCCGCCGGGCGACACGCTCGCCGACGTTGCCCAGGCCGGAGATCGCGACGCTCCGCCCGCGCATGCCGGCCGAGCCGAAGACGCGCTCGCACGTCACCTCGATCGCCGTGACGACGCCGAGCGCCGTGTAGGGGCTCGGGTCGCCGGAGCCGCCGCGCTCTCGCGCCAGGCCGCTGACGTGCGACGTGGTCGTCGCGATGACGTCCATGTCCGGCGCCGACGTCCCGACGTCCTCGGCGGTGATGTACCGGCCGTGCAGCATCTCGACGGTCTCGCCGAAGTCGCGCAGCGCGTCGGCGCGGCGCTCGGGGGTCAGCTCCTCGCGCAGCATGATCACGCCCTTGCCGCCGCCCAGCGGGAGCCCCGCGACGGCGGACTTGAACGTCATCGCCTGCGACAGGCGCAGAGCGTCGCGGATCGCGAAGCGCGCGTCGTCGTAGTGCCACATCCGGCAGCCGCCCAGGGCCGGGCCCCGGACCGTCGAGTGGACGGCGACGATGCAGTAGACGCCGGACCGCCGCCCGCGGTGGACGAGCAGGTCCTCGTGATCGAGGGATGCGGCGTATCGATCGCTGGAGCCGATGGCCGGGACCCTAATGACCGCCGCGGCGACGTGTCGGCCGCGGTGGCGCATCGGCGCGCCCCGCGCTCGCCGCGGTGGCGAGACAGCGTGTCAGCGGTCGGCGGGGCCGGGGGTCGAGGCGGACGACGCGGTCGGCGCCGTCGACGTCGACTGCGGCGCTGCCGGCGCCGCCGCGGACGCGGAGCCCGTGCCGCCGGCGACCGGGGTCGTCCCCGGGGCGGGCGCGGGCGCCGCGGTGCCGGGCTGCTCGCCGGCGGGCGCGGCGGGCGTCGTGGCCGGCGGGGTCGCGGGAGGCTCGGTCGGCGCGAGCGCGCCGCCGGTCGGGGCCTCCGTCGCCCCGCCGCTGCCCGGCGCGACCACGAGCGGCTCGGGCTCGCCGCCGCCGCCGTGCTGGCTGATGGCCTCCTCGTGGCCGAACGTCACGGGCGCCGCGATGGCGGCCTTGCGCTTGGCGCCGCGCGACGTCTTCGCGCGCTTGCCGGCCTTCGCCGCCGTGCCGGCCCGCGCCGCGGAGCGCTCGGGACGGACCGCGGCGCGCGCCGCGACGGGCGCGCGGTCTGCGTTCGAGGACCGCTTCTTCGCGGCCGCGGGCTTCGCGGTCCGCGCCGTGCCCGCGTCGATCGCGTGGCGCTTGATCTCGACGGCGCCCCCGGCGGTGATCGCCGCGCAGCACATGACGGCCGCGACCTTCGCGGTCGTCCCGGCGACCACGCCGCCGCCGACGACCGCGGCGCCGCCCCCGGCGACGGCCGCGCCTCCGCCCGCCGCAGCGGTGCCCCCGGCGGCCGCGCCGCCGCCGCCCGCGCCGAGGCCCAGCAGCTTCGCGAAGAGCGCCAGCGGCGACGGCCCGGGCATGAGCGCCCCGAGGCCGGCCTGGACCTGGCGCAGCTCACGCCGGTACTGCGCGCATCCGCGGCACTCGCGCATGTGCTTGCGCGCCATCGCGCTCGCGCGGACGCCCTTGGCGAACGACATCGCGAGGTCGTTGCGGATCTCAGCGCACGAGGCGTTGCGCGCCTCGGCCGCCTCGGCCAGCCCCATCCGCGCCCGGACGAGCAGCGACTTGACGGCGGGCACGGTCGTGTCGAGCGCGACGGCGAGCTCCGCGTACGACAGGCCCTCCAGCTCGCGCATGAGCAGCGCCGAGCGCTGCTGCTCGGGCAGCCGCTGCACGTCGGCGATCAGGCGGCGCAGGTCCTCGCGGCGCTCGGCCTCGGCGAGCGGGTCGTGGACGGGGGTGCGCGAGACGTCGAAGACGTCGCCCGCCGGCGGGGTCGGGCGGCGTAGATGGTCGATGCAGCGGTTGTGGGCGACCCGGTAGAGCCACGCCTTGAGGACGACCGGCCGGTCGTCGGCGCGCAGCCCCTTGTACGCGCGCAGGAACACGTCCTGCAGGGCGTCCTCGGCGTCGGTCGGCGAGCCGCCGAGCATCTGACGCGTGTACGCGAACAGCCGCGTGCGGTACCGGTCGTGGATGACGCGGAAGGCCTCGTCGCTGCCCTGGCGGAACGCCGCGACGAGCTGCTCGTCGGATCGCAGCCGCAGCAGCGCCGACGGAAGCGCGAGGCGCGTCAGGCCCGCTGGGGCGCGTAGTGCTGAGGCTTCCACGGGGTCTCCTTGGGTGGAGGGAGCGTGACCACCTTAACCCTTGACGGTGAGGAAAGGTTCCGCAGGTTTCTCCATCCGGTTCTCACAATCCTCGCACGTCCCTACCCCGGAACGGTGCTTAGCATGGGGTCCGTGGCCGGCCGGACGGTCGTCGTGGTCGAGGATGAACACGCCATCGCGGAGGCGGTGGCGGCGCGTCTGCGTGCCGAGGACTTCGAGGTGCACGTCGCCGGCGACGGCCCGTCCGGCGTCGACCTGTGCCGCCGCGTCCGGCCCGACGTCGTCGTGCTCGACGTCATGCTCCCGGGGTATGACGGGCTGGAGGTCTGCCGCCGCATCCAGGCCGAGCCGGCCATCGAGCCGATGATCCTCATGCTCACCGCGCGCGACGCGGAGACCGACGTCGTCGTCGGGCTCGGGGTCGGCGCCGACGACTACGTCACCAAGCCGTTCAGCGCGCGCGAGCTCGTCGCGCGCGTCAAGGCGCTCGTGCGGCGGATCGAGCGGTCCGCGCAGGTCGCGGGCGAGGCGCGGATCGTCGCCGGCGACCTCGAGGTCGACCCGGCCGGCCGGCGCGTGCGGCTCGCCGGTGAGGAGGTGCATCTCACGCCGACGGAGTTCGACCTGCTCGTCCACCTCGCCCGGGCGCCCGGCGTCGTGTTCTCGCGCGAGCGGCTGCTGACGGAGGTGTGGGGCTACGCCGACGGCTCGGGTGAGCGCACGGTCGACACGCACGTCGCCAGCCTGCGCCGCAAGGTCGGCGCCCGCTGGATCCGCACGGCGCACGGCGTCGGGTACGCGTTCGAGGCGGGATGAGCGTCCGCGAGCGGCTGCTCGACCGCTACGGCTCGATCAAGCTCAAGCTCGGCGTCGTGATCGTCGTCGGCGTCCTGGTCAGCGACGTCGCCGCGGTCGCCGCGATCGAGCTCGGCGTGCCGCTCATCCCCGCCGGGGCCCTGGCGGCCGCGGTCGCGCTCGGGCTCGTGCAGGTCCTCGCGCGTGGGCTGACCCAGCCGCTGCGCGAGATGGCGCAGGCCAGCCGCGAGCTGCGCCGCGGGCGGTTCCACGTGCGGGTGAGCGACACGCGGCGCGACGAGGTCGGCGAGCTCGCGCGCGCGTTCAACGCGATGGCGGCCGAGCTCGCCGAGGTCGACCGCCAGCGCCGCGACCTGGTCGCGAACGTCTCGCACGAGCTGCGCACGCCGATCACCGCGCTGCAGGCCAAGCTCGAGAACGTCGCCGACGGCGTCGAGCCCGCCGATCCCGAGACGCTCGGGGTGATGCTCGCGCAGGTCGAGCGCCTCGGCAGGCTCGTCGAGCAGCTCCTCGACCTCTCGCGCCTGGAGAGCCGCGCCGAGCCGTTCGAGCGCCGCCCGTTCGCGGTCGCCGACATCCTCGAGGCGGCCGCGCGCGAGGCGCGGCTGCACGCGCCCGAGGGCGTCGAACTGCGCGTCGAGATCGAGGGCGACCCGGTCGCCGACGGCGACCCCGAGCGCATCCACCAGGTCGTCGCGAACCTCGTCCAGAACGCGATCCGGCACTCCCCGGTGCCGGGCGAGGTGCGGCTGGTCGGCCGCTCCGGCGACGGGACCGTGACGATCGAGGTCGTCGACCAGGGACCGGGCATCCCGGCCGACGAGGCCGAGCGCGTGTTCGAGCGCTTCTACCGGCCGGACCCGTCGCGGGCGGCGCCGTCCGGCGGGGCGGGACTGGGGCTGTCGATCGCGCGGTGGATCGTCGACCTGCACGGCGGGCGGATCCGGGTGGAGGAGGCCGAGCCGCACGGGTGCCGGATGGTGGTCGAGCTGCCGCGGGACTGAGGCGGGCCGGCAGGCGCGCGCCCGTCGCGTGAGCCCGCGGTGGAGCCGGCCGGTGGACGACCGCCGCCGGGGCGGCGGAGAGCCGACGCCAGGAGGGCGGCGCGCCGGATGGTCCGGGGAGCGCGGGGCAGGGAGGGTGCCTGCCATGCGCACGAGGCTCGCCCTGTGCACCAGCACGCTGACCCTCGCCCTGGCCGGCTCGGCGTCGGCCTCGACCCTCGTCCTCAGCGGGAACGTCCTCGAATGGCAGGGGACGTCCGGCGCCGACACGGTGACCGTCGACCCGACCACGATCGGCTTCAGCTTCAGCGACCCGTCCGGGATCACGGTCGCGCCCTCCGCCGATCCGATCTGCGGCCCCGGCGGCACCGTCGTGTCGTGCACGACGAGCGCGCTGCCGGTCGGCAAGGTCGCCGCGATCGGCGGGGCCGGCGAGGACACGATCACGATGGAGCTCTCCTGGGGCGCCGAGAAGAAGCTCCCGTTCCACGTGGAGGCGGGCCCCGGCGACGACGTCGTGACCGGCGGGTCGGGCGACGACACGATCTACCTCGGCTCGGGCGACGACATCGCGTCCGGCCGTGCCGGGAACGACAGCCTGTGGGGCGAGAACCATCACGACGTCCTCGACGGCGGCGAGGGCGACGACCTCCTCTCCGGCGACGCCGGCGACGACATGCTCACCGGTGGCGAGGGCGACGACACGCTCCGCGGTGAGGACGGGGCCGACGAGCTGCGCGGCGGCGCGGGCTCCGACGAGCTCACCGGCGGCGCAGGCACCGATCTGTTCTTCGGCGACGCGGGCGCGGACACGATCGCCGCGAAGGACGGCGTCGCCGAGACGGTCGACTGCGGCGCGGACGCCGACACGGCCGAGACCGACCCGGTCGACGTGCGCACCGTGCGAGCTGCCCGCGCCGGCCGCGCCCCCCGCGCCGGCCCAGCCGCCCGCGGCGGCGCCCGAGGGCCCGGCGCCGTCCGCCGCCGGTCCGGCGCCGACGGTCACGGAGCCGTCCGCCGCGTCCGCCGCGGCCGGCCCGGGCGCCGCGCCGATCGCGCTGCGCGCCGCGGCGCCGCTCGCCGACGGCCGGATCGCGATCACGTGGATCCGGGGCCGCGGCCGCACGAAGATCCACCGCGCGACGGTCACCGGCGCGAGGCGCGGCGGGCGCATCGTCATCCGCTGCAAGGCGCCGAGCCGCAAGACCTGCCGGCGCGCGAAGGTCGTCGTCCCGGTCACCGGCCCGCGCACGGCGATCACGAAGCGCTTCCCGGCCCGCACGCTGCCCGCCGGTGTCGAGGTGACGGTGTCGATCGAGCAGCCCGGCGCGACGCCGCGGGTCGCCCGCTGGCGGACCCGCAAGGGCAGGCTGCCGGTGCTGGTGTCGTAGGCGGCCGGGCGGGGGCGTCGGGCCGTGCACGGCGTGCGGGGCCAGCGCGGCCGCCGGGCGGGGGGCGTCGGGCCGTGCCGGGCGTGCGGGGGGCGGCGTGGCGGCCGGCCTGCGGCGGGTGGTCCGCGCCCGGGTCCGGTGGTGCCGGGCCGGCTCGCTCCGCGCGGGTTTCGGTGGTGGCGGGCTTGGGGGTGGTCTGAACGGCCGCTGGTCAGGAGGTGGGGAGAGCGGGTCCGTTCCTCGCTCACCGTCGCCCGTGCGCCGGTTGCGTCCCGGGGCGATCGTTGGCGTCCGTGGTGCGCCTGGCGACCCATCGGTGCCAAAGATTCCCGTCCCGCGCCGCCGGCCGGATCTTTGGCGTCCGTGGTGTGCCTGGCGACCTATCGGTGCCGGAGATCCCCGGCCCGTGCCACCGCCCGGATCTTTGGCATCCATGGTGCGCTCGGCGACCCATCGGTGCC
>Ga0310823_100587_pt1 | contig 21800 bp, 19 predicted proteins | sample P4_ome_3_FD_201316 | JGI IMG/M metagenome (GOLD analysis project Ga0310823, IMG submission 201316) | Sorghum-adapted microbial communities from Joint BioEnergy Institute, Emeryville, California, United States - P4_Day56_Rep3 | ecosystem: Engineered > Bioreactor > SSF (Solid state fermentation) >...
CTCCTAATAATATTTAATACATCTAAATGAAAGTTAATATGCACAGGCAAGAGTGTCAGCCCTCTTGCCTGTGCAGGGGAACAATTATAGCCAAACTTTTTCGTTTATAAACGAAAAGGTGGCTTATAAATGAAATTCTCAAATCGTCTGTGAAAAAGAAAAAGGGGTGAATATTGCGACGATGGTTGTCAATAGTCATGAATCCGCAGTTGAACTTGCCAAACAAAAGATTGACCTCTTGAATTATATAGAACATGCCACGGGAGTTAAAGCAAAACGCCGATCTAAATCATATGTTTTTGACCCTTGCCCTTTCTGCGGCAGAAAGAATCATTTCTTCGTTGTGCCTGAAAAGAATTTTTACCACACCTTTTCTGGTTGCGGAAAATCGGGAACGATCATTGATTTCCTCATGGAATACGAACAATTAACCCTGCAGGAAGCCATAAAAAAAATACTGGATCTTGCGGGGACAGAACTGTCTCCTGGCGTTCATGCCAAGCGAAGCCGCCAAACGCATCAGGAAAACGGAGAAACAAAAAACCAAATCCCGCAATTTGATTTTACGGAATTGATAGAGCAACTGCATGCCAATGTTGTCCAAACAACGTATTATAAAGAACGTGGGTTGACAGATCAAACGATCAAAAAATACAAACTGGGATTTGCTGAGGACGGCTTGAATGCAGTACAACAGCAGTTTCAACTTTTTCAAAATCACCGCAATTTTCTTCAAATGTACAAATATTTTTTGCCTGTTTGGAACGAAGAAGGGAAGTGCCATTATTTTATCCCGAGAATAGATGAAAGCAGCGTTCCGCAATATTTTGAGTCAAAACCCAGCAAAACGTTTAATCTACCTCAGATCCCTGTACAACTGTTCAATGATCGGTATTTGAAATCAGCAGACACCAAATTGCTCTTTATAACAGAAGGCATATTTGACGCGTTGTCCATTGAGGAATTCGGGTATTCATGCATTGCATTAAATGGCGTAACCAACGCCAACAAATTGATCGCACTTCTCGAAGAACAGATCGATATTTGCATTCATAAAACCTTTGTTCTGGTTCCAGACAATGATATGGCTGGTCAGAACATGATGCAAACGGTTCAAGAAGGATTTCGTAAAATTGGTTTATCCATTGAAATTTGCAAACTTCCTGAAACTTATAAAGATGTGAATGAATATCTTCAAAAAGATCGGATGGGGTTGGAGAAATTGCTGACGGCGACAGTAAAGGGAATTCAAGAAAGGGAATTTTCTTCCGATGAATGCGTTGCATCTTATCTCGATATATATTGCAAGGAAATCATGAATGCTCCTACTGTGCCAATATCCACAGGATTTCCCGATTTGGACGCATCACTTTCGGGCGGAATTATTCCAGGTTTGTATGTCCTGGGGGCAGTCAGCTCATTGGGGAAAACATCGTTTATCCTTCAGGTCGCCGATTATATTGCAAGTCAAGGCATTCCCGTGATGTTCATTACGTTGGAAATGAGCAAAAAAGAGCTGGTAAGCAGGAGTCTTTCCAGACAATCATTTGTTCGTGATCATCGGCAAGCATACAGTGCTATTGATTTTTTAAAGGGGGATGTACCTGAAGAGATTGTGCTTAGCACGATAGAGTCCTATCGGAACACAGCAAAAAATATGAGAATCGAGGACAGCAGTCGTTGCTTGCATGTATCAGCCATTAGAGAGCAGGTGGAAACGTTCAAGCAGAGGTTTGAAAAGTTCGTTGTATTCATTGATTATCTGCAAATCTTGCAAAGCCCGAATAATCGAAGCGACAAACAGACTGTAGATTTCAATGTAACACAATTAAAACTGATCAGCCGAGATTTTGACGTTCCTGTTATCGCCGTATCATCGTTTAATCGAACGAATTATCACCATACCGCTGGTTTTGAGAGTTTTAAGGAGTCGGGAGGCATAGAGTATTCAGCCGATGTGATCATGGCATTACAACTCAAGGGTATGGATAAACTTGCAACCATTTCGGATGAGACCACACGTCGAGAAAATATGAACCAATTAAAAGCCCAGCCCATTCGCCCTATTGAACTGGTCATCTTAAAACAAAGGAATGGAATCTCTTATGCAAAATCTGATTTTTCGTATTATGCCAAATTCAATTATTTTCAACAAGTAAATGCGGGATAAAAAGAGGGGATGAGAAGGAATCGTAAATATGGGATGGTACAGATTCTTGGATGCCGATGAACTTTGTTGATGTAGAAAACAGGGGACAGCAAACAATGGGGAGAAAAAAAGGGGGATTCTTGGCGGAGGAATCATCAGAAGTAGGTCAGGTGGACAAAATTTCAAGCCGTTAAGTCAGCAATTAAGTCAGGTGGTTTCGAAAGGGCGTCAAAAAAGGGATAATCCTTCATCTTCCAGCAACTCTTCAATGTCCGCGAAATCGTAGACGCCCAATTCGATGCAACTCAAAACAAGCTGATCCCTTCTGTTGCAATCGGAAAATGTATACCCAGCTTTCGCCAGCAATTCATGCGTTTGTTTCAAGTCGCATCTGAAAAGAATGGCAATACGCAAAATAACCTCTTTCGAAGGATTGGGATATTGATCGCGGATCAGTTTTGACCAGTATTGGCGGGTGATTTGGGCTTGTCCGAAAAACGCCTCGTTGTAATGGAAACGCCCCTTATCAGCAGCCAATTTTTGGATGTATTTTCCAAGGGACAAAGAGTTCTGTGCAGTTTTAAGTCTTGATTGGATGGCATTCAATTGAAAACTGCTCAAGCTGTGCCCAAAAACAGGTGTGCCTTCAGTTTGGTATCGGTTTTCGTAGATTGCTGAAAACTTCTTGTTTTTCTGAAGAAAGGCATCCGAAACAGCCAATTCTTTGATTTTTTGTTTCAGGTTAGCGTCTAATGCACTCATTTGTTGCCTCCCAATATTGTTGCCTGCCAGGCGACAATTTCCCAGTATTTAATATATACAATGAATCCAGAGGCAGGCAAAACAGGGGGGGAGGGCTGAACAAGCAATTTCAACGTGGAGCCCTGTTATAAAACTGTAAGCGTCAAATACTTCACACCTACACAGACTCGAAGATGCATGAGAAACTGAGCGTATCGGAAAGATAGGAGGTACGCGCGAATGAACGAAAATGAACGCAACGAGCAATGGCGGGAGCGGATCCGTGCCTATCGGGAAAGCGGACTGACCATGCGGGCATGGTGTATCGCCCAAGAAATCCCGTTCAACCAACTGAAATACTGGCTGCGCAAACTGTCGCCGGGCAAACGGAAATCACCAACGACGACTTGGGTGACGGTCACCCCAACGCCGCCTCCATCGGCGGAAGCCTCCCCTCTCGTCGTCCAGATCGGCAGCGCATCCATCGATATCCGCCCCGGTTTCGATGCGTCCCTGCTTACGCAAGTGGTGCGGGTGCTGGAGGCGGGCCGCTGATGCTCCCCATTCCCGAACGGATCGTCCTGGCGAGTGGCGCGACGGATCTGCGCAAATCGATCGACGGTCTGGCCGCCCTCGTCCAGGAAAGCTTTGGCTGCAGTCCGTTTGCGCCCACCCTGTTCGTGTTCTGCAACCGGCAGCGGGACAAGCTGAAAATGCTTTACTGGGAACACAACGGCTTCTGGCTGTTCTACCGTCGGCTGGAGCGCGGCACGTTCCGATGGCCGGAGCCGTCGGACGGAAGTAGCCTGACGATCTCCCTGCAGCACCGTCAATTGCGCTGGTTGCTGGACGGACTCGCGCTGGATCAGCGGCAGGCCCATCGGCCGGTGCACGCCGAGGTCGTCCTGTAACGGCTTTCCCATCGGCGTGTTCACCAAATCGCCATTCTTATCGGCAGGAAAGGAGCCCCGCTGTCGCGAAATCCATCATCATGGAAAACCGAGCGGACATCTCCCACCCGACCTCCGAAGAGGTCATTCGACAATGAACCGAACAAGTGGCGGCGCTCAAGCTGAAACTCGCCTGGTACGAAGAGCAATTCCGGCGGGCGCAGCAAAAGTGTTTCGGCGCTTCCAGCGAACAGACGCATCCGGATCAACTGACGCTGTTCAACGAAGCCGAAGCGGAAGCGGGCCCGGAGCAACCCGAGCCGACGGTCGAAACGGTGACCGTCGAGCGGCGGAAGAAAGCCAAAGGCGAACGGGAAGCGAAACTGGCGAACCTGCCGGTCGAAACGATCCACTACACGCTGGACGAAACGGAAGGCGTCTGCCCGGACTGCGCCGGGCCGCTGCATGCGATGAGCACGGAAGTGCGGCGGGAACTGAAGATCATTCCGGCGCAGGTAAGCGTCGTCGAGCATGTGCGCCACGTGTACAGTTGCCGCAGTTGCGAGCAGACGGGCGTTCGGACGCCGGTCGTTACCGCACCCATGCCGGCCCCGGCGTTGCCGGGCAGTCTGGCGTCGCCTTCCATGCTGGCGCACGTGATCCATCAAAAATACGTGAACAGCTTGCCGCTCTACCGGCAGGAAGAACAGTTCCGGCAATGGGGCATCGACCTGTCGCGGCAGACGATGGCCAATTGGCTGATCGCCGCCAGTGAGCGGTGGCTCGTTCCTTTGTACAATCTCTTCCATGCCAGGCTTCTGGCGCAAGATCATGTCCATGCGGATGAAACGACGCTGCAGGTCCTGCGGGAGCCGGGCCGATCCGCGCAAGCGAAATCGTACCTGTGGCTGTATCGCACCGGGCGCGGAGCCGCGCTCGATGTCGTGCTGTACGACTACCGGACCGGACGCGGCAGTGAGCATCCGGAGGTCTTTCTGGCCGGATTCACGGGGTACTTGCAGACGGACGGCTACAGCGGATATGCCAGCTCAAGGGGGTTACGCAGTTGGGCTGCTGGGCGCATGCGCGGCGCAAATTTCACGAAGCCGTGCAGGCGGTGCCGCCGGCGCAACGCGCCCAAACCGCCGCGGCGGAAGGATTGGCCTTGTGCAATGCGCTGTTTGAGGTCGAACGCCGCTTTAAGGAGGCGACGGCGGAGGCGCGTCACGCAGCCCGTCTGGAGGAAAGTCGGCCGATTCTGGATCGGATGGCCGCCTGGCTCGAAAGCCAACGCGCGCACGTGTTGCCCAAAGGGCTGCTCGGAACGGCGATCACCTACTGCACGAACCAGTGGCCGAAGCTCACCGCCTTTTTGCAGGACGGACGGCTGGAGATCGATAACAACCGCAGCGAACGGGCGATCAAGCCGACGGTGATCGGCCGAAAAAATTTCTTGTTTAGCAACACGCCGCGCGGAGCAAAAGCCAGTGCGGTGTTGTACAGCATCGTCGAAACGGCAAAAGCGAACCGGCTGAAACCGGAGGCCTACATGCAGTACCTGTTCGAGCAACTGCCGCAGTTGCCGAACTTACAGGACGCCGCCGCTCTGGAGAAGCTGGCCCCGTGGTCGCCCGCATTGCTGATCACGTGTCGCCTGTTCTGACGTTGTGCCCCGAACCGCTCTGACTGCTCAGTCAGGGCTCTTTGGCGTTCCGTCTTGTTTGGCGACGCCCGCGCATACGCTTCGTTCCTATTCTCGCAGGCTGGGGAAGCTTTGACCAGGTGTGCTAGATTTGACGCTTACCGACTAACAATTGTCCCAGTAAGGTCACTAGTACAAGACAACCGGCAGCAAACGGAAGTTGAGAAGGTGCCAATCCAGCTAGCATAACAATCCCCCCAAGTGCGGAACCTATCGCACTACCTAAATAATTAGCGGAACTGTTTAAAGCAACAGTAGCTGCGCCGTGATTAGGTTGTAAGTGAAGTAATACATGTTGTTGTGGGGCTTGTGAGGCCCACCCCATCGCCCCCCAAAGAACAAAAGGCAGGAAGCTTAGAATAGGATATTTCAGTACCAATGGCAGGCTGAACATGGCAAAAGCCAATATGGCTAGAATACCGGCCATGAGCAAGCCTGGTCGGCCCGTTCGATCAATCAGACTGCCAATAGAAAAACTCCCGATTACACCACCAATCCCCCATGCCCACAGATATGGCGTAATGTTATTAATGTCTGCTAGGTTATGCAAGATGGATGCGATATACGTATAGAGACCCAAGCTCGCAACGCTGGTCATAAGAGTGATACCAACGGTTGCTGAAACCCGTCCATTGGTCAGCATTGCAACACGTTGACGCAGTGACGGCGGCGCCGAAGCCGGAAAGTTTGGGAACCAGATAACAATCCCAATCATGGCGATCAGACCAAGTGCAGTGATTAACCAGAGAGTCCCGTGCCAACCTAGATGTTTAGCAACGATCAATCCAAGTGGAACCCCTACGACCGTGCCCATGCTCATGCCGCCTAGCGTCATACCAAGGGCACGGCCTCGTTTCTCTTTGGAAACGAGGGATGCAGCAGCTGCAGCGGCCAGCGGGGAATAAAGCCCAGCTCCGATACCTGCAATTGCACGAGCCATAAGCAGCAAGAAGAAACTTGAGGCTAGTGCACTAGCCCCATTACCTACTGAAAATACAGCGAGTGCCAGTAATAAAATCCGGCGCATTGGTTTTCCAGCCAACAATGTTGCAAAAACTGGAGCTGCCAGTGCATAACAAAGGGTGAAAACGCTAACCGCTTGTCCCGTTTGTGAAGCGCTTATTTTGAATGTTGCCCCAATATCTGGCAACAAACCAGCCACGACATAGGCATCAAATCCAAGAGCGAACATGCCTATCGTGAGTAGAAGAACTTTTCGCATGGTAGCCCCCCTTATTTCGATTTGATGGATGCAGGGCCAAGATGTTCCCAATTATTGCTTCCGTTGGAGAATTCCTGTTTGGGGCCAACCCAGCATAACCACATAAACCGATATGTTATAATTATAACCACATAAACGTAAGCGTCAAACCCTACCCACCTTCAATAACCTTGGTCAGAGTGAGAAAATGGGACCAACCGAATTAAACAGGAGGTTATCCCATGGCTGCCAAAGAACAACGACGACTGGACTGGGCTGATCGTATCGCAAAATTCAGAGCAAGCGGAATGACGATGGCTGCTTGGTGCGCGGCAAACCAATGCACCATCGATCAACTGTAGTATTGGCTTTACAAAGCGAAGCCTGTTCGGGCCGGCTCCACCTCTACCCCTTCCACTCCGTTCGTGCGCCTTTCGGTTGCCGATCCGATCGAAGCCCCTCATCCCGCACCTTTGCTTGTTGTTCATATCGGATTGGCCCGCATCGAATTGCGAAGCGGATTCGACCCGCAACTGCTCCGCGAAGTCGTACATGCGCTGGGTGAAGCGTCATGCTCACGCTAGCCGGAGTCCAAAGCGTCTATCTTGCTTGCGGTCCCACCGATCTGCGTAAGTCCATCGACTCTCTGGCCGCTCTCGTTCAAGAAAGCTTCGGTCTTGACCCGTTCTCGCCGTGCCTTTTCGTGTTCTGCAACCGCGAGCGCAACAAGCTCAAAATCTTGTACTGGGAACACAACGGCTTCTGGCTGTTCTACCGTCGTCTTGAAAACGGTACGTTTCAGTGGCCGTCCGATCGCGTTGGAACGGTCATTGTCTCCAGTCGCGAGCTTCGCTGGCTGCTCGACGGACTGGAGCTGAGCCAGCGGCAGGCACACCCGAAAGTCATCGCCGAAACCGTCATTTAATGCAAAAGTTCGCGGTTTTGTCATATCTTGCAGCAGGCATGAGGGCCGGCTCGTCGAAGTACTTATGTATGGAAAAACGAGCGGAAACCCTATCCACAACTGAAGACTACGCGGCAAAAGTCGAAGTGCTGGAGCAGCAAATCGCGGAACTGACGGCCAAACTCAAATGGTACGAGGAGCAGTTCCGCCTGGCTCAACAGAAACGCTTCGGTGCTTCCAGCGAAAAGACGCATCCGGACCAGCTCACGCTTGATCTGTTCAACGAAGCGGAAGTGCTGGCCACGCCCGAAGGCCAGGAGCCGCCGACGGAGCAAATCACGTACGAGCGCCGAAAAACCAGCGGCAAGCGCGAAACCAAGCTGGATCAACTGCCGATCGAGACGGTAACGTATGAGCTTGGTGAGGACGAGCAAATCTGTTCGTGTTGCGGCGGGGCACTTCATGAGATGAGCACCGAGACGAGGAACGAAATCAAGGTCATCCCGGCCGAAGTCAAAGTCGTGCAGCATGTGCGCAAAGTCTATGCATGCCGCCGTTGTGAGCGTGAGCAGATTCATACGCCGATCGTGACGGCCCCGATGCCCAAACCCGTCTATCCGGGAAGCCTGGCTTCGCCTTCGAGCATGGCGTATGTGATGACGCAAAAGTATGTGGAGAGCCAGCCGCTCTATCGGCAGGAGCAACAGTTTGCCCGTATGGGGGTAACGATTTCGCGCCAGACGATGGCGAACTGGATGATCTACGGCGCGAACCAGTGGCTTTCCCTTCTTACGGACCGTATGCGCGAGCATTTGCTCAGGCAGGACATCCTGCATGCCGACGAGACGACGCTGCAGGTGCTGCGCGAGCCGGGCAGGTCGGCGGAAACGCAGTCGTATCTGTGGTTGTATCGAACCGGCCGGACGGGGCCGCCGATCGTCCTGTACGAATACAAGCCGACGCGCGGCGGCGAGCATCCCCGGAACTATCTGGCGGGGTTTAAGGGTTACTTGCATGTGGACGGGTATCCCGGCTACCACAAGGTGCAAGGCGTCACGCTCGTCGGATGTTGGGCGCATGCGCGCCGCAAGTTCGACGAGGCGCTGAAGGCACTCCCCGCCGGACAAGACAAATCCGGGACAGCGGCCCAGCAGGGACTGAAGTTCTGCAACGAATTGTTTGCAATTGAACGGGAGCTGAAGGATGCCGCGCCGGAAGAACGTTATACCGTCCGAATGGAGCGAAGCCAGCCCATTTTGGACGCTTATTTGGCATGGCTTCGTCAGCAGCGATCCCGTACGCTGCCGAAAAGTCTGCTCGGACAGGCGATTGCGTACAGCCTGAACCAGTGGGACAAACTGATGGCGTTCTTGAAGGACGGCAGGCTGGAGATCGACAACAATCGCAGCGAACGGTCGATCAAACCGTTTGTGATCGGTAGAAAGAACTGGTTATTTGCCAATACGCCTCGCGGTGCGAAGGCCAGCGCTACGATCTATAGCGTGATCGAAACGGCGAAGGAGAATGGGTTGAACCCGTTCAAGTACCTGACCTACCTGTTCGAACAGCTTCCGCAGCTTGCGGATCCGAACGATCCCGAAGCACTGGACAAGCTCTTGCCTTGGTCGCCTTCGCTTCCGCTGACCTGCCGCGTATTCAACTCTTCATTCAGCTTATCTCAGCCCTCATCTTGACGACAAGGTGGGGGCTGTTTGACGCTTACATAAAACTCAAATCGGAAGGATCGTGAGTGCATGTTGAATGAAATTCGGAAGCTGGTTTCAGGTATTCAATTTGCAGAAACGGAACTGAAAAGATTAATACGGAAAAATAAGATGACAGGTGAAGGGATGATAGAGCAGGTATTTGAAATTACTAAAAACGTCCTGAAATTTGAACCCATTTTTAAAAAGGCGTCAATGTTCGGGACGCGGATTGAGCAAAGGGAATTTTTTTTCCGATCGGACGGAGAATTGCTAAAGGGGGTTTTGATCAATTCTTCACTTGAATTTTCGGGGAATGCCAATGGTGAAGAAACAGAGGAATTCAACGAGTTGTTTTTGACGGAAGACGGGAAACTAAAATATTTTTACACCGTCCATAAATTTCCAGACTCTCGAAAGCATTCGTTGCAACATGAAGTAACTCGATTTGAAGCCCATTTCGATGATGAGGAAATATACTATGGCTCGGTCATAAAGAGCCTGTCGAAAATGCTGAGAAGCAGGTATCAAGAGTTGATGACGAGAAGAGAAATTATGCTTGAACGGTTAAAGGATTTGGACTCAGTACGGATTGATGTGGAGGAATTTTAAGTTCATTACCAACCGAAGTATAGCGGCGGAGGGGGTGAGGAATTTATTCATGAAAGATTTCAAAACGTTGACCTTATATCAAAAAGCAATTGCTTTGGAAGACGAAATCGATGAGATCGTAAAAAAATTCCCACAAGACGAAAAGTATCGGTTGGTGGATCAGCTCATCCGATGTGTCACAAGCATCGGTGCAAATATCGCCGAATCGAATGGCGGGCAGTATGCAGGGCGTGAGCGGTACCACTTGGGGATCGCATTCGGATCGGCTAACGAGACCCGCTATTGGATTGAAAGGGCTTTCAGAAAGGGCTACATTGATAAACAAACGTTTGAGCGGCTGGATGAAAAAGCCCAGGAACTTCGCCGAATTATGGTCGGGATGTTCAAGCGGCTGGATAATAACCAATCTGCTTGAATCGTCACAAAACCGCACCCCGTGAGGGGGTGTACCCATACATAAAGCATTCAATGGCGAGAGCTAGATATTGGAAACATGTCATCTTCTATTTGTTTTTGATGAAGCTATAAATGATTAATCCCATACCCAGACACAGGAAAATTGGAACAAATGGATTCGAAAATAAACCGCTCGCTTCTACATTAGGCACCTCACCAGTCATGCTTCCCGCAAAAAATCCTGCTCGGATCATGCTTGTCGACAAGATGGAAACGGCTCTTTCTATCGAATAAATGATACCGCCGACCAAAATAAACACAAAACCTAAAATTCTATCTGTTTTCAAGCCCTCTCCCCCTTTGTCTTATTCTATTAAACAAGTTCAAACGGGACAATGGTATATCACCTGCACAAATTCCAGCAATGCAATATACAAAAGCAATGGTTTTAGCCTTAATAAGTTATGTGGTGAGTTTTTTCATTCTTAAATGCCCCAAAATGCTGAAGGTGAACAGGGAAACGAGCTTTAACTCTCAACATAATCAAAAGTTATGTTGCCAAATTATTTTTCGAGATCAAGCATCTATTTTCGTTGGGTAAGCTTGTACATTGAGATTACCAAGTATGCAAATATCGCAAATAATGCACTGAAGAATAGTATTATTAACAACCACTTAGTTTTTTCGTCATTATATGTACCTTCAGGATAAGGCAGAAGTAAACTGGGATAGGCTATTCCAACAATACAGGAATAGATGAGTACAAAAAGACCGCTCCAAAGCCCAGTAGGCTTGCCATATTCGTTAAGGATTTTTTCTTGCTCAATTTTTCTGGCTGTTAGAACCTGAACTTCATTTTTAAGACGGTCTCTTTCTCTTCTTTTGTCCCTGTGCTCTATTACATTTGAAGTTGAATGAATAGGTGGCATTAATAGTAGGTTCAACGAATTTCGAGAAGCAATCTTCAATAACGTATTGTATACAGCTTCATACCAAGTTCTGTTAGTATCAATTTTAATACCACTATTTTTAACAAAATCATCGAAATCATCAGGAAACTGACCAGATTTTTCTATTGACTCTAAAATTATTTCTTTAATAGATAGAAGCTTTTCGACATGAGGGGTTAAATCTTCTTCGGTAAGTTCAAAAGAATCATTTTCACGCAGTAATTCCTGCGGGGTTTTGTTTTCGGTTATTAAATCCTCACAATTCTCAATAATAAAATCATTAATTTCTTCTTCGAGTATGATATTTTCGATATTCTCCAACATCTCTGTCTTAATTTTTAGGTCGTTATCAATTTCTTTTAATCTTCTTTCGATCGATTGCTTTTCACCAGCCAGAGTAATTACTCTGCTAACCAGAAATCCGCCAATGATAGCAACAAGTGCCGCGGTCGCAGTAATTATTGTTGAAATTAAAATGTTCAGATCCATAATAATATTTCCTTTCATACGGGGAAAATTCGGGAATTTCCTTTATTATATCATGTCATAATCTGATCAATACTTGCTAAGCAAGGACTTGTTCACTATAATTATGGTTACTTAACAAGTTTACACATAACCCAATTGAAAGTGCTTTTCATATGGATGAGGTTTCGGCTTATAAAAAAAGCGGACCCATTGCCCATATGAAAAAGCACTTTTTTTGTTGACTAGCTCAAGAATGAAGGAGTGATTGAGTTTGTACTTAACTCATTTCCAAGAGGAATTGTTGCGGGAAGGAAAGAGTTCGCTCACAGTGGAAGCGTATTTGACAGATATCAAACAATTTCAGTCATGGCTTCGGGATACTCTGGGGTACGAGAGCGACTCCATTACGGAAACCGATGTGCGAGAGTACAGACAATACCTGAACTTGCACAAGAAACTCAAACCGACAAGCATCAATCGGAAACTTAAAAGCATCGTTTTGTTTCAGCGTTTCTTGGTGAAAGTAGGTGTTTGTAAAGAGGAAATTCAATTGAACAGAGTGTTGTTGAAACACACGACGGAGCTGGATCGGGAAATTAAAGTTGTGGAAAAAACAGATCTGTATCGGTTGAAAAGAACGATTGAGGCGGAAAACAACAAAAGGGACGTGTGCATTTACTACTTACTTTTTGGAACAGGAATCAGGTGTTCGGAGTTGGTGAATATCGAACTTGATGACATTTATCTGACTGAACGTAACGGCAAGAACAATTTCAGTTATATACTCATTCGCAACGGCAAAGGGAACAAGTCGCGAAAAGTGAATCTGAATGCTGCCGCTGTTCATGCGATCAAAGAATACCTGAGCGTTCGTCCTAACACGGATTCGAACAAACTGCTCATTGGACAGCGGGGGCCTCTTACTCGATTGGCGATCAACAAAATCCTGGATAAATACAGTAAAAAAGCCCAATTGTCTGAGAGAGTGAATCCTCATGCGGCTCGTCATACCTTTTGTTCCCAACTGATCAAAAGCGGCGTCGATCCCAAGACGGTTTGCCTCTTGACGGGGCACAGCTCGGTGGATCTGGTTTATCGTTTTTATGTTAATTCAAGTGCGGAAGATAAGCAAAGAGCAGTCGATTCACTACAGGTTTAAGGTAGGTTGGTGTTATGCAATGCCCAGATATAACTACGACTGGTCCGATTCAAAACTGCAGAAATATATAAATGAAGGCAGAGGTCAAAAGAGAGGAAAAGATTATCTTCCATGGCTGAATGTTCACAGCATTGCGTCACGAGGAAGAGTTTCCAGGATTTTTGGCTGGAAAACGGGAAGAGTCCATCATTTTTTAACGGATAATGAAAAACGATATTTCTACTTGTGTGAATGGTCGGATAAAGTGGTCGATATTCGCGAGCATTATCCGTTAATTGACTTGTATGAAATGACAGAAATCCTGGACGAAAAATTAATGGACAAACTGATCGACCGACGAACAGGAACCCCGCATATTTTGACATGCACTTTTTTGATCACGATCCGAGGTGAACAAGGAAAAGAGCTGGATATTGCCCGAAGTATCAAAGAGGAAAAGGAACTTGAAAAAAAATCTGTAATTGAAAGGTACGAGATCATTCGGCGGTATTTTCAATATAAGAATATCCCCTGGGGGTTGGTCACGGCTTCTGAAATCAACGCCACTCGTGCAAAAAACATTGAGTGGATTCATAATGCTCTTTTTTTGGAGGATTGGGGATATTCTAAAAATCAAGTTGAAGGTGAGCTTCAATTATTAATTGAGCTTTTACGTAATGGTACAGGAACCATTCGCGGTGTGATTGAGCAATTTGAAAAATTGGTTCAATGTGAAAAAGGCAAGGGCCTTCTATTGTTTAAGCATCTTTTGGCGACAAAGCAAATTGCAATAGATATGGACAAGCCGTTTTCTGTTCAACAGCCGCTGGAAAATATTAAAGTGTTCAATGCAAAAGCATTGGGAAGTGATGAGCGTCATGCTGTTGGCGGTTAATACTTTGGTTCGTTACAGCGAAAGTCATGTGGAACGAATATTGTGGATGGACAAATCAGAAAGTGTGTGCTTTGTGATCGATATATTGCAGAACCGCATGCCCGTGATGAAACCTTTGAAGGATATTGAAGAAGGTATTTTGAATGGCGAACTGCAAATTGTCGAGCAGGAACAATTTTTTCCATCATTCAGTATTGAATTGTTGTCTGATAAAGCACGTGAAAAGTTGGAGTTTGCATGGCGAATAGTCGAAGCGGTCATGGCGGAAGGAAAAGAACCCGATCTATTCTATCCCCACATCCGCAAGGCAATCATAGACAAAGTATCAGCAGAATTTGGAGTCAGTGAAAAAACGGTTTTGAGGTATTTGCTGGCATATTGGAAAAAAGGAAAAACGAAGTTTGCGTTGGCTCCAGCGTATTCAAGAAGAGGCGGCAAAAACAAACCTAAAAAGGCAGGGGACAAAAAAAGAGGACGCCCCCGTTTGTATGACCAGGCTGAAGGCATCAATATTACGGAAGACATCGAACAAATTTTTCGTGTTGCGTTAAAAAGGTATTATTACACATCTAAAAAAGCCCCCCTTAAGTTTGCATATCAGAAAATGATTCAGCAGTTCTTTAGCCAACCATCCGTCTTGGATGATGGCACTAAAGCTTCCGTCATTTGCAATCATGATAATCTTCCATCATATACGCAGTTCAAATACTTTTTTCATAAAGAGAATACGATCAAGCGGGAAGTTTCCACCAGGCAAAGCCTCAAAAAATATGAGTTAGCTCATAGACCTGTTCTTGGCAGTGCTACAGCAGAAGCCATCGGTCCAGGAAGCAAATTTCTTTTGGACGGAACAACTTTTGATATTTATCTTGTCTCAAGGTTCAATCGAAACTGGATTATTGGCCGCCCGTGCCTTTATTATGTACAGGACGTTTTTAGCCGCATGGTAACTGGAATATACGTCGGGCTTGAAACGAGTTGGCTTTCAGCGGCGATGGCAATTGCAAACTGTGTTGAAGATAAGGTTTCGTTCTGTGCAAAGTATGGAATTACGATTAAACCTGAAGACTGGGAAACCCACCACCTTCCCGAAACCATTCTTGGCGACAGAGGAGAACTGTTCAGCAAAGAAGTTGAGACGTTGGTCAAAAATCTCCATATCAAAATTGAAAACACAAGCAGTTATCGCGGGGATTTGAAGTCGATTATTGAGCGACATTTTAAAACGACAAATGATTCCGTCAAAATGATGCTTCCAGGTGTAATCAATCCTGATTTTCGTCAAAGGGGAAGCCGAGATTACCGATTAGACGCAAAGCTCGATTTGTACCAGTTCACACAAATTATTATCCGCTGTGTGCTTTATCATAATCATCGCTTCATGCCAAACTATCCTAGACAAGAAATGATGATCAGCGATGACATTGAGAGCATTCCGTCCAAACTTTGGAGATGGGGGATACAGCATCGATCAGGAGCACTTCGTGAAGTTTCGAAAGATCTTGTTTTGCTAAACATGTTGCCTTCGTCAGAAGCATTGGTTACTTATCGGGGAATTAAATTTCAAGGATTATTTTACAGCAGTGCTACAGTATTAAAAGAACGGTGGCTGGAAAAAGCCCGATCTGGGACCTGGAGAGTTCCCATTTGTTATGACCCAAGAAACATGGGGGTCATATATCTGAAGGGAATCGGAGAAAAAGGATTTGAGCCATGTCATCTTTTGGAGCATTATCATCAATTTGGCGATAAAACCAAGGAAGAGATCGAGTATTTGCATGCCATGGAGAACTGGCAAAAATCTGCATATGCCAAAAATGAACTCCAGTCACATATTGATTTAATTACGCACATTGAATCCATTGTGAAGGAAGCTGAAAAACTGACAAAGGAACAGCAAAAACCAAGCTCAAAAGCTGAAAGACTGCGAGGTATTCGGGAAAACCGCAGAATGGAAAAGGAATTCAATAGGTTCAGTGAAGCTTTTGTCATGCAACCCGTGAATCAGGAAGACCAGGCAAATAAGGACAATGTAACAGTCGTTTCTGATTATATCAACGATTTTGATCTATTTTGGAAGAAGATGAGGGAGGGGAGTTCAATTGAATCAGATCCTGAAGATTCCAAATGGTACTGAAGCTCAAGCCGCAGTTTATACCGAACAGGTTGTCAGCCATTACAAAAATAATCCCTTGATTGAAGCCTTGCCGCCCATTTTTTCAAAAGAAGAAGTCATTCAATCCTTAGCCAGTTATCCTTTTTTTGACCCTGAAGAACGATATGCCGACAGTCACTATCGATTCCATATGATTCAACAATTATTATCCTATTTTCAACCATTGCCCATTCACATTGACCTGGAAATGAGGATTTCGAGGTTGATTCGGCAGGGCTATATTTCTCGAAATCCCATGACTCCGCAATATGCCGCAAGTTTCGTTCAAGGATATGAGGATATTCGGAAAAAGCAAATTACTTCATTTCCACAAGGTTCTTCTTCTGGGTTGACAATCATTGGTGTGAGCGGAATGGGAAAAAGTTCAGCCATCAACCGTATATTGAGCATGATGCCACAAGTCATATGTCATTCTGATTATCGGGGGACACAGTTAAGCATGTACCAGGTTGTATATCTGAAATTGGATTGTCCCCCTGATGGCTCCATTCGCGGGTTAATCAATAATTTTTTTGTGGAAATCGATAAACTGCTTGGTACTGATTATTTAAAACGGTTTGGGAAAAATGGAAAGCTGTCCGCCGCTTCATTGATTCCGATTGTTTCCCAAATTGCTCGAAATTGCAATTTAGGTTTGTTGGTGGTGGACGAAATTCAAAATCTTTCGTTGGCCAAAAGCGGGGGAGCCGAGCAGATGCTCTCTTTTTTTGTCACGTTATCAAATTCAATCGGGTTGCCAACGGTTTTGATTGGAACCCCGAAAGCAATGTCACTGTTTTCCGAGTTTAGAATTGCTAGACGTGGAAGTGGGCAAGGGGACATGGTATGGGAACCAATGCGAAAAGATGGTCAAAGTTGGAAGTTATTTTTGGAAGGAATGTGGGACTATCAATGGTTACGAAAGCCCACTCCATTAACGGAGGAGCTAAATGATGCGATTTATGAAGCATCTTGCGGAATTACGGACATCGTTGTGAAAGTATTTATCATGTCGCAAATCAAAGCAATCACTTCAGGGATAGAAGAGCTGACTCCTCAATTGATTCGAAACGTAGCGAAAGAGAATCTGAAGCTGGTACAGCCCATGCTGAAGGCTTTACGTTCGGGAAATCCTGTTCAAATCGCCAAGTATTCCGACATACAACCTGTTCAGATTGATGGATTTTTAGCGACGGAGCAATCTAAGCTCGAACTAGGAAGTATGCTGAAAACATTTCAAAAGGCACATCAAGATCAAAAAAACGGTATCGAGCGATTGAAAAAAGATGCAATTGTACGATTAATGCTGTTGGGAGTTCCTGAAAAGGAAGCGAGGTTTTTGATACAAAAAGTCGTTGATCAAAATCCGAAAATCCAGAAAGTAAATGAAATGATCCAAGAGGCGTATAAGCAATATCTCGGTATTACAGCAGATGAAAAAATTGCGGAGAAGGTTGAGGACGAATTTGATTTAAGACTGATTGTGAACAAGGGGCGGGAAGTAGGCAAGTCCGCATATCAGTCTTTGAAAGAAGCAGGGATTATCGTTTCCGACTTCTTGAATGCAGGTGACGCAATATGATGACGCATTTTCCGTACCCTTATGAAGATGAGCTTCTTTACAGCGTGATCAGCCGCTATGGGATTCGAAGTGGGAACACAAGTCATAAAGCCATATTAGCCGATGTGTTCGGTTCTGAGAATTTCACAGCTTGCATGGAGTTACAACCTGGAATTCGCCGTATTGTTCATAATTTGCCAATGGGTTCAACGATAACCGAAGAACAGCTTTTGTTACGAAATACCATGTTTTTGTTCTATACGGCTTTCCGTGATGAGGAACAGGCACAAACCATACGTAACGAAATGCTCGGGGATCATGGCAGAGACATCAATAATGCCATTGGACTCATGTCATCAACCGTCAAGCCCAATCTTTATTTTCAATATTGTCCATTGTGCAACGAGTCCGATTTGAAAACTCTAGGGGAAATGTACTGGAGACGGCTTTTCCAAATCCCAGGAGTGAAAATCTGCGTGAAACATGGGGTTTGGCTAAATCAAAGTCTGGTTCCCATTCGAGGCACAACGAAATATGTGTTTACTGCTCCGACGTTTACAAATTGCCCAGATAATAAAGTTCAAAAGGTAACAGAAAAAGCACTGTTGAACCACTATCGTTACATCATAAACGATATTGAAAAATTACTGAATACGAAATACCCGCATCGTCCGCAAGAATGGTTTTATCTGGTTTACAAACACCATTTGATGAAAAAAGGGTATGCAACCGAAAGAGGAAGGGTAGATCAAAAACGATTAAAGCAGGACTTTGTTGATTTCTACGGCTCGGAACTACTGAACATCCTTCAGTCTTCGGTTAACGGTGAAAGTAATTGGCTGAAACTCATCTTTCAAAAGCATAGAAAAGGATTTCATCCGATCCGACATTTGCTTGTTATACATTTTCTTGGATTAACTCTTGAAGATGTTTTTTATGCCCAAGAATACCCGCTGAACAACGATCATGAAATTAAGGCGAATAGACCTAAAAGAAAAATAATGAAGAAAACGATGACCAAAGAATATAAGGAACAGGCAAGAAATGAACGGCGGAAAACTTGGTTGCAAATGCGAAAACAATATCCAAACCTTAGCCGATTACAATTGCGAAAGCTTAATCCCAAGGTTTATGCCTGGCTTTATTTGTATGATCGGGAATTTTTGATGGAAAATATGCCCGAAAAATTGCCTCCAAAAGCTGGGGCTACCCGTTACGATTGGGCAAAAAGGGACAAAGAAATTCTTGAACAGGTAAAAAACGCTGTTCAACAATTAATGAATGAGGAAGGGAAACCGAAGAGAATAACGAAACAAAGAATCCAGGAGATGATTGGAACACAATGCTTGATGCCCAAACACCTGAGAAAGATGCCATTGACCAAAGAATATCTTGAACAGGTTGTGGAAGATTCTGAAACGTTTAGAAAGCGAAGAATCGAATGGGCCATTAGGGAGATGAAAAAAGATGGCGAGACACTTACATTAAATAAGATAAAGCAAAAGGCGGGAATAAGTAAACTGTCGTTTACTGTTATTGAATGACACAATTAATCAAAGAGTAGTTGGTTTGCGTAAAAAGCAATACTTACCAAGAACTCTTAGTATTTTAATTGGAATAACGGTTTGGATTGTCGGGTTGTCAAGAGGAAAAATACACATATTAGCGAATTAATGAGATTAGAGTCGAAATGGAAGACTTTATCTCATTTTTTGTGGAGAATTTCAGTTAACTAGTTCATTCTGTCTATGATTACTTTGGATTTTCTCAAACATCATGTATCTGAGTAATTAATATTAAGATGCTTGGGAGGAAAGGATATGATTGAAAAAATCCAAATTAAAGATGTTGCATCGTATGATTCATCAGGAATTGAAATCAATCTCAAAAAAATCAATTACATTTTTGGGAGTAATGGTACTGGTAAAACAACAATTTCAGAGTTTTTAAGAAATAGTAGTGATCAAAAGTTTTCCTCATGCAAGATTGACTGGGAAACAGCTAGAAATAACACTGAAATATTTGTTTATAATAGATATTTCGTCCAAGAAAACTTTAATGTTAAGAATGAAATTAAGGGCATATTTACACTTGGCAAGGAATCTGCGGATAAACTGGCAGAGATCGAAGAAAAAATGAAATTAATAAAGAAACATGAAGAAAAAATAGACAACCTAAATAATAATATCAAAGGACGAACTGAAGAAATTGAAAGTTTAAAAAATGAGTTTACAAATCAATGTTGGGAATTAAAACTAAAATATGACGAAAACTTTAGTGAAGCATTCACAGGACTCCGTAATAGTAAGAAGAATTTCATGTTAAGGTGCTTAGAAGAAGCACAGAAAAATGCAAGCGAGTTATATTCATTTGAAGAACTGGTTAAAAGAGTAGAGTCCATTTTTCAAGGGACTAAGGAAAAGATTGATTTGCTCCCGAATATTGCATACGATCATACAGTGGAGGAAAATTTAATATTCCAAACAAAAATAATAGGTAAAAAGGATCTAGATATTGCAAAGCTAATTTCTAGTCTTAATATAAGTGACTGGGTTAAACAGGGGCAACAACATATGAACCATACAGATGGTATTTGTCCCTTTTGTCAACAAAAGTTGCCTACTGAATTTAAAGATAAGTTAGAAGAATATTTTGATGAATCGTACACTGAACAAATACAAATTCTTAACGACTCAATAGAAAAATATATTAATGAAACACTCAATGTAATCAATAAATATGCCTTTCTTAGAGATGAAAATACGCCCTTCATTAATAAGGAAAATATGAAAAATCTGCTTGAAGTAGTTAATTCAACTTATAATGAAAATGTTCAAATGCTTGAAATTAAGAAAATCGAACCAAGTAGAAGTATAAAATTAAAGTCAATATTTACATATATTGATGAAATAAATAAACAAATTGACCAAGCTAATGACCAAATATCTGAGCACAATAGAATATTGGATAATTTAACTGAAGAAAAAAATAAATTAATAAATGACATCTGGCGTTTTGTTGTTAATGAAAATAAGCGAAATTATCAGAATTATATTGATAAATTTGAAATAGCTACGAAGGCAATAGAAGGAATGAAGAAAAGTAAAGAGATTCAGGAGCAATATAGAAAAACATACGAACAAGAGGTTGTTGAACTTCAAAATCAACTAACCAGTGTTCTACCCTCTATTAATCAAATTAACGCACTATTAAAATCATTTGGATTTACAAATTTTCAAATAACCGAAACAGATGAGAAAGGAAACTATAGGATAGTAAGAGAAAATGGTGAAGATGCAAATGAGACTTTAAGCGAAGGAGAGAAAACGTTTATATCTTTTTTGTATTATTATCAATTATTGAATGGCAGTAATGATAAAACAACGATTATGTCAGATAGAATAATTGTCATCGATGATCCTATTTCAAGTTTGGATAGCAACATTTTGTTTGTTGTAAGCACTTTAATAAATAACCTAAAACAGCGTGTAAGAAATAATTCAAATTTTAAGCAATTGATTTTATTAACACATAATGTTTATTTTCATAAAGAGATATCTTTTAATAAGGGAAATCAAAAGCTTCCAGATGAAGGATTTTGGATACTAAGGAAAAGTAATGACATTTCTCAAATACAAGAATACGCTGAGAATCCGATAAAAAATTCATATGAGTTGCTTTGGAGAGAATTAAAAGAGAATAAAAACTCAATTACGGCACCCAATATTATGAGAAGAATCCTCGAAAATTATTTTAAGTTTTTTGGAAATATTGATATTTACAAAATCGTTGATAGCTTTCCAGAGGAAGAAAAGATGGCTTGTTATACCTTGCTTTCTTGGGTTAATGATGGGTCTCACCATATACATGATGACTTGTATGTGGACAATAGTCAGGAACAAATTGAAAAATACTTTGTCGTATTTGAAAAAATATTTGTTAATTCGGACCATCATTCACATTTTATAATGATGATGGGAGAAAAACCAGTGGATGATCAAGAAGGTCAATCGCTTGGAGCAACATTGGACTTGGATCAAGTAGCCGCTACTCAAGAACAAGGGGGTTCATATAGTTACTAAAGGAGGGGTTATCCAGATCCTGATTACACCAAGCAAGTTTTGTTTGGGACCAATATTCCTCGTCAACCTAGAACCTGTAAATTGTGATTTGTTGATTAAACTGATTGAATTACCTTAGCATAATACTGTTCTTTTTCCCCAAATAAAAATTCCTGTCCTTGAATAAAAATAATTGTCCAGAGATAAAAATTAGTGTCCATTTCTGATTCAATTTCAGGTCAGAAACTGGCCAAAATCGGATGAGAAAAGGGAT
>Ga0310823_100591_pt1 | contig 21537 bp, 16 predicted proteins | sample P4_ome_3_FD_201316 | JGI IMG/M metagenome (GOLD analysis project Ga0310823, IMG submission 201316) | Sorghum-adapted microbial communities from Joint BioEnergy Institute, Emeryville, California, United States - P4_Day56_Rep3 | ecosystem: Engineered > Bioreactor > SSF (Solid state fermentation) >...
ACTTCTTAGACAAAGGAATTCGCCCTTGGTTGGATTGTTGTCTCGACCATAACAATTTCCAGATCAAGGCTTCGAATTCCTTTTATTTTGTCGGAAAACCGCTGATTTTTTCAGGGGAAACTAAATAGGGAAAACTTTGCCCGCGGAAAAAACGACACAATGCCGCGGCCCACCGACACATTCGGTACAGGGGGAGGAGTTTCTGTCCATGAATCGCACTGCGCAACGCACCACGATCAAACTGCGCAGCCAGCGCTGGCTGACGGCCGTGCTCGCCATGGTGTTGCTGCTTGCCGCATGCAGCTCGGGCGGAAAAGAAAGAGAGTCGGGCGGCGAACCGACGACCATCAAGGCCATGTATTGGAATGAGCAGTCGTTCAACATGGATTACGGCATGCTGTTCTACGCGATGCACCCGGATATCGAAATCGAGGTGGCCAACACCAACGCCATCCAGTTTACCGAAGGCGACTACAACGAGAAACTGGACGAGTTCATCCGGAACGAAAAGCCGGACATTCTGATGCTGAGCCTCGACCAGTACGAGAAATTTGCCGCCGACGGCCGGCTCGTCTCGCTCGAATCGTTTATTACGAACGAAAAATTCGATCTCGAAGGGCTCCTCCCGGGGCTCGTCGACCTGATGCGCGAGAAGGGCGGCGGCGAACTGTACGGCCTTACGCCGCAGTTTTCCAGCCAGGCCGTCTACTACAACAAGGACTTGTTCGACCGGTACAACATCGGTTATCCGACCGACAAGATGAGCTGGGAAGAGCTGCTCAACCTCGCTGCCCGGTTCCCGACGGACGGGTCGGACGAAGACCGAATCTACGGAATTCAACTCGGGTATATGGGCGGAGATTTGTATGACCTCGGACAACAGATCGGGACGACTTTGGGACTCCGCGTGGTGAACCCCGCCGACAAGCGGGTGTCGATCGATTCCGAATCGTGGGTCCGCGCTTACGAAACGGCGCTCAAGGCCATTCGTTCGGGAGCGCTGTACCGGAATGACAACAATACGAACTCCGGCGTCGTCGTGTCCATGTCCTACGAGGATTATTTGCTTTCGAATCCGTTCATCGGGGGCAAAGTCGCCATGACGATCGACGGAGCTTATCTGATGCAGCAGATTCGGGAAGCCGCGAACACTCTCCCCGACAAGGCGATCAAAAATTGGGACATCGTCACCCTGCCGGTCGATCCGTCGAATCCCGATTACACGCATGCCAATATGTTCTACAACATTTTCGCGATCAACGCGGAGTCGGCAAACCGCGAAGCGGCCTGGGAGTTTATTCGCTACATCCACAGCGACGAATATGCGCGCGTCAAGTCGAAGATGTTCAACGGACAGTTTCCGGTCCGCACGAAATATATCCAGGATGAAGAAGGAAAGAACGTAGCGGCATTCTACGCCCTGAAACCGCTGGATACCAATCTGTACGCCGGTCTTGATGATTTGCCGCAGGAATTTTTCTCGCAGTATTACATGATCGGCAGGGAAGAGATGCAGGCCGTCACGGACGACCGGAAGACCGTCGCGGAAGCGCTTGCCAGCATGCAGACCCGGCTGCAGGCGGCGCTCGATCAGGTGCTCGCCAACCAGGAAAAAGGAGATGCTTCGGAGAATCAGGCCGAAGACGCCGTTGAAGGCGCTGCCGAATAGAAGATACGGGACTGGGGAGAAACAGAATGCTGATGAAGTACACGAACGGATCGCGAATGTCATGCCGGCTGGCGCTGTTGCTGGCTTTGACCATGTTGCTTGCGTCATGCCGTTCCGGCGCGGGCAACCAAGAGCAAGGCGGCGAGCCGGTATCGCTGAAAGTGTTATTCTGGGACGAACAAGCGTTCAACTCCGAATACGGCATGCTGTATTACGCGCTGCACCCGAATGTCGAGTTTGAAGTCGTCAGCACGAGCAAAATTCAGGCCTCCGGAACCGAAAGCAGCGAAGATTACGAGAAGAAATGGGAGCAGTTCATCCAGGACGAGAAGCCGGACATTCTGATGCTGAACCAGCAGCAATATGAAAAATACGCCGCCGACGGACGGCTCGTCTCGCTCGAATCCTATATTGCCCGGGACAAGCTTGATCTCGACGGGTTCATACCGGGGCTCATCGATCTGATGCGGGAAAAAGGCGGAGGCGAACTGTACGGCCTTGCGCCGCATTTCTACAGTCAGGCGATCTACTACAACAAGGACCTGTTTGACCGGTACAATATCGGTTATCCGACCGACAAGATGAGCTGGGAAGAAGTGCTCAATCTGGCCGGCCGGTTCCCGACGGACGGATCGGATGAAGACCGGATCTACGGCCTCAGTATCGGCACTTCGACGGAATTGTTTCCGCTCGGAATTGCCATCGGGTCGACTTCGGGACTTCGTGTGGTGAATCCGGCTGACAAACGGATTTCGATCGACTCCGAATCCTGGGTCCGCGTGTACGAGTCGGCGCTCAGGGCGATCCAGTCCGGCACCTTGTACAGTGATGAGAACAGAAGCTTCAGCGGATCTTACGAGGATTATCTGCTGCAGAATCCGTTTGTCAGCGGCAAAGTCGCGATGGCGATTGACGGCACGTATCTGTTGCAGCGTATCCGCGAAGCCGCGGGCATCGTTCCGGACAAGACGGTCAAAAATTGGGATGTCGTCACCATTCCGGTCGATCCGGCCAACCCCGATTATTCAAACGACATCTCGCTGTCCAACATCTTCGCGATCAATCCGGAATCGCCCAATCGCGACGCGGCGTGGGATTTTATCCGCTATATCCACAGCGACGATTACGCGCGGGTCAAGTCGAAAACGTTCATCGGCCAATTCCCGGTTCGCACGAAATATATCCGGGACGAGGAGGGCCGGAACATGGCGGCCTTCTATCTGCTGAAACCGTCGGGCACCAACTTGTACGCGGGCTTTGAAGATCTGCCGCAAGATTTCTTCATGCAATATTACTCGATCGGTTCGGAAGAAATGAAGCTTGTCATGGATGATCAGAAGACCGTGGCGGAAGCGCTCGCCAGCATGCAGACCCGGCTGCAGGCGGCGCTCGATCAGGCGCTCGCCAACCAGGAAAGCGGCGATGCGGCCGATTGATACCCGAAAACGGCAAACAAGCCCTTGCGCCCGATCATACCGGGCGACAAGGGCATCGTTCATCAGGGACACTAGCGCATTCGATGTAGTGCAATGTGCACTCCATCACGGCCAAAACGCCGTCATGTGATCAATGTGATGCAAATGTGCACTTCATCACGCCCACAATTGCCGTCATGTGCTCTATGTGTTGCAAATGTGCACTCCATCAGGCTAAAAGAAGTCATCATTGCTCCAATCTGGTGCAGATGCACACCACATTCGGCATTCTCCGCACAGCTCCACCCCGCTCACATCGCCTCGTCTGCGCGCAGCGGCAGCAGCCAGTCGATCTCGGCGACGCCGTTCTCCCGCAAATACCGGTTCGCGCGCGAGAACGGCCGGCTGCCGAAGAAGCCGCGGTACGCCGACAGCGGGCTCGGATGGGGCGAGCGGATCAGATGATGGCGCGGATTCGTGACAAGCTGTGCCTTGCTCTGCGCGTGGCTGCCCCACAGCAGGAACACGACCGGCTCCTGCTTCAGGTTCAGCGTCCCGATCACCCGGTCCGTGAACGTCTCTCAGCCCATCCCGCGGTGCGAATTGGGCTGGCTCTCCCGCACCGTCAAGACGGTGTTGAGCAGCAGCACGCCCTGCTTCGCCCAGCCGACCAGGCAGCCGTGCTCCGGCACCGCGCAGCCGAGATCGTCGTGCAGCTCCTTCAGAATGTTCTGCAGCGACGGCGGTTGAGGCACGCCCGGCTTCACCGAGAAGCAAAGGCCGTGCGCCTGCCCGGGACCGTAGTAAGGTTTCTGCCCCAGAATGACCACCTTCGTGTCCGCATAAGACGTATAGTGAAGCGCGTTGAATATATCATACATGTCCGGGTAGACGACCCGGGCCCGGTATTCTTCGACAAGAATCTTCCGCAATTGCAGGTAGTACGGCTTCGAAAACTCCGCTTCCAGGTATTCGGCCCAATCGTTGCGCAAAATCGCCACGTGTTTCTCCTCCCGGTACCATTATCGGCACGGCGGACGATTTTGTCCACATCACCGCATTCTCCAACGCTTCCATATGCAACCAAAATGCATTGCTAATCGTTTATATAGTGAGTGATCCATGCGCGGAAAAAGGACACCACGCCGCGGCAATCAAAGACAATTGGGACTGGGGAGGAGTTTATCCATGAATCCGGACATTCGACGCGCCGGCTTCGGACTGCGCCCGCGGCGATTGCTGCCGGCCCTGCTCGCCGTGATCCTGCTGCTGTCCGCCTGCAGCAAAAACAAACAGGAGCCGATCGGCGAACCGGCGACGATCAAGGTCATGTACTATGAGGAGCAATCGTTCAATCAGGAGTTCGGCATGCTGTTCTCCTCGTCGCACCCGAACATCGACATCCAGGTGGTCGACACCATGTCAGCCTACAACACGGAACAGGAGTCGATCATCGCCAACGAGAAGCCGGACATCCTGATGCTGAACATGAACCTATACGAGAAGTACGCCGCTGCCGGCAAGCTCGTCTCGCTCGAACCGATCATAACCCGCGACGGGTTCGATCTCGAAGGGTTGCTCCCGGGGTTGGTCGATCTGCTGCGGGAGAAGGGGGGCGGTGAACTGTACGGCCTCACGCCGAGCTTCTCCTCCCAGGTTTTGTATTACAACAAGGACCTCTTCGACCGGTTCCGCATCGAATATCCGACCGACAGGATGAGCTGGGAGGAAGTGCTCAATCTGGCGGCGCGGTTTACGACGGACGGGTCGGTCGAGGACCGGATCTGGGGCCTCAACCTCGGTCCTGCGAATTTGCACCAGATCGCCAAGCAGATCGCGCTGACTCAGGGTCTCCGGGTCGTGAATCCGGCGGACAAGCGGGTGTCGATCGATACCGAATCGTGGGTTCGCGTGTACGAAACGGCGCTTCAGGCCATCAGTTCCGGAACACTGTATGATCAGAACCTCGCAGACTTCAATAAAGCCAAAACCCATCAGCAGTTTTTGCTCGCGGACCCGTTCATCAGTGGCAAAGTCGCGATGGCGTCCGGACGATCCCTCCTGCTGCGGAATCTCCGCGAGGCCGCCCGCGTCGTTCCGGACGAGGCGGTGAAAAATTGGGACATGGTCACGATGCCGGTCGATCCCGCGAATCCCGAATACACGCACAGCATGTCCTTCTACGACATTTTCGCGATCAACGCGGAATCGGCCAACCGGGAAGCGGCCTGGGAATTTATCAGCTATGTCCTCAGCGATGAATTCGCGCAGGCCAAGTCGAAAACATTCACGGGAATGTTCCCGATCCGCACGAAATATATCCGCGACGAAGAGGGCAAGAATCTGGCCGCTTTCTACTCGCTGAAGCCGTCGGGCCAAAATCTGTACGCGGGATTTATGGATCTGCCGGAGATCTTCTACACGCAATACGACACCATCGGAGCGGAAGAGATGCAGGCCGTGATGGACGAACAAAAGACGATCAGGGAAGCGCTCGCCAGCATGCAGACCCGGCTGCAGACGGCGCTCGATCAGGCGCTCGCCAACCAGGAAAGCGGCGGAGGCTCGGCTTCGCCCCGGAGCCCGGTCGGCGTTTCGGCCGGAACCGCTTCGGCCGGCGCCGAAGGCGAAGTTGGAACGGACGCAGCCGGCGAAGGCGCAGCCGAATAATCGCACAGATGCAAGGAAGGCAAAGCCCGCGGGCTTTGCCTTCCGCCGTTTTACGCCTGCAGACTGTCCGCGTATACGGCCATCGCGTCGCGCATGAATGCGGCGAGTCCTTCGCCGAATTGGTCGATGTTCTTCGTGAACCGCTCATCGTCCACGTACATTTGGCCGAGGTTTTTGAACGCCTCGGGCGAGTAGTTGCCGAACCGCTGGAGCAGGTTGTACCATTCGCCGATCGCGGCCTGCGCCTCGTCCGAATCGGGAGCCTTGTGCTTGAGGCTTGCCAGCTTCCGGTAGACCGCGTTCATCTCGTCCTGCAGCGCGGCGACTTCCCCCTTCGACATGCTGCGGATCTTTGCGTTCGAGCGGTCGACCGCCTCGTCTCCCCAACGTTCGCGGGCTTCCTGCTCGTACGGGTTCTTGCTGAAGTCGAACCCTTCGAATCGTTCTTGCACCGATATCGCAATTTCCCCTTTCATATGTTTGATCGTTTTTTCCAGAGTGCCGAGCATGTTGTCCAGTCTTTTTCTCCGCTCAAGCAGCATGTTTCGGTGCATCTCAAGCGCCGCCAGCCGGTCGAATTTCGGATCGGTAACAATCTCCTTGATCCGCTTCAGCGGAAAACCGAGCTCGCGGAAGAACAAGATCTGCTGGAGCATCTCCAAATTTCCCTCGGAATAGATGCGGTAACCGGCCTCCGTCACCTCGTCAGGCACGAGCAAGCCGATTTCGTCGTAATGATGGAGCGTGCGCACGCTGATTCCGGCCAGTTCGGCCACTTCTTTCACCCGCATCGAAAGGTCTGACCTCCTTTCGGTACCCAATCTACAGTATCACGTAACGTGAGAGTCAAGGGCTGGCAAAAATTTTTTTGGCCATTCTCGCATCTTCCGGAGAATTGAACGACAGAACGGGGAAATTCCGAGTTTCGCAAGAATAGATTGCCCGGATTCGGCAACAATGGTAACAGAATCGAAGGGAGTGTATGCCAGTGATTTCGGAGAAAACACGCGCAAGATGGACACCGAGCGAGGATGAGACGCTGGTCGGCGTCATCCGCCAGCATGTGGAATCCGGTTTGTCGCTGACGGCGGCGTTTGCCGCGGCCGCGGAACTGCTGCCCGGCCGGTCGGCGGCGGCCTGCGGCTTCCGCTGGAACACCGAGCTCAAAAACCATTATACCTTGCCCGTCCAGCCGCGGCGCGGCCGGCGCCAGCGCCAGGCGGCCGCCGGAACCCAGACCCCGGCATCGGCGGACGGCGCCGCGCTCGCGAAGGGGCTGGCGAAGACGGCCCAGCTTCCCGCCGCGATCTCGCAATTGCTTGACGCTGCGCCGAAAGTGCAGGTGCTGTTCGCAAATCTGGCCCAGGAGCTGACCAGCTGCCGCGACCGCATCAAAGTGATGGAGAAGGAGAACAAGGCGCTGCGCCAGCGGATCGCCGCGCTCGAAGCGCTCAGCGACGCGGCCGCCCAGGCCGATCTCGAAACGTTGTACCGGCTGCTGCAACGGGCAAGGCAGATGAACCTGACGGCCCACGCCCCGGAAGGCACCGTCGTATACGAGCGGCTGGACAGCGAAGTGAATACGAACATCGGTTGATTGATGCCGCAAAATCACAAGGAGCAGCATGCCGACATGCTGCTCCTTGTTTTCGCGATGATCAATGGATGAATGCCAGATCGTAGCGGTCGGCGTTCATGACCTTGACCCAGGCCTTGATGAAGTCGCGCACGAATTTCTCCCGATTGTCGTCCTGGGCGTACACTTCCGCGACGGCGCGGAGCTCGGAGTTCGCGCCGAACAGGAGATCCACCTGCGTCGCGGTGTACAGGACCTCGCCCGTCTTGAGGCTGCGCCCTTCGTAGATGCCGCCTTCAACCGGCTTCCACTGGATGTTCATGTCCAGCAGGTGCACGAAGAAGTCGTTCGTAAGCCGGCCGACGCGGTCCGTGAACACGCCGTGCTTCGCGCCGCCGAAGTTCGCGCCGAGCACGCGCAAGCCGCCGATGAGCACCGTCAACTCCGGTACCGTCAGGCCCAGCAGATGCGCCTTGTCGATCAGCAGTTCCGCCGGATTCGCCCGGACTCCCTTTTTCACGTAGTTGCGGAATCCATCCGCGAGCGGCTCCAGCACGGCGAAGCTTTGGGCGTCGGTCTGCTCCTGCGAAGCGTCGCCGCGTCCCGGCGAGAACGGAACCTTGACGTCGAAGCCGGCGTCGCGCGCCGCCTGCTCGACCGCCGCGCTGCCGCCGAGCACGATCAGGTCGGCGAGGCTGACCTTCGGTTCGATCTCTTCCTGGATGGCTTCCAGAATCCGCAGCACCTTCGCAAGCTGTTCAGGCTGGTTGACCTCCCAATCCTTCTGCGGCGCCAGACGAATTCGCGCGCCGTTCGCGCCGCCGCGGAAGTCGGTGTGACGGAACGTGCTGGCCGAAGCCCAGGCCGTCGTGACGAGTTCGCTCACCGTCAGGCCGGAGTCCAGAATCCGCTGCTTGATGTCCTCGATCTGCTCCTCCGTCAGCGTGTAATCGACCGACGGCACCGGATCCTGCCAGATGAAGTCCTCCTCCGGCACTTCCGGACCGAGCAGGCGGGTGCGGGGTCCCATGTCGCGGTGCGTGAGCTTGAACCACGCGCGGGCGAACGCCCGGGCGAACTCGTCCGGATTATCCAGGAAGCGGCGGGAAATTTTTTCGTATTCGGGATCGAACCGGAGCGCCAGGTCCGTGGTCAGCATCATCGGCCTGACGCGGATAGACGAGTCTTCCGGGTCCGGAGCCAAGTGGTCCGGCTTCGGATCGACCGGCTCCCATTGCCATGCGCCGGCCGGGCTCTTCGTCAATTGCCATTCATAGCCGAACAGGTTCTGGAAGAAGCCCATGTCCCATTGCGTCGGATTCGTCGTCCACGGTCCTTCGAGGCCGCTGGTGATCGTGTCGCGGCCCTTGCCGGAACCGTGCGAGCTGATCCAGCCGAGGCCCATGTGCTCGACCGGCGCGCCTTCGGGATCGGGACCGACCTTCGCGGCGTCGCCCGCGCCGTGCGCTTTGCCGAACGTGTGGCCGCCGGCGATGAGCGCCACGGTCTCCTCGTCGTTCATCCCCATCCGGCCGAACGTCTCGCGGATGTCGCGCGCGGCCGCGAGCGGATCCGGCTTGCCGTTCGGACCTTCCGGGTTGACGTAGATCAGGCCCATCTGGACGGCCGCCAGCGGATTTTCGAGCTCGCGGTCGCCGGAATACCGATTGTCGCCCAGCCATTCTTTCTCGGATCCCCAATAAATGTCTTCCTCCGGATGCCAGACGTCGACGCGTCCGCCGCCGAAACCGATCGTCGGGCCGCCCATCGACTCGATCGCGACGTTGCCGGCGAGGATGAACAGGTCGGCCCAAGAGATTTTGTTGCCGTATTTCTTCTTGATCGGCCACAGGAGCCGGCGGGCTTTGTCCAGGTTGGTGTTGTCCGGCCAACTGTTCAGCGGGGCGAACCGCTGTGTGCCGGAATTCCCGCCGCCGCGTCCGTCGCCGATGCGGTATGTGCCTGCGGAGTGCCATGCCATGCGGATGAACAGCGGTCCGTAATGCCCGTAGTCGGCGGGCCACCATTCCTGGCTGTCGGTCATCAGCTTGCGCAGATCCTCTTTCAGCGCAAAGTAGTCGAGCTTGGCGAATTCCTTCGCATAGTCGAAATCTTCGCCCATCGGGTCCGACTTCCGGTCATGCTGACGCAGAATGCCCAGGTTGAGCCGGTTGGGCCACCAGTGCTTGTTCGTGGTCGCCTCGGGTCTGTGGCTCGTGACGCTGCCGTGCGTGAAGGGGCATTTGCCGGTGCTTGCGGTCGTGTCCATTCGCTTCACTCCTTATCTAAAATTCAATTTCAGTTAATAATTATTCTAATTTTATTTGTAGAAAGAATCAAGCACTTAATCCACCCTTATGTTTTGACGGGCGGACATATGCCTCATGGCGCCGATAGCACCTCCGAATCGCCGGCCGCGCTTCGGGAGCGTCTTTGATCTTACGTTGCGTGTTGCTCAATGCCGCGCCACAAAATGGTATGGGACCAAATGAATGGCCCAGTATGCTAATTGGTCTGCCGCAGTTTTTTTCTCGGCAAACGGGTGAACGGTTTAGATCGACGCAGGTGCATGAATCCTGATTGACACGGGACAAGAAGCCCGGTTTATGCGGAAAAAAGTTGAATTATTATTCAGTAAGATGTATATTTATTAGAAAGGATGCTGCGGATCTTTTCCGCGGGGAGGATCGGGAAGTGGAGAAACCGGATATAGTCATCGCCAGCCTGGGCTATCCGGGCATGGGTGAACAGTCGGAAGGAAAAGCGGCGCTGGAAGCGTACCGCGCCGGCGTTATCAACGGCCGGGAACTGGAGGAACGGCTTAAGGAAGCGCGCTTCGCCAGCCTGATGGCGCAGCAGGAAGCCGGCGTCGACTGGATTCCGGTCGGCGGTCTCGCGCCGCATGATGATGCGCTGGATCATGTCATCGCGTTCGGCCTCGTGCCGGAGCGGTTCGCGGAGGCGGCCGCGCGCGGATCGGCGGCGCTTGCCCTGGCCATGGCCGAAGGCGCGCCGGGAGCGGCGGCATGCCGGGCGAAGCCGTGGTACGTCACGCCATGTCAATACGTCGTGCCGGAGCTTGCGGCGGACACGGCGCCGCGCCTCGCCCGCAATCCGTGGGCCGAGGCGTTCCGCGAGGCGCGCGCGCATCTGCGGGCGCTTCCCGTGCCGGCCATGATCGGCCCGTATACGTTCGCGAAGCTGGCGGAAGGTCTTCCGCCGCAAGAAGCGCTTGAACGGCTGGCGCCGGCGTACGCGGAGGCGCTGCGCGGGCTGGCCGAGGCCGGCGCCGAATGGGTGCAGCTTGAGGAGCCGGAACTGGCCCGGCCCGTTCCGCCGGAGGATTGGCCACTCATCGGGCGGGTCTACCAGGCGCTGCACGACGCGGCGCCGGCGCTTCGCCTGATGCTGCAGCTCACGTTCGGCGTGCCGGACGATTGCGCCCGGCTGTTTGCGCTGCCCGCGGCCGGCATCGGCCTCGACTTCACGGCGGACGGCGGCCGCGCGCTGCTTGCCGTGGCGAAGCACGGCTTCCCGTCGGACCGGGTGCTCGGCGCCGGCATCATCGACGCCCGGGGCGTCTGGCGGTCCGACCTAACGGCGGCGTGCGCGCTGCTCGAGAACCTGCGGCGCCTCTTCCCGCAGGTTCGGCTGGCGCTGCAGCCATCCTGCAGCCTGCGGCACGCGCCGGCCGCGCTCCGGCACGGGCGGGCGCCGCACGGGCTGCCCCGCCACGCGCTGGCGTGCGCCGATGTGAAGCTCGGCGAACTGCGCGTGCTGCGCACCGCGCTCACCGAAGGCCGGGATGCCGTAAGGCTCGACCTGGCGGACAGCGACGTGCTGCAAGACATGCTCCGCGTCCTGCTGCCCGCGGTCTTGCCGGACGGCGGCGCGCCGGCGGAACTTGCCGGGGCGCAAGCCGGCGTGCATGCGGGCAGCCCCGCCTGCGGCAAACCGGCGGCCGGCGCGGCCTCCCGCAAGCACACGGCCGCGGGCACAATGTGGGGCACCGCATAAGCGTCGTAATGGATGCGGCGGAATCGCCGACGCATAGACGGATGCGCCGTATGTGCCGAAGCACGCGCCTTTTTATCCTGCCCGTACGCCACATGCGCCAACAGATGCAACAATGGCCGCCAACCCCGCAACACGCAGGCATGGCGGCCGTCATCATTTCTTTTTGCGATCGGGCCAATAGTTCTCGTCCATGTACTCCAGTCCCCGGGCATCCGGCCAGACGTACACCCAGCCCTCCAGCGGCTGCCCGGACGCGTCCCGGACCCAAATCCGCTCGTACTCGTTCGGCGACTCCGGGCCGATGAAATCTTCAAGCTCATCCAGCTCCGCCAGCGCCCCGGGCCTGACCGTCAGCCACATCCCGCGCACGCGGCCGCCCATCGTCGCGCCGTTCCGCACGAGCGCGGGCCAGGCGCCGCAATCGACGAGCCGGCCGCTCACCTCGCCCGGCCGTGCGTCCAGCATCCAGGGGGCCGCGACGCCGTGGTTGAACTCGCCGGGCAGCAGGGAGCCGTAGACGAACACACGCAGCGCGCGGGTCATTTTTCGGTGAACCCCTCCCGGTTTTTCTGGTGCCCATGATACCATTTGACGAACGCGTCGGCGGGAACCGGACGGGTATAGTAGAACCCCTGCGCTTCCTCGCACAATTCCGCGCGCAGGAACCGGAGCTGCTCCTCGCTTTCCACGCCTTCGGCCGTCACCCGCATGTTCAGATGGCGGGCCATCGCGGCAATCGTCGACACGATCGCCGCGTCGTTCCCGTCGCTTTCCAGATCGGCGACGAACGAGCGGTCGATCTTCAGCTTGTCGATCGGATAGCGCTTCAGATAGCTGAGCGAGCTGTAACCGGTTCCGAAATCGTCGAGGCTGATCTGCAGCCCGACTTCCTTCAGCTTGCGCAGCGTCTCATAGGCAAATTCCACGTCGGCCGTCATGCTCTCGGTGATCTCAAGCCCGACCCAGCGCGGCTCAAGGCCGGTCTCCTCCAGTATCGCGCGGATGCGCTCCGCCAGGTCGTGCTGGTGGAACTGGCGCATGGACAGGTTGACGGACACGATGAACGGCGGCAGGCCGGCGTCCTGCCACGCCTTGTTCTGGGAGCAGGCCGTGCGGATGACCCATTCGCCGATCTCGTTGATGAGCCCGGTCTCCTCCGCGATCGGAATGAACAGATTGGGCGGGATCGCGCCGCGCTCCGGATGCTCCCACCGCAGCAGCGCCTCGACGCCGGTGACGCGCCCGGTATGCAGATCGACGAGCGGCTGGTAGGCCAGATAGAACTGGTTCTCCTCAAGCGCCCGCCGCATGTCGTTCTCCAGCTGAAGCCGCTCATGCGCCTTGTCGCTCATCTGGGGGGTGTAAACGCGGTATGCGTTCCGTTCTGCCTTCGCGCTGTACAGCGCGGCATCCGCGTGCTTGAGCAGCAGTTCCGGCGTATTTCCGGACTCCGGCCCGATCGCGATGCCGATGCTGGCCGTAATGTGATACCCGGTCCCGTCGAACAACATCGGCGCCGCAAATTCCTTCAGAAGGCGGGATGCCTTTTCCTCCGCTTCCTCAACCTTCTCCAGCCCGGGCAGCAGCACCGTGAACTCGTCGCCGCCCATCCGGTACACATGCGTCGACGGCGCAGCCGCCTGCTTCAGCCGTTCCGCCGCGGCGATGAGCAGCTGGTCCCCGTAGGAATGGCCCATCGTGTCGTTGATCGTTTTGAACCGGTCCAGGTCGAGCAGCAGGACGCCCAGCCGGGTGCCCGAGCGCGCAGCGCGGATCAGCTCCGCCTCAAGCCGCTCCGTCAGCAGCCGCCGGTTGCCGAGTCCGGTCAGCTCGTCATGATACGCCAGATACTGAATCTGGGCTTCCGCCCGCTTCTGCTGGCGCATCGGGCCTTCGATCGTCACCAGATAAATGCCCTGCATCAGGAAAAAATAGCCGCACGCTTTGAAAATCTGCGCCAGCAGCATGTTCGCGTCCAGCGCTTCGCCGACAAACATCACCTGCAAGTTGGCGAACCAGAGCAGGCACATCGCCTGCACGATCTTGAGCAGCGCCTGCGGGCGCGCGCTCCGGTTCCGGTACAGAATCATCGCCCCGGCGGCCGCATAGCCGCCCAGAATGAGCACGATCGCCGTAACCCGCAGCACGTTCAGCCCGTGTCCGGCAAACAGCGCCGCTTCGCGATACTGCGCCACATACGCCGTGACCGACACGGCGGCGACGCCGCACAGGGGAGAAATCCAGAGCAGCCGCCTCCGCTCGCCGCCGTGCGCCTTGCCGTCCGCCTGGCTGAGCAGGATGAGCAGCCCGACCGCGCCGATTACCTGCGCCGCCGCGCCGAACACCATCGTGAGCGACGTATCGCCGACATCGCGGCAGAACGGCTGGCCGTAGAAAGTGAGCGCATGCGCCAGCTCCAGCGTGCCGACGACGGTGAACAGGCTGGCCGTATGCAGACGGATTCGGGTCAATTGCCGGACAAAAAAAGCCCAGCCGAGCAGCACCATCGCAAAACAGAACGCCACAATCGCATACCCAAGCAACGACGCGACAAGCAGCAAATCAAGTGTTTCCGTCCATCTATGGATGTCGCCATCGAACAAGCGCATGGCCGCAAACGATATCACTGCCAGGCCGATCACCAAAACGGTCCGCTTCTCCGCCTTGTTCACCGACATTGCTCCGCCCCCGTGCCCCTGCCGTCAACATTTCGGATAAATCGTCTTTTTTCGCAACCGAATAACCATTTCCACGCGCAATCTGCAGATTCCTGCCGGATATGCAACTTTTGCATGAATTGGAAGCCGTAAGTTTTTTCTCGCCGGTCCCCTTCTTCAGGGCGCAAACGGCGAGGCGATCCGCCAGCCTTCCCGCTCGAGCGCGCGCCTCACCGCCGCCGCGATCACCGGAGCGCCGGGGCTGTCGCCGTGGATGCAGATCGTGCCCGCCCTGACCGCCGCCGTTTCGCCGTCCGCCGTCCGCACGACGCCGCGTCCGGCGATGTCGAGCGCCTGCGCCGCCGCTTCTTCCGGCCGCTCCAGCACCGCGCCGGCGGAGCCGCGCGGCAGCAGTCGGCCGTCCGCGCCGTACCGCCGGTCGGCGAACGCTTCGGCCGTGTGTTTCAGGCCGGCCGCTTCGGCCGCCCGCTGCAGCAGCCCGCCCGGCGGCACGAACAGGCCGAGCGCCGGGTCGAATTGTCTGACGGCCCGCGCGACCGCTTCGGCCAGCTCTTCCGACCGGTCCGCCATATGGTACAGCGCGCCGTGCAGCTTCACGTGGCGAATCCGCGCGCCCGCGGCCCGGACGAACGCGTCGAGCGCGCCGAGCTGGTAGAGCAGGTCGTCGGAGGCTTCCTCCGCCGAGAGCGCCAGCGCCCGGCGGCCGAAGCCGGCCCGGTCCGGCAGGCCGGGATGCGCGCCGACGGCGACGCCGGCTTCGACGCACCGCTCGACCGTCTCGCGCATCGTGCGCGGGTCGCCGGCGTGAAAGCCGCAGGCGACGTTCGCCGACGACAGGAGCGGAATGAGCTCGCGGTCCCGGCCGATGGAATACGGTCCGAAGCCTTCGCCGACATCGCCGTTCAGATCAATGGTTTTGTATTCCGACATCAAGGGATCGCCTCCCGCATTGTTCAACGCCCGCACCCGCATCGTTCAACGCTCGCTTCCAGCATTGTTCAACGCACACACCCGCATTCTTCAACGCCCGCATGTACACATCCCGCATTGTTCAACGCCCACATGTTCGCTTCCCGCATTCTTCAACGCCCGCACCCGCATCGTTCAACGCTCGCTTCCAGCATTGTTCAACGCCCGCACCCGCATCGTTCAACGCTCGCTTCTCGCATTTTTCAACGCCCGCCATCCGCGTTGCTCACCACTCGCCACCCGCGCCCAACGTTACGGAAGCCGGCAGCGCAGTCCGGCGGCGAGCAGCCGCATGTTCGCCTCCCGCCGGAGCAGCAGGCGGTGCGCTTCGTCCAACCCGACCGGGCGGAACCGCACCCGGTCGCCCGGCCGGACTTGCGCGAGCAGCGGCAGGTCAACGGCCGCCACATGGGCGATGACCGGGTAGCCGCCGGTCGTCTGGCAGTCGGCGCCGAGCACGATCGGCTGCCCGCCGGACGGCACTTGCACGGCCCCGGGCAGCACGCCGCGCGAGCGCATCTCCGTGCGGACCGTGAGGCTCAGCGGCGGCCCGGCGAGCCGCACGCCCATCCGGTCCGAATCGGGAGCCGCCGTGTACGGCTCCCGAAAGAAGCGTTCACGGGATTCCGCCGTGAACGCATCGGTGTCGGCGAACGGCACGGCGCGCAGCACGACGCCGTCCGCCGCATCCCGCGCGCTGCCGCCTCCGGCGAAGCCTCCCGGCAGCGCGCACCAGCCGGGCGCGGCCCACGCGCGCCCGGCCGCGGCGGCGGGGGCCGCCGCCGCCCCCGCCCCCGCCGGCGCCCCCGCCCCCGGCGCCCCCCCGGCGCGCGGGGCGGCGGCCCGCGCCGAGGGCGCGCCCGCGGGCAGCGCATCGCCGGCCCGGAGGGGCCGGCCGTCCGCGCCGCCGAAGCCGGCGCGGATGTCGGTGCCGCGCCCGCCGAGCACCGGCGGCACGTCGATGCCGCCGGCGACCGCGACGTACGCGCGGCAACCCCGTGCGGCGCGGCCGAAACGGATCACCGTGCCGCGCCGCACCCAAACCGGGCGCCCCATGGGCAGCCGTCCGCCGTCCGCGGCCGGCGACATCTCGGCGCCCGTCACCGCGATGAGCAGATCATCCGCCGCTTCCAGCTCGGCGCCGGCCAGCGTCATCTCCAGCGCGGCCGCCCCTTCGGGGTTGCCGACGATCAGATTCGCCGTCCGGAGCGCGACCTCGTCCATCGCGCCGCCCGCGGCGACGCCGATCGCGCGGTATCCGGCCCTGCCGCCGTCCTGCACCGTCGTCAGCAGCCCGGGCGATCGGACGATGAGCCCCATCGGTGCCCCTCCTTCCGGAAGCCGGCGCCATGGGCGCTGCCTGTGCCTGGCGTCCCGCCGCCCGCTATGGGCACGAACCGGACGATGTCCCCGGCGCGAAGCAGCGACGGCTCGGCGGCATGCGGATCGAACAGCTTGAGATCGGTGCGGCCGATGATCTGCCATCCGCCCGGCGAATCGAACGGGTACACGCCGGTCTGCGCGCCCGCGATGCCGACCGATCCGGCCGGAACCCGGCGTCGCGGCGCCGAAAGGCGCGGCTGCGCCAGCCGTTCCGGAAGCCCGCTCAAATACGGGAATCCCGGCATGAACCCGATCAGCGCGACCGTGTAACGCGCGGACGCATGCGCCGCGACGAACGCGTCCGGGGCCAGTCCGGACCGCTCCGCGCACGCTTCCAGATCGGGGCCGTCCGCGCCGCCGTAGCGCACCGGAACCTCGACGACGCGCGGCTTCGCCGCCGCCCCCGCTTCGCCGCCCGCCAGCACGCGGCGAAGCGCCGATTCCACGAACGGCCACACCGCCGGCGCCCCGCTTTCGCCCGGCGCCCGCCCCGCGACGGATACGGGGTCATAGACCACCGTCACCGTGTCGTAGGCGGGGACGACGTCGACAACCCACGGCAACCGTGCCGCCTCGATCCGGGCCGCGCACGCGGCCGGGCCGATCTCCGCATCCGCTCCTCCGCTTTCCCATACGGCCACAGCCGCCCGATCGCCCGCGGGCACCCATCGCATCTCGCTTTCCTCCCCGCTCCCCGCGTGTTCCCGCACTCGAAGCTCCCGTCCGCCGCTCCTCACTGAATTGCAAAACGCGCTTTGCACATATTTATGCAAACTTATACATCTACCTTACAGTTTCGGCTAATTTTCGCACCCGATTAACAGTTTCGACGATTTTCGGGCATCTGTCCATATGCCGCGCGCCCCTTTTATCGGCTTCGGCGAGCACGCCCCGCGACGAAATCGCGCATGACGAATCCACGGCCAGGCGGACCGGCGAGTCTCTGGCATGACGGCCCGCCTAACCGGCAAAACAACGCTGTGCGCGACGCGGCCGCGGCTTGACGAGGAATGACGCGGCATGATTTCCGCCCCGCAACACGCAGCCGCGCCACCATAAATCCGCTCCCCGACACAAAACCGCGCCGCAACGGATCGCCCCGCTCCGCTCCCGCGCATGTCAAAGCCGGCACAACCGCCTTGTTCGCGTCATGCCGGCTTCGTCGGATTTTTAACCCGCTTCAGACCGAATAACGTTCACCTCACGCCCCGCACCGATGCACCTCTGCACCGCGCCAAAAACGCACCGCGCACCCTCGCGCGCCGCAAATACCGCGCCGCCGCTCACCCGTTCTCCAACGTCAGCCCGGCGTAGCGGCGGATAATTTCGACCAGCAGGTCGTTCAGCGGCCGCACCTCGAATTCGCCGACCGCCGGTTCCAGATGGTCGTTGCCGATGCCGCTGTGGTCGGTCAGGAAGACGTAAGTCCCGCCGGTCGCCGCCGCGAGAAAACGCATCAAATACTCTGTGTTCACATCGACGCCGCTTGAGGCGACCGGCACGATCCGGATGCCGAGCTTCGCCGCTTCGCGCGTCGTCTCATGCAATTCCTCCAAAATGTACGGCTCGCGATGGGGCGGCGCGTCCCCCACGAGGAACAGCAGCCGCGTCCGCGTCGACCGCCGCCATTCGTGCCCGCTGACCGCGTTCGTCAGCGCCTGCTCGACCGCTTCCGGGTAGTCGCCGCCGCCCTCGGCCCGCTCCGCCGCGATGAGGCTCACCGCTTTGTCGATGTCGGCCGTGAACGGATTCGACTTGATGACGTAGTCGTCATAGCGGTCCCGATAGAAATTGACGCTCACCTCGATATCGAGCTGCCCGGCGCCCCGGCGCGCCCGGGTGATGACATCCTTGAGCTCTTCCCGCAGAAAATCAATCTCATCCTGCATCGACCCGGTCGTGTCCACGACGAACATGAGATCGATCGCGTCCGTCGGCTTCGGCCGCTGCTCGAACGTGACGACAAGCGGCTCCCCGCGCGGAATCGGCACATGGCTGAATATTTTCGACTCGCCGCCCGCGCGCACTTCCACATCGTAGCCGGGCTGCGCGCGGCTTACCCCTTCCTCTTGCCGCGTCGGATTGCGCGAATCGCCCGAACCTGTTTCGGGCATGTTCGCGCCCGGGTAGTCCCGCTCGAACATCCGGGCATACGCGTAAGCATACCCGTCGATGTTCGTCTTTGTCCGCCAGATGACCTGGCCGTCCGCGTCCTTTACATAGACGTCCGCGTCGGCGACCGGCTGCCCGTCCGCCTCGGCCCGGACGACGAGCCGATCGAACCGGTAATACCCCCAGTAATGCCGGTTGTCCGCGCCTTCCCGGCTTCCGAGCAGCTCCATCCAGTCGTCCCACCGGTCAACGTCGCGCCATTCGCCCGCCGTGAGCTGTCCCGGCGCCGCCTGCGGAGTGCCGGCCGCCTGGTAACGCCTTCCCCCGGACCCGCCTTCCGCCGCCCGGCCGGCCGATTCCGCGCTGTCGGAACCGCCGGATGACGCCGTAGCCGACGCCGCGCCGGGTCTGTCCGACGAACTCGAACCGCTGTCATCCGCGTTCCTTCCCCCTCCCCCGGAACAACCCGCCAGCATGACGCACAACAACACCACCGCCAGCAGCAACCTGTGCACACCGGCCCTCCAGACCGGGCGCATGCGTTTTTCTCTCGACATACGCCGACCCCCATGAAATGTTTTAAATCTCTAGACGCCGCCCGAAGGAAAATGGTTGCAGCGTTTCCGTCACAATACAAGCAAAAAGTCCCGCGAACTAAGAAAAACGGCTTGCGCCGTACTCCTGACAAGGCGCTTCCGTTTTGCGCAAAAAGGCATGACCGATTTATAAGCGACAGGCTTATAAATTCTTGTCTTTCAAAAAAACCCCGCGGGGCAATCCCCGCGGAGCCGCCTTTTCAAACACGCTCCAGACAATATTTCAGCAGCGCCGACATTTCCAGATGCTGCAGCTCTTCCAGCAAGGCGCGCGCGCCGTCGCTGCCCCGTCCTTCCACCATCACTTCCACGGCGTCAACGAAAAGGAACGGATCCCACTCGCCGGCTTCCGCCAGCCGGCCGATCAACCGGTCCGCTTCCGGCGCGCCCGCACCGGCTACAAGCGACGCCAGCGGCTCCCGCGCCGCGTCGCGCAGCCGGCTCATGGCCGGATGGCGGCCGACGCGGCGGAACCAATACTTCGCGTTCCAGTAGTCGCCCTCCATCCGGTGCATGATGCCGTGCCAGTAGCTGCCCGTCGGATTTTCGATTCCCTGGGAGATCGTATGCGATCGGTCGAGATTGCCGTTCCACAGCAGCAGGCCCGAGACGGCCGCCAGCGCGTCCGGGTTGCCGCCGGCTTCCGCCTGCAGCCGGCCGATCCCCTCGTCCATCGCCCGGTCCACCGGACCGCCCGGCGCAAGCGGCAGCAGCGGCCTGCGCGCTTCAAGCTGCCGCATCCATTCCACCGCTTTATCTTTCCAGCTCATGCCGAATGCCTCCCCCGATGCCGGACCTTAAGCCCCGATCCGCGCCTCAGCTTCGAACCGTCTCCGGCGTCGTCAGCCGGTCGTAGAAGTCGACCGCCTTGTCCTTGTCCGGCGAATTGCGGAGCGCCATCGCCGAACGCGGATGTTCGTCGAGCAGTCCGGTGATCATGTACGGAATGATGTAGCCCCACTCTTCTTTTTCCCGGAGCGGGATCATATGTTTCTCGATCATCTGGAGCACCGGACGCACTTCGTACTTCGGATTTCTGAGCTTCGCGACGAGCAGTTCGGTCGGGCAGTTGCCCGCGGCTCGGCCCATGCCGTACACGGAAGCGTCCAGCAGCTCCACGCCTTTTCCGGCCGCCAGCAAAGTATTCGCAAACGCCATCTGCAGGTTGTTGTGCATGTGGGCGCCGAGCCGCTTGTTCGGCAGATATTTCCGGAATTGATTGACCAGGTAGTTGACGTCGTCGGGCAGCAGGCTGCCGTACGAGTCGACGATGTAGACGATGTCGACCGGGCTGTCCGCGATCGCCTTGAACGCCTCGACGAGCTGATTCTCCAACACGTTCGAGAGCGCCATGATGTTCAGCGTCGTCTCGTAGCCCCGCTTGCGGAACAGCTCGACGAGCCGGAGCGCCTTGTCCACATCCTGGATGTAGCAGGCGACGCGGATCAGATCGAGCAGGCTCTCTTCGCGCGGCAGAATGTCATTCTCGTCCACGCGTCCGACGTCGACCAGCGCGGACAGCTTCGTGGCGCCCTTCTGCGGAATGACCTCGCGCAGGAACTTGTCGTCGAGGAACCGCCACGGTCCCGCCGAATCGGCGCCCTTGAGCAGTTTCGGCGAGTTTTTGTACCCGATCTCCATATAGTCGACGCCGGCTTCGTTCAGCCAGCGGTACAGATCTTGCACAAACTCGACGCTGAAATCCCAGTTGTTCACGAGTCCGCCGTCGCGGATCGTGCAGTCGACGATCTTGCAGTGACCGGTGTTGGAAGTCATTGGCTGATGCAGCTCCTTCGCGATTAGCGATCTATAATTCCTCATCATACGAGAAAAATCGCCGCAACGCAAAATGTTTCTGAAAAAGGAGCCGGCCGACCGCCAACATCCCTGTTCCGCCACGCCGTCCCCGCGCGTCGACAGATGCCCGTCCCGCTTCCCGGCGCAGCCTGCCGCGCGGGCGATCCTGCCGCGGTTTCGGCCGCTTCGACCCCGGCGGCTTCCTCCAGTGCAACCCTCAGCCCGCGCATGCGGCCTCGCCGCTGTTAACGGCACGGCGTGCCGTTATTCGAGCCTGTCACTGCGAGCTGACAGGCTTTAACGGCACAGAATGCCGTTATTGACCGCCGATTTCCCTGCTCGGCTGCCTCGCGCCGCTGTTAACGGCACGGCGTGCCGTTATTTGGGCCTGTCACTGCGAGCTGACAGGCATTAACGGCACAGAATGCCGTTATTGACCGCCGATTTCCCTGACTCGGCGGTCTCGCGCCGCTGTTAACGGCACGGCGTGCCGTTATTTGGGCCTGTAACCGCGAGCTGACAGGCATTAACGGCACAGAATGCCGTTATTGACCGCCATTCACCCTGACTCGGCGGACTCGCGCCGCTGTTAACGGCACGGCGTGCCGTTATTCGAGCCTGTCACTGCGAGCTGACAGGCTTTAACGGCACAGAA
>Ga0310823_100592_pt1 | contig 21535 bp, 17 predicted proteins | sample P4_ome_3_FD_201316 | JGI IMG/M metagenome (GOLD analysis project Ga0310823, IMG submission 201316) | Sorghum-adapted microbial communities from Joint BioEnergy Institute, Emeryville, California, United States - P4_Day56_Rep3 | ecosystem: Engineered > Bioreactor > SSF (Solid state fermentation) >...
CCCGGAGCCCGCTGCCTCGGGTGGGGATCCTCCCGCGTCAGCGGAGCGTTCGCCCGCGCAACCGCATCGGCATGGATCCACTCCCGGCACAGCGCGTCGAACTCCGCCACCGAAAGACCGGTCAGACCCTTGAAGGCGGCCGGCGTGCGCGACAAGCTCCGGTACGTGATCATCCGGCAACTCCGGGTCGAGGGGACGAGCGCCTCCCCCTCTCCCGCATCTTTCGTGCTATTCCGACAGAAGTCTAATAATGGGGAGGTGGTGGGGAAGGGGCAACGCTCATACTGAATGCACATGCAGTACTCATAGCAATCAAGCGCTGCCGACCGAATATTTGATAGCACACTTCTTCTCCACCACCCGGCCGCTCGGCCCCGGTCCCTCTAGGCGTTGGGCCCAACGTCAGTATTCGCGAACGGAAGCGACTCAGGGATCGCGTCTGAGCTGGCGCTTCACTACTTCAAATATGAGCCGAGCGGCCTTCTCGGGATCCTCATGCTGCCAAATACGGATCACTTTCCAACCGGCCGCGGAGAGAGCTGCATCGTGACGCCGGTCCCTCTCCACGTTCAATCGTAATTTCCGGATCCACCAATCGGTGTTCGTCTTGGGGATCGTTCCATGTTTGGGGCATGCGTGCCAGAAGCATCCGTCTACGAAAACGGCGACGCGTGCAGAGACGAATACTATGTCCGGGCGAACTCTCGGTACTCCTTCAATTGGGCGATCCACCCGGAATCGCAGACCCATACGGTGGAGAGTGGATCGCAATGCGATTTCGGGCGGTGTATCTCGTTGTCGTGTCGATTGCATCCGTCGCCGAACGGACGGCGTGCTCGCTGGCGGAGTTGGACTGGTCGATCGTTGGCTCACAGAGTCGCTTCGGTGTAGTGTCGCGGAAATCGAATCGGCGGTCGCTCTCTGTCGGCATGTCTTCGCAAGGAGTTGCCACGACGCGACAATGTGATCGGCGGTACGGCCGACAAGACCGTACCGCCGACGTGCTGTCAGGGGCAACGAGGGGAGGCGGCCACGCCATTCACCCTGGATCGTACTCACGCACTGAATACGCGTGTTCCCAACGGGCAGAGCGGTCAAGAATTCGCGCTGGATCTCACACTCAATGGCAGCCCTGGTGCGAGTGCACTGATTGCTGCTGCGTATCCCATCGGCATTGGAACAGCGTCTCCTATCCATTTCGCGAGAAGCGTGCGCGCCGGTGGATTCGCGGGATCCGTCACGAAGCGATATGTGTCTGGGAACCCCTGAAGCCGACCCGCCTCGCGAGGCGTCAGGACGCGTCGGCGAGTGGGATGCGTGAAGCGCCCGCGGCCGGGTGTCATGAAACCGGTCGTGATCGTCGGAGCTGGCAGATCTTTTTTCATGCGTCCATAGACAGCCGTGTAAGTCGTGCCCTTGCGGTGACTCTCGGGCCGTTCCTCCAGCGCGAGATCGTATTCATCGTGCTGGAAGAGCCAATCGATTCGTGCTTGGTTCTCCGGGCTGAGCCCACTCACCTGATCGAGAACGCTACCACCCACGGCATCCTCCAAGTCGCCGATGGCCCACCACAAGCTGCGAGGTTCATCCTGGAGTAGCGTGACGACGGCAGATAGGGGTGCCGGTTTGTGACCTCTCCGGGCGATGAGAAAATGGCGTCGGCGTGTTTGCGGCCACCCCATCTCGGACGCCATTAGGAAACCCGAGGTCACCTCGTATCCCTCACTCCTGAACAGTTGCTCTGCGATCTGCACGACCTTACCCTTGTCCCTGACGACCGCCGGCACGTTTTCGATGATGCACATCGACGCCTTCGTGGCCACCGCGAAGGCAGGTACGGTCAGGTACAAGCTGTTCCTCGGATCGGCGCGGCGCGTTTGGTTGTTGAGATTCGAGTGGCCCTGGCACGGAGGGCCTGCGAGAACGAGATCCACCTGCTCGACGGCTGCTGCGATCTCGTCATCCAACAGCTCCGGAGGGTAGACAAACGAGGCGCCTTGTGAAGTGAGTCGGATGTTGAAATCTATCAGCTTTTGGACGGCGGTACTCGTCCGTATCCGACTCGAGTGGTTGGCCGCGTAAACCAGAGTCGCATCCTCGTCTTGATCGACGATGAGCTCAGGTACCATGGTGACCCCGATCTCCGCACAAAGCTGGGATATCCCATTCGCAAGGCCGCCTGCACCGCAGAACAGATCCACGGTGCGAAGCCGACCGCCGGCCGGCTCCACAGCAGTCGGCTTCTTGCCTGCGAGATAAGACAACCACCAGGCACCCTTGAGGTCACCGTCGCCAGGGTGTTCGTATTCCATCGAAGAACGAATTCGAAGATTCTCGAACTCCAGCTCGTGGACGATCAGATCTCCCCGGCGCGAATATCGATCGAGCGCCGTAGTTTCGACAGCGGAAAAGGCTTCAGGTATATTGAGTGCGCTACTGGCCACGGACTTCATCCCAGATGTTGTCGATCAGCACTTCTGCGTCCCTCCGATCATAGAGATGGAGGACGATGTTCGTCCAGGTCCGGTTGAGTCGCTTCGCTGCCTCACGCAGAGGATCGGTGGTGAGGCGATCTCGCGCATGTTTGGAAGCGAATGCCCGCGTTATCACTGGCGCTGAAGCCGTTCGAACCCGTACCACGTGACTTCTCCAGAAATCGCCTGCATTGGGGATACCGGATGCAAGTGATCGGTGTTCGTTGCCCCCAACGGCGCATGCCCTGACGTACATTCGGGGAAGAACCGATTCGGTGTTCGTGGACGCATCAACGTACTTCAGGTAGTTCCCTCGTGCGAACGCGTCCTCCTCTCTCCAGGCGATGAACTCCCAATAATATCGCAAGGATAGGAACCTCCAGAAACCCCGGTCGTCGAGGATCTCCGTCGGGACGTGTCGAAGCGATTCATACAGCCGGATGCTCGCCTCGCCCTCGAATCGATCGCGATCCCGGTCGCGCCAGTGGAGCATGTCGCGAGTGATAGTGTTGGCGGCACCCTTGATGGGAGTCAACTCCAAATCGTCGCCGTGGCCGATCCACAGCGTGTGTGGCTCGATCGCTGAATCCGCACCGGAAGCGAGTTTGGCCGCCAGCTCGGCGCACTTGCTCTGGGTCAAAGTTGGGTATCTCATGACTCGGCCTCCTCAAGGCAACCGACGAAGCCGGATTGGACGTCGGCGAAGTGTTCGGCCCGCGCCACGACGTACTCCGGATCATCCTGGACCTTCCTCACGAGGTTGTCGAGGTCGGCGTGCGACGCCCCTGGGCCTGCAGCGACCCGGAGAACGTTACCCAAGAGGGTCGCCCGGAGATCATCGTACTTCAGCCCATCGAGATCGTTACTCGCGGAGGCGCGTCGTATTACGGCGTGGATGAAGTCGATCGCCAACTGCAACTGGATCGCTCTACTCGCCGGTGAGTTCCTGCGAGCGTTCAACTGCCCGAGGAGATTCGCGTCGATGTAGAAGACCGGCGGCTCCTGCTCGGCATATGGTTGTGTGACGTCGTGATCTCCGAAATCAAAGTACCTGATCGTCTTCGCCGGAAGCCCATAGCGCGTCCGAATCTCGTCGGTCAAAGGCGTGGGCGGCAGTACCGCGGGGCCGAGCGTCGTTTCGATGCGATAGTTTGAACGCGCGATCCAAGTCCCTCGTCGGTGCGGACGGAGTGGGCGGAAGGCCAGGTCTCTGTCAAGCAAAAGGTACACGTCGACTCGGAAACCACTGAATGGAGTATTGAAGGCCCTCGGTCTCCTGACCTCGGTCAGCGCCGTTTGTCTCGGTAGCGCGTCGATGTCGTCCACCGGCCACGTGAACACGATCTCGGCGATTTTGAGGAAGCTACTACTAGCTACGACGACGAGCGACAGGCTGTCGAGCGGTATCTCCGCCCGCAGGGCCCGCGTCACGAGGAGGTCCTTGAATTCGTGGAACGACACCTCGTCAGCGGCCCATTCTAGGTGAACGGGGCGCAGGAGGAACTCATATGGTGGCATGTCGAGTGCGATGCTCTCATTGGCCCGAACGGCGTCGGGTCCGAAATGGAGGACCACACCCTCCAGAACCTCGTCGAGACCACCCAGACCCGTGAACGGGCGAATCGTTCGCGTCTCGGTGTTCATTCGCTGGCCCTCTGTTCAGCTGTGGCGGAAAGAATTTCACCATTCACCGTCAGACGTCCCGACCAATTCGGGTCATATGGATCTGACACGAAGGTGAAGCGAGCCTCCTCGTCACGCCGGAGGACGCCTCTGAACCTCCCTTCCCCGTCGATCGAGAGAAATCCCGGAGGAGCCGTAATGCTCAATCTGGCGTGGTCGCCGAGACGATCGTCCTCAATGAAACGATAGGTGATGGTGACGACGACTCGCGCCTCTTCGCCTTTGAAGCGTTCGGACAGGCTGTACGAAACCGAGCCGGCGACCTGAACGAGTCCGGGAACTGGCGCCTCTCTCGGTGCGTAGTCGAGTCGGATTGAGAGTGGCCGGTTCTCAGGAACGGGTTGCGGTGTCCCCTTTGCCATGCCCGCCATCATTCTCCGCATAATGTCGTTGAAGAATGGCAGGTTGATATCCTCAGGCGGTGGGGTCCGAGGCTTGATCTTGTTTCTGAAGTTCGCGACGCGCTCCTTGATTTTCTTGACGACGTAACCAGCGACGGCCAGGGCTTCGGGGGCGACTTCACCTTCCTCGGCCTTCGTCCTCCAGGAGTCATGCGCTTTCGGTTCGGTCTGCCGTAGAAGATCGTCAATTCGTGGATCGGCGATGAAGACGCCCCGAACGTACGGAGGCGTCCGTCCTGCGTCGAGGTATTCGACGACCATCCTGGGGCTACGTGTGAGGGCGACCAGGCTCCTGTGCGATACCTCCTCATCAGATGGGCCCACCAGGTGATCTGCGTAGGACCAACCCTTCGGGTCGGACACGAGGCCGATCTTGCCGGCGGGTTCGTCGTTCAGGTCAAGGATCGTGGCCGCGTACTCGTTTTCCCCTGGTGCGCTTCGGCCCACTGCGAGCTCCCACGCATCGATGAAAGTACGGAGCACAGGATCCTTCCGGGGACGCGGAGCAAGGGTCGATCCGTCGTAATCGACGACGGTGGCGATGAAGTCACCTTCGAGAATCGCCGGCCACCACGACCGTTCTATCGCGCGGACCAGATCCTTTGGCTTTATCGGTGTGTCGATCAGGAGAAAGGTGGTCCCGAGATCCTCTGGGTTGTCGGGAGTCCTGGGGTCAAGGCCGAGCTGTGCCGCGATTCGGTCGGCGTCTTCGTTCTCAAATGGTCTGATCGCGCCCGCAGAACCTTGGCTGAACGAAGCGAGGCCGAGGTGATTGATTCCCTGGTAATCGTGGGATCCCCAGTACGTCACACCCAGGAAGCGCCTCGTTACTCCAGGGTCGTCGTCCCGTTCACAGAAGCAGCTGTAGGCAACAACGGATCGGATTCGCGAGCCATTGATGAGTCCTGCCTTGCCGTATCCATAGGACCCACCCGCACCCGAGAACTTCTGCGTGAAACCGAGGCTGAGGAGTGCGCGATACATGTGGGATCGATCCTGGTCCCACGGTCCATACATACCGCTCGCCGCTGCCTCGGTGATCTCGAGTACGTCGAGCGGCTCGTCGGTGTCGAGCGAGTTTAGACAGTCGCGAGGCGCAAGTCCGATCTTGGAGCGGTCTATGGCGGAAACGCGCTCGGCAAGGCTCCTCAGGTCAAGTGTGTCGACCAGCGATCTCTTCTCGATACCCGCGAGGCACCGGAATCGGAATGTGATCTCAAAGCGTGGGAGGTACTTGTGGGTCCGTCGGAGTTCACGAGCAGCATCCCACGAGTTTTGGATCACCTCCCGAGCAAGCAGCGTCGCTGCTGCCGACGGCGCATCCAAGGCGAAAACGCCAGGTGCCTTCAGCTCTTGATGTCGGAAGAGTTTGGCGATGTCGCCCGACATTCCTGGGCGTCCTGCCTCGGTTATCTCCCACGACCACTTGTTGCCCATTTCAGGCTGTCTCCTCCGTTGGAGCGGTCACAGTGTTGAAACAAGGAATCGAGCGGGACGGCTCTGGATCGGGCAAGGGAAGCCGGTGTGGCCCCAACCCGGAAAGGGCTCTAATGCTGTCTACGAACAGGGGAGAGGTTCCGCACGCCCCCCGTCCGGCTGGCCCAATGGCGATCAGGGACACGATAATGGCATGAAGGGTTGACAGCGGCAACCCATTGGGGTCCCCTCTGTTGCCCACTCGCGGTGGAACCATAACAAGCTGCGTGTCCACCGCACCCCGCAATCGGTCGCGGTCTCCCGGGAGATGTGGGGTTTTCGACCGCTCCTGAGGTTTGGAAAAGGGTGCGTTGAGCACGTTTGGATGATCCAGCCCGCGTAACCAGGTGGGATGGACGTTCCTACCTTAGTAGGGTTTGGTAGGTGCGTCCCGTGCCGGAAGGGTGCCCAATACGTCGGAGTGGAGTTGACCCGGTTTCGCGGACACAAAATCATTTGGGCGAAAGGAGTCGACGACAGGAAAGTCCCGCAGGCAGTACCCGCCGGAGTTCCGGCGACAGATGATCGAGCTGGTCCGGGCCGGGCGAACGGCCGAGGAGCTCTGCAGGGAGTTCAAGCCCGCGGCCCAAGCCATCCGCAACTGGGTCGCACAAGCGGACCGCGATGAAGGCAGAAGGAGCGATGGCCTCACCACCGCGGAACGAGAGAAGCTCCAGCGGCTCGGGGGTGAGGTCCGGCTTATTCGGCAAGGGAAAGAAAAGCTGCGGCCTGGTTCGCGCCGGAGATGAGCGTGCTTCCGCCCGACTCTAAGGGTGTGTTGAGAAACCGTCGGATCGGATGAGTGTAAAGCCGACGTAGACACCCGACCGACCTGACCGACGCGCAGTGGGAGCGCCTTCGCCCCTTGCTGGAGCGAGTTCCCTCGAAAGGGGGCGCCCCGCACGTATCCCGTGCGCGAGATTGTAAACGGCCTCCAGTACGTGCTGCGTGGCGCCACCTCCTGGCGGGCCATGCCCCAGGACCCGCCGTCCTGGCAGAACGTCAACGACCACTACCGGCGGTGGAACAAGGACGGCACGCTGGGGCGGGTCCACGACTCTTTCCGGACCGAAATGCGCAAGCAGGAGGGCCGAGAGCCTATGCCAGCGCCGTCATCATCGATTCCTAGTCGGTGAAAACGACGGGAAAGGGGGACCTCGGGTCTACGATGATGGCAAGCGCGTCGTCGGACGAAAGCGCCACATTGTCGTAGACACCCTCGGGCTCCTGTACGCGCTCCACGTGTATGAGGCGAACGTACATGACTCCGCGGTTGCTCGGCCTCTGCTCTCCCGGCTCGGCTGGGACGGCTACCCATGCCTGGAGGTGGTCTTTGCCGATGGCGCCGACCTGGGCTCGCTCGAAGACTGGACCGCTGATCATCTGGGCCTGTGGCTCGCGGTCGTGCCCAGACTCGCGGGAACGAGCACGTTCGTGGTGCTGCCGAAGCGATCGATCGTCGGGCGGTCGCTGGCTTGGCTCACGACGAGCCGCCACCTCGTGTGCGACTTCGAGGCGACGACCTCCAGCAGCGAAGCCTGAATCCAGCTCGCCATGATCGGCCTCGTGCTGCGCCGCCTACACCCAAACTGAACGGTTTCTCAACACACTCTCAGCCGCCAATATAGCCGCCCCGCGAACATCACCAGCCCGCACGAGCCCGAAACCCCACGGCGCCGTTCCACGTAAGTGCGGGCTCCGGGTCCCCGCCGGCGTGACCCGCGGATCCAGTTCTCCCAGCAACACCAGCCGAAAGACCGAACCATGGCCGACCATCGCCGTAGAGAACTTCGACTGCTCCGTCTGTACGTGGTCTTCAGTATCCCGGTCCTGGGCGTGCTCCTCTTCGCCGCGGTCGCGAAGAGGGCTGACACGCCGTACTTCGAGGAGATCACCGTCGAGCGGATCAACGTCGTGGAGCCGGATGGGACGCGGAAGCTCGTGATCGCGAGCAGTGCGCGGCAGGCGGAGGCGACGCTCGGCGGGGTCGAGCTGCCGCTCGAGCGGACTCGTCCCGCGGGTCTGCTCTTCTTCAACGACCACGGCGATGAGGTCGGCGGCCTGATCTTCGGCGGCGACCGCTCCTCCGGCGGGCAGAGCTTGACCTTCGATCAGACGGGGCAGGACCAGGTCGTCCAGCTCCTGAATCGGGAGTGGACCGATGGCGACGGCCGGCGCCTCCGCACCACCGGGTTCAACTTCGTCGATCGGCCGACCGACCGGACGCTACTCGACGTGATCACGCTCATGGACGAGGTGGAGGCGATCGAGGATCCGGAGGAGCGGGAGCGGACCCGCGCCGAACTCGAGAAGAGCGGCGTCTTCGGCGCCCCGCGCATGTTCATCGGCCGCACCTCCACCGGGCAAGCCGCGATCGCTCTCAGAGACGGCCGCGGGAAGGTTCGCCTCCGTCTCAGGGTGGAGGAAGACGGCACGGCGGTCATCGAGTTTCTGGATACGTACGGCAAAGTGGTGCGGACCCTGGGCCCGGACCTGAAGTGAGTGCCGCGTGGCTCCACGACCACCTGGGGCCATCTTTCCTGTCGACGGTGCGCTCGGCGCGTTCCACGCTGCCGAGCGCACCATCATCGACGTGAGGCGTGCGTCGGACCGAAGCCGTGGCCACCGTCGCCTCCCCCGCGTATCTTGGACGCGCGCGGGCCGCTGCGGTCGGCAGCCTTTGACGTAGCCCGCGCACCCCCAACGCAACACGCAGGGCCACCGCCATGCCCGAACCGATCACCAAGCTCCAGCGCTGGCTCGACCTCATCTCCTACCTCGTCGGCCGGAGGATCCCGGTCGCGGTCGAGGACGTCATGGAGAACGTCCCCGCGTATGCGGAGAAGTGGCACACGGAGGACGAGACCGCGCGGGCGACGGCGCGTCGCACCTTCGAGCGGGACAAGGACGAGCTGCGGGCGCTCGGCATCCCGATCGAGACGGTGCGATACCGTGTCAACTACGGCCGGGAGGAGATCGAAGGGTACCGGCTGAGCCAGCGGGACTTCTACCTCCCGTACCTGCGTCTGGTGCACCAGGCGTCGCCGTCGGGGGAGCGGAAGCCGTATGCGCTGGAGGAGGTGGAGCTGACGGAGGATGAGGCGCACGCGGCGGCGGACGCGCTCCACGTCGCCTCGCAGCTCCCGGCGTTCCCGTTCGCGCGGGAGGCGCGCTCGGCGTTTCGCAAGCTGGCGTTCGACCTGGACGCCGAGGCGCTCGCGGCGACGCCGGAGCTGTACGTGGACCGGCCGGGTGCGGAGGAGGTGCTCGAGCGACTGCGGCCGCTCTCGGATGCGCTCCTCGCGCGCAAGGTGGTGCGGTTCCGCTACCACGGGATCTACCGGGGCGAGGCGACGGAGCGGGAGGTGCGGCCGTACGGGGTGATGTTCCAGCGAGGCCACTGGTACATGGTCGGTCACGACGTGGGTCGGGACGCGATCCGGGTCTTCCGGGTGGGGCGGATGGAGCGGGTCGAGGCGAACCGCAAGGCGCCGCACACGCCCGACTACGAGATCCCGTCGGATTTCCGGCTCGACGACTACCTGCACAGGGAGGCGTGGGAGCTGGGCGACGAGGAGCCGCTCCGGGCGGAGGTGCTGTTCCGCTTCCCGCGGTCGCTGTGGGCGGAGCGGAACGGGTACGGCGAGCGGGTCGAGGAGCGGCCGGACGGGTCGGCGGTGCACGCCTTCGACGTGCAGCAGGTGAACCCGTTCCTGCGATGGCTGCTGAGTCTCGAGGGCGAGGCGGAGGTGGTGTCGCCGGCGGAGCTGAGGGCGGAGTTGCACGCGATGGCCCGCGAGGTGTTGGCGCGGCACGGCGGGGAGGTGGAGTGATGGGGGCGACGCGGACGACGGCCGGGGAGCAGCTCGAGCGGATCCTCTACATCGTCGCGGCGGCGAGCGGGAAGGCGGGGCGCTCGCTGGCAGAGCTGGCGGAGGCGCTCGGCGTCGAGCCGTCGCAGGTGGCTCGGGACCTGGAGGAGGTGACGGCACGGGCGTACTACCACCCGGCGGGCAGCGTCGACGCGCTCCAGATCACGAACGACGGGCGGCGGGTCCAGGTCTGGACGACGGGCCAGTTCCGTCGCCCGGTCCGGCTCTCGCCGCTCGAGGCGCTGGCGCTGGGGCTCGGGTTCCGGGCACGCGCGGCGGGCGCGGCCGGGTCGGAGGCGCGGCGGGAGGAGCTGCTCGCCTTCGCGCGGCGGCTGGAAGGGGCCGTCGCATCCTCGCCGCCGGAGGAGCTGCTGAGGCGGTTCGCGGTCGACGACGGCACGCCCGGCGACAGCCCGGTGCGCGCGGTGCTGCGCCAGGCGGCCGCGGAGCGTCGTCGCTGTCGGATCACGTACCTGGCGTCGGGGACGACGCGGCCCGACGAGCGCGTCGTCTGCCCCTACCTCCTCGCCTACGCGAACGGCGCGTGGTACGCGATCGCGCACTGCACGAAGCGGGAGGAGGTGCGGCTCTTCCGGCTGGATCGGATCGTGGCGGCCGAGGCGGTCGACGGGACGTTCGAGGTGCCGGACGACTTCGATCCGAGCGACTACATCGACGGGGGCAGGATTTACCGTGCGGGCGAGGAGGTCGAGGCGGTCGTCCGCTACTCGCCGCGGATCGCGCGCTGGGTCCGGGAGCGCGGGCCGGTCGAGGAGCTGCCGGACGGGAGCGTGGCGGTGCGGCTGCGCGTCGCCGACGTGCACTGGCTCGTGCGGCACGTCCTCCAGCACGGCGCGGAGGCGGAGGTGATCGAACCGGCGGAGTTGCGCCTCGAGGTCGCCCGGGCGGCGGAGCGGGTGCTGGGGCGCGACGCGGGGGTGGAAGGCGACGTCGCACGCCGATGATGGCGTGACGGCCGGAGATCGACGCTGTGGCGGTCGGCCGGCGACCGGCCGCCGGCCGACGGCAGTCGTCCGCCCACTCCCGTAGGCACCCGGGAACATCCGCGGCGAGGCGCTGGTAACGAAATCCCGGCCCGGTCGTTTGGGGTGCCGCCGGATCCGCCCCGATCACTCTGGACCCCTCCGATGCTTACCATCTCCAAAGCACTTCCCGCAACTGCTTACCATCTCCAAAGCACTTCCCGCAACGGACTCTCCTGACCAACCCGCGTGATCTCTCGATCGACTCGCCGTCGAATACGGGAGAGCGGATCGTTCGAAATGGACGCTCCGGATCCCGCTTCGGAACCGGCAACGTTTCCTCGCCGAGGCCGCGAGGGGTGCGGGGTTGACGCCGGGCGGCAAAGAATGGGTCCGAAACACATTATAGGACGCAGGCATTCTGGAGCAAAAACCGAGAACTGAACACGGATCCGGTGGCGAGCGCACACCCCCGATCCTCAGGGACGGGGGCTCGAGGGGTTGCAGCACGACGGACGGCAACGGGGTCGTCCGGTCGAGACCTTCATCTCCTTCGGAGGCAGTGTGATGCGGCACGTGGTGTCGGTGGGTTCATTCCTCGGACTTCTCCTCTGCGGCGCGCCGCTCGAGGCGCAGGTCGCCGAGACAATGCCGCCGTCGCTATCGGTCGGGGCGCGGTCGCTGTCGTTCACCATGGGCGGGACGAACGGGGCCACGGTCGGCTTCTGGCGGATGAAGTCCGACCGGATGAACGTGGGGTGGGAGATCGGACTCCAGGCCGAGCTGGGCGGTGATGAGACCGACCCCGACGTCGGTCCGGGGGGCGAGACGCGTCGCACGGACCTGGGAATCTCCGTAGGGCCGAGCTTCCGTCGCTACATCGAGATCGGGCAACCCGTCGTACCGTTCGTGGAAACCGGGGTCGCCGGGCGATACGCGTACCGACGCAGTCGGTCTGCACGGGAGGACAATCCCGGTTCCGCGTTGGTGCTGAGCTCCCATGGCGTCGGACTGACCGGTTCGCTCGGATTGGGGCTGGAATGGTTCCCGGTCGAGCGTTTCAGCGTGGCTGCGTACACCGGCGCGCGGCTGAATACCACGTACGGGTGGAGCGACCAACCCGGCGGCACGTCGAACGGTTGGTCGGTGAACTTGGGCACGTTCACGACGGGGCTGCTCCTCCGGCTCTACTTCGTGCCGAAGTCGCCGTCCACCTGATCCGAGCGAGCGGGCGGGGGTCCGGAACGGGTTCGGACCCCCCGCCCCGGCGGAGGGGGACCGCGCACGAACTCCTCCGTCGACCGCACCGTCGCCTCGCCTTCGTCGGTGATCAACCGGGGGTGAAGGCCTCCTGGCCCTGTGGACAGGGTGCGGCGGCCACGCCTGCGTGACATCTGGCCGCGCTACGGCGCCCGAGCCCCCCACTCCGGACCGCGCGGTCCGATCCACCTCGCGCCACGCCCCACCGCACCGCCGCGATCCCCGGCAATCCGTGTCTTGACACTCTGTGTGCAAACACACACAATCCCCGCCATGAGCAAGAGTCTCCGCGACGAGATCAAGCAGATGCGCCCCTTCACCAGCCTGGAACAGGAGGCGTTCCTCAGCATCGGTCGCACCTGGGCCGTGCTGGACCACGGGATGGCGGAGGCGTTGAAGCCGCACGGGATCACGCCGACGCAGTACAACGTCTTGCGCATCCTGCGGGGAGCGGGCGAGGAGGGTCTGTGCCGGGGCGAGATCATGGATCGGATGATCGCCCGGGTACCGGACGCGACCCGGCTCCTGGACCGGATGGAGGGGGCGGGGCTGATCGAGCGTGAGCGGAGCGATGTCGACCGCCGGTTCGTCACGACCCGCATCACGGCGGAGGGGCGACGGGTCCTCGCGGAGCTCGACGAGGCCGTGCCGGCGCTCCACAAGCGGCAGTTCGAGGGGCTGGCCGAGGAGGAGCTCCGCACCCTGATCGACCTCCTGGGTCGGGTCCGGGAATCGGCGTAGACGCTTGTCGACGCCAGGCGAGTCGCCCCCTGGAAGGGGGCGCGCGAACATGGGGCGGGGTCCCGGGTGTTGCCGGCCCCGCACCCCGGCGAGGACGCCGTGCAGCACGGCAACCCCATCGGCCGGCTCCCTGCTGCGCGACGGGAGCTTTGGCCGGACGAACGAGAGAGAGGAGACGAGGGAATGAGGAAGCGATCGGTGGCCGCGTGGGCGACGATCCCGGTGGCGGCGGTGTTGGCGTTGGCGGTCGTTCGCCCGGTGGTGCCGGCGGAGCCTCCGGCGCGGGTGGAGGCGATCGAGCCTGCGACGTACGTGATCGACGCCGTGCATTCGGAGCTGAGTTTCCGGATCCGGCACCTGATCGGCCGGGTGGCGGGGACGTTCACGGATTGGAGCGGGACGTTGCGTCTCGATCCGTCGAACCTGTCGACCAGCTCGGTGGAGGTGACGATCAAGACCGCGAGCATCAACACGCAGAACGAGCGGCGTGACGCCCATCTGCGTTCGCCCGACTTCTTCGCCGCGGACAGCTTTCCGACGATGACGTACCGGAGCCACCGGGTGGAGGTCGACGGGGATCGGGTCAAGGTCCACGGCGAGCTGACGCTTCGCGGGGTGACGCGGCCGGTGGTCCTGGACGGTCGGTACCTGGGCCGGCTCCAGAAGGACCCGTGGGGCAAGGAGCGGGTGGCCTTCCTGGCCACGACGACGATCAACCGCCAGGACTTCGGCGTCTCGTACAACCAGACCCTCGAGTCGATGACGATGCTCGGCGACGAGGTCACGATCGAGATCGCCATTGAGGCGGTGAAGCAGTAAGGCCCGCGGAGGCGCAGGGGTCGGGGCGCGGCGAGCGACGTACCGCCCCCGACCCCGGCCCCCCGCCCTCACGACCCCTCTATCCGGAATCCCGCCGCCTAATCCCGCCCTGCCCCCTGCCCCAATCGCACACGATCGATACGACGATACGGCCGAACCTGCGCACGGGATCGCTCCGCCGGGTTCGGTACCGGGCCGGGATTTTTCTTGTCGCCCTCCGGCTCGGCGAGTATCTTGGCGCCTCTCACGGGCCCATCCGTCTGTCGAACCCGACCCCATCCCATCGCATGATCGAGCGGATCTTCCTGGGCTGGACCGCGCCCGCTCTGGAGCGAGCGGCGTCGCTCCTCGTCGAGCGGTACCGCGACGGTGGCGAAGTTCGAATGGAGGGAGCGACGGTGGTGCTCCCGGGCGCTCGCGCCGGCCGGCGTCTGATGGAGCGGCTGCTCGAGGAGGCGGAGCGGGAGGGTGCGCGGCTATTCCCGCCGCGGGTCACCACGATCGGCGCGCTCCCGGAGATGTTGTACGAGCCCGTGCGCCCGCTGGCCGACGATGTGCTGGCGCGGCGGGCGTGGGTCCGGGCGCTCCGGGGCGCGGACCGCGCGCGCCTGGCGGAGGTCTTCCCGGCGCTCCCCGCGGCGAACGACGCGCGCGGGTGGGCGACGCTCGCGCGGCAGCTCGAGCGGCTCCACGAGGCGGTGGGCGCGGGCGGGCTCGGCTTCGCCGACGTCGCCGAGCGGTGCGGCTCGGGGCTCCTCCACGACGACGGCGCGCGCTGGCAGGTCCTGGCCGAGGTCCAGAAGGCCTACCTCGCGCTGCTCGCCCGGCTCGGGTACGACGACCGCGAACGGGCACGGATGGACGCGCTCGCGCGGAGCGCCATCGCGACCGATCGGGAGGTGTGGCTGGTCGGGATCGTGGATGCGCCGCCGGTCGTGCGGCGGATGCTCGAGGCGGTCGAGGGGCCGCCGGTCCGCTCGCTGGTGCACGCGCCCGAGGAGCGGGCGGACGCGTTCGATGCGCTGGGGTGCGTCGTCCCGGAGGCGTGGGCGGACGCGGAGCTCGACGTGCCGGACGAGCGGCTCGTCTTCGTCGAGCGCCCGGCCGACCAGGCGATCGCGGCGCTCCGGGCGGTGGCGGCGCTGGGCGCCCGGTACACGGCGGAGGAGATCTCGGTCGGCGTGCCGGACACGGGGCTCGTCGCCTACCTGGAGCGGGAGTTCCGGGCGGCGGGCGTCCCGGTCCGCTACGCGGGGGGCGCACCGCTCTCGCGCACGGCGCCCTACCGGCTCCTCGCCGCGATCGCGGCCTACCTGGACGGCCGGCGCTACGACGCGCTCGCGGCGCTCCTCCGCCACCCGGACCTGGGGCGCTGGCTCGCGCGGGCGCCCGCGACGGAGGCGGGTGAGGCGGCTGGGGCGGACGCGCCGCGCGACGGCGAAGGCGCCGGGGAGCTGAGCGCCCAGGTGGGCGGCCGGGACGCGCCGGCGGAAGGGGACGCCAGAGGCACTGGGGAGCCGGGCGCCCGGGCGAGCGCGTGGGACGCACCCTCTGCGCGCGATTCGGAACTGATTCTCGGGATCGCCGACCGCTACTTCACGGAGTCGCTCCCGGCGCACGTGCGGGCTTGGCCCGCGGGGGCCGACCGTCGGCGGGAAGCGCTCCAGGCGGTGGTGCGCACGCTCGATTCGGACCGGCTGTTGGGTCGGCTCGAGGGCGAGCGGCGGCTCGCGGCGTGGGCGCCCGTCGTCCTCGAGCTCCTCGCCGAGGTCTACGGCGACGAGGTCGGACGGGGCGACGCGGAAGCGCGAGGGATCGTCGCCGCATGCGAAGCGATCCGCGACGCGGCCGAGTCGTTCTTCCGGCTCCCTGTGGCGGCGGACGAGGCGTGCGATGCCGTGACCGCGATCCGCCAGCTGCTGGACGAGGTCGCGGCGGCGGCGGTCCCGCCGGAGGGCGACCATGCTGCGGTCGAGCTGCTCGGTTGGCTCGAGCTGCACCTCGACGATGCGCCGGCGATGGTGATCACGGGGCTGAACGAGCCGCACGTCCCCGAGTCGGTGAGCGCCGACGCGTTCCTCCCCAACGCCCTCCGCGCCCGGCTCGGGCTCCCGGACAACGCGCGCCGTTACGCCCGGGACGCGTACACCCTGGCGGCGATCGTGGCGTCGTGCCCGGAGGTCTGGCTGATCTCGGGGCGGCGGGACGCGGCGGGCGACCCGCTCCGCCCGAGCCGGCTCCTCTTCGCCGCGCCGCCGCGGACGGTCGCGGAGCGGGTGCGCCGGTTCTTCGGCGGCGAGGCCGGTAGTCGGGCGGAGACGAGTGCGGCGCAGGCGTTGGATTCCGGCATGGCTGCGGGCGCCGGCGATACGGCGGCCACCGGCGCGGTGGCGGGCGCGGATGCCGCGGTGGGCTCCGGTACCGTCGCCGGTGCGCGCTCGGCCGGCGCGGCCGGCCCGGAGAACGCGGACGTGTTTACTCTCGCGCCCCCCACCGGCCGCTTCCACCTCCCACCCGAGCCCGAGCTCCGTGCGCCCGCGCAGATCGAGGCGCTGCGGGTCACCGATTTCCGCCTCCTCCTGAACGATCCCTACCTCTTCGCGCTCGAGCGGGTGTTGAGGCTCGAGGCGATCGCCGACGACGCGCGGGAGATGGACGGCGGGCTCTTCGGCTCGCTCGCCCACGACGTCCTCCGCCGCTTCGCCGAGAGCGACGTCGCGGGCTCGACCGACGCGGCGGCGATCGCGCGGCGGCTGGACGCGCTCCTGGACGAGGAGGCAGGCCGTCGATTCGGGCGCTCGGCGCTCCCCGCCGTGATCGTGCAGGTCGAGCAGCTCCGGGCGCGGCTGCACGCCTTCGCGGCGTGGCAGGCGGGGTGGGCCGCGGCGGGGTGGCGGATCGCGGCGTTCGAGGCCGAGCCGCCGGAGCCGGGCGTGCCGTTCAACGTCGACGGCCAGCCGATCCTCCTCCGCGGCCGGATCGACCGGATCGACCGCAACGAGACGACCGGCGAGTGGGCGGTCTTCGACTATAAGACGTCGGACGCGGGCGAGGGGCCGGAGAAGACGCATCGGAAGGGGCGGGGCGAGGATCGGCGCTGGGTCGACCTCCAGCTCCCGCTCTACCGCCACCTCCTCCCGGCGCTCCGGGGCGGCGACGGCGCGCCGGTGGTCCCGCCGGACGACGCGACCGGCGTCCGGCTCGGCTACCTCCTCCTCCCACGCGACCTTGATGCCGTGGGTGTCGCGTTCGCCGAGTGGTCACCGGAGGAGCTTGCGGGCGCGGACGAAGCGGCGAGGGAAGCGGTCCGCGCGCTCCGGGAGAACCGGTTCGTCTTCGACCCCGAGCGCACGACCGTCCGGGCCGGCGACCCGTTCGCCCGGCTGCTCGGGCTCGGGCAGCTCACGGCCGTGGCCGCGGACGACGAGGAGGGTGGCGATGCATGAGGTGAAGACGCTCCCGCGCGAGCTGATCCTGGCCTCCGCGGGGTCGGGAAAGACGTTCCGCCTCTCGTCGCGGATCATCGGGCTGCTCGCGAGGGGCGAGGAGCCGGAGGCGGTGTTGGCGTCGACGTTCACGCGCAAGGCGGCGGGCGAGATCCTGGCGCGCGTCCTGGTCCGCCTCGCCGAGGCCGCGCTCGATCCGGCGAAGGCGACGGAGCTCTCCGCGCACGGGTCGCTCGAGCCCGACTCGCCTCCCCTCGACTGCGCCCGCTGCCTCGAGATCCTCGCCCGCCTCGCCCGGGCGATGCACCGCCTCAACGTCGGCACCCTCGACTCCCTCTTCGTCCGCGCGGCGCAGACGTTCACGCACGACCTCGGTCTCCCGCCCGGGTGGGGGATCGCCGACGAGCCGACGAGCCGGCGGATCCGCGCCGAGGCGCTCCAGGAGGTGCTCCGGCAGGCGGACCCCGGGACCGTCGTCGAGCTGGTCCGGCTCGCCAACAAGGGCGAGGCGTCGCGGTCGGTGGCGGAGGGGCTGCTACGGAGGATCGACGAGCTGTACGAGATCCACCACCAGGTTGCGCCGGGCGCGGCGGAGGCGTGGACGCTCTACCCCGGGCTCGAGGCCGGCGGCGGGGGCGAGCCGGACGCGGCGGAGCGCGAGGCGCTCGCGGCGGCGATCGAGGCGATCGACGTGCCGCGCACGTCGAAGGGCGCGCCGAACGCGACCTGGGCGAAGGCGATCGCCGCCATGGCGGAGGCGGTGCGCCGCGGCGATTGGGAGGCGTTCGTCGGCCAGACGCTCACGCAGAAGGTGCTGAACGGCGAGGAGGCGTATTCCCGCGTGCCGATCGGGGGCGACGTCGTCGAGGCGGTCGAAGGGGTGCTCGAGGTCGCGTGCCGGGTGATCGGGCGGAGACTCTCGGCGCAGGTCGGCGCGATGGGCCGCCTCGTCGCCCACTTCGACGAGGCGTACGCCGCGCTGCTGCGGCGCGAGGGCGCCTACCGCTTCGACGACGTGACGCGGCTCCTGGGCGGGCCCGGCGCGCCCGGCGCGAGGCCCGACCTCGGCTACCGGCTGGATGCGCGGTTGCGGCACCTGCTCCTGGACGAGTTCCAGGACACCTCGGTCCCGCAGTGGTCGGCGCTCGAGCCGTTGGTCGACGCGATCGTGCGGGGCGAGCCGGGCGCGGCCGTCGTCGTGGCGGATCCGAAGCAGTCGATCTACGGCTGGCGTGGCGCGCGCCCCGAGCTGGTGCGCGCGGTGGGCGAGCGCTACGTCCTCGACCACGAGGTCCTCGCCACGAGCTGGCGTTCGAGCCAGGTCGTGCTGGACGCGGTCAACGCCGTCTTCGGCGACATCGCCGGAAACGATGCGCTGGACGACGCGGGGCGGGAGGTGGCGGAGGCGTGGGCGCGGGACTTCGCGCCGCACGTGGCCGCGAAGGCGCTCCCCGGGCACGTTCGCCTCGTCGTCGGCCCCGACGATGGCGGCCGCGCGATCCACCGGCCGAAGCTGCTCGCGCACGCGGCGGCGCTGGTCCGCGAGCTCCACGAAGAGGCGCCGGGCTTCGGGATCGGCGTGCTGACCCGGGAGAACAAGGCGGTCGCGCGGGTGATCCACGAGCTGAGGAAGCTCGGGATCGAGGCGAGCGAGGAGGGCGGCAACCCGCTCACCGACTCGCCCGCCGTCGCCTCGGTGCTCGCCTTGCTGCACCTGGCCGACCACCCGGACGACCGGATCGCGCGCTACCACGTGGCGAAGACGCCGGTGGGCGAGGCCGTCGGCTACCGGGACCCGGAGGACGGCGCGGCGGCGCGGCGGCTGGCGCATCGCTTCCGCGAGCGGCTGCTCCGCGACGGCTACGGCGCCACGCTGGACGCGCTCGCGCGGGCCCTGCGCCCCTCGTGCGGCGAACGCGACGCGCGCCGGCTCGCGCAGCTCGTCGAACTCGCGCTCCGTTACGACGCCCGCGCAACGCTTCGACCGACGGACTTCGTGCGACTCGTCGAGGCCGAGCGCGTCGAGGACCCGACGGCCGCGCCGGTGCGGGTCATGACGATCCACCAGTCCAAGGGGCTGGAGTTCGACGTCGTCGTCCTGCCGGAGCTGGACGTGCCGGTCTTCAAGGGCGGCAACGCGCCGGCCGCGCTCCCGTTCCGCGAGACGCCGACCGGCCCGATCGTGCGCGTCTTCCCCTACATCGACGAGAAGCTCCGCCCGCTCTTCCCCGAGGTCGAGGAGGCGTACCGGCAGCACCGCGCCGCCGGGCTGCGCGACGCGCTGAGCACGCTCTACGTCGCGATGACCCGAGCGAGGTACGCGCTGCACATGGTCGTCAAGCCGGACGGCGCGTCCGGGATGAGCACGTCGCTCTCGCCGGCGATGATCGTGCGCCACGCGCTGGCCGGCGGCGTCGAGGCGCGAGAAGGCGATCTCCTGTACGAGTCCGGCGATGCGCTTTGGCACCGCGCCGTGCCGCATCCCGAGGTGCGGCACCTGGCGACGACGTCGGCGCCGGTCGCGGTCTCGCTGCGGGAGAGCCCGCCGCGCCGGCTGCGGATGCTGCCGCGGCGCAAGCCGTCGGGCCCCGAGACGGGCGAGGCCGTCGACCTCCGTGAGCGGCTGCGGCTCGGCGGGGGCGCCGCCCGTGAGCACGGCACCCTCGTCCACGCCTGGTGCGAGGAGATCGTGTGGCTCGAGGACGGCCTCCCGGATGACGAGCGCCTGCTCCGGATCGCGCGTCGCCTCGCGCCCGCGCTGGCCGGGCCCGACGTGCTCGAGCTGGCGGCCCGGTTCCGCGGCTGGGTCGCCCAGCCGGCGATCGCGGCCGCGCTCCGCCGCGCGGCGTACCCGGCGGGCGCGCGGGTCGAGCGCGAGAGCCGCTTCGTCCACCGCGCGGGCGACGCGATCGTCGAGGGGATCATCGACCGCCTCGTCCTCTGGGGCGAGAACGGTCGAGTCGAGGGCGCCGAGGTCCTCGACTACAAGACCGACGCCGTCTACCCCGACGACGCGGAGGCGCTCGCCGGGCGGACCGCGCTCTACCGCCCCCAGCTCTCCGCTTACCGCGACGCCGTCGCGGCACTCTACGGCCTCGACCCCGACCGGATCCGCGCGAAGCTGCTCTTCCTGCGGGCGGGCGTGGTGGTGGAGCCGCTGGCGGGGGTGGCGGCGGGAGGATGAAGATGGTGGGACACCACGAACGAGTCCGCTCCGGCGCGAGCGGCCAGCTCGGGATCGAGGCAGTCCCTTTCGGTTAGCCGGCCGTACGCCGTCAAGGCGCCGGACAGTGTCGTGCCCACCGCTCCGGCCATGGGATCCTCTCACACCTGCGCGGAGGACTCGAACGGCAAGGCGTACTGCGGGGGCTACAACGCCCATGGCCGGCTCGGCGACGGCACGACCACCGACCGCCTGACGCCCGTCGGCGTCGCGGGGACGCGGGGCGAGTGACGGCGCACGGCAGGATCGGGAGAAGGAGCGAACGCCATGTCTTCTGAACCCACGTACTCTCCCTCCACCGACACCATCGCCGCCCAGTTGGAGGGTGAGGCGGTGCTGCTGCACCTGGGCACCAAGCGCTACTTCCGGCTGAACGAGACGGCGGCGGAGGTGTGGGCCGCGCTCGAGGCGGACGTCGGCGACCGGCGCGGTCTGACCGATTGGCTCTGCGAGCGCTTCGACGTGACGCCGGAGGTGGCCGGCGCCGAGATCGACCGGCTCCTCGGCGAGCTCGAGGCGCGTGGGCTCGTGACCGCCGTCGTCGCCTCGTGATCCCGCCGCGTCCGGTGTTCGTGGGCGCCGTCGCGGCGCTCGTCGCGCCGTGGCACCTGGAGGGGCGTCGCCTGAAGCGGCTCCTCGCCCCGGTCGACGGCCGGCCGGACGCGAGCGACGCACACGCCGCGGCGCGCTGGGCGCGCCGCGGCATCCGCATCCTCTCCCGCCTCCCCTTCTCGCCGTGGCGGGACACCTGCCTCTACCGCGCCGTCGCCGCGTGTCTGGCGATCCGCTGGATCGGCGGGGACGCGATCGTGCGGATCGGTACCCGCCGGGACCCCGAGACGGGCGAGGTCGTCGCGCACGCGTGGATCGACGGGACGCCGGACGAGCCCGCGGCGGATGCGGGGTACCGGGTCCTCGAGGCGCGGGTGGACCGGTGACGGGCGCGGGCGGACCGGCGAGCGGCGCGGCCGCCGCCCTCGATCGCGCACTCCTCGAGGACGGCACGCTCCGCCTCACCGCCGACGTCGCGACCGAGGCGCAGGTCCGCTACTGGCTCCCGCGCCTCCCGGCCGGGTCCGCCGACCGGGGGCGGGCGCGCGCTTCGATCGAGGTCTATCTGAGCGACGTCGTCGCCGCGCGGCCGGAGACGCCGCCGA